>Ga0187849_1005539_pt1 | contig 9966 bp, 7 predicted proteins | sample June2016WEW_4_10_2_FD_132412 | JGI IMG/M metagenome (GOLD analysis project Ga0187849, IMG submission 132412) | Peatland microbial communities from SPRUCE experiment site at the Marcell Experimental Forest, Minnesota, USA - June2016WEW_4_100 | ecosystem: Environmental > Terrestrial > Soil >... | reverse complement strand
CGCATTTGGAAAAGGCGTTGCTGGGCATCCAAAGCGGAATCGTAAACGGTTCTGAGTTCTTCTTTGGGCATTTTATCAATTTGATCGTGGATCTGCTGCAGGTGAGTATTCACAGTCGTGTTGCGCTGGGTCAATTTACCAAGCTCCACACGGCTTTGTTCCAACATGAGTGTAATCTCTTTTAATGCGCGCGCCGTTTCATCAATTTCTGATTGGATCAGTTGTTTCGGATCCTCAATAGAAGATGTCTGTACTTTTTCATCAGCTGGTAACGCCATAGATCACTCCTGAGATTGCGGATGTTTATCAAGTAGTTTTACCCAGCCACGTTTAAGCGCATAAACGACTGCTTGTGTTCTGTCTTCTACACCGAACTTGCGTAGAATTGAAGTGACATGATTCTTAACCGTTTGGTGGCTGATTCCAAGGGAAGCGGCGATCTCTTTATTGCTCATTCCTTTAACAACACAGGTTAATACTTCCATCTCACGTTCAGAAAGAGGATGAAAGGGACTGCCTGGTTCGCTATAAAGATGGCGTGCTTTTTCCATAGCCTCTTCAAGCCAATTGCTGAATTCCTCCCTGCTAAAAACCCGCCCTTCAATAACAAACTTACCATCAACGACTTCTTTGATCGCATGGACCAGTTGGTGTGGATCTACATCTTTAGAACAATAAGCCGCTGCACCCGCCCAGGCAGCATGAATTATTTGCTCCTGATCGTTATAGGCGGTTAAAAGTACAATCCGGGTCGGTAATTTTTCCTGGACAACTTGATGAGTGACTTGCTGACCATTAACACCCGGAAGGTTGATATCCACGACAGCAACACAAGGATGTAATTTGCGAATTATAGCCAGCGCATCGTGACCATTCTCTGCTTGACCTACAACCGAAAAACCTGGTTCAAGCAAAAGAGTGTTTATCACTCCCTGACGAAATAATGGATGATCATCTACAACAACAATAGAGACTTCTTCCATTTCCTGCCTGCCATTATTAGGTTCTTATCTTCTGCGCTAACCAATGAAATGCCATAAATTTCGAGCCAACAAAACGGGGGCTTTATGATAGCAATGAGAACAGGTTTCTTCTGCTAAAGTATAGCACAGGTCAACCAACGCAGCAATTAATACATTGGAGTTTATGGAGCCGGCCACCGGTACACCGTCATATTGGTTCCCCCTTGTGCCGGAGCATACGGTGCGTCCGTAGTGAAAACAGGCAGAAGGTGCAAAGTCAAAGTCGGATACCAGTCTGGAAACGCGACCAGGTAACGCACCCCGCGCCCGGTCATATAGGTCGCCAGCCTGTCCTCATCCCGCAGGAAAGGGATCACCTCGGGGGATATAAGGCCGGCTAAATCAACCAAGTCATGCTTGCCAAAATATCCAAGGGCCCCAATGTCATGTGCAGCAATGAGCTCGCCCGGGGGTACATTCACGGAAACCCACTTCGCGGTTGTCACCATTTCACTTTCGATCACGGCAACATCCTGGGCGTATGTAAAGGCGCCCACTCCCCAGAAAACAACCAGAACAACCCCCATCCCTAATTTCCAAAAATTCGGCAGAAACCAGGTCTGCGCGCGGGTTATATATTCCAACAGACCCGCCAGTCCCAACATAAAGAATATCGGCATCGCCGGCATGACGTACCTTCCATGCTGGTAGGTAACCGGCAATAAAGATGCATACAATGCCAGAAAGCCGACCAGCCAGACTGCTGCTAACACCACTCCCCAGGCTCGCCTGCGTAAAGCAGAGATAACCGTCAGCACCACGCCCGGCAACAAGAACACGCCCACTCCGGTCAAAAGCGGTAGTGCTTCGCTTCCCCACCGTAGCCAAAATGGCAATTTCAGCAATACTGTATATTCTGCCTGCTTGGCATAAAACGTGTTTGGCCAGGGCTGGTGGGAAATGATCAAATTGAAAAGTAAGTAAAGTGCGAAAGGACTCCCAAATCCAACACATAAATTCACCAGCGCTCGCAGGCGTTTTGGCCAGGAAGGTTGGCATAATAAGATTATCAATACTGCCGGTCCAAGCAAAGTGATTCCATCCGGACGCACCCAGACGGACAGGCCGATCAACAAACCCAGGCTGAAATATTTTTGGGATCCCGAAATTACGAAAATAAGCGCAGCAGTAGCCAGCAGTGCATATAGAAGCGTTTCCATCCCGGAATCTGCCGCCCAAACAAGATGCCACTCCAGTGCCAATGCTGCTCCCACCCATGGGAAACGCGGATGGTAAGCCGGTACCAGTCCGCGTACTGTATTTTCGCCAAGCAAGGATAGCAACCACAGCGCGGCCGCGCCAAGTAAATACGTCCATATATATGGAGCCAGCTTCAGTAAGAATCCAATTGCCAGTAGCGCCGACCAGAGCGGCGCTGTCGATCCGCCCGAAGGCTTACCGGGATTAAAAGCCCAATCCCCATGCAATGCCAGGTTTCGAGCATAGGTCTGATGGATCCATGCATCATCAAGAGGGAAACCAATTCGATATTTAATGGCGCTGACCAATAGATAAACACCCATGCTCATCGCCGTGATGATGGCAAGGACCAGCCATACCGGCCAACTTCTCGCACGGTTATGAGGAAGGTTTGATGAAGAGGATATGGTTGTCACCTATAACTCCCAGGTTAATAAAATCAGGATAGGCTTCCGGATGTTCATACAAGTCATAAAGTGGGTTGGAATTCCCGATTTCCTCGAGTATTACATAGGATGCCTTAAATTTTCGGGATGCTGCCAGGAGTGCTTGTACGTTTCCATAAGGAACTACAATAGCTTGGCGGCCGGTCATTATAAAATAAGCCGGCGGGTTGCGTACCATAACGATTGCATCCGGTTGGGCACTTTGCTCTTTAAGAAAATGATCGGCTTTTACGTATAGATATTCACCCTCATTCCAGCCCGAATCGACAACACGGATTTTAACCAGCATGGCACTGAACAGGATCATAATTACCAGCAATATTGCCGGGAAGAGACGGGTTAATTGGGTAAGCTTCATGTTTTTCCTTCGTATCCAGCCTACACACACATCCAGCCCGAGCGCGGCAAGCACAAACCAGAGCGCCTGGAATGCCGTTCCAGCATGGAAAAAACCTCCCTGTACGCTGGCAAAGGGAAAAAGCAGGCTCTCAGCTAATATCATACAACCCCAGCCCAGTACCCCGATCTGAACCCGAAATGAACGTCTTTCCTTCCAAACACCCAAAATGACTAGCGGGGATAAGAATATCATCCCTTCAGCAAAGAATGCAGTTCCCAGGTTTTGCCAAATCGCCGATGCACGAACTTTTATAGCTTCCTGCAATCCACTGGTAATCCAGGATTGAAATGTATACAATTCAGGTGTGAAAGAAAAAATCTGGTTATAACTCGTCATCCAGAGCACATCCCCACTGCCAGGCGGCATCATTGAGCCAAATACAACCAGGTTCCGCCCAAACCATGCTCCCATCACGAGTAGATAACCTAGAAAAGCCATAAAACCATTCGAAGCAGAACGCATTTTGGGGTTACGCAAAGAACCAGCGGTCGCCTGCTGGTACGTGAGCACAATCACAGCCAGCAAGGTAAGCGGCAGCCAGAGTAGACCATCCCCGCGCGCCAAGTTGAACGCCCCTGCCAGAACACCCAATAATATGGATTTTGGGATGGTCAATCTGTCCAGCAAAAGGAAATACAGGGCGCCCACCAGCATGTAAAGGCTGTAGTTGTCCGTTGTTACAATGAACGGCAGATAGTACCCGGAAAATATGGTCAATAGACCTGCCAACAGGGCCAGCCAGTGTTTCCGGGAGATTCGATAGGCCAAGGCTGCAACGATTAATGGGGCTATCGCTGCCATTAAGATGAACCCTATCCGCGCGGAAAGGAAATTTATCTTTCCAGTTAGTAACATTCCTCCGGCAGCCACCATGGACGCCAATGGGTTCCAATACGAATTCGAAGGTTGCGGCAACCCTTGCGGTTGATCGAGATAATTCCACAGGAAGGGATCGCTGAAACCGTGCCCGCTGGCTAATTGCGTGCCACCCGCATAGTAATAGTCCGCATCCATATAACCGGGCACTGGCTGTAACGCCACAACCACAAGCACAACCATCAATCCCAAAACAAATAGAATTGCATAATCTCGTCGGCCTAGGGAGGGGGAAACACTGGATGAAGTAGTCACAAACACCCCGTCCTATCCGTAGGAATAACCGGCCGCACCTAACAACGGCAGGATCCCGGCTTTCAGCCTGTCCGCCAGGATTTGGATTAATCTTGGATCACTTAGCCCGGATCCTGAAAATGCGTGCATGCTCGATCTCACCCAGATAGGTCAAAGTCATCTGTTTCTTTGGATTGTCAAAGACCGGTAATAAGCCTACCGGTACGCTGTCTTCTTCTAGTATCAGGTAAAGTGCGTGATATTGACGGGCCGCAGCCAAGACCGTATTGGCATCACCATCTGGAACTGCAATCGCAGGGTTTCCGGAGGCAAGGAAAAATCCAGGAGGATTGGCGACCATGACAACATCTCCGGAAGCTTCCCCTTGCGAAATGAGATATGTATCGATATGGCTATACGCAGCATTTTCCACACCCCAGCCTTGCCCTGCACTTTGATTAATCGCAAAACTGGTGTTCCCACCAATCACCCTGGTCCAAACGACTACCGCCGTCAATAACACTGCCAGGCTGACCAACCCGATCTGAAAAACTGATCTGGCCTGAGTCACTTTCCAGCCGCGTGTCCGCCCACCCCACTGCACCAGTCTCTCCAATCCCATTGGTGCCATTACCCACCAGATCGTTTGCAGGGCCGCTCCGGAATGAAAGAAACCTCCCCGTGCACCGGCAAATGGGAAGACAATCGTCATCGCGCCAAGCGTCAGCAGCCATGCCGAGGCAGCCAATTGCACAAGTTTGTCCTTCCGCAAGTGCCACACTCCCAGCCCGATCAACGGGAGCAGGAACACTTCTGCTTGCACCGATAGAGTCGTGGCAAAATTCAATCCCAGCGACCATAGGCGTGCTTCCAGGATGGCAGCCAGGCCGGAATGCCACCAGGAGGCTAACGTGAGTTGGCTGGCGGGAAATGCAAACAACTGGTCATAGGTGGTCAGCCATAACATTCTTATTCCACCGGGAGCCAGCGGTGTTCCAAAAACGGAAATATTCCGGAAAAACCAGGGTCCCATGACCACTAGGTAACCTAATAGAACACATCCCAAGCTATAAAGAATAAACGGAAGAGATTGGCAGGGCTTGTGAAAAAAAAGAATGGCAATAATTGCCATAAGAAACCAAAGCAGCCCATCTGTTCGGGACAGGTGCATAAAGCCGGAGACAATCCCGAGAAAAAAGGCGGAGATCAGCCAGGCTTTGTGTGTCGTTTGAGACAAAGACCGGGAAAGCTGTAAAAAGAAAATTCCACCCAGGAGCATATACAGGCCGAAAGTGTCTGTTACCGGAAGAAATGGTAAGTAAAAAGCGGGGAAAACCGCCAGTAATCCGGAGGTGATCGCTAGGTCACGCCGTGCGCTGAAGCTCCAGGCCAGGGCAGCTGTCAGAGGTGGAAGAACTGCAGCCACAGCCAGGAAACCCACCCGGGCTGCACTCCAGGAGTTGGCTCCAAAAAGAACTGCACCGGCCGCAGCTAATAGGGACGCCAAAGGCATCCAATATGCATTGGATGGGTGTGGCAGTCCGGCTGGATTATCCAGGTAATTCCAGAGCACCATATCGGTGAATCCATGCCCGGTTGCCAGCGTGCGCCCCCCGGCATAGTAATAATCCGCATCCATATATCCCGGCGCAGGTTGAAATGCTGCCACAAACAATGCAGTAACCAAACCAAGCCCGGCTAGCAGGAGCGATAATTTCCAGGTCATTAGGGAGTTTCCAACCCTGTTGGGATGGTGCGGATGTACCACCAGCGCATCCAGTAGAGACCCAACACAAGCATCAAAGGCAGAAACAGAATCAAAATGTTGATCAACGTCGCATATGCATTCACTGAGGTCAGAGTAAAGGTTAGATACCACAAGCCAACGAGAAGAAGTATCACTAACCCCGGCACCCCCCAGCGCTGGAGCCATGGCTGGCGTTCACCCAACATAGCCAGCATCAGCATTAGTGGCACAATGAGAATAAGGTAATCCTTCGGAACCATCGGGATACCCAGTAAGGGGGTCACGGAAAGAGTCAGGCTGACCATCCATAGGAACGCCTTGAAATCCTTTGCAAGTGAATTACCCCACTCGAAAAATAAGATGAGCAGCAGGATGGCCGCGAGCACCCAGGCCAGCCGTGGGCCAGCCACAGGTGACAGGGAGCCAAAAATGCCTGTAGTGGAAAAGCCAATGGTATAGATATTATGTGAAAGCATGCCGCTTATAAATGGCAGGAACCATCCCGGCAGAAACAGAAAGGCAAGACCCATTAGAACTGCCAGCCCCATAATGAAACCCCACAGAACCCGCCACCGGTGCTGGTAAATGATCCACCACAAGATAAAAAAAGTCAGAACCCCGATGAAGCGAGCGGAACTGACCAGCAAAATCAATAACCCCCCTGCCAACTCATCCCGTTCGTTGCGCAGCGCTAGAAGGAATCCCACCAGTGCCAGAGCAATAAACCCGGCCGCGTTCCCACTTTCCAGCGAAAACACACCGAAGACCCACAACAAAGGGAAGAGCAGAATTACTGGAAGAAATATGCGCCCAGGCTTCCAGCCAGTCATACGCAGCGATAGGAAGGCCAAAACCACCAGCGCGATCTCAAGAAATGTCGTCCAAATTGCACGCGCCAGCACATATTCCTTTACAAGAGCTATGGGAAAATAGAGAAGTTCCACTGGGAATGGCAGCCACAAAGCCAACGGGTCCTGACCCGGTGCGGCTAGCCGTCCATAATAGAGGATCTGGGCGCGCTGGGTGGCTGGGTCGCTGTAAGGACTGTCGCCGTACTGGAGAAAAGTGCGCATGCCCAGCCAGGGCACCAGAAAATCCTTCTCCGCCGGTTGGGCATGAATGTATTGCATGTTAGCCCACACCAAACCGCCCAAAACGACCAGGGCGAGGCAGATCAATAGGATTGCGGTCAGAATGGTTAGACTACGGGACATCGGACCTTGAAATTAAATGTGTAAATGGTAAAAATACAAATATCTTAAGACCAGGTTTATTCTACTCCAGAATTGTTCATTCCCTGTTGGTATCAATTCTACCTTCAATCCTATACTCACAATTCAATTCTTCCAACATGGGAATTCATGGTGACATTAACTCCGGATGACCTAATGGAAAATGGTTATAATTAAATTATTAAGAACAATAATAAAAATGCTTTTCAATATCTAAGCAAATAAAAAACTAACCGCCGAGAATAATCGATGACTTCAAACCTGGAATGTTCCGGCTGTGACGAAAAATGCTCCTCCAATGAGATCAACATTTCTAGTCCCAAATGCCTGGTCCTCATGCTGGTCCGCAATGACCTGGCAACCTATCGAAATCGAGTGAACCGGGATGCTATCCGGCAGGCAAGCTTTGGTGTTGGAGCACAATCCAGCCTCTCCTGAAATATTCTATCTGAAGGGATCCGGCACACATTCATCGAATGGATTTCCAAAAAATGCCCAAGTCTGATACGGTTCAACTTTTCGTTACTTGTTTGATCGACACCTTCTTTCCTGAGGTCGGCGAAGCGATCGTGCATGTGCTCAACCACGCCGGCGTTGGAGTTGAATTCCCGGCTGGACAAACTTGCTGTGGGCAGCCAGCTTTCAATGCCGGGCTGCGCTCTCAGGCCCGCCCACTTGCTGAACATACCATCCAGGTCTTTGAAAAGACGGATGGCGATATTATTATTCCCTCCGGATCTTGTGCAGCCATGCTCCGCAGCAGCTATCTGGAACTCTTCAAAAATGATGTGAATTGGTTGCCACGTGCCCAAACGCTGGCTGGCCGGGTGCATGAGTTCACCGAATACTTGGTGGATGTGCGGGGTGTTCCGGACTTGGGAAGCCGCTGGCCGGGAAAATTGACTTATCACCCTTCCTGTCATCTCTTGCGTAATCTTGGAGTGGACCGCCAGCCGCGCCTGCTGTTATCAAGGGTTAAAGAGGCTGAGATCATTGAATTACCGGAACGCGCGGATTGCTGTGGTTTCGGAGGTGTCTTCTCGGTGGAACATCCCGAGCTATCGGCAGACTTCCTGAAACGCAAGATCACTAACCTGGAAAAGACCGCCTCCCCCACCCTGGTTGTCTGCGATGCTGGCTGCCTGATGCATATTCAGGGTGGCTTAATGCGCCAGCAAAAGGATCAGCACGTGGTTCATATCGCCCAGGTCTTGGATAGGCAATGAGTACTAAAACTTTTCGCGCCCGTATCCGCATGTCCCTGGCGGACCAGAACCTGCAGCTTGCCCTGGATGGGAATGCCAAACGCCGGCTGGTTGGCCGCCTTGAGGCATTCTCTACAGTCCCAGATTTCCAGGAGCGCCGCACACGCGCCCACGCCATCAAAGCGGACGTGGTCGTTCACCTGGATGAATACCTTAGTCGCTTCATTACCCAGGTCACTCGCAATGGCATCCAGGTTCATCGCGCCGTTGATGAAAAAGAAGCCATCCGCATCTTCCTTGAGATCGCCCGGGAGCACGATGCCAGGTTGGTAGCCAAGTCGAAATCTATGGTTTCGGAGGAAATTAATTTCGACCATGCCCTCGAGCCAGTCGGACTGCAAGTCATCGAAACAGACCTGGGCGAGTATATCGTCCAATTGCGCGGTGAACGCCCCAGCCATATCATTACCCCGGCTGTCCACCTGACCAGGGCCCAGGTGGGGCAGCTCTTTCACGAGAAACTTGGCACACCCTATACCGAAGATATACTGGAAATGGTTGCAACTGCCCGCCGTGTACTTCGCCAGGTATTCCTGACTGCTGATATCGGCGTTTCCGGAGTCAATTTCGGTGTGGCGGATACAGGAACGCTTTGCCTGGTTACCAATGAAGGCAATGGGCGCATGGTAACCACCCTTCCGCCGGTACATGTGGCGTTGATGGGTATCGAGCGCATTATTCCAACGCTGGATGATCTGGCATTGTTCCTTTCGCTCCTGCCGCGTTCAGCCACCGGACAAAAGTTGAGTGCCTACACCAGCTTGATCCATTCACCGAAACGCTTTGAGGATGTGGATGGTCCGCAGGAACGCCATCTGATCATGGTGGACAATGGGCGTTCCGTCATGCGTAATTCCCCGCTGGCTGAATCGCTCTACTGTATCCGCTGTGGCGCTTGCTTGAACGCGTGCCCGGTCTTCCGCTCGATTGGTGGACATGCCTACATCGGCCAGGACGGTTCCATTGCTCCCTACCCCGGCCCGATTGGTGCGGTGGTTTCACCTGCACTTTTTGGTTGCGAAAATTTCGGCCAATTGGCACAGGCTTCAAGCCTTTGCGGAGCCTGCCAGGAAGCCTGTCCGGTGAATATCAACCTGCCGGATCTTTTATTGCGGGTGCGGGCCGGCGAAAATAAAAACAACAAAAAACAGGCGGAGGGTGTCGCTGTACCAGCTTTCCTCAATCTTGGCCTGAAAGCTTTCCGCCTGGCTGCCAGTACACCCTTTTTCTTCTCGACCGGACAGCGCTTGGGCGGCCTCCTAAGCCGTATTTATTCCCCCTTTAAAAAATACTTCCCCCTGCCGGCCTGGACAGGCTGGGGTTACAGCAAAGATTTCCCGCGCCTGGAAATATCCCCCTTCCGGGCACGCTGGAATAGAATAAAGCAGGAAGTCAATCTGGAGAATCAATCGATCCACCCGACGGAAAACCCTGGCGAATCCGCATCCACGCTGCCCCCCTCCCTGGTTACCCGGTTTACCGACGAACTTTCTGCCCTCGGTGTCAAAGTCTATCGCCTTCCTGAGAAAAAGGTTAAGGCCAGT
>Ga0187849_1005538_pt1 | contig 9966 bp, 8 predicted proteins | sample June2016WEW_4_10_2_FD_132412 | JGI IMG/M metagenome (GOLD analysis project Ga0187849, IMG submission 132412) | Peatland microbial communities from SPRUCE experiment site at the Marcell Experimental Forest, Minnesota, USA - June2016WEW_4_100 | ecosystem: Environmental > Terrestrial > Soil >... | reverse complement strand
GTTGCAGCTGATCGCTTTGTTGTTTATGGCGATTGTGTATGCGCTCAAGATTCGGTGGATCCTGCGCTTTCCGGCCGGCGGTGACCGGCAGGCTCCGGGGAACGCACGCACGGATGGCCCCACGGGGGCGAAACGTTCGCTGCTGTCGATTGCCATGCCATGGGCGATGGGCAGCACGCGGCAGCATCCATTTCTTTACGCGCAGTTTGTCATCTTCCATCTCGGGGTGGCGGCTTCCATCCTTATGTCCTTTGTCATCCCCCCTATGCTCCTGGACTGATCCGTGGCCCGGCCCTGATCGCTATGTTGCAGGCATTGTTTGCCCTGGCGGCGTTAGTCGGAATCATCAGGCTGATTCGCAGGCTTACGGATATTTATGTACGGTCCATCAGTTCGCCCGACGACTACTTCTCGATGGTGTTGCTGATCGTGTGGCTGGTCGTCAGCGCGTTGGCCGCTCCGAATCGCCGGGGAATCAGCGAGGGTCCGCTGCTGGCATATTTCTTCCTGACTGCATTCTTCCTGATCTATGTGCCGTTCAGCAAAATCTCGCATTACATCTATTATCCGTTCGCACGCTGGTATCTGGGCCGGACGCTCGGGCACCGCGGCGTTTACCCGCTGGTGAAAGGGGCTTAAGCCATGTCAGTCGCGAGGTCTTACAAAGCGCAGAAGGTGATTGATCGGCTGCAACTGAAGGTAAACCGGCAGATCATGCTGTCGCTGGCTGCCTGCGTGCACTGTGGCATGTGCACCGACCAGTGTCATTACGTGCTGGCGAATCCCGGAGATCCCACGTACGCGCCCGCGTACAAAGCCGATCGCATCCGCAAACTATTCAAGGCCCACCTCGACTGGACTGGGAAAGCAATTCCCTGGTGGGTCGGCGCCAAGAGCGTGTACACCGATGAAGAGCTGGAAGACTTGAAAGACACGGTTTTCGGCAAGTGCACCAATTGCCGGCGCTGCTCGTTCAACTGTCCCATGGGCGTGGACCTGGCGACCTTCAACCGCATGGCGCGGGGATTGCTGGTGCATGTCGGAGTAATGCCGACCGGCGTGTTGCATGTGGCGAAAGACCAGTGGGAGCTCGGCAACCAGATGGGAGTCTTGCGCGAGGAGTATCTCGACATCCTCTCCTGGATGGAAGAAGAGCTGCAATCCGAATATAACGATCCCACGATTAAGATTCCAATTGATAAACCGGATGCCGATGTCATGTACACCATCAACCCCCGGGAGGCGAAGTACGATCCCCGCACGATTGCTGAGGCGGCGGCTATCTTCCACTTCGCGGGCGAAAACTGGACGATGCCGAGCGAAGGCTGGGACATGACCAACTTCGGTTTGTTCAACGGCGATGACGAGCTTGGCGCAGCGGTTTCCGGCCGCCTCTACGATACCGCGGAAAAACTCCGCGCCAAGAAAATTGTCATCTCGGAGTGCGGCCACGGCTATCGCTCCACTCGTTGCGAAGGGGCGAACTGGGGTAAGCGCACCGTGGGAACCCCGATGGAGACTTCCATCTTTACGATGCTCGAGTACATCAAGCAGGGCCGCATCAAGGTCGACAAAACCAAGAACCAGCAGCCCGTGACCTATCACGACTCCTGCAATCTCGCTCGGAGCTGCGGAATTACCGAAGAGCCGCGGGAACTGCTCAATCTAGTCTGCGGCGATTTTCGCGAGATGCATCCGAACCGGTCGGAGAATTTCTGCTGCACCGGCGGAGGCGGCGCGATGTCCATGACGGAGTATGCGCCACGGCGTCTCGCGTCGGCCAAGGTCAAGGCCGAACAGCTTCGGGCAACCGGGGCAAAGATCGTGGTGACTTCATGCCACAACTGCGTCGACGGATTGTTCGACCTGATTCGGCACTACAAGCTGGACATGGAGGTCAAGCTGCTCGTGAACCTCGTGGCCAATGCCTTGGTGATGCCGGCGCGTGTGGCCGCAGTCAAGCCGGTTGCGGCTCCCGAAAAGGCGCTGGCAGGCCGCAGGATACTGGTGGTCGATGACGAACCGGACGTTCGAACCTATTTGAGGATGATCTTCAAGGATGAAGGCGCGGAGGTCATCGAGGCTCCGGACGCGAATCAGGCGATGCGTTTGCTCAAGACAGAGAGACCGGACCTGATGACTCTGGATCTGATCATGCCGCACAAGACCGGCGAGAAGCTGTACTGGGAGCTCCGAAAAGATCCGGATTTCACCGGCCTGCCGATTGTGATCGTGACCGGCTACGCGCGAGTTGAAACCCCGGCCATCAACTTCCACAAGTTTATTGAGGAAAAGCATCTGCCCGAGCCCGACGGCTTCCTGGAGAAGCCTATCCAACCGGAGCTGGTGCTTGATACAGTAGTCAATATCTTGGCGAAGAAGACGATCAACTAGTAGTCATCCTCCGCGAGAGAGGAGGTCGAAATAAATGTCTGCGATCTCGCCGGATGAATCAGCAATCGATCTTGCCAGCCTAGGGTTTTCCTGCACGCAGCTCTTTGATGAAGTACCGTGCTGGATTTCGATCCAAGACCGAGATCACAACGTCATCAAGGCCAGCCGGAAGCTCATTGCCGATTTCGGCGAGCACCGGCTGACCAAGTGCTATTCGTTGTACAAAGGCCGCACCGAGCCCTGCGAAGAGTGTGTGGTGGCGCGCACCTTCGAAGACGGCAAGGACCATACCAGTCAGCAAATGCTCTTCGACAAACGCGGACTGCCTCACGATGTTCTGGTGACCACGAGGCCGTTACGCAGCGACTGCGGTGAAATTGTCGCCGTCATGAAAGCGCTCGCGGACATCTCTTCCGAGAAAGAACTCGCAGGCCGGTTGCGTGACAGCCTGTTGCGGTTTCACAACCTATTCGACCATGCCCCTTGCTTCATCACTGTCCAGGACCAAAAGCTCCGTATTCTAGAGGCCAACGAGCGTTTCAAGGTAAGCTTCGGTGAGAGTTTCGGCCGTCACTGCTATGAAATGTACAAAAGGCGGCCGGACCCCTGTCCGGTTTGTCCCGTGGCTGAAACCTTTGCCGACGGCAAGGTACACACATCGGAGGAGATCCTAGTCGATAACCAGGGCCGGGAGGTGCACGTGCTTGTCTATACCGCGCCCATGAGGGAGATCACAGGCGAAATTACTTCGGTGATGGAGATGGCCACGGATGTCACCGAGATACGGACGCTGCAGAACAAGCTCGCTGACCTTGGCCAGCTTGTCGGCGGCATCACCCACAATGCCAAGAATATTCTGGAAGGATTGCGTGGCGGAGTCTACGTCGTTAATTTAGGATTTCGCGACAACAAACAAGAGGATATTCGCACCGGGTGGGATATGGTTCAGCGAAACGTCGGGCGTTTGTCCGCGGTCATTTTGGACATGCTGTACTGCGCCCGGGAACGGTCGCCGCGCCGGTTGCCGCTATCCCCGCCGAAGCTCATTCAAGAGGTCGCCGCTCTATTTGCTTCCCGGGCGGCGGAGTTTCGGATTAAGCTGGAACTACAGGCGGACGAGCCTTTGGAGATACTCGGCGAGCCCAAGGATATTCATTCGTTGATTTCCAACTTGATCACCAACGCAATTGACGCCTGCAATGCGGATCAGGACGAGCAGAAAACGCATCGGGTGACTGTCCGGGCGTACCACGATAAGGACGACACCGTAATCGAAGTCGAGGATGACGGCGTAGGAATGGATTCCGCGACGCGTAACGCCTTATTCAAGGGCATGGTTTCGACGAAAGGAAATTCCGGAACCGGCTTGGGCCTTCTTATGTCCCAGAAGGTGGCAACCGAACACGGGGGTAGCATTAAAGTTGCGTCGGAGCTGGGCAAGGGTTCCGTGTTCACCGTCCGACTGCCGGTGCGGCAGCCGGATACGACTTCAACTTAGGAGAGATTTGAATGGCAACTTCGACCAAGAAGATTCTTGTGGTGGACGACGAGGACGATGTTCGCATCTATTTGTCGAGACTGTTCCAGGAGCATGGGTTCCTCGTAAGTTGTGCCGGCAACGGTGAAGAGGCCCTTCGGGCGGTCGAAAAGGAAAGGCCTGACCTGATCACTCTCGATCTCTCCATGCCCGAGACCAGTGGCGCCGGGTTCTACAGAAACATCAGGTCGCGGCCAGACCTCAGCAGTATTCCCGTGGTACTTGTCACGGGCGTAACCGGACCTGGCGGGTCACGCGATACCGAACATTTCTTCAGTACGCGCTCGCAGGTGCCCCCGCCTAATGGCTTCATCGCCAAGCCGATCGACCGGGAAGAAATGATTGCGCTGGCGAGAAAGCTGACTGGAACAGCCGTAGCCGGAAGAGCCGCAAACTAGGCGACGATTCGGTAAAGCAGCTGCGTCGCGCAGCGCATTGTCCAAGTTGCATCCGAATTGAAAAAGACAACTCTCTCTTGGGGCGCGGGTCATGGATCACGGACCGGCACGCGGTGGCTTTGAGTAGCGGTGCCGCCCGTCAGCAAGCGTTGTACGCGCGGTTATCAAATACGGTACTCCAGTAACAGACTTTGGTTAATCCTGACCCCCAATCCAGGGCCATTCGGAATATCGACCAAGCCGTTGATTATCTCAATGGGATTTTCCAACAGCTCGGTTCGAAGCGGATTAGGGTTTGCATCAAGCTCCACTATTATGCCACCTGAAATCGCCGCGAAAACGTGAAGTGTCGCTGCCAACCCAACTGCGTTTCCAAAAAAGTGAGGTGCCCATTTTTTGCCACAAGCGCCAGCCATTCGACAAATATGGCTCATTTCTGAAATGCCACCCGTTTTTGTAACATCGGGCTGGGCAATATCAAAAACCTGTTGGCTGAAAGCGCTCTGGAAACCATCCCGGCAGTAAACATTTTCACCCCCGGCGATCTTAATCGCGCTCATCTTGGAGACATAAGCTAAAGCGTCGTTATCATCGCATGGACACGGCTCTTCCAGCCATTCAATCTGATAATCTTTAAGATCCGCTACCATTTCAAGTGCTTCTTCTTTACTCCACGCCATGTTTGCATCGAGCATCAGTTTATTGGTCGTCCCGATCAGGTTCCGCGCTTGGCCTACATTTTTTATATCGGCGTCTTTACCGAAACCAACTTTTACCTTAAATGCTTTGATCCCATAGGGAATACATTCTTGGATTTGTTCTTCAAGGTTTTCCGGGCCTAATCCACTTGCATATACCGCCGCCTTTTCAAATGCTCTGCCACCCAACATTTCGTACACCGGCACTCCGAGGTATTTCCCTTTCAGGTCCCACAAAGCAATATCTATTCCGCTGATGGCTTGCATGTATTGCCCTCTGGCTCCCGCCTGCAAGCCAATCCTATTAAGGGCACCATACATCTTGTTCCATAGCTTCTCTATGTCCAACGGGTCTTCACCAATAACCAGTGGTTTAACGCCTTTGTCAATGGTGATTTTCCGTTCTTCGAGTGCCCAATAAGGGTGGTTCACAAAACTCTCCCCCCAACCATCAGTACCTTCGTCGGTTTCAACATGGACAAGGCAGCTTTTCCTATGGGTCATTGTTCCAAAAGACATTAAAACGGGTCTTTGCAGAGGAACCGCAAGGCAGATTACTTCAACATTCGTTATTTTCACGTAATGACAGCCCCTTATCTGGACGTAATCTCCGCATTGCACATCTCGTATTCGCGTGCCCAGAATACAAACTATTATGCAGGGTTATCATGGTTGGGGGTTTAGTGAGATCAATTTCTACTTTTTTCTTGCCGGCGCGAGGCCGTGCACCTGGGAATCAATCTCCCGCCGGAGTTCGATCCAGACCTCGTATGCAATGGAAAGAAAAAACTCACAATTTCGGGATCGAACTGCTTGCCGGATCAGCTCTTGATTTCGGTCCTGGCGGCTTTCAGATCTTGGGCGGGCCGATACGCGCGGTCGTAGGTAATCGGTCCAGGGTGTCGGCAATGGCGACGAACTCGCTCCGGCCGCCTTCTCGGCGGAGACGTCCGGGACCAGCAGTGATAAACAGGCAAGATGAGCTGCGGTGCGCGAAACGAATCTTCGAATCGCAACGAGGATTGCTGTCCTCGCACACCGCTGCGCCAGCGGCTTTGTTCTGACGGGCAAACCGGACGGTGACTGGTAACCGCGAAGATTCTGCTTGACAGAGTTATATGGCTGGTATGCCATCTTTAAAGCGAGCGGCCCGCGTACGGAACTGGGAAGCTACCGAAGAGAAGAAATGGCAGAAAAGCGAGATGCGCTGTCGAGGCAGGGGAGAAGGTTCCTGGAAGTGTCGACTGTTTCGCGTGCTATTTTTTGCAGGGCGTTGTTGTTAAAAGACCTCAATACCACTTTATGATGAAGGCACAGTGAGAGAGAGGGGTTGCTATGAGCTCCGAATTCAGAGTTATCGGAACGCGCCAGCCAAGGGTTGATGCATTTGAGCGAGTTAGCGGACGCGCCAAATACACCTCCGATTTCTACCTGCCGGGAATGCTTTACCTGAAGATTCTGAGGAGCCCACATCCCCACGCGCGCATCGTGAGCATCGACATTTCCAAAGCACAGGCGTTGACGGGCGTGAAGGTGGTGCTCACACACAAAGACATGCCGATGTACCGCTGGAATCCATGGATGCCGGTTCTCACCGATGTCGCCCGTTTTGTGGGTGATGACATCGCGGTAGTCGCCGCGGTTGACGAGGACACGGCTGCCGAAGCTATTGACTTGATCAAGGTGGAGTACCAGGTATTCCCCTATGTCCTTGATCCTGAGCAGGCGCTAAGCCCGAACGCGCCCAAATTGTACCCGGAGGGCAATCTGATAGGTGGCAAGCCGACGGTAGTCAGCAGGGGCGATCTGGCAAAAGGTTTCGCGGAGGCTGATCTGGTCTACGAAAGCAGATACCGGACTCCTATTCTGCAGCATGCCACCGCGGAGAGCAGGGTTGCAGTCGCACAATGGGAAGCCGGCAAGCTGACCCTCTGGGACTCCACGCAAGGAACATTTGAGGTACAGAAGGGTGTCGCCAAGGCTCTTAAGCTCCCCATGAGCAAAGTGCGGGTGATATGCAATTTCATGGGGGGTGGGTTCGGGGACAAAGGTTCGGCGCAGCGGCACAATGTTCTCGCTGCCCTGATCGCACGTCAAACGGGGCGTCCCACAAGGCTTGAGCTTGACCGGGACGAACTCTACGTCGCCGCTTACCACCGCTATCCCGTAATCAGTGAATTGAAGTATGGAGTCAAAAAGGACGGTACTCTGACGGCAATCCAGGCGAAGACGATCGCGGACATGGGCGCCTATAATCACACGCCCGGCGCCGACGGAACCATGCAAATGATGATGTATACCTACCGTTGTCCCAACATGAAGGGAGAGAGCTATTCGGTCAACACCAACAATCCGGACGGCGGATCTATGCGGTGCGTGGGGCATCCCCAGGGAACTTTCGCTCAGGAAGTCCACATGGATGCAATCGCCGAGAAGCTGGAGATGGACCCGGTTGAGTTCCGTCTGAAGAATTACGCGCGCCTGGAAGATGGCGACCAGTTCAACAAAATTCCTTTCACCAGCAATGGCATGGAGGAGTGCATCAGGCGTGGCGCGGAGAGTTTCAGATGGAAGGAGCGGTGGCAGAAGCCGGCGTCTGGCGCAGGTCCGGTGAGACGAGGGGTGGGCATGGCTATCCACGCCTGCCGGCACGGCGGCATGCCTCCCGGTCTTTCCTGCTCCGGCATGGTGCGGGTAAACCTGGATGGAACCGTCAACGTGCTCACCGGCACAACGGACATCGGAGGCGGGCAGAAGGGAACCATGGCGATGATCGCCGCCGAGGAGCTCGGCGTCCCGCTGTCCTGGGTCTCCGTAACCTCTGCCGATACCGAAGTGACCACGGACACTGGCAGCACTGGCGGCAGCAAACAGACGATTGTCGGTGGTACAGGAATCAAGCTGGCGGCGGCAGACGCCAAAAACCAGTTGCTGGATACTGCAGCAGCGGAACTGAAGATCGATAAGAAGGACTTGACGATTCGCGACGGTCTGGTGTTCGTCAAGGGGTCCGAAAAAAGAGTTCCGCTGGATCAGATTGCGGCGAAATCGCCGGGACCGATTGTCGGGAAAGGCATCTATAAAGTCCCGCCGAATCTTGTGTTCCATAGCCCAGCGGCAGAGTTCGCCGAAGTCGAGGTGGACACTCGAACGGGTGCCGTCAAGGTCTTGCAACTGGTGGCGGTTCACGATCTTGGCCGAGCCATCAACGCGGTGACGGCGGAAAACCAAATCGAGGGTGGCGCCATTCAAGGAATGGCTTTCGCATTGATGGAAGAGCAGATCCTAGACAAAAACACGGGAATTTGCGTCAATCCCAACCATCTTCACTATAGATTGCCCAGCATCAAGGACGTACCGGAGATTGTGCCAATAATGGTGGAATCGGTTGATCCTTATGGGCCCTTCGGCGCCAAAGGTATTGGAGAACCACCCTACAGCCCGCCCGCGCCAGCTATAACCAATGCGATTCACAACGCGATAGGTGTGCGCTTTTCTGAGCTTCCCATCACCAACCGTGCAATCCTCACCCGATTGAAGGCAGTCAAGGGATGAGAAGAAATCTGCCGGCTTTACCTCCCGAGGGAGAAGTTTTTGGCGCTCCCATCTATTAAATCTATTCAATTACCGTCGTTACTTGAGTAACTTGCATGGTAAGGAGCGGGATACTACTGTTGCGCCCAAGGCATGTTCCGAAGACGGAGTTGAAGCTTTTCGGGGCAGAATTTAATTGCTCCTCGTTGACACTACTTTTCCAGAATGCATGACAATGGGCGCTCGGCGTGAAATTCGCTTGTATCTTTGTCTGCCAGTGCGTATCTGCGGTGTTGCCGCTCAGAGCAAAGCGTTTGAACAAGATGCGACCACTCTTGACCTAACCGCGACCGGAGTTCGCCTCCAAGGGATTACGCATGCCTTAAAGCTCGGCGGGATTGTCAGTATCCGGTACCGTGGCAGTAAAGCTAACTTCAAGGTCAGGTGGGTGGGTATGCCGGACACTGCCTTGCATGGCCAAGTTGGCCTGGAACTGATAGAGCAAAAGACGATTAACTGGGGCAGGACAATACCTTACATTCCCGGAGACGCATTTGTCGAGCAAGAGGGCACAGACGATAGAAATAAGCTTCTGGCTAACGCAGTCCGCAGCCTCTTCCATTGAAGCAAGGGCGCTGCGGGGGCGGGGCCGCGAGATGTGCGGCCCCTGAACTGGCACCCGCGTGAGAACTCGGGCTCGTCACGCATCGCCGGACTCTTATCGCATACCCCACAGGCGTACCTCGGGCCGTCGCGAATCCGGATTGGCCCGGCTGTACCATAGTTCCAGGCTCTTTACGAAGCGCTCTCCTCCGGCAAGCCGGATCGGACGAGTTTGATCGCCTTCACGTATGACTTCGCGTATATGCAGTGTCTCTGAAGTCCCGTCTCCGTAGTGCACAACCACACGCTCGAACCGGATCGGGGCGACCCGCACCCGAATCTGCAGAGCGTGATATCGGCCTCTGGCCTTGCCGACTTCAATTTTGTCGTGGTCCACCTGTCCGTCTACGTGCGACTCGCCGAGAAACACCCACTCCTGCACATGCAGCGCGGGCGCAAGAGAACAAAGCAGGAACAGCACAACCATCGACAGAAGAACTTGCTTTCTTAGCATTTGCACTCCTCCACTTTTAAGATCGGTCCCGCCGAGACCCTTCTGGCTTAGCAGCCATGGCCTCTTCCGTTCTCGACGGCTGAAACCCACGAACAATTAGGAAGTTCCTGTGAATACTTCTGCGGCAGCCCCGGTGCGAAATCGCGCCCAAATCCCTGAAGCACGCTCAAGTTGCTGCCGGCCCGCACAAGCGGGCCCCCGAATTTTGGATGCCCATTGCCACGCCTCGGAAGTTCCTCAATTTCCAGGGCAACAGCTCACCGTCCAGAGCAGTCTAAGTTCTTCGAT
>Ga0187849_1005535_pt1 | contig 9969 bp, 8 predicted proteins | sample June2016WEW_4_10_2_FD_132412 | JGI IMG/M metagenome (GOLD analysis project Ga0187849, IMG submission 132412) | Peatland microbial communities from SPRUCE experiment site at the Marcell Experimental Forest, Minnesota, USA - June2016WEW_4_100 | ecosystem: Environmental > Terrestrial > Soil >... | reverse complement strand
TCGCGGGCTCGAGGGTGAACCGGCTACTCCACTGGGGCAAGTATTCTAGCTCCAGGTAGCGGTTGGCTTCCTCCCAGGTCTGCACCTTGGCCTTGCGCAGGCCTTTCACCCAGCGGTCCTGGGCCGTCCCGAAGAAGCGCTCCACCCGCCCCTTGGCCTGGGGCGAGTGGGCAGGCACCCAGCCGATCCGCAGCTCTCGAAGGGCCCGCCCGATCTGCGTCAAAGCCTCTGGCCAAGCCTCGTCCTCCGCCTCCCTCCGCGGCCGGTTGACCGTGAACATACTATCCTGGTCGGTGTAGAACTCCACCGGGCGCCCCCAACGCTCCAGGTACTTCCCGAGTAAGCGCAAGTTCTCTTCCGTTGTATCGTGCTCCGCAAAGCGCGCTAGCGCTCGGCTAGTAGCGTCGTCGATCATGGCCACTAGCCAGAGTCTCGGACCTCGACCCTCTAACCCGTCGTGATCCGACGAGTCCCATTGCACCAACTCCCCCCAGCAAGCCCGCCGCGCCCGCCACACGTGTACCTCCTCCACCCGCCGCCGCTTCCGCTTCCACACCCCCGCCTCCATCAGCAACTTCCGCAGCGTCTCTCTGCTCATCTTCACCTGGTGCTTTTCCGCCAGATACTCCGTCGCCAGCGTCGGCCCAAAGTCGCGATACTCGCGCTTCACCAACCGCACCACTTTCTCCCGTAACGCCTCGGCCATACGCCGCTTCGACGCCCGCCCCCGTAGCCGATGCAGAATCCCTCCGTCTCCCTCCTTCCCCAGACGCTTCACTAGATCCCGCACCCAGCGCTCGCTCAGCTTCAACTGCACACCTGCCTGCTTCTGCGTCAGGTGACCTTTTTCCACTTCATGCAACACCTTCAATCGATCCCGATCTTTCTGACTCATACAAAGTTCCTGTTCTCTCATCCTTCCAGCTTGACCTACACCAACCGGAAGTTTCTACTTTGCTAGAACAGGATCTTCTCACTTTGCTACCACACCTCGATGAGGACCGTCCTGGCTCCCGAGGTTGGGGGGCGCTTCTCGAAGCGCCCCTACAGAAACGTACGCTACGGGCGACGTGGGCGGTTCGCGAACCGCCCCTACGAACATCATGCCAAGCCGGGCGCTTGTGCGGCGGAGGTCGAAACTGCAAGGAGAAGAGCGAGCATGATGAAATTGGCCACTCGATGGATCGGCCCGACGACGTTCATGATCTTGTGCCTTTCGATGAAGGTATCAATGCGTGTGTGGTCACGAATGAACGTGGGTTTCACCGTCGGAAAAGATGAAGTGGTCCAGAAGGACAAGTCGCCATGACCAGAACACGACGATCAGAGTACCGGCGGAAGCGGAGGTTTTCAAGTGGCAGCGCCGACTTGCTTCAAAGGGCGGCGATGCGGCATCCAGAGAGGGCACGCATTCTTAGGGCATTTTCGATTTCTCCCGCGTGGGTCTGATCGTGGGGTGATAAGCAGGGTCACTGCCTGCCCGCAGGCCCGGAGGGCCGGCAGACCGTAGCCCACGGCGCAAGCCGTGGGGAAATACCGGAGCAAAAACACTTCTCAAGCCCCGGTAGGGGCGACATAATCACAACGGGCCGAGCGGGAATCCTGATGTCGTCCCGATCAGATCGGGACTCACGCGCTAGCCTGTACCGCACGGTCCCAGGGCTTTCGCCCTGGGCCACATTATTTCGCCGCTACCGCGGCTTTGTACGACGCCGAAGCCATTAAGTTAAGGTTTATAGTGCGAATACCTGGGGGATATACCAATGTCGCAACGATGGGTCTTGAGTTTCCTGTTGGCGGGCATGATTGCCGCCGGACTGGCGAGGGGTGAAGACGGAGCGCTCCCCAAGTGGTCGAACCGCGTCATCCCCCTACCCAAGCAGCTTCAGATTCGCGGCAGCAGATTCATATCGCCGAGTGACGTGGTTTTGCTGCTGCCGCATTCGGAGGACGCGGTTCTGATGACGGCGGCGGCCTTGCTCCGGCCCTTCGCAGAAGGTCACCACGGGTTCAGAATCCGCATGGTTCTTACAACGGACGAATCACCCTGTCCCGCGCGTCTCCGCGCGGCGCTTGCCAGCCTTCCCCATCGTGACCAGGCCTACGCCATCCAACCGATCGAGGAAGGCGGAAAGTTCGGCGGGCTCATTCTGGCGGCCAACACTCCTCTGGGGCTTCTTTACGCGGCTCGAACGCTTGCGCAGTTAGTATCAGCCCCTTCCCGCGCGGGAGAAGCCGTGGAGTTTCCGCGCCTCACGCTCCTCGATTGGCCCGACCTGGCCGAGCGCGGTGAGTGGTTTGGGCGAGGCAACCTTCCGGACGTCCAATGGATGGCTGACCGCAAGTTCAACGTGATCGAGATCCAGCCCGGCCTGGGCTTTAGTGAAAACGGTTCACCGCAAGCAAACCTTGACCAAAAAGTGGTGGACAAGGCCACCGCGTTGGGAATCCAAATTGTGCCGATCATCTGGCACATGGAGCAACTCGCCAGCACGGGCCTTTTCCGTTACTACCCTGAGGTGGCTTCCACGCCCGACCCCAGCAAACCTCTTCCCACGGACTATGAGCCTGGGGTTTGCTTGTCTCAGCCGAAGACCATCGAGATTCTCTCCCTGTGGATGCGGCAATTTCTCGCGACGCCTGGGGTGAAAGAAATCATGGTCTGGGTTTCGGAAGAAGCTTCACCGTGCTATTGCCCGCTTTGTAAAGGCCGTGAGCCCTACGGCAAGGAAGTGAAAGGCATCCAGGAGGCCTTCGAGAAGGCCCGCCAGGGGCGGCCTGGGGCCACCCTGCAAATACTCACCACGCAGGGCAGCTATGCGGTGAACGACAAGATCCTGGCGGCGGCCTCGCCCGGAACCAGGGTCGTCTACTACGACGGGGCAAGGACGTATGACAGCTCTCACCGCCCCATGATCTATCCGCTGCTGGAGGACTTTGCCCGGTCCGGCCATTGGCTTGGCGTCTACCCTCAACTCACAAATTCCTGGCGCACCGTCTTCCCCTTCACCGGCCCGCAGTTCATGCAAGCCCGGATGCAGGAGTTTGTGGACAAACGGCTCAGCGGCGTGTTCGGGTATGCTACGCCCTCAAACCGTTACTATGAGTTCAATGTCACTGCGGCCGGCGAGTGGGCGTGGAACAGCCGGGGACGTAACCCGCGAGAATTTTCGGAAGCGTATGCACAGAGGGCAGGGATTCCGCATCCCGAGCGCTTTGGCGAATGGGCGGACTTGGTGGGAGAGGTCGGCTGGGACTTGGCCGGCAGCCGGGCTATCCAGCGGCTGATCCTGCCGGGCCCAGCGCTTTTTGCGGACGGACAATACCGCGGCTCACACAAGCTGAAGGACCTGCAATCCCTGCAATTCGGGCAAGGGTTCCTCTCGGAGTTTCCGGACCGCCAATACTTCGAGGCGCGCATGGCGTTAGCGGCTCAGGCGCTCGAGATCGCGGAATCGGCGGGGGATGAGCGCATGGTGAACGAATCCCGGAGCGTCCTCGGCGCGCTGCATCTGCTTGACGGGCTGGTGGATCTGTCGGATGCACGCAGTCTTCCGGAAGAGAGAAAGCTTGCGGTGGCCAGCGCGGCCCTTGCCAAGATCGACGCGGCCGCACGGGTGCTGACCAATTCCGTGTACCGCTGGGGCACGACGGTGAACCCGCTGCCGCAGGATGCTCTTCCCTCGCGCCTGCGCGACACGGTTGATTTCGCCTCCGCAGTCGCCAGTGCGGCCTGGGAGATCGGCAGGGATCTTGGGGTCAAGGATCCCTACCCAACCTATCGTCTGCGGCCGGTGCGAGAATGGAAGACGGAAGATGCCACTACCGGAGCAACTAATTCGTTGTGGGGCGAGGTCACAGGCTTGGTCGCCGGACCTGGCGACTATGACGTGCGGTTTCAGTTTTTGGACGGCAAAGTGGGGCTGGACGTTCACTCCGTGGCGTTGTTCCGAAGCTCTCAGGAAGATCAGGAACAGCCCTTGGCCGTCGACCCATGGAACACGCACGTGGCCGCCTATGCCGATTACTGGCTGTCGTTGGCGAAAGAAGGCAGGAGCGCCTGGAAGCCGGGCGACCCTCTATTTTTGAAGATGGACCTCTCGTTTCCACTTTCGCGAGCGGCCACCGTCCGGCCCACCAGCCACGGCGTGATCCTGATCGGCAAGTCCTGGCGCGGAGAAGATGGGCCGCGCTAGATTAGGTTGACCTGCCGCCGGGCCGGGGACCCGGCGCTACCTGCTGAGAGAATTGAGGGTGGAGATGGGAATATCCTTGCGGATGGCTGTCTCGCTGACTTTCAGAGATCCGTAAAGGGTGCGCGAAACCTGGGCTCCGAAAAGCATAACCGCCGAGGATATATATGCCCAGGTCATAAGAGATACCATAACGCCAATCGACCCGTAAACCTGGCGGTAGTTGAAGAAAGGAAGGAAGATGGTGAAAAGCCAGCGGGCGGTCTCCCAAAGGACGGCGGTCAGCAAAGCTCCGGGCAAAGCGTGGCGCAGGTGCATGGGGCGGTTGGGGAGCCGCTCAAAAAGGACCAGGAACATCAGCAGCGCGAGGGCGAAGGAGCTGGTGGCGGTCAGGTAGTGATAGAGGAATACGACCAGGGAATGGAAGGAGGGTCCCAGCAAGGCCTCCAGCCGCTTGCGGAAGAGAATCTCCACGCCCACAAACGCGGCGGAGATCAGGATCAGGCAACCCGCGATGAAAGCCATCTCCAAAGCCAGCAGACGGCTTCGCCACCAACTGCGCCCCTCGGCGACTTCCCAGGCTCGATTCAGAGCTTTTTCCAGGGGCAGGAACACTCCCGAGGAACTCCACAGGAGAAGCAGAAACGAGAGGAGACCGATTCTTCCGTAAGCCCGGGCGATGCCGACCAGGTTCTGCATGATGATGTCGGTGCGGACGGGCAGATAACGCTGGAGGACCACGGAAAGGTAGCCCGTCAGTTCGAAACGTCGAATGTAAAGCCCGCTCAACCCCAGCAACAAGAGCAGCAGGGGGAAAATGGCCAGCAAGCTGTGGTAGGCGATCGAGGCCGACACCATCAGCGAATCTTTTTCCAGAAAGTCCAGCAGAGCCTGGCGCAGCACATGGCGAGTCTTCACCCAACGCCTTTGAATGCTTTCCCCTTTTCCGGTCGACCGTGCGGTTGGCATTTTCCCAGAAGGCCAGTTTCCGTCGCGCGGTGATGATCACACCCGGAGATCCGGCCTTGACGTTAGCTTATACCCGATTCCCGCACTGCTTGGCTAGCACCGTTCCAACTTTTTGGGACTAATCCGCGTCAACCCGATGGCGGGCCAATGAGGTGCAAGACAGAAGCTTATTGGATAGCCCCATTAAGTTGGAACGGCACTAGTGCTTAGTTGCAGAAGTTATCGACTTCATTTGTTGGCGGATGGAAGGGCGGGGCTTTAGCCCCGCCGCAGAACACGGGCGGGATTTAGGGGCTTTAGCCCCTGAAGCGACGTGGCTTCAGGGCCTAAAGGCCCATCCAGCCCTCCGCCCTGAGGCGGCGGGGCTAAAGCCCCGCCCTTCCGAGAGCATCAGTAATATCGCTTATTAAAGCAACTAGGCACTAGTCGTATTTAAGCCAAACGCAGAAGAACTCAGCGCTTGGTGGGCGGGGCGTTCTGTTTCGGGTAGGTCACGGACCGCAAGGTGCCGGTGATGGAGCCGGCCGTGATCATCGCCTTGATGCGCAGGGGCAGTTGCCGTTCGTCCGCGCTGAGCCAGATGAGCATGCGCCCTTTCCTTTTCAGGAGGCCATTGAAAACCTTGGGCTCGACCCGCAGAGCGTCAAATGTCCCCATGGGGGTTTGCACCTTTTCGCGCGCTTGCACGTCCACGATGACGCGCTGGGTTTTCGAGCCGTCATTCACCGGCAATTCGAGGGTGTGGCCGATCTCCAAGTGTTGGCGGCGGAGATAGTAGAAGGCGGTCACCACATCTTCGACGCAAGGGGGAATATCAAATTCGGCGTGCTTGGGTGGCGCATCGGGCTGGTTCAGGTCGCGCTCATCGAGGCGAGCAAGCTTCCGTGCATAGTCAAAGACGATCCGCGTGTCTTTGTGCCGGCGCCCTTCGTTCACTTTCTTGACAATGCTTTCCGAGCAGAGTGTCTGCGAGCTGGAGGTGGCGCGGAAGACGTTGTCGACATTAAAGAGGAGAGAGACAAAGCCCTCCGACCGCGCCGTGGCGCTGACCTCGTAGGCGTCTCGGTTCCCTTCGCGGCTGGTCCGCAATGTGGCGGCCACCTCACCGGCGCGGAAGATGGTCCACATCACATCGAAGGTGAGCGTCTCGCCCGGGGTGAAAGGATCATGGGGATTTTGCGCGAACCCTGCGGCAAGCGTAATGAGCAGGAGCACGAGAAGCAACGCAGAAACCCGGCGCGAATCAGGAGTTTGCATAAACCAGTTAGACGCGGAGCGCCTTACAAAGGCAGCCTTCTACAATCTGGTGCCGTTCCAACTTATAGCACCCCTGGGCTGTCTTTGTCCCCTCCCGAATGTGGCGTCCCGACGGCTGGGAGTAAGGGGTCCGAAAAAGTCGGAACGGCACTAGCGGAGCCAGATTTTGAATACCAGAAAGATCACAATGGCAAGGTAGCCCAGAAAGGCTTCGTACTCATGATTTTTCCGGTACTGCTTCCACTGAAACTTCTCACCGCCCGCCGGCCGGCGAAAGCGCGGGAGGAAGAGGGGAACACGCTGAGCGTAACGATCGTAAACCTCTCCGAACTCGCGGCGCAAGTATTCCTCCTCGCGGCGAATGACCGGCCAATAGATAGCCGCGAACAGAATCAAAAAAGCCAGAGCCAGGGTCCACCTATACTGCTTCCACCCTCCGGCCACCGCGAACCCTGCGCCCACCAAGGCGCTTCCGAGATAAAGAGGATTGCGCGTGTAGGCGTAAGGACCACTCATGGCGAGTCTCTGGTTCTTGGCAAGATGGCCCGCGGCAAAGGCGCGGAGCGCCATCCCTGCCGCGGCTACAGCGCCCCCAGCAATGAGGATCTTCACCGTGGGCCGGCAAAAGAGCAGGTAGGCGGCGCCGAGCAGAAACCCCAACGGCACACGCCAGCGCGACGCCCATCGAGCGTAGGCGCTATCCATAGGCCCTCGCCAAACGTTTTTCCACGGCGGCCACGACCGACTCGACGGAAATTCCGGGCAGATACGTAGGGTTTGTCCCGCGGCGCGTGTGGTTGATCGGCCCTCGGTTCGAAAGGGCAATGTCATCGGCAGCGAACGGGCCGTTGCGCACCGGGTCGGTGGGGCCGTAAATTCCGACGATGGGGGCGCCGACGGCGGCCGCCAGATGTAAAGGACCGGTATCGCCTCCGAGGAAAAGCCGCGCGCGCCTTGCCAGGGCGATGAACTGCACCAGGGTGGTGGGCAAGTAGCGCGCGCGTTGGGCTCCAGCGTTCTGCAAGATTTCCTCGAGCAACGGCGCTTCCGAGGGGGAGCCGGTCAGAAGGATTGGCTCGCGCCGCGAGTCTTCCCATTGCCGGATCAGCACGGCGTAATTCTCCGGCGACCAGCATTTCGAGCGCCAGCCACCGCCCGGGTTGATGATGATGAAATTTCCGGAATCCAACGCGGCGAGTTGCCTGTCCACATACGCGTCATCTTCCTCGTGCCGCGGCAAGGGAAACTGCCAGCGTTGCGCGCGCGCTCCCAGCCGTTCGACCAGCGCCAGGTTCTCTTCCACCACGTGGACGCGCTGGCGCGGTGAAACCCGCTGGGTGTAAAGAACCGCCGCGCTGGGCTCGCGCAACCAACGCTCGGCAAATCCAATGCGTTCCTGGGCACGGCTGAGCCACGCCACCACCGCGGACTTCCAGAGTCCCTGGAAGTCGAGGGCCGCGGTGTAGAGGGTCCGGCGCAGGTCGCTTAGGCCATTGCGGATTTCGTGCCAGGTTGCGGAAGAGGTCAAATGCCTACGCCATTCCAAGGTGTCGAGCACCACGATGCGGTGAAGATGCGGGTTGCCCTCCAGCAGCAACGCGTGACGTTTCTCCACGACCCAGTGAACCTGCGCTTGCGGGAACGATTCCGCCAACGCTGCCGCCGCGGGCAGCGCGTGGACGATGTCGCCGATCGAGCTGAGACGAACCATCAGGAATCGCTGCGCCGGATCCGTCATCCCTCCCACCTGAAAGGCCGGTGTAGCGCGGACCTGTTCTTTAGGTCCGCGGCTCGTCCCCGATTGGCAAGGAATAACCGCGGACCTACAAAACAGGTCCGCGCTACCCTTCTTGCGCGCGGCGGGAAATCTCGGCCAGAAGTTCGCGCGTGGAATGGTTCTTGGGGTCACCCACGATGCGCACCGCCCCGCCGAAACTCTTCACCACTTCACGTTCCGGGACCGTCTCCTCGGAATAGTCGGTGCCCTTGCAATGCACGTCCGGGAGCAGGTCAAGCAGGATCTCCGCCGCCGTAACCCCGTCGAAGATCACGACGTAATCCACGGATTCGAGCGCCGCCACCAATTCCGCGCGGCCTTCCGCGGGGAGAATCGGCCGCCCCTCGCCTTTCAATACGGTTACGGCGCGGTCGCTGTTCACGCCCACCACCAGCACATCGCCGCAGCGCCTTGCCTCTTCAAGATAACGCACATGGCCGACATGGAGAATATCAAAACAGCCGTTGGCAAAGGCAATGCGTCGGCCTTCCCGGCGCAGGCGATCGCCAAGGGCGCGCACTTCTTCACGGCGGACCAGGGTTGCGCTCATGCGTTGCGGATCGCCTCCGTGATTTCGCCGAGGGCAACGGTGGCGGTGCCGCGCTTCATCACCACGATCCCGCCGGCGCAGTTGGCAATCAGGGCGGCTTGGAGAAAGCTCCCCCCGGCGGCAAGCGCCAGCGTGAACGCAGCGATTACCGTGTCGCCTGCGCCCGTCACGTCGACGGCCTGGTCAGACCCGAAGATCGGAAGGTGGCGTGGCGGCCGACGTGGCTCAAACAAGGCCATGCCATCGCGCCCCCGCGTAACCAGCAACGCCTGGAGTCCCTGGCGGCGGAGGAATTTCCTTCCCAGGGTGTGAAGCCGCTCCAGATCATTTCCAATTGACTGCCCGAAAGCGGCCTCGATCTCGGGTTCATTGGGCGTGGCCGCGGTCAGGTTCTTGTACGTCAGGAGGTCGTAGCGGGAATCGATGGTGATGGGCAGCGCATGGCGGCGTGCCCGCCGGCGAAGGGAATCCACTTCCCTGGCGTTGCTGGTGCTGTAGCCGTAATCGGCAACCAGCAGACCCGTCGAGGAGTCGAGCAACGCCGCCGTTGCCCGCGTCAAGCCGGTTCGCACTTCCGCCGCCAGGGGGTGGGCCGGCTCCCGGTCGATACGCACAATCTGTTGGCGCTGCCAGTGCGACAGTCCTCCCAGAATCCGCGTCTTGGTGGGAGTCAGGTAATTCTGCGCGCGGACGATGTGCCGCGTGGAAATCTGCCTTTCGCGAAAGTAGTGGAGCAGCGCGTCGCCCGGCTCATCATCGCCGACGACCCCCACGGGTGTGACGTGGGCGCCGAGCGCCGCCAGGTTATTCGCGGCGTTGGCGCCGCCGCCAGGCAGCACTTGCTTCTCGCGCTCCTTCAGGATCAGCACCGGCGCTTCGCGCGAGACGCGCATGATTTCGCCGTAGACGGACTCGTCGGCGACGAGGTCTCCCAGCATGATGACGCGCTGTCGCGGGAAACGCTCCACCAGGGCCAGCAACGCACTACGGTTGGAGGTTGGGATGGTCATAGGTTTGGATCAGTGCATTCGACGAGTTTGGAAGGGCGGGGCTGAAGCCCCGCCCTTCCATCCGTTCCCCAAATACGTTCCGGCGTGGAAAAAACCTGCCTAGCCGCAATGCTCTTCACTTAAGCTGACTGTTCCCAATTCGACCCCCTCACCCCCGGCCCCTCTCCCCCAAGGGGGCGAGGGGGGAGGTAATTTGAATTTACTGCCCTCGCC
>Ga0187849_1005532_pt1 | contig 9971 bp, 4 predicted proteins | sample June2016WEW_4_10_2_FD_132412 | JGI IMG/M metagenome (GOLD analysis project Ga0187849, IMG submission 132412) | Peatland microbial communities from SPRUCE experiment site at the Marcell Experimental Forest, Minnesota, USA - June2016WEW_4_100 | ecosystem: Environmental > Terrestrial > Soil >... | reverse complement strand
TTCCAACGTTGCCGCCACTTTGTCCGTGTCAAAGCTCTGGGCTTTCTCAATACCTTGCAGCAGAGGGTAAAGCCCTTCGATGAGAAGCGCGTGGTCCATGTTGAATGTTGTCTTGAGCTGCTTTTCTATAAGAACACGGTAGTCTCTGACGATAGGCATCATCTGCGGGCTCAGCACGTCCGCACCGGCGTGAAACACGTCATAGGCATATTTCTGATTCAGCATGGAATTCAGTATGTGGATATCACCCAACATTGCCGTGAATATTGGACCGTTAAAGCCGAGTTCACGCGACTGGTTGACTATGCCGGAGCTCCAAAGCGGTATGGCGACGATCATGTCGATGGCATCGGGCTTTTTTTCGAGAGCCTTTGTCAAGATGGGATAGAAATCCTCGGACCCGATCTTGAACGCCTCTTGAAAGACTATTTCGAGGCCGCGTTTCTTAGCCTCTTTCTCCGTTGCCTCCCGATTGCTCCCGATGCCGGGGTCATCAGGGGTGACGAAGGCAATCTTCTTGACCTTTGGGTAGTTTTTGGTGAGGTAGTCATAGCAGGTGGGAATATTGAGGATGGTCGCCGTGCCGTAGAAATTGTAACGCATCTGCGGGGGCATCTCCTCCTTGCCGATTCCCATGCCCTTCATGCGGATAACTTTAGCTTCCTCAGTGATCGGGCCAAGCGCCAAATTCGTTGGCGGGAACTGGGGCGCAATGATGAATTTAACCCCTGCCTGGATCAGTTTATTGGCCGCTCCTATTCCGCCCGGAGGCGATGATTGGTCGTCTTCAACAACAAGTTCAATGAGGTATTTTTGACCTTTGATTGTGATCCCACCTCTCTGGTTCATCAGGTCTTGTGCCGGTTTCGCCGCGTCAGCGAGCGCCTTAAGCGCGGGCGCTATGGGACCGGTAATCGATGTGATTACGCCAATCTTCAGCGTTTTTGCTTCGCCCGCCGGTTCTTTGGCAAAAGAACTCGCAAGAGGAAATAACACAACTACTGACAACGCGCAAGAAACAGTGATGACGGATAAAAGCTTTTTCATATCTTTCTCCTCCTTATCGTCTCTCTCAAAGGGACCTACTGATCTGTCCTCCGCAGCATTTGTAACTCCTTTGCGGGGAGCGTCGGCAAGACCAACGCTGTCGAAGCTATCTAAACTGGTACCCTGCTCTCGCCCGTACTACCCTATCCGCGTCGCCCACATGTCCGTCGTCCTTCGAGAAATAATCTATTGCCCACTCATTTTGTTATCTTTCCCTCACCACTTCTAACCGGCTAAAAGTCACGCAAAAAGCCGATTGGCTGTGTGGACGCCGGAAGGAGCGTTCAGTTTGGGTGAAAATTCCAATAATCAAACAAAGTACCTCCTACTTGTTACCAGTTGGGATGACGGGCAAAAGGAGATGCGACTCACCAAAGTGAATCTTGTGGGTTACATCCCGCATGAATGGGAGCATGATCACACCCCAAATTCCCAGCTTACTCAGGAGGTCGTCCTGGTTTCTCACCACGAGCTCAATCTTGTGTCCCTTTTGGAAGATGTTGGAGAGCGGCATGAGCTGGATCGCATAACGAATCACCTGTCCCGGGGGAACCGGAATTGGTTCTTGCCGGGGATGGGCCGGAGCGTACGGCTTGGTTATGCTTTCAGCAATTGCCCGGTGTTGGGCCTTCAGGTAGCCCGTACCGAGCAACATACGGTTGCCGTCGGGGTACACATCTATCAAATCCGCAATCCAATTGGTATCATCGATGTCGATCGAGGCATCCAGGTACAGTGCGACCGGGCCCGTTACCTCAAAGTCCTGCTCGAAAGCCTCGGTCTGATAGCTCAGACAGTACACGGTCGGGTCTTTATAGGGCGCCGGTTGGGTAAAGGACTCTGATCCGGCAGCTTTCGGCTGAGAAGTGGACAGACCGCCACCCGGATGCAGGAAATATTTGGTCCACTCCGTCCTGGCTAATGGCCATTCATTTTCAAATCGCCATTTGTTGATTCCCATCACAAAGAGCTTGATGGGGGGCTCGTCCTTTATACCCGTATCTATACCTTTCAGCCACTGGTCGTGCCACCGCACTGTTTCGTCAGCGTATTCAACGAATGGACGGGCCGGGAAGGGACCCGGCCAGAGCATAAACTTCTTGTGAGGGTTTCTAATTTTGTCCCAGACATAGAAGGTATCCCAAATGTAGATTCGCGATCCCCACGGGGTCGAAATGTAGGTCGGAATATCGATCTTCTCAACTGGCAAGACGGGGCGCGGGCCTGGATGCAAGGACGTTAACAGAGCGTCGAAAGTGGTTGGCTCCCTGCTCGGGTATCTCACCAGCCCATAATACTTACTGTTGTATCTGATGTCCGGATTTTCGAGGGCCTCCTGGATTCGCCGGTCCAAATCCTCCCTGGGGAGGCTTTCAAGTAATCTGGACTTGCGCGTCTCACGCGGAAGGATCGAACTGTCGTTGCCGTGGCGACCGAGCATTACGGCGTAGTGGACCGCGTCGAAAACGCCGTGGAAATTGACATCGCCGATCAGAATGCCAAGAGCCTCAAAGGGGTTGATGGCTTTCAAATTCGGGTGCGGACAAAGAGAAGCAACGGCCAACTGATGGCCGGCAAAAGCGCAAGCGCCCATCATGCCGACATTTCCGTCACACCATGGCTGCTTTACGATCCAATCAATGACATCATGAGCGTCTTGGGGTGACAGCAGTTCGTTTACACCTTCTGATTTGCCGATGCCGCGAGCGTCAGGAATGACTTGAACATACCCCCGCTCGACTACATAGTTGATGTTACCCGCTTCCAAACACCCATCCCACAATGGAGTCTCCGGATTATATCCCTGCTTCGGTAGCCAGCGCGCCATTTCCTGAACGTCCTTGCCCCAGAAAGCAAAAGAGAGAATCGCAGGGAATTTTTGATCGACGTCGACATCAGGGCGGTAGACATCGAGCGCTAGCTTGACGCCATCGCGCATGGGCACCATAATGTCTTTCTCCACCCGGACACCATAGTCCGGCTGGGATCCGTTTTCCTTCACGATTTGCGGGTAGCCGTCGAAGTATACGCCGTCGACATCCGTGCCGTAAGGGACAGCCTCTGCAACAGGCTCAAATCCTTTTATCCTGTGAGCTATTGAATCTAGAACAAACACCGACATCCTATCTTGTTTCGCCATTTTTCATTGCCTCCTCAGTCTATTCAGTAATTTTCTTGAGCCTTCTGCTAAAAGACTCATATTACTTTATCCAGTGTAGAAGGCGGCTTTTCGTTTTAAGAGGAAAAATATCCAACCGGGGATCCAGTCTACAGGAAATCCAGGAATCGTGAATTCCCATCTGTTCTCTTCGGGAAGTATGACACATCAAAGCACACCGATCTGCATTGAAGAGCTTACCCATGAGACGTAAACCTGATTCGATTTCCATTTCCACTTTCTGTAGAAGGACACACGACACCTCTAAATTCCTTAATAAGAAATTCCTCTTTGTGTTTTATCTGGGCCCCCTCGTGCCCACAACCGGCACGTTTCCTCCAAAAGACAAGTTCCTATCGTGGCAAATAAGGGGCGAGAAGATACGAATCAAACTTACTGCCAGTGTAAATTGTATGCATCCCCTTGTTCACCGACTCATTGTACCCGTAGTCCATCTGTATGCTTTCTCCTCCTCGATACACCCCTGACACCTCCAATCGCAACGTCTCGCCCTTAGAGAAGAGGGTACCAGAAGGCAGCACTGGTATCTCGCAAGGAATAACGTCGCCTGGCTTCACTTTGTCTCCGGCACCAACAACGTGCTTCAAGTAAGGCTCCCATGTAGTCGACTTTTCTTCATCGAGTTTTCGATGGGAAAGCCGCAACCAGCCAAGTGTGACTGGCCATTTTCCCGGCGCGATCGAGCTCTCAAAAAACACTTCGTTGCCGTTACGATCGAGCTTTCTCACCGTAGCGAAGAGATCCATATCATCCCCCTCGGAGGAAACCCATAGCTTCAAACTCATATAGCCGGTCAGTTCGGTATCTTGTTCAAACGTCAGGTCAAATGTTGCCCTCCCGTCAGACGACTTGTAACTGGCTTTGCTTTCCGCGCTGGTGTTATCAACTCTTAGCCTGTGATCTGATGCATCGAGATACAACTTGGCGTACTGGGTTCGAGGAACCGGGAAATCGTCTTCCCACCGAACTCTATAATTGTCCAGGGTTTCCCGTACTTCCATTCGCACTCGTGGCGTGCGTAATATCCTATCGTCCATACCTTTCAGAAAATGATCGAAGAACATCTTTCGACTGATTCGTGCCTCTGCACTGTAGAATTCCGCCCACTCATGTCGGCCATGGATATAAAGCCACTTCTGCGTGGAAGAGATTTTCCGGTACGCTCGAAATGCCCCGCGAGTATGAAGTCCAAAACTAGACCAGGTGGCGCAAATAAGCGCGGGTAAGGTAATCTCAGATAAAAACTCATCCTCGCTTTTTTCGACGAGTGGCCCCGGATCTTCTTTTTCCGGCGCAGGCCATGCCGGATTCTGCTGAGGTTTTATACTCCTTATAAGGCCTGTAAGATTAGTAAAATTCGTTTCTGGCACACCGCCGGGGAACATTACATCCCGGCGAAAGTCAGTCATGGCTTCCCAGGGATTGATGGCCTTCAGGTGCGGCGGGTTCAGGCCGGCGACACGCCACTGTGAGAATGCCAGAATGGAAACGCCACTCAGGCCTACATTTCCGTTACTCCACTCTTGCGTTGCGGCCCATTCAATCGCATCATACATATCTCGAGCCCAGAGACCTTGGGACAAAATGCCATTCTCCCCCACTGCGCCATCTATCTCTGCGGTTCGCATTTGCCCCGGTGACCTGGCAAACCCTCTTGGGTCGACGATAATCACTACATAGCCCTGGGGTACCCAGAAAGCCGGGTCATTGGCTTCAAATGTTATCGACCCTGAGAGGGTCGGGCTCCACGGGTCGTACGCGATGCCCCAGCCGGGAAAACCCTCTCGCCAAAGAATATCCTTGCCAAAGCCGGTGAAGGCCATAATAGGAGGATACGTGCCCGGTTTGTCGGGGCGGTAGACGTTGGCACTCAGTTTGAGACCGTCGCGCATGGCTACAGGAACATCTTTTTCAATTATCATTCCTATCATTTGCCCTGCCTCCCTTCCTGATTGGGCTTGCTAGCGAGTTAATTAGTCCCGGCTCAACATCTTACCCGAAGCAGTTTGTTTGTAATTATGCACATATTAATCCTTGTTGCCACAGTATCTCAGGCACTCCAGGGTGTCAAGACAATTCTGTTTCACAGGAACGCCAATAGAATGTTGCTATTTTGTTGACTATTGCTCACCATAAGCTAGATTACGCGATTAAGCGTCATCCCTCTCTTCTGAAGATTTTTTGCAAAGAAATATTCCGATATGTCTCCCCTTAACATCCTGCCACTCTCTTGAATTCGTCCAGAATGATGCCTGATCTTTTGGCTCATGGTAACCATCCAGAATTTAGCCCATTCTGCTTAGTAATAAAGCCGTTGCCCTTTCAGCAAAGACAGGGTCATTTATGTGTGCCTCAATCTCTTCAATCTGGACCATAGGATTGGAAACCTTTTCTTTCAGAATTCGGGCAAATCTTTGACCAGCTCCAGGCTGATAAAAAGGCATTTCCTTGCTGAAATCCAACTTCGAAAAACCTTTGAGGGGAACAAGCACGGTTGTGGACCCTCTGGCCTTGTTAACTTTCTCAGCCAGTAGAGCAGCGACCGTGCTCTGCTCCTGCGGAGAGGTTTTTATCAAGTTAACCATGCCCTGCGAGAATACCGTTCTTTTTCGGAGTCTCGGCGGAATGGGCTGGTATGAATACAAGGGGAAAAAGTCCAGGCCGCCCGAAGCGATGACCTGAGGAATTCCCTTTTCACAGGCAGCGGTAAACTTTTCTTCACCCCCTTTGACGATGCCGCCGCACACATGGCTTACGAGCTCGTAGCAGGAGAGATCCAGCGTCCCACTGAAATACCCCTGCCTTACCAGCTTTTCTAAGCTACCAGTCCCGATAGAATGAAATACGACAGGCTCGTAGCCTTTCTCAAGAAGCAGGGATTTACATAAGTCGACGTAGGAGTGAAGTCCCAAGGTGCTGATTGCCACCCGTTGTTCCCCACTTATCTCCTTTTCCTCCTGTTCTTCGGCCATTCCGCATATGGCACCGGCCGCCCTCTGCAATGCAATTCTGGTTATGGCATTAAGGCCCCACAAGTCAGCGGCAGACTGTATCATTGCTTGATCAATGCTCACCATTTCTCCGCCCATTGCCCCGGGAACAAAGGCGACGGTAGAGAGAATGAGCTTGGGAAGACTGAGGGGTAAGCTCGGCATGATTATCGAAGCCTGAGTCGTGCCGAGGCCTCCCCCAATGGAAAGGAGCCCGTCTATCTTCCTCTCATCCATCATTTTTTGAATAAGGGTCTTTGCGCCTATGGCCATGGCGGCAAGAACTTCCGTGTGCGTGCGCGCCCCCGTTCGAATTTCCTCCAGGGTACGTCCTGTTGCCAGAGCCACCTCTTCGCGGGTGAAGTCGGCCTGGGAAGATACCTCTCCCCCGATGCCTACGTCCATTATCAAGGCGTTGTGCCCCCTTCTCCTGATTAGGTTCTTTAGATAAAGTGCCTCCTCGCCCTTTGAATCCAGGGTGACGACAACAACAATATTCTGACCCTTCCGACCCATTTGGTAAACCCTCCTTCCCCGAGGGATGGGGACTCTCTCGGGGCCGCACGGCCGATCCTCAACTTTACTCGTTGGGAGGAATAACCGGCAGAAGCAAGTAGGACTCCCCGAAATGAATACTATGGGTAACCGTCTGCATGTGTGGAAGAAAATGAGCGCCCCAAGCGCCGAGTCTCGACAGAAGGTCATCTTGGTTTCTGATGATCAATTCAATGGAGTGGCCCTCCTTAAATATCATCGAAGTAGGCATAATCGCTATTGCATACTCAATTATCTCACCTACTGGGACGGGAACAGGGTCTCTCCGTGGATGAATGGGCAGATAAGGTTTGGACATGGCTTCATCAAGAGCTCTGTGTTCTGCCGCAAGGCAGCCGTTACTTACCAATGTCCTTTTTCCGGCAGGGTCTACATCCATAAGGTCCACCATCCAGTTTGTCTCTTCTTTGTCGATGGAAGCGTTCAGGTATAGAGAGATGTACCCGGTGATGTCAATATCATGAGGCAAAGGTTCTGTTCTATATGTCAGACAGTAGACCGTTGGGTCCAGGTACGGCGCGGGTTGAGTGAGAATATCGGGCTCGTATGCTCCCTTAACTGTCTCCGTCGATAGTCCGCCTCTCGGATGAAGATAGAATTTTACATATTCCGTCCTGGCGAGAGGCCATTCATCCTCAAAGCGCCACTTGTTGACCCCGTTTACAAAAAGCTTCAGCGGTGGCTCATCCGCAATTCCCGTATCTAGGCCTTTGATCCAGTAGTCAAACCACCTTACGACTTCGTCGAAGAATTGAGTTTGGGGTCGGTCAGGAGACAAAGGCGGCCATAGTAACAGCTTCTTGTGCTTTGATCCTAAGCGCTCGAATGATTCAAAGGTGCACCACGTGTGCGTTGGAACGATCCCAGAAGTGGATAAATAGGTGGGGACCGTTACCTGAGGGAGTTTCGAAGGAGGGAGAGGCGTGGGATGAAACGACTCCAACAACGAATCGAACACGACTGGAGAGCGCAATGGATACTTGAGCAGTGTGTACCACTTGCTGTTATACTTTATGTCTGGGTGATCTAATGCTTCCCGAACTCTTGCCTCCAATTCCTCCTTGGGGAGGTTGAACATCAGTGGCAGAGTGCGAGTATTTTCCGGGACCGGCGCACTATCGTTTCCATGCCTTCCCGATAATACGCTGTTCATTTTGCAGTCAAAGATACCGCTCCATCCATAGTTGCCCTTGTGATAAAGGGTAAGAAAAGGGGTGATGGCTTTCAGGGCAGGAGGCGGGTTCTCGGCTAGTTCCAGTTGGGTGTTCGAAAAGCCGCACGCGCCCGTCATGCCAACATTGCCGTCGCACCAGGGCTGTCTCGTCATCCATTCTAGCAGGTCGTACGTGTCTGCCGGTGGGACCCACATACTGGACGGCCGTTGGCCTGTCCCCTCTGATCTGCCGATATTTCTCGCCTCGGCAATAACGTGAACATATCCTCTTTGTACTAAGTAATCTATGTCTCCTGCTTCGATGGATCCGTCCCAAAGAGGGGAGTCATAATACTCTTGTAACGGTAACCAGCGGGTCATTTCCTGTAACTCTTTTCCCCATCCAAAAAAAGAAAGTATGCCCGGGAATTTCTCGTTCCCATCCACATCGGGATGGTAGACGTCTATCGCTAAACGTACGCCGTCACGCATGGGAACCATTATGTCCTTCTGCACTTTTACAGAATAGATCGGCTGCGATCCTTCTTTTTTTACTATCTGGGGATAGCCGTCAAAGTAGACGCCTTTCACGGAGGTTCCGTAAGGAACGGGCTGTCCGACGGGCTTATAACCTTTGAGCCTCATTCTGACGTCATCGCTACGATACACATGTAGATTGGATTGAGCATACTTAATTCTGATATTCATACGATTCTCCTTTCGTGAAACGTCGTTCAAGATCCGCGGCCCTGCTGTATGTCTGGTATTATTTCTACCCCTTTGCTTCGTGCCAGGCTACTCGGAAAGCCACCAAATCACCTTTGATGTCACGGATGCCGCTATAAGCTTGTTTCATCTTGTTGCCGCCAGACCAGTGATCTCACACTTCGTCTGCACAATGACCGAAAATGCGCGACTCTTCAGATAGGATGCTCCTCCGGTCGCTCACCCCATACGAACATTTTACTTACCCAGACGGTGTAGGCTGATAATGATACTTCTCGACATCGTTCACCCGCCTTTTGCTTGTGGCCCCTTACCTCTCACCTCCGGCAGGCCCGAGCTTGCTTTGGCTATAGGCTATATTACAGCGTTGTCTCGTGGTGTGGAATATGATAAAAGTTGCACCATAATTGTACCTATTCAATGCAATACATGATCACAATCTGATTTTGGGAGATAATAGGGCGGAGTATCGAACTGGACGGGAGCAAATTCCACCAGAGGTATTATAAACATGGATTCGTGCTACAATCCAGTTAACTTTCAGCTAGGTGAGCGACATGAGGTGAGAGTGGAGATTGCCTTTATCCTTGTTCATGCCCAATTTCTTCCGGATATGGTATCTGTGACGACTGATGGCGTCCATGCTCACGTTGAGAAGTTGAGCAATTTGCTTAGTTGTCATGCCATCTCTAAGCAGAAAGATGACTTCCATTTCTTTCGGGGTGAATCTGCGCCTATTTATTTCGTTTGGAAATTTGGAGATAATCTCGCTGAGATTTTTTTCGACGATGTCGACGAGAAGGGACTGGTTCTGATCCAGCGTAGTCCCTCTGAACATACGGACAAAGCGAAGCACCAATTCGTTTACGTTCGAAGCGATCTTCTCCTCGAGTTCTCGCCTGTCGGCCTCTCTTTGTTTCAACAACACTTTCAACGCCGTATTTAACTCCTCGAGACTAAGCGACTTGATCTTGAGAGTCTCCTCCATCTCCTTGCGCTTTTCGATGTCCCGTTGCAACTTCTGGTTCAGTCTAGATAGCTGCAAAGTCCGCTCCTCGACCAGTTCTTCGAGGTGCTCTCGATATTTCTTCAACTCCTCCTCGGTTTTTCTGCGTTCTGTAACGTCGACGGCAGTACCTATGATCGCAGCGTGACCGTGAGACGTCGTATGGCCGCAATCATAATTCGCAATGTAAACGATCTCGCCATTCTTTGTGATGCCGCGAAAGACAATTTGCTCTGGTGTAGGCTCGCCTGCGAGTCGCCTCCTGATATGACGCTCAAGCTGCGGCAAATCGTCCGGATGGACCAAGTCCTTCGT
>Ga0187849_1005528_pt1 | contig 9978 bp, 7 predicted proteins | sample June2016WEW_4_10_2_FD_132412 | JGI IMG/M metagenome (GOLD analysis project Ga0187849, IMG submission 132412) | Peatland microbial communities from SPRUCE experiment site at the Marcell Experimental Forest, Minnesota, USA - June2016WEW_4_100 | ecosystem: Environmental > Terrestrial > Soil >... | reverse complement strand
GACACCGCGGGTGCGCGCATTCAGCCCCAAAGGGGCGGCCTAGCAAAGCCCAGGCCAGCGGCCTGGGTTAGGAAGGTCACCCCATTTTCCGTTCTCCAGCCCTGAAGGGGCGTGAGCAAGGCCCCCGACCCAGCCTCGGCGACCGTCCGCGTGCATCCTGGAACCCTATTTCGCCCTTTCAGGGCTTGCGGCAAGGTGCGTCGGGGTTCTCGCACCCAGGCCGTTGGCCTGGGCTGAGGTAGTTCGCCCCTTTGGGGCTCGATTTGGCATCAGCAGCATCAGCACCCCCGGTGTCCAGCAAAAGATGTGGGACACGATCAGCTCCCCTAAGGGGGCGAGGGCAAGAAACACACACACTCACACACGCTCTCTCCCAAGGGGGCGAGGGCAGGAAAGTCAAATCAACACCACCTTCTCCCCCAAGGGGGGAGGAAAGAAGTTTTTAGGGTTGTCGCCGTAATCAAGAGTCTCTCCGCACGAAGGGGGCGAGGGTAGTAAGTCTTCAGTTCTCAGTTTTCAGTCTTCAGTAATACCTCCTCGAATGTAGCGAGGGTAGTAAATTCCAACTAGCGCCCCTCGTGACGCCGAAGGTGGGCCGGGGGCCGTGCTCCTCAAAATTCTTGCCTCGCACCGCGCCGGGTTGGTACGATTCGCGCATAGGGACGGAAGGGCCGAAGGCTCTGCGTCCAAGGAGGCTTCTTCGTGCCAGAACCAAGGGTGATGATGAAATCGAATGTGGCGCTTGCGGTAGGCCTGTTGGTCGCGATCTCGATGAGTGCGAAGCAGGGCCATGAATCTCGGCCGCCGGCGCCCGCAACTAACAAACCGGCCGCCACCTATGATGCGTCGCGAGACCCGGCCAAGGATCTTCAGGATGCCATCGCCGTGGCCACCAAAACGAATAAAAGGATTTTACTGGAGGTCGGTGGCGACTGGTGCGTCTATTGCAACATCATGGACGAAACATTTGATAGCCACCCCCAACTTCGGAAGGTGCGCGACACCAATTACGTAACCGTGAAAATAAACTACAGCAAGGAAAACCCCAACAAAGCATTCCTCTCGCATTATCCTAAGATCCCCGATTACCCGCATTTTTTTGTCCTGGATTCCAAGGGCGCCTTGCTGCATTCGCAACCCACCCACGGCTTCGAGCACGGGAAGAACTATAATGCCGGGAAAATCGACGCGTTCTTGAGGAAGTGGGCGCAGCCGCCCCGGCATTGGCTTACGAGCGTGGGTTAGAATCGGTCAATCCTCTCCGAGGTAAAACCACCAACTGGAGAGCCGGATGCGGGAGATCCGCCTGTCCGGTTCGGAGGGAGGGGGAACGGAATACAATCCGTTCTCCCTACCCCTGCCAACGGGATTTTTTTCACAGCTTCGGAAGCGGTGGGATCGGGCGGCGTACAACCGCGCCTGACCCATGGTAGTGGCGACATCAGAATCACGCTCGGTCCATCGTGATGATGTCGCCCCTACCGGGGCTTGAGAAGTATTTCGACTTCGCTTTTTTCCCACGGCGGTTCTCGCCGTGGGCCACAGGATGTCGCCGCTAACGCGGCTTCGGGCAGGGTTGAAGAGCTTTCCCATCGGCGTTTGGCTTTTGCTTGAGTTTGGGCTTTCTGCTTACCGCCCTCTGCCTACTGCCCTTTGTCCACTGCCTTCTGCCTACTGCCTTCTTTCCTGTTCGAGGACAGCCCCCCTTCCAAACCCGTGGTGAGAAATCCTGCCTAGGGTTTCCTTAGCGGCAACTCCCGGCCTAAGGCCAGGTTCAGGAGAAGCACGTTGACGCGCGGCTCACCCAGAAAACCCCATTGCCGCCCTTCGCTGTGGGCCTCGATGAGTTGCCGCATCTGATCCAAAGTAGCGCCACGGGCTTCGGCGACACGCGGGGCCTGGGCGAGAGCGGAGGCGGGGCTGATGTCCGGATCCAAGCCGCTGGCGGAGGTAGTGACCATGTCCGCAGGAATAGGGGGGGCAGCGTGCGAGCGAGGCTCGGGCCCGGAGAATTATTCCGGAGATTTGCACCCTACGCCGCGGATCGAAGTAGCGTGACCGGACCGGGTTTGTACGGATGTACAACACCATTCACCATGCGCCTTGCTTTCCGCCGAACCACCATACCAGGCCAATTCCCGCCGTGGTTTGCTGCTTGCGCAATACGCCAAGGGTATCAGTTAAGAAAAAAGGCTGATTGGAAAAATCGCGGCGCCATTCTTCCCTCATCACGAAGTTGTCCGTAAACTTGTACTCGAAGGTAAGGGTTGTCTCCTTCAGCGCCTGCGTTGTTCCACTAAACAAGCCGCCGCGGTCCGACAGGTATTCGGAGCGCGCGGCGATTGAGATCCGAGGTCGGATCTGATAGCGAACATACGCCGCCCCGCCATCCGTATGGTCGGGCGGGGAGTTGGTCTCAAGACGTTCGATCACGTAGTCGCCCTCGAGGGCCAAAGTCAGCTTTGGGGACGCATTCCACGTAGCATAGTTGTCAATGATATTCAATTTTCCATTCGCAGGGTTCGGAATCGGTTCGAAGGGAATCCCCTGCAGCGTGGGTAGACCGGGCGTACCAACTGGCTCGTATTGAAAATCCGGGTGTTCCTGGCCCAGGTAGTAATTCGAGGTCCAAGTGATACTCTTTGTCGGTGTTACGATTATGCCAAACAATTGATCTTTGAACCCATTGAACGGCTCCGTCTGGTTCGTGCCGTTCGTGACCCAGTAATTTACGGCAAGCTTGTCATTGACCGGATATTGGGTGCGCACGCCCATATGATAGAACGGCAAGAAATTGAACCAGTACGATCGAGAATAGTTCATCTGATCCTTTGTATAGTTTCCTTCAATTCCGAGAGAGCTGGCCCATTTCCCGAAATCCACGTTCAATCCGCGCCCGACAGGAATGACATAAGTGCCATAAGCCTGAAAGATATTGCGATAGATGTTGGGCCGCGGCTCGTTCACGGCGTTACCTTGAAGCGTTTCCGTCGCTTGGCCGAATTGCAGATCAAGTCGAAGGCCGTACCGCTTGTCATGCGCGACATCTGGCGCATTTTCGACGACCACGTCCGCTTGGTTCAGGCTGAAGGCATTGCTGCTCACGTCGTACGCGCGGAGCAGATTCACCCGTCCAATCGGGTCGTTAAAGTTGTACTCATAATAACCGTCCAGCAGGATATTGACGGTGGTACCCTGAAGGAGATCTGATACCTTTTGCGATTCTGAAGTCGCCGCGGTTGGCGAAGACTCGCCGGCGGCAAGGGCCTTTTCTTGTGCCGGTGGCGTTGGCGCTGACACTTGCGCGGCAAGCGGGTTACCGGCGCTTTCAGTGACGGGTGCCTTTTCTTGTGCTGGTTGCGCTGGAGTTGACACCTGCGCGGAAGGCGGGTTGCCGACTTTTCCAACGGGCTGGGTTATGGGCAATCTGGCTTGCAAATCACTGACCTGTTTCTGAAGTTGCTCCACTAACGCGCGCAGTTCCTTGACTTGCTCCTTCAAATCAGCGGAGGAGTCGCTCGACAACGACGCGAGGGCTTGGTTTTCCTGCGCCTGTGCTGGATGAGGCAGTGAAGCCATTATAAGGAGCAATACGAAGATCAGGTTGGCACAGACGATGAAAGTGCGAAATGACTGCTGCAAAACAACGCGCATGGTTTTCCTCCTTGGATTCTCCCAGGACAGAGGATGCTCATCCTCGGAATGTAAGTTGTAGTTTCGAACCTGAATCAGTGAAGAGGTAACCGCTTGTCCAGCTCTAGATTCAGGGACAGGACATTAACTCGCGGTTCGCCAAAGAAACCCAGTTGGCGGCCCTCGCTGTGGGCCTCGATGAGCTGCCTTACCTGATCCAAAGTGGCGCCACGGGCCTGCGCGACACGCGGGGCCTGGGCGAGAGCGGAGGCGGGACTGATGTCAGGATCCAAACCGCTGGCGGAGGTGGTAAGCAAGTCCGCAGGAATGGGGCCCTGATAGCTGGGATTCTCTTTGCGGAATTTCGTGATGTCCGCCTTCACTCGATCGATCAATTTCTGATTGGTGGGGCCAAGGTTGGAACCGCTGGAAGCGGTGGCATCATAGCCATCATTGCCGGCAGCCGAGGGCCGAGGGTGGAAGTATTCCGGCTTACTGAAATTTTGGCCAAGCAAAGTGGAACCCACGATCTTCCCATTAACTTCCAGCAAGCTTCCGTTCGCGGCGCGGTGAAACAGGAGCTGGCAAAGGCCCGTGACCACGCCGGGATAGATCAGCCCGGTCAGGAGGGTCATCAACAGGGTGAGGCGAAAAGCTTGAGAAAATTGGTGGCGCATGGGATCTCCTTGTAGGGCCGAACGGCGTTCGGCGCAGGCCGAGCGCCGCTCGGCCCTACGCCAGGTGCAATAGACCGAGCAGCCGGTCGATCAGCCAAATACACGGGAAGGGCGCAACGAACCCGCCTAATCCGTAAATCCAGAGGTTGCGGCTCAACATGGCAGCGGCGCTTTGCGGCTTGTATCTCACCCCGCGCAAGGCCAGGGGGACGAGAGCGATAATGATCAGCGCATTGAAGATCACCGCGGCCAGGACGGCGCTCTGCGGGCTGTGAAGGCGCATGATGTTGAGCTTGTCAAGCTCCGGATAGGTGGCCGCGAACATCGCCGGGATGATGGCGAAGTACTTGGACACATCGTTCAAAATTGAAAAGGTTGTTAACGAGCCGCGGGTAATGAGCAACTGCTTGCCGATGGCCACAATCTCGATCAGCTTGGTGGGATTGCTATCCAGATCCACCATGTTCCCGGCTTCCTTGGCGGCCATCGTACCTGTATTCATGGCCACACCCACATCGGCCTGGGCGAGGGCGGGCGCATCGTTGGTGCCGTCACCGGTCATGGCGACCAGCCGGCCTTGCGCTTGTTCTTTCTTGATGTAATCCATCTTGTCTTTGGGCGTCGCTTGCGCAAGGAAGTCATCCACACCGGCCTCGTTGGCAATCGCCGCCGCCGTCAAGGGATTGTCTCCCGTGATCATGACGGAACGAATTCCCATCACTCGCAATTGTTCCAGGCGCTCGCGCATTCCCCCCTTGACGATATCTTTCAGGTGAACGATCCCCAGCAGACGATTTCCATCGGCAACGGCGAGTGGCGTGCCTCCCGTGCGGGAAATGCGATCCGATATTTCGGTGAAGTTCGCGGGTATCTGGCCGCCTTTGTCGGTGACGAATTGCACAATGGCATCGGTCGCCCCCTTACGCAGGCGGCGACCGTCGATGTCGACGCCGCTCATCCTTGTGTAAGCGGAGAAGGGGAGGAAGTGGGCCTCGTGCTCAGCAACCTCGCGCCCCCGGAGGCTGTACGCTTGTTTGGCGAGCACCACAATCGAGCGGCCTTCCGGAGTTTCGTCAGCCAGACTGGCGAACTGCGCCGCGTCCGCCAACTCGGGGCCGGTGACCCCCTCGACGGGAAGAAATTCCACCGCCTGCCGGTTGCCCAGGGTGATGGTGCCGGTCTTGTCGAGCAGAAGCGTGTTGACGTCCCCGGAAGCCTCAACGGCCTTTCCGCTCATGGCCAACACGTTGTGCTGCATGACGCGATCCATCCCGGCGATACCGATGGCGGAAAGCAAGCCGCCGATGGTGGTGGGAATCAGGCAGACGAGGAGCGAAACCAGCACGGCGACGCTCGGAACCGTTCCTGCATGGGCGGAGTTGACGGCATACACGGCAAAGGGCTGCAAGGTGACGACGGCCAGCAAAAAGATGAGGGTCATCCCGGCGATCAGGATGTTCAGCGCGATCTCGTTGGGCGTCTTCTGGCGTTCGGCCCCTTCCACCAGTGCGATCATGCGATCGAGGAACGTCTCACCCGGATTGGAGGTGATCCGAACCTTGATCTGATCCGAGAGGACCTTGGTCCCGCCGGTAACGGCGCTGCGGTCTCCACCCGATTCCCGGATCACGGGCGCGCTTTCGCCGGTGATAACCGACTCATCCACGGTGGCAATGCCCTCGATGACTTCGCCGTCGCCGGGAATGATTTCGCCGACCTCGCATATGACCACGTCCTGGGCACGCAGCTTGGAGGCCGGAACGATTTCCGTCGTGCCGGGCGAAACGATCCGCCGAGCCATGGAGTCGGTTTTGGCCTTACGCAGGGTGTCGGCCTGCGCCTTGCCGCGCGCTTCCGCCATGGCCTCCGCAAAGTTGGCAAAGAGCACCGTGAACCAGAGCCAGAGAGAAATTTGCAGCGAGAAGCCGATGCCGGGCGCCCCGATGAAGATGTCACGAATCATAAAAACCGTGGTGAGCGCTGCGCCCACTTCCACCACGAAAATCACGGGGTTCTTGAAAAGCGTGACGGGGTTCAGCTTTACAAATGACGCCTTGAGGGAGCGCCCCATGAGTTGCGGATCGAACAAGGGACGTGCCCGCACCATTTTCTTCGGTACGAGGGTCGTTAGATCGTCAAGTGAAGGAGGCGTTACCGTCGTCATTGGCATGAATTAGCTCCAGATCGTCAACATCAGCGAGGACAAGAGTTTCCCTTCGCGCATGAAAAAGTGCTCGACCAGTGGGCCCAGCGAAAGCGCCGGGAAGAAAGTCAAGGCGCCAATCACCACCACGACGCCCACCAAGAGGCCGACAAAGAGCGCGCCATGAGTCGGGAGCGTGCCACTGGTTGTGGGCACTTTCTTTTTGGTGGCAAGGCTGCCGGCAACAGCCAGGGCCGAGAGAATGAATCCGAAACGCCCAATCAGCATGGCCAGTCCGGTCGTGAGGTTATACCAGGGAGTGTTGACGTTGATTCCGGCAAAGGCGCTGCCATTGTTCTCCGAAGCGCTCGAAAACGTGTAAAGGATCTCGCTGAAACCATGCGGGCCGGAGTTCGCGAGATTAGCGATGGCCGCCCCGGGGGGATTCCAGTAGCCGTTCTTCGCCAAGGGAATGACCGAACAGATCGCCGTGAAGACAAGAATGGAGAAGGCCGTGGCAATGACGGCCACCATGGCCATCTTGACTTCCTTTTGCTCGATTTTCTTTCCGAGATACTCCGGCGTTCTGCCCACCATCAGTCCGGCAATAAAAACCCCAACGATGGCGTACAACAGCATGCCGTATAAACCTGACCCGACTCCGCCGAAAATAACCTCGTCCGTCTGTAAATTGAACAAGGGGATGAAGCCGCCGAGGGGGGTATAGCTATCGTGCATGCTGTTCACAGCCCCGCAGCTTGCGTCGGTTGTCGCGGTCGCAAACAAGGTGGAACCGGCCATACCAAAGCGGACGTCCTTACCCTCCATGTTGCCGCCCGATTGGGTGGGAGTGGCCGCCGTCTCCACCCCTAAGCGGGCAAGGTTCGGATTACCCGCGTGCTCGGAGGGATAGCAGATAAATACGCCGGCAAAGAAGAGGAACGACATGGCGGCGAACAGCGCCCAGCCTTGACGCGTATCACCCACCATCTTCCCGAACGTATAGGTTAAGCCCGACGAGATACTGAGAAGGGCCAGGACCTGCATGAAACTGGTGAGCGGGGTCGGGTTTTCAAAAGGATGGGCTGAATTGACGTTGAAAAAGCCGCCGCCATTGGTGCCCAGCAGCTTGATGGCTTCCTGCCCGGCCACCGGGCCCACCGCGATGGTTTGAGTTGCTCCTTCCAGCGTGGCGGCTTTCTGGTAGGACTTCAAAGTTTGCGGCACCCCGCGAAAGCAGAGAAATAGGGCAAACACCAATGCGAGAGGCAGCAGCACGTAAACCGTGGCGCGTGTCGTGTCAACCCAGAAATTGCCGATGGTGTTCGTTTGCTTGCGTGCAAAACCGCGAATGAGCGCGATCGCCACGGCAATGCCGGTGGCGGCGGAAAGGAAATTCTGGACCGTCAACGCTGCCATTTGGACGAGATAGCTGAGCGTCTGCTCCCCGCCGTAAGCCTGCCAGTTGGTGTTGGTTACGAAGCTCACGGCGGTATTGAACGCCAGGTCCGGCGTCATGGGCGTGGCGTAGCTGGGAGCGTGGCCGGTGCTGAATCCCATCGGGTTAATGGGCAGGAATCCTTGCAGGCGCTGAATGGCGTAAACAAACAGGAAGCCGACCAGGGTAAAAGCAATAACCGAGGCTGAATATTGCGTCCAGCGCTGTTCGGAGGTTTCCCGGATGCCGCAAAACCTATAAACGAGCCGTTCCAGGGGCCGCAACACAGGATGGAGAAAAGTGCGCTCGCCCTCGAAAACGCGAGCCATGTAAAGGCCCAACGGCTTCGTCAGCGCCAACAGGCACAGAAAGAACACAAGAATGTACACAAAGCCAGTCATGGTCATGCGAGCCTCCTCAGAACTGCTCTGGACGCAAGAGGGCGTAAACCAGATAACCAAACAGAAACAATGCGGCGATGCCGGCAATGATGAAATCCATAGGTCATCCCTCCCTAGAGACGTTCACAGACGCGAGTGAAAATCCAGCAACCAACGAAAAACAGCACGCCAATCAAGATGTAAGCCAAGTCAGCCACGGCAATGTCACCTCAGCTCCGCGAAAATCACGGGGTGCCCATCCTTTTGGAGAGCCCGCGCAAGTCTTTGCGCCGGGGTGGGCCACCAGCGTTTCTTGCCTCCCACAACAATCAAAGAATGCGGCCGCAGGAGGAGTTTTAAAGTCCGCCTCTTGTCGCGGCATAAATAAATCTGCGCGGCGACCTCCATGCAGGTCTTACCGGCCAAGTTGCGGATTTGGCCCTCCAGGAATTCCACCGGTACCGCAGGCTTGGTCAGGGGCAGCGCGTAAGGCACTTCATAGGGCATGAGCAGCTCGATATGCGCCCCCAGTTTTTGCCCAAGCGCCTCTGCCATTTGCAGGGCCGCCAGCGTTCCCGGTGCGTCCGTAAAGATCACGAAAACTTCCAGCCTCTGCGCATCCTGCTTGTCACCCTGGAGGTGGCATTCGGATTCGCGAGAATAAGCCGGAGATGCCGGGCCGTAGTCGTCCCCTGAATCGGTTTCCATGGGAGTCACCTTATCGATGGTGCTCGGAGGTCCGTAAAGAAGTCATAAAGACTTGCTCAAGATTTCGTTAGGCCTTTTTAGGTAGTGGGTCAATTTGATGTAGAGGCGGCTTTATCCGTCAGTTGACGGACCATTTGGTCCGTCGGCTGACGGATAAACTCGCCGCTACAGCATCAAATTGACCCACTACCCCTTTGGGGGAAGACTAAACCGGTAGCCAACCCAAGGCTCTGTCAGGAAATACGCGGGGTGGGAAGGATCAGGCTCGATCTTCTTGCGAAGCTGGTTGATGAAGACGCGCAGGTATTCCACCTCTTCGCCATAATCCGGCCCCCACACCGCCTGAAGAAGCTTGGCATGGGGGATTACCACATCGGGATTACTGGCGAGGTAGCGGAGAAGATCAAACTCCTTGGGAGTCAGGCGCACTTCCGTACCGTCCACGGTGACCCGGCGCGCGACGAAATTGATGACGGTTTTGCCCAGGTTCAGCAAATCCGGCGTGCCCGGGCTCAAAAGCGGCGCCCGGCGGAGGGCGGCGCGAACCCGGGCTAAGAGTTCCGGCATGCTGAAGGGTTTGGTCACATAGTCGTCCGCGCCGGCATCCAGCGCTTCAACCTTCTCCTTTTCCGCATTGCGAATGGAAAGAATCACGATGGGAATGTCGCTCCGGGAGCGGATGATGCGGCAGGCTTCCATGCCACCGATTCCCGGCATATTGATGTCGAGAAGCACCAGGTCGAAGCGCTCTTCTCGAACTTTCTCCAGAGCCTCTTCGCCGTTGCGCGCGGTGCTGACCATATAGCCGCGCGCCACCAGTGTGGTGCGCATCACCCGGCGAATCTGCGGCTCATCATCGACGACCAAAATTCTCGCGTTGGTCACAGTCAAGACTCCCTGGGAGCGCGGGGGACCGAGAATGAGAATCTCGCCCCTTTTCCGGGTTCGCTCTCCACCCAGATCCGGCCGTGGTGGGCGCGCACAATCTCCCTGGCAATG
>Ga0187849_1005526_pt1 | contig 9983 bp, 9 predicted proteins | sample June2016WEW_4_10_2_FD_132412 | JGI IMG/M metagenome (GOLD analysis project Ga0187849, IMG submission 132412) | Peatland microbial communities from SPRUCE experiment site at the Marcell Experimental Forest, Minnesota, USA - June2016WEW_4_100 | ecosystem: Environmental > Terrestrial > Soil >... | reverse complement strand
GAGCCTTGGTCGGTTTGAGCCCAATACGAATCCCACAAGGGGAAAGGCGCGAGAAAAATCCAACCGCCACCCCAACGGAAAAGTTTTGCTTGACAACGCCGATGCCGTTATAGACGCGCTACCTGCTCAAGGCGGACGCCTTGCCTTTGGACAAGAATTTCGGTAGTGGTTCAGTTTGATGTTGTAGCGGCGAGTTTATCCGTCAGCCGACGGACCAAATGGCGGCCTAAAGCCGCCGCTACACCAAACTGTGCCACTACAAAAATTCTTCTTGACACACGAACCGTTATAGGCTACTATGGAAGGGTAAGGAAGGGCGTCGGTTCCGCCCCGCGGAGGGCCGGCGCGATCGTGTTCTCGGGCGCTTGACGGGCAAGACGCCGCGTCCACAGCAAGGCTATCAAAGTATCGCCACAAGGCGCGTGGCGTCCGGCGAGCGGGGCTAGGAGAAACGGATGAGGCCACGGCTAACCCCGGATTACAGGATGACTCAAAGTCCGTCAGACGGGCCAAGGCCCGAAAGCTGGGAACTGATTGAAAACAAAGGGCCAAAAGAGGGAATTTTTGCCGACCAAAGCTGAGAACATATTGAAAACAAACCTGCTTGTCATTTCCATCGGAAACAGAATATCACCACGATAAAATGTCTGTAGCTAAGCGTAGCCCTTGCGGAGAAGCGTGTCGCCGAAAAGGGGTCTTGATAGCTATCACAGTAGGCTATTCATGGCAGGGGGGCGGCGCTTGGCCGGCCGTCTGCGAAGCTGTCTCGGGCCAGCACCGCTCTTCGGTGTTTGCTCCGGATGGGCAGGCGGCTACGCCATTGGCCGCCAGGAGCGAGGCGCAAGTTCAGCGCGACAGTGAAATGGGAATTACTCCACTGAATTAGGGTACTACCAACCCGCGAGTTCGCTAATTCGCTTCCGTGTTCCCTTCGGAGACGCGGACGAGCTCGATGACCGTCTTGTCCCCGTTACTCTTGAGCGCCACGACCTTATCTTGCTTGTCGTGCTTGATCTCGAAGACGGTTTTTCCCTCTTCGTCCCTTTCCTTGAATTTGGTCACTTCATTGCCCAAGCGGTTGTGATAGAACGCCCGAACTTTATCAACGGAGTCGGAAGTCTCAAACTTCCCGGCCAGCACGCGAACCTTCGCTTCATCCGCGATATCGATATTGACCGTGGCGGAGCCGTGTTCCTTGATGCGGGTCGCGCCGGGATAAATGGGCAAGCCCAGGCTTGCTTCATTCACATCCTTGTTGACCTCGAGCGAGCCCAAGGGCGTTTTGATGGAGACCTCTTTCTTCCCGCCGCCCTCTTGCGCCACTTGGACGTGGACGGCGTTGGAAAGGAAGCGCAGGCCGACCCAGACGGCAATGCCCCCGATCAGAACGATCAGCGCCAAGAGGAGGAGGGCTATCACAACGAAGTTGCTCCGGCTTCCAGGCGGCTGCGGGGGTGCGGGTGGGCGCGGAGGCTGAGGACTTGTGGCCATGGCAGGGATCTCCTTTTTTCCTTGCTGGTTATACCTACGTTTTCCCGCGCGGCAAAGTTCCCAACTTAATGCGCCCGCCTCGAGTCCGGATTTGTCGCCAATTCGGGGAATGGCAGGGCGGGTGCCAAGCGCCACTACACCTTGTGCGCGTGCAGCCCGCTTCCTGGCTGGGAATTGCGCTCTCGGTGAAATTCCCGCGAGCAAGCTCGCGGGGAGGAAAGCGACAGTCCGTCAACTGACGGATCGCACTCCAAAGCTTCGCATTCACTTTTTGCAGCAGAGGTTACTGACAACTGAAAACTGACAACTGAAAACTTCCTTTCTAAGAACGGCTACTCGAGCTGCTTGTGCCGGTTCTTCATCATCTGGTCGATTCCGGAACGCCACCAATCGGCCAAGGGGCTGTTTAGCATTTTCATTGGCCATGCGGGCGTCCCAGGGGTCACCTTGAGGATCGAAATCAGGGTTTCGTCACCAAAGATCGAGGCCTCTTGCAGGATGTTTCCATCCCCGGCGATGATCCGACTCTGGCCATGAGAGCCCGTTAGGTCGTAATTGGCAGGGGCGTTCGCCGCCACGACATAGACCGAGTTTTCCACGGCTCGGGCCATCATCTGCGCACGGTAGGGAGCAAGCTTGGATTCGTCTTTCAGGGAAGATTCGGAACTGATGTAGTAGACCACCCGAGCGCCCGCCGCCGCCGGCAGACGAACGAGCTCCGGGTAACGCTCATCATGGCAAATGAGGACCGTGGAGGGGATGCCTTCCAGCTCAAAAAAGGCGATATGGTTGCCGGGCACCGCCCACTTTTCACCCGCGAGATAGATCTTCCCATAACGCTCAACCATCTCGCCGCGCGAATTGACCACCACGGCCGCATCATAAGCATGGCCATTGACTTTATACACGCTTCCGAAGACCGCGCCTATTTTCTTATCGCGGCAGGTTTGCCGTAGTTCTTCTTCCGCCGAGGCAATCGCAGATTCCGGAGTCGGCATGTCAGCAGCGCCGAGGTAATAACCGGTCAGCGCGCACTCCGGAAACACCGCCACCTGGACATGTTCTGCGGAAAGCCGGCCCAAGGCCTCGCTCATCCGTTTACCGTTGTCGCGAATGTCGAACGACGAGCGAAATTGCACCGCGGCAACTTTAAGTTCCACGGAGGGAGTCTGACCCGGCGCGGGTAAAACCACCCAAAGACCGACCAAGACCCATTTCCAAGCACTACTCGTCGCTCGACTCATACGGCTTGTCTCCCTTTAGACCGGAATTTCCGTTTTGAATACCCGACCGACCGATAATCTACACCTGACCGGCTCCGCCTACAACGGCTCTCCCCCTGGTGGCAAATCCAGGCCTAAGATTCCCTTAACGATGCCGCGGGGCGCGTGGTTTATACTGGCGACTCAGAGCGCATCATCAAACCCATTAGGAAAGAAAGGAAACCCCCGTGAAAGGTGCAAAAGGCGCGTTGGTAAGCCTGGTCTGCGTCGTGGGGCTATTTGCCGGCATGAAGGTACATGCCCAGAGCCGGTCGCAAGAGAGCCCGATCACCGCTGACCAGCGGCTCCAGTGGTTTCGGCATGACAAGTTTGGCATGTTCATTCACTTTGGTCCGTATTCTGTCCTGGCAGGGGAATGGCAGGGCCACCGCGTTCCCGTGGGCAGCGAGGCCGAATGGATCATGCAGCGGTTCAACATCCCGGTGAAAGACTACCGCGAGGTGGCGCGGCAACTGAATCCGGTAAAGTTCCATGCCGACGAGTGGGTGGGTTTGGCCAAGGCGGCGGGAATGAAGTACCTGGTGATCACGGCGAAACACCACGACGGCTTTGCCATGTATCACTCGCGAGTCAGCCCGTACAACATCGTTGATTGGACGCCGTTCAAGCGCGACCTGCTGAAGGAACTTGCCGTAGCCTGCCGGAAGCAAGGCATCCGATTCTGCTTTTACTATTCCCAACGTGAGGATTGGGACGACCCCGATGGATACGGAAACAACTGGGACTACGACCGCTTGCAGAAGAACTTCGATCGCTACTTGGAATTGAAATCCAAGCCGCAGCTACAGGAATTGCTGACGAATTACGGCCCGATCGGGCTGGTCTGGTTCGACCGTGGCCTGGAAACGCGCGAGCAGGCCGACGACTTCGTCGAACTCGTCCGCGGGTTGCAACCCCGTTGCCTTATCAATGGCCGCTTGGGCAGCTACGGTCACGATTTGATGGGCGACTACCAGGATATGAGCGATCGTGGCATGCCGGTGGGAGGAATAGAAGAACCTTGGGAGACACCGCAAATCCTCAACGACACCTGGGGGTATAGCAAGTTCGACCAGGAGTGGAAGCCCCCCGCCGTGGTGATCCACCTTCTGGTGGAAACGGTCAGCAAGGGAGGCAATTATCTGCTCAACGTTGGCCCCAGGGCTGACGGCACCATGCCCGCGCCTGCCGTGGCCACACTCCACAGGGTAGGGGCGTGGATGCAGCAAAACGGTGAAAGCATCTACGGGACGACAGCAAGCCCCCTGCCCGAGTACCCTTGGGGGCGCACGACGGTGAAGGGCGCGAAGGTGTATCTGCACGTTTTCAGTTGGCCGGCGGATAACGTGCTTCGCGTTTCGCATTTGGGGAACAACGAGGTGAAGGCTGCGCACTTGCTGGTCCGACCGGCGGAGAAGTTGGCCATCAGCCATGACCACGGGGTTGTCCTGGTGTCCCTGCCCGCTCGGATCCCGGATGTAAACGACACGGTGGTGGTTTTGGAAATGGCCGGACCACTCAAGGTGGATCCACCTTGGGTGACGGCGGGCAGCGATGTACCCTTCCATCTGGATTACATGAATGGCGCCACCGCCGGGAAGGCGCTGAAGCGATTTAATCGCAAAGGAAGCTTCTTCATTTCGAAATGGACCAGCCCGGAAGACTCCATCACGTGGCATCTTTTGGTAAGCCAGACGGGCAGCTACAGGGTGCAGATCAAATACGCGGCCCGCGCCGAGTGGCAAGGAGGCAAATACTCACTAACGATTGGGCCGCAGTCGCTGACCGGCGTGGTAGAGCGAACGGGGGAGGATTTTGATTACAAGACGGTCGATCTGGGGACCATTACGCTCCCCCAGGCGGGCCCCATAACGGTTCGAATCCAGCCGGCGGACAGCTATGAACACGACTTGATGCAATTTCAATCACTGGAGCTCAGTCCGATCTACTGAAGGAAAGGAGAAAATGGTGGCAGGCGATTTCCGGGCAGAAATCCCGCCCGTTACGCTTGGGCACGCGCGGCAGCGAAAGGAAGGCCCAGAGCGATGGATCCGCCCAGTCGGCTGGCTACGCCGAACATATCGCGTCGCGATAGAGGCTTCACCGCCCGTCATCCTTTCCCTTGCCCGATCGCCGGATTACTTGATGACCGGATGATGTGCTTAGTTGATTTCTTCCCGCGCCGCCTCAAACATGGCCACGACATTTTCCGGTGGCACGTTGGCCAGGATGTTATGGACTTGCTGGAAGACGAAGCCTCCGCCCGGCGCCATAATTCGGACCCGTTCGCGGACGTGCTTTTTCACCGCTTCGGGCGTGTCCGAGGGAAGCACGGTTTGCGTGTCACAACCCCCGCCCCAGAAGACCATGTCGCGTCCAAATTCGGCTTTCAATCCTGCCGGGTCCATTCCCTGGCACGAGGTCTGAACGGGATTCATCGCGTCCAGTCCCGCTTCGATGAGATCGGGGAGCAACTCGCGGATTCCTCCGCAACTATGGAGCATCACCTTGACGTTCGCCAGTTCTTTGGCTCGGGTCCACAAGGTGGCGTGGCGAGACTTAAAGAACTCGCAGTACATCTTGCGGGAAATGAACGGCCCGGTTTGCATTCCCAGGTCGTCGCCGAAGTTGATGACATCGATGTATTCGCCCACCGCCCCCAGATAGCGTTCGAGGTTTGCCTTGTGAATCGCCACCAACCAGTCGAGAAAGTCGTGAACCTGGGATGGTTCGGCCGCCAGAAGCATCAGGAAGTTGTCGTTGCGGTAGAAGAACTGGCCCATCTCGAAGAGATTCCCGCCGAACAATCCCACGATGGCGCGATCGGTGCTGGCCCGCAGCGCGCGGGCGCCCTCGGCCAGCCTGCGCAGGCCCTCCGCGCCGGCCGCGAGCGGTCCCGGCGGGCTATGAACCGCGGTCCACATGCACTCTTCCATCGCTGCCGTGATGGTTCTGGGCCCGGCTTCTTCCACAAAAGGAAAATAGCATTGCTCGAAATACAGCGCGCCATCGGGCATGCGCGCCAGGACCTTTCCGCTCGCCGAGCGCATCAGCCATTCGTTGTTTCCGCGCTCGGGCAGAGCCCATGCAGGCATCTGGCAGGGAGTCCCGTCCGGCAAAATCCAATCGGCCCAACATACCTCATCGAGCGCGAACGCCCGGCCGAGTTCGATCGTATCCACGCCGAACATATCCAGTACGTCGGCGTCAACAATCGCGAGCTGCTGCACGGGATCATAAACACGCAAAGGCCTGGGTGGCAGCCCCAAATGCTTCCGCAGCTTCGCGTAGGCAATCGCCGCGATCCCGGACGAGCGATGCCCGGAAAAATCGATAGGAATCCGGTCCGGCTCGCGGTGTTGGAACACAGCCAGTACACGTTCTCGGGATGTCATCCCCTTGCTTTTCGCATCCGCTTTTGTTTCGACAGCGTTTGGCTTCTCAGTTTGCATAACCTGACCTCACGATGGGCTCTGACGAACAGCCTGCGTCAGTCTAACGCAGATTCGTGCAGTTCAACAGGGACAGATTGGTTTTCTGCGGTTCCGCGCTGGAAATTCGGACAGATTGCAGCAATATACCGCCTTGCGAGGTGGAGGGGGACAGGTCTGACCTCACCCTGCCTGCGCCGCGGTGTACGACAATTTGTGAGAATCAGGCGGCGTGGGCACGACGGTTCTCCCAGTAGTTTTCAAATTCGCCGCTCAAGCGATTGCAGCGGAGGGCGATGATGGCGTGGGCCCCGCGCACACCCCAAAACATTCCCGAGCGCTTCAGACGGCTGCCGACAAGGGTTTTGCAGCCGGCTTCGACCACTCCGGATCCCACGAAGAGATGCTGACGTCGAAAGGCGGGATAGCGCATGCGTGGGGCGTTGGCGGCAAAATAATCGGCCTCGCGTCGCACCTCTTCGATGGCCGGCGGGTGGGCCCGGGACAAGGATCGCGACTGCCGAACGAGGGGACCGATCCGCCCCCCGTCCAGCTTCTTTTGCTGTTTTCTCGTCCACCGCCAGCGCGGGCGCTCGTCGCTCGGCCAGAGCTTTCCCGACAGCTCCCCTAAGTGCTGCCGGGCGTGGTAGAGATCAACCATCTGCCGGGCTCCGGGGAAGTGCTCCCCCACCAAGTTCCAAATCCAAGGAGCGCCATCGCCGATCACCACTTGCTTCTGGGCCCGGTTCCAACCCCGGCGATAAGCTTCGGTGCAGATGCATCGGCCAGAAGCTTCGGCGGTTTCGATGCCCCCCGTGTAGGTGGTCGAGCCTTCCTCGCGCACCGCTCGGCCCTTCGCATCGGACGTCGTCTGCGTGAAGACACAACCCCATTTCACTTCCCGCGTGCGGGCCTGCTCGCTCGGTTTTCCCGCCCGTCCCGCGGTTTCGGAAGCCACCATCGGCACCCCCGTCCCATCCATCTCCACATAGAGCACCGGAATCTCCGGCCCCCCGACCTCCGGCAACTTCTGGGGCAGGCCCTGCTGGATGACGGCTTGTTCCTGCGCGGCGATCTCGGCCCCCAGCGCTTCCGCCTGCCGTTCTACCGCCTTCGCGGTCACCTCCCGCCCGGCCAGCAGCGCCCGTTGTTCCCGCCCTTGCGCCAACCAGGTCTCACTGCCCACCACCGCCATCATCCGCCGCACCCCGGGAGAATATTCCGTTCCCTCCACGTCCCGTTCCTGGTCGCGCGGACTCTGCCCGCGATGGCAGGCCGGACAAACGTAGTAGGCACGTTCGGTCTCGACCCGCCCCAACACCGTCACCAACTGCTTCGCACGCCTTTCCTGGTAGTGGGCCTGCTGCCCGCAGCCACAGGGAACCTGGCGGGGACACCCCCCCTGGGCGGCGAGCAACGCCTCCAGCACCGCCGCCCCCGCCCGGCGCAAGGCCGCGCGGGTCGCCATCTCCACCGCCTCCAGATCGATCCGCCCCCGCCGCCGCTGTTCGCTGAAAACCAAACACCGCCGCCGGTCTACTTCTGCCGCGACTTCATGATGGATCGCATCTGCCGTTTTTTTCCCTGCGGCGAGAGCGCTTCCGCCTCCACGGGCCGCGCCCGGCAGAGGGCTTCGTTGATGGCCAACAGCTTCCGGCTCAGTTCCTGATACTTGCGAAACTCCGCCACTTCCCGTTGCGCCTTGCGCAGGGCGGCGGGCGTCGCCAGCGTTTCCGCCACCGTCTTGCCGCCCACTTTGGCGGTGAGGCGATAGTGTGGGCCATGGCCGGGATCACCCGCTGTCGCACAGTGACAGGTGGGCTTACTACAGCGCCCCCTCATCTCCCCAATCGAGCCCCGGCGCAGGTCCCCTAAACGGGAGATCTGGAGCAAAACTTCCGAACGGCCTTTCTCTAAAGCTGCAAGCGAATCCGCCATGGGAGCCTCCCGTTCTTAGTGTATATATTACACCAAGACAGAAGCCCCGACAACGCAAAATCAAAGAATCCCCACTTTTATGTCGCGCACCCAGGCGCAACCGGCTATTTTGATGAAAACAAAGATGGGGATAGAATGTTATGTCGAGCTTTCGCGATACCTTCGATGATCAAATAGTTCTGCCCGCAAAAACTGAGTATGCGCACTTATGCCTGCGCCTTCTGTTGATGAGGTTTTGCAGGAAGGCGATACGGATGCTCAAACGGTCCTGCGCGAATATTGTGATTGGCTCTGTGGCCGTCGCCTGCCCAATGGCTTCATCGGAGACGCGGTGTGCGGTGGCGGCCACCGGGTTTGCGGGAATGTCCGTAGCTGAGCTGATTAAGCCCGGAATGATGTATCGGTCATGATTATTTGGGTGAACTAAGCAGGGTTTCCAGGTCAGGCATCCGGTGGCGAACAAGTTCGATTTGTTCGGGGGTGAACAAGTTGTTCTTTAACGAATCGGCGAGTTTCTGTGTAGCGTCGAGTTTGGCTTGGGGTGTCGCGCTCGGATCCTGCAAGATTCTTTGCCAATTATCCCGGGCCTTCTCCGCCTCGCGGATCTGTGCGGTGGCCTTATAGGTCAGGACAAACTCCCGCAGCGAAAGCCCGCGCTTCTTAATGATGCTCTCAACTTTGGGCTGCTTTTGCAGATTTGCAATCTCTGCGTCCAGGTCACTGCTGCCAATTTTGATGGGAAGATTTTTGGCGCGAAGGTCGCTCAGCGCGCCCAGCGTTTTGTTCAGCGCTTCTTGGGTGAGAACGTAATTCGTGGAATTATCCCCGAGCGCGCTGCCTCTCCCGGCCGCCCCGGACAGCAGGGCCGCAGGAATGAAGAGCACCGTGATGAGCAGCCACGTGGATGAACACCGCAAGGTTATCCTCCCCGGAACCAGGAACGGGTCCCGCATCAATCCCCGCCGGCAGAGGCACGAGTCGTGCAGCCTGCTTGAGGCTATTCGCGATGTTTCGACAGCCGCACCAGCGGTTTCATAAGGAAATCGGCGCAGACTTCCCGCACCCACTGCTGGTTCGCCGGGTCGGTATCGTGGAATTCCAATCCCACTTGGCCCCGCTCACTTCTCCAAGCGACCACCGCAGGAGTCCGGAATTCCCGGCTTTTCCACTCCAAGGAAAAATCGCACTCCTGGTGAATCTCCAGGGTTGGGCAATCCTCCAGCAAGCATCCGAGGACGCACAAGTCTTCCACCATCACTGCGAGGGCAGTGCTCTCCCCCGGCAGTTTGACGCTGGCCTTCGCGTGGGCTGAGTAACGGGGAACTCGTCGTCTTTCACTACCCATACCCGAAGAGTGTAATTCCTCCTCGCTAAAATCGCAACGTCGTTTAAAGATGCGGGGCCATTTTCTGCATTTTTCTCCCTTGCTACCCTAATCTGGGGGGGCATGTGAGCAACAACTTTCACATTGTGATAAGGAAGGCCGCGAGCCCCTCTCCATTCTTGCCCTCCATTTGCTGCGCACACGCAGCATTGATGGGGGCTGGATTATCATTGCTTATTGAGGGGTGCATAATATAGTGACAGTTCTCGGGATGACCCTCAAAGATTACGTGCCGCGTGTTACCGCCCTTGTCGCCCTTGTCTTCATCGTGCAACGGCTGGTGCAAGTCGCCGACGAAAGGAACTCAAGGTGGGCTTAGGGATGGAGCAGATGCCGTGCGGGCAGTTCGAAGCCCACGCCCTGTATTTTGCCCTTGGGGTGCCAGCGCATAACTTGGCCCCAGTCCTGAAACGGCCGGTGCTGCCGGCCTCGTATCGCACGGCGACGGTAGCGACCCTGCGCTGGAAGCTGTATCGG
>Ga0187849_1005522_pt1 | contig 9985 bp, 8 predicted proteins | sample June2016WEW_4_10_2_FD_132412 | JGI IMG/M metagenome (GOLD analysis project Ga0187849, IMG submission 132412) | Peatland microbial communities from SPRUCE experiment site at the Marcell Experimental Forest, Minnesota, USA - June2016WEW_4_100 | ecosystem: Environmental > Terrestrial > Soil >... | reverse complement strand
TGAGCGTTATTGTCGGGCCGCCTGTAACGGTAAACTCTTGCTGCGCAAAGTCGCCCGCGCTCGGAGCACACCCATTATTGCCGGTGCAAGCCGTCACCTCAATAACGTAATTGCCCGGTAGAACGTTACCCACAATGAAAGTTCCGCTACCGGCCCCGGCGCTGACTACACAGGCAGAGGATGTGGCAACACTGCTTGGCTGGCCGCCTGGCTGGAAACCTGCTACTGAACAACTTGTATCATATAATGGGACCCCTGTGATAGTGAACGTCACCCCGGTCCCCGGAGGGCCGGAGGTCGGAGTTAGAACTAGCGTAAAGCCGTCTACTATGAAAGCAAATTGAGCCGTATCACTTGGTCCACCAGTACCAGGACCACCACCAGAACCAACAACCGTGATAGTAAATGTTCCAACTGGTGCATATTGGGCAACTGTGAAAGTAGCAGTTCCCGTGCCACCACTCAACGAACACACGGCTGGAGGATTACTGCCTACTGGTGTGCCAGTAATTGTACAACTCGTGTCGGACGCAAGAAATCCTGTGAGCATAACTGAAATCAGAGTACCTGGAGTCGCGTGAGTCGGGGTTGGTGCAGCCATCGGAGCTGCCGCGTTGACATTCATGATCGCCATCTCCGTTGAAACGAATAATGCCATTAGAACCGTTAGTAGAGTGACCGTGAGTCTAATGCGGCGGAGAGCGCTCAAATCTAGGCACACATCTCTGAGGATGGTTGAGATAGCCGTGTTTGACGATATTTAACGAATCTTGACTGAATGCGGCAAACTATTGACAAATACGTAGCAAAATTTGCAAGATCTTGCTTCAATCCCGATAGTCAGCAAAATTCAGGGTTGCCAATTCAAAACCATGTTTCCGAGCAGAGAGATCATCGTATTAGACGTTTAATTGTTGTTATGTGCAACACAGCTACAATACATATGGGGAGTGGTGCATAAGAAAAAAAGATTTTTCGTGCGATAACAACAACTGATTCATAGTTCGTCTGAAGAGCAAGCTTGTGGTGGCTTCATGAGCAGCCCAAGTCCAGTAATATCGTTGCTGTCCGACTTTGGTTTGGTTGATCCTTTTGTTGCTGAGATGAAGGCAGTTATCCTCTCAATCTGCCCCATGGCTAGGATTGTTGACATTAGTCATGAGGTGGATAAGTTCAGCATTAGTATGGGTGCATTCTTGTTGGCTGAAGCTTCTCCAGCCTTTCAGGAGGGTGCTATTCATGTTGCCGTGGTTGATCCCGGCGTAGGGGGCAGTCGACGCGCAATTGTTATCAAAACACGTCGAGCCTCTTATGTTGGTCCAGATAATGGTTTGCTGCTTCCGGCTGCGCTACCTGAGCTTCTCAGAGTTTTTGAGATTACGAACAGATCGATGATGCGACGGGAAATCTCCATGACCTTTCATGGTCGAGATATTTTTGCTCCCGCCGCCGCACATTTAGCATGCGGACAGCTCCCCGAAGAATGCGGCCCAGAAATCACTGATTATATCAAGTCGCCGTACGGTGAACCTGTTTTTGAGAGAAAGACTGTAATCTGTGAGATTCTTCATGTTGACAGGTTTGGCAATATTGTGACCAATTTGTCACAGAATTCATTATCCCAACATGACATCAGTTTGACAGACAAAATCGTTCTATCCGTCGGAAGCCGGAGGTTTTCGACACGAATAGTGGGAACTTTTTCCGATTTGCGTGAGGGGGAAGTTGGAGCTCTTTTTGGTAGTCATGGATTTTTGGAAGTTGCTGCGCGAGAGAAGAGTGCTGCGGAGAAACTTCGAGTTAACCGCGGAATCCCTGTCCGTATCCACTTATCAGACTAGTGAAAATTGCAATCGTGCGTATGTTAAGGTTAGAAGCGGTAGTCTCTTTCGTGCCTCTGGTTTCTAGGTTTGTCGCTTAACGCAAGTTCACGCAGTCGCTCGTCTCCAAAGATGCTTTTGATATAAATGGAAGTGCTTGGCGGAACAAGTTTCTCCCAACCAGAGCCTTTGACCATTCGTTCGCGAATTTCTGTTGCTGAAAACTGTTCGCGATCGTAAAATGGGATTGGTTCAATTCGGAATCCAGCTTCTTTGAAGAGGCGTGAAGTTACAGGTTCATTAGAGAATACGATCTCGAAACTAGGCGTTTGTGATACTAGATTCGGAACCCAGAGATCATGGATTCGCAAATCACGTATTGGTATGAGAAAGTACTTTGATGGGTCAATATTGGTTTCATCCATTGCGAGCCGTATCATTGTAACCCGTTCACCCGCAGTGAAGGGGTTATGAAGAGTATGACTGAACTGGGCGCTTCCGATAGCGATGATCACTTCAGGAGTCTTGTTCAAAATATGCCTAAGGCAATTCAAGTGACCAAGATGAAGAGGTTGGAATCTCCCAATGTACAGTCCGCGAACTATATTCGGGTTCAAATCATCGAACCTTCAATCTGGAGACCGTGATGTCCTCCCATGCCTAAAGGCTGTGGGCTTCCCGCTTCAATGCCGCTACTTGCCTATGCTTTAAGGTTCGCATAGGTAGAGGTTTTGGCTCTGCGGGTGACAACCCTCCATCCGAGGGCGAGCAACTCAAGATGCCAAGCTTCCTAATCAGTAACGCCGAATTCAAATCCCTAGGCAGGTCAGCTTCACAGTTCGGGCACCGATGTTCTCGATCGGCCAATGTTTTGGGAACCCACGTTAGGCATTGGTGGCAAAATTGACTGGTGCCATATGGATCAATGAACACTACATGTTTCGCTAGCATGTCCGCTTTGCGCATGCACTTCAACGCGAATTGGCTCCACGACGAGTCCATGATTGCTTTCGCTAGTTGACGGTTGCTAAGCATGTGTGCAACATTCAACTTCTCCAAGACCAACACATCGCATTCTTTGAAAATAGCGTTAACCAGCTTTTTCTGCCAGTCCTCACGTTGACGAGCAACATGCATGTGAAGCCTCGCCAGTTGCCGAGCCAATACCCGTCGCCGCCTGGAACCTTTACGCTTCCGTGCCAATCGTCTTTGCAGATGCTTAATTTTCTCCTCGGCGGCACGTAAAAACTTCGGGTATTGAACGGATTCACCGTTATCCAATGTTACGAACCGTTCTAAACCAAGGTCTCCGCCGCGGACCTTATCATTTGCTACGTGGCTAATGGGAGGTTTGAGAGGCGTGGTTCGGTTGGTTAGGAGGATGGCGTACCATTCTCCCACCGTGTATTTGATGGTTAGTCTTCGAACTGTGCCTTGCAGTGGCCTGTGAAGGAAGATTCTTACCCTCCCGATCTTTGATAGAAATAGACGGCTGTCTTCTAGTTTGAAGCCTGACTGCGGATACGTGAACGACCCGTAATCCTTAGTCCGTTTAGTTCTTGGAAAACGTGCCCTACCCTGAAAATAGTTCTTGAATGCGATTGCAACTCTGTCGGCTACATTCTGCTCGACCTGCGAGTAGACTTCCTGTAACTCCGGGTTGTTTCGTCTGATCTGTAGCGCTAAACTTCTGAGCTCTGTCCTGCTTAATGATTGATGGTTCTGTTGATACTGTCGGATTTTCTCAGCTCTTAGCGTGTTGTATAGTTCACATAGAGCGTGTAGGCTGCGTTTGAGCCGCATCTCCTGCACGCAGGAAGGGTACAGCCGATACCTGTAGGTTGAAAACAACGGTTGTTCCTGCATTCACTCACGTCCGCGCCCTTTTAACGATTGAAGGCTCGCTCTCAACCCACCACCTGAAGGACACGGGTTTTCCCGCTCGCTTTGAGAAAGTCTGAGTTGCAGTCTATGTCTCCTCGCGTCTCTCTAGAAAAACGGTTTGAAGACTGCTGACTAGCCAAAATGAAAGGTAGCTGCTAGCGCAATGAAATCAGAAGCTTTCGTCGTAATCGGATTTTTCTTCTGGAAATCTCGTAATCGTGGTTAGATAGCTACTCTCAAGAGGGCAAACCTACAGCTAAAGCGCGATCAGTTTCATATGTCTCTCAGGCTCTTTAAACAGTCTAGCACTAAACATCATGGTGACTTTGTTGCAGTCCCTAGATTGGATTCAGAAACGTACTGGTTTAGATCCAGCTAGGAATATTGAATCACTTACCTTCGTGACTACAGCGTCGTCGACCATCTGCATGCAATGCCGAGGAAGTCGCATGCTCTGCGGTAAAACATTCTGCCCCATCTTATCGAAAGCCGAGTCGCTGGTGAAGCATCTTCCACACCTGAACTCGGATCACGTAGATGGCTCGAGTCCACCCGGCGCTTTCGTCGGACATTTTGGATATCCACGAGTATACCTGGGTCCATTAATTCCGCCCACCAAGGGAGATACAACACTTCTTGACACTCCAGAACGATGGCTTGGAAAAGACATTCAAACCATCATCGACTATCGGTTCAGTCTGATTCGAGGAAAGTCGCTTTTGGACGTGCATGAAGCAGTTGATCCAACAAAATATCTTCTCGATCTCCATGACCTAGCCCTCTCCTCTCGTTCAGTTGATGTAGACGCGCAGTTTAGCAAGAAACCACGAATAGCAATTACGCTGAGCGAGGAGACACAACCTTTTGGCCCATCAGCTCTCATCAAGAATCTGATAATCTCACCGAGCACTGGTGAACGGAAACTTGAGTCAGTATACTACGATACCGACCAGCGGGCAGTGGACGCGATGGCTGAACTTTACCATAATAATATTCAAGTTTCCCGAATTCAACGGATTCTGAGCCTTGGAATGCTTGGAGTTCAGAAGCAGAGAAAGATTGTTCCGACTCGTTGGAGTATTACTGCAGTGGATGATACTCTTTCGAAACGATTGCTCGCTTCAGTCAAACAGTTTCCGCCGATTGACAAGTTTCAAGTCTATTTGTATGATTATCTCGATAATGTCTACGCTGCAATATTATCTCCTCGCAACTGGGAGTTTGAATGGATCGAGGCATGGTTTCCTGGAACCGCCTGGAATGAGAACGGCGTAGTTCCCGCTTTAATGGGAGACCATGAGCCTTACGATGGAAGAACGACCTATGCTTCTGTGGGCGGCTGTTACTATTCCTGTAGACTTGCTGCTGCAGAAGCACTTCAAAGACAGCAGAGACAAGCCGCAGTCCTAGTACTCAGGGAGATCAGACCTGGATACATTCTGCCGGTCGGTGTATGGAATGTTAGGGAAAGCGTGCGTGCCTCGCTCAATAGTAACCCGCAAATATTCGACAACTTCTCCGACGCCTTCCTATTCGCTTGCAGAAAACTCTCAATACGGCCAGAGATATGGATAGAAAACAGTGTTATGATTCGTAACGAGATGTTCCAACGAAGATTAACACAATACTTCACGAACTGACACAAAGAACCTGGGTGCTTTTGTTTTGATCGAAGTCGCAGGAGACACGCTCGAGGGGGGAGGTCAAATCGTTAGAACTAGCGTCGCTCTAGCAGCTCTTGCTAGTGTGGATGTTCGAATTACAAAGATTAGAGATAAGCGTCCGAATCCGGGTCTACAACCTCAACATGTAACTGCTGTCAAAGCCCTTGCGAAGATGAGTAATGCCCAAACGGAGGGGTTAACGCAGGGATCACGAGAACTCGTCTTTAGACCACGCGGACGCACGGGAGGAAACTTCCGATTCGATGCGGGAACGGCCGGAAGCATTCCACTAATTCTTCAAGCATTGATGCCCTCCCTCGCCTTTGCTCCTGATCTTGTTGAATTAGAGCTCATTGGCGGGACAGATGTAAAGTGGAGTCCATCGATTGATTATGTCAGACTTGCGATTTTACCTACACTCCAGTTAATGGGATATCAAGCAAACTTGCTCGTCAACCGTCGCGGCCATTATCCAAGAGGAGGAGGCAGGGTCATCTTCAAGATTGTTCCTCCGAAGATGTTGCATGCAATTCAGATAACTAAACGTGATCAACAGAAATCCATCGAGGGGGTAAGCCATTGCGTGAAGCTGCCAAGTCACGTGGCTCAACGACAGGCGGAGGCGGCTAGAAAAAGGCTCCTCAAAGATGATTACGAAGTAAAGGTAGCGATTGAGACGCACTCTCCAGACCAAGATCAAAACGCAAGTCCGGGTAGCGGGATTACGTTGGTGACAAGGTTCATGAATGGATCCGTTCTCGGCGCAGACAGTGTAGGAGAGAGAGGTAAACCAGCGGAGAAAGTTGGTGAAGACTGCGCCGGGAAGTTGCTTGAAGAACTCAAATCAAATGGTTCGTTCGATAGACACTTGGGAGATATCCTCATTCCATTCATGGCCGTCGCTGAAGGGCGGTCAGAAATTTCCGTTTCTCAAATGACCACACACACCCTGACAAACATACATGTTGCAGAACAGATTCTTAACGTCAAGTTTCAAACCACCGGCGTGGTTGGAGAGTTTGGGACCATAGTTGTCGAAGGCATAGGCTTGAAAACCTGAACAGGAGTTAAGCAAGAACATAATTCGACAATCAACCGAGAGGGAAAGATAAGAAATGATAATCGCGATCATCAAGGACCTCCTGATCATATTCCTCGGAGTGTTCTTTTGCTTATCTTTACGGATTCATAGAACATGGATACATTCCGCCCGCTGAACATCTTCGACTCATACTCTTCCAACATTTCGCAAAGTACCATTTGATCATGTTCGCCTTGTTCTCCGCGCTACCGCTGGTTGTATTGAGTTTGCAACCTAACAAGCGGGGGTTATTCCTCAGTCTAGGCCTCTGGTTTTATCTACCATTAGGCGAAGACATAGCATGGTACCATTTTGCAGGAACCTGTCCAACTCTAGAGGACTGGACTTCATGGGGCGGTGGCTATTACGTTGGGAAACGTTGGTTGCCAAAATGGTACATTATGAATGGCACATTGTCAATTATCTTCTTTGGAGCCGCACTAATCACATCTGGCCTTCTCTAACGAATGGATTTGCGGCAAACCGAAAATTACAATGTAAGAGACGTTCTAGCTTGTTACCTTACGACTCTTCCAAATTATCTTACCGTCTAATAAACTGTGAATTTCTAAAATTCTATGAAATGGGATAATTGTCTCTTCGCTTCCAGAATCTTCTGAAATCGTGAAGTAAGATTTTCCTAATTTTGCAATATGAGAGCTCAATATCGTCATTACATCTCCCGGAGCACCTCGATGCCGGTAAGTAATCAGGTAATTTTCTGCTCGCTCAGTCGGATCCCAGCGCAATTTGTTTAGAACATTCTTTAGGGGGTGAACCACGAGTCGTCGGCCAGTCTGTGACTTAGCTTCTTGGAAGCAGAATTAGTCGAGCGCTACTGAGCCTTCTGGAGTACCATCAAGGATCGGGTGTTCCTCCACCGTAGGTCTTCTGGAACAATAGGTTCCCGGCTGGATCATATTTCAAGAGGAACACGTTCACGCCCTTACTATTCGGACTACCAAAACTGAACGTGTACCCAGTTACGAAGATGTTGCCTGCAGGATCAACAGCTATACCATAACCATAGTCGCTCTTCTTCCCACCCCAAGTGTTTTGGAACAACAAATTTCCCGACTGATCATACTTTAAAACGAAAACACTTGCTAATCCATGAGTCACGCTAGAACTGTAAGTGTAGCCCGTTACGTACACGTTACTTGCTCCATCGACAGTGACACCGTAACCGTAATCACTCTGTGTGCCGCCCCAAGTTTTCTGAAATAGAAGATTTCCTGACGAATCATACTTGAGCAGGAAAACACTTGCTATTCCAGGCGTTACACCAAAACTGTTGGTGTACCCAGTGACATATACATTGCCAGCAGCATCGGTTGCAACAGCGGAACCGAAGTCACCATGTGTGCCGCCCCAAGTTTTCTGAAATAGAAGATTTCCTGACGAATCATACTTGAGCAGGAAAACATTGGAAATTCCACGCGTTACGCCAAAACTGTTGGTGTACCCAGTGACGTAAATGTTTCCAGCAATATCAACATCAACACCAGTACCATAATCATTGTTCGCTCCACCCCAAAACTTGGACCACACAAATTCATTGTCTGCACTTCGATACTTTAACAGAAAAACCTGAGTCGGCCCATTACCAAAACTATCCGTATATCCAGCAATGAATACATTATCGTAAAGATCAACAGCAATACTACGCGGAATATCATTACCTGGACCTCCCCACTGCAATGTGCTCACCAAGTTACATGATGAATCAAACTTCAGCAGAAACACGTCATAGTCCTCTCCACCAAAAGTTTGGGTAGATCCTGTGACATACATGTTGTTTGAGCTGTCAAAAGCAACACCGTACCCAAAAGTGTCCAAGGGACTCTGCCTGCTGCCTCCAAATGTTTTGAGGCAGGTTAGTTGTCCTGTAGGAGAATACTTCAGCAGAGCAGCAAGCGCTTGCCCATCACTAAAACCGGCAGTACTTCCAACATAGGCTATGCTACCTTCGCTATCAATAGCAATCCCAGAATTCCAAATCCTTCCATTAGTTAGAAGCTGACTTGCTTCAAAAGATGGTGGAACAACAAGAACACTCAACGACAGAAGGAGTACGGCTACGGACAGAACCTTCCAACGTTTGCGAGCTGATTCGACGTCACGTGAGCCTATCATTAATGTCACTTTTACTTAACGCGTGAGTATGTGACTTTAAGCGTTTATGAGGAAGGTGGTAAGACGTGACATGGTTGTGTCTAGATTGAGGCAGCAACTCAACCGGAACTTTGCATGATTTGTTACTCACGGGTTAAGACTTGTTTCTATTTTACTCTCGATCTGGACTATGAAACTGTATCGTGAAGAGTCGATCTCAAAACGTTCTTCTTGAAGATTCACACTCTCTCCCTAAAGGTTCACTGACAAATGTGAGGGCCACAATCCGCCATGTCTGTTGAGGGTCTAATCGTTGTCAGATGGCTTCAAAGCGTGCTTCAAATGGGCAATCTTGAAGGTTCAAGAATGAGCCTACGAATGTGACTGAGGGTCCAGTTTCCAATACCTTATTAATGCCACTAGGACGGGACATGCTCTCACCGAGGATTTCACATTGTCCGAATATTATCTACCAGGTGCAACGACAATTGGAGTGGTATGCAAAGATGGCGTTATCCTAGCAGCAGAACGCCGAGTCAATTACGGCTACTTTATCATGAGCAAGACTGGAAAGAAGGTTTTCAAGATCGCGGATAAGATTGGAGCCGCATGTGCGGGAATCGTAGCTGACATGCAGATTCTCACACGCGAAGTTGCTGCCAATTTGAAAATCTACTCTTTCGAACGTGAACAGAGCGTAAACGTCCGAACTGCGGCAAAATTCATGGGCAGTGTATTGTTTGAGAGACGATACTTCCCATACTTGGCGCAAACGATCGTTGGCGGAATGGATGAATATGGTCCTAAACTATTTGTGCTCGACCCCCTTGGTTCAGTCATTGAAGACAAGTTCACAGCTGTTGGATCAGGATCTGAGATAGCGATGGGTCTGCTCGAAAGTGACTTTAAAGACAGCATGTCCGTTGACGACGCCAAGGGCCTCGTGCGTAAGGCAATAAAGGCCGCTTCGGCCAGAGATATTGGAAGCGGAGAAGGAATAGACATGCTAGTAATAACGAACACCGGCATCAGCGAAGAACACGAACCCATACCAAAGTAGAACAGTTACGTTCTCAACTCCAACGATAGTTCGTGAGCGAGCGCTGATGCTCTCAAAGAGCGACATGCAGCAAATTCAGACGGAACTATTATCCTACGACAAAGCCAGAGAACGACTACAGGTTCTAACGAGGAACGTTACTCGACTTTGCGGAAGGAGTATGATCCAGATACATCGAGGCGAACTTGAACAAGCAAGCAAGACACTGATCGAAGCTAAACATGGTCTAGATGAAATTGAGAAGCTCCTCAACGACCATGCCGAATTACCTCAATTTGGTCAAGTACTGGTTGCTTTTCAAGAATATGCAGAAGGCATTCTCCTCCTACATATGAAAAGTAAGGGACAACTCGCGTCACTG
>Ga0187849_1005520_pt1 | contig 9992 bp, 6 predicted proteins | sample June2016WEW_4_10_2_FD_132412 | JGI IMG/M metagenome (GOLD analysis project Ga0187849, IMG submission 132412) | Peatland microbial communities from SPRUCE experiment site at the Marcell Experimental Forest, Minnesota, USA - June2016WEW_4_100 | ecosystem: Environmental > Terrestrial > Soil >... | reverse complement strand
CTTGCGCAACAAGAGAGGACCGTCTTGAAACCTCGGAACAAATCGGCTTCGATGCCGGGGCTAGCCCTTTTACTGGCGACCCTCTGCACCATCTTTTCCCCCGCCTGCGCGCACGCGGCGCAAACGGAAGCTGCGCCGGGCGAGGATTTTGCCGCCGAAGCAAAGCTCCTCTATCGCGTCGTAGCGTGCAGCGGCAACGCCGCTTTACCCGCCAACCTCGACCCCCAAATCGTCGCCAGGCATTGCCAGTCGCTCAAGGCACGAATGGAACGATATCGTCGCGTGTACCTGGCGCGGGCCAAGCCCTTCCTGGCGGCCCTGCGCCCGAGCGGTTTACCGGACACGGTGGTTTATCCTTTTGGCGGCGGCGACCTGCTGGCGGCCTTGACCACTTATCCCGACGCCCGCCGGATCACCACCCTTTCCTTGGAGCTTTCCGGCGACCCAAGACGTATTACCAAGCTCGGTAATAAGCGGCTTGACGATAGCCTCAGCCTGGTTGACCGCAACGTCGGCTGGCTGCTGGCCGCGAACGATAGCACCAGTGAGACCCTGAAGGGCACCCAACAGGGCGACCTTCCGGGGCAACTCTCGTATTTCCTTGTGGCGCTGGCGGTGCACGGATACGAGCCCGTTTCCTTGCGCTATTTCCGCGCGCAAGCGGATGGCTCGCTGCACTATTACTCGCAGGCGGAGGTCCGCGCGATGGAAGCCCGTCTGGCCTCGGCGCGGCACGGGGAGTGGACCTCGCCGGATTTCTCCGAGGCCTTTGCCAACTCGGAACTGGTTTTCCGTCCGGTGAGCGGCCAGGGTCCCCTGCGCATCCATCGCCACATCGGGGCAAACCTGCGCGATGATTCCCTGAAAAAGGACGGCCCCATCCTGCGCTATCTCGAAAGTCAAGGGCGCATCGCGGCGATGACCAAAGCCGCCAGTTATTGTTTGTGGAATCCCCGCTTTTCCCGCATCCGCGATTATCTGCTTGCGAACATGGTATTCATGATTTCCGACGACACGGGAATTCCCCCCCAGATGGCTCGCAAGGCAGGCTTTGTCCAGGAAACCTATGGCAGTTTTCAGGGCGCCATGTGCTTTGACGACTGCCCCAGCGGCGAGTACAACGACCAGTTCCGCGAGTTGTGGGCTAAGCAGCCGCAGCGCAAGCTGGGCTTCCGATACGGCTACATGGATTCGAAAAAGTCTAACCATCTGCTCGTCACCCGGCGCGCCTCCCTTACCACACCGTGAAGGGGCGTTTCCTCCGACGCATGAGGCCCCCGTCTTCCGTCTACTTTTCCCGACCTCGCGCCCAACGCCTATCTCCTTTTGTTTCAAGACCATCACAGGTTCACAGCACTAAGTGGCTTATTTTTCTTCAACTTCCCGGGGTAGGAGCGAATCTGGGAAAGTTCAATTTTTTATCTCGTTTCTTTTCAGCATATTCTGGGGTAATACCTTCATTTTACCATCCTTTTTTCTTCCTGCATTCTAGCCTATTATAGGTTTTATTAACTTCCTAATTTTCAACGATTTGATTTTTTGTTGAAATCATTACAAGCTCCCGATTCTTCGCTAACGTGCTGTATTTTCATAAACTTCACGGGTTCGCGGGGGCATTTCCAAGATTTCTTCCTCTCGCGCCTGGCTTTTATTCTTCAGCGACAGGTTGGTGACCCGCCAGACTTGCAGAAAGCTGGAATCTTCCATCGTCATCATAAGCTGCGCGTTGCGGGGGGCGGGCGCGATTTCCGCAGCGCGTTGGTAGGGCGATGGACCCGCCGGGGACGCCTTCCGCGTGGCGGGTGTTGGTGGCGCGAATCCGCTGGCACCCTCAGCAGTGGCGGGGCCGGGCGAACGCCTCCCTTTCAGCTTATGGGCGGAGATTTTCTTTTGGGTCATCGTCGGTTTTTTCCTCAAGGACATGCCAACCTCCCGGCGTGCGGGGATGGGGCATTTGCCGTGGCAAGCTATAGCCTCGTGCCACGCCCCGCTGCACAAGGACAATAGCCTCATTCCTATGATACGGCTTGTGGGCTACGGTGTCAAGAACTTTAGTGATGCATTGGGTACGGATGTCCCAGCAATGTTAAGAGCTCACTTCTGAGTTTTTGAAACCGCATACGATGCAATTGTGGCGAGGGACAGACGGCGGGGTTGCGGTCGCCTGTGACCGAGTTTGCAGCTTTTGACAAATTCTTTGCACATCCGGCAAAAGCGAGTCGCTGTCTGTCGTCTAACATAGTGAAAATGCGTGGCTTAGTATTAGGTTAACTTTGGCAATCCGATTGCTCACGTTCTCAGTGAGGGTTGGGGCGGCAGATCCTGATTACTGCGTACCGCCGCACAAGATGCGTTTGTTCCGAGGTTCACTTTTGCGCACAGGAGCCCATGAATGAAAACACTCTCTCTGACCCTTTTGTTTTGCGTTTCCTTGCTCGTCGCGGTTCCCGCGCTCGCCGACACGACCGTCGGATTGCCTGCGGACACGGGCACTGGGAACTGCTACCCATTCGGTTGTGCCTACAACGGCGAGTATCAGCAGGTTTACACTCATGGTGCGTTTTCCGGACCCATAACCATCACGGGCCTGGAGTTTTTCAACACGCAGGTCAACAACGGTGCCACCGCCATGAACTCCGGCACCTGGATCATCTCATTGTCCACAACCTCTGCTGACTGGAACTCGCTTTCCAGCACTTTCGCCTCGAACATCGGCACAAATAACACTCAGGTGTTCAGCGGAAACCTCTCTCAGCCCTGGGCGTTCGGAGACACACTCACTATCAATTTGACCACTCCATTCACGTACACCCCGGGGAGTGGAGCGAACTTGCTCATGGACGTCTTTGTATCGGGCGCTTCCGAGCCGGGCGGCGAGATCCATTTCGATGTCAATAGCACCGATCACCTCATGGGCCGCGCATATGGTTCCGGCGGCGTAAGCAACGGCTATGGGCTGGTAACTGATTTCACGACTGGAGTTCCGGAACCCTCCACCATCCTCTTGTTGGGCTCAGGACTGGTAGGCCTTTTGGGCGCCGCGCGCCGGAGGATGGGCAAGTAAGCCAGGATTTCCATCTTACCTTCCCGGCCACAGGCCCGCAGAGGCGCGGTCCCCTTTGTGGGGCCGTTTTTTCATCTTTTCCATCCCGAGCGACTGCGGCTGGCCGGGAAGGGGCCAGCCCTACTCTTCCGGGTACGGGAGGACTAAGCGATTCCTCGGACACCTCCCTGTCCCCTCCTTCATTCACCCAAGGCGTAGCGCGGACCTGTCTTGTAGGTCCGCGGCTTTTCCTTGCCAATCGGGGAAGAGCCGCGGACCTACAAGACAGGTCCGCGCTACACCTACTCCTAGCCTTGCGCCGGCTGGCGCACATCCCCGTTCTTTGGCGTCTGCGATTTCCCGGTAGGTGAAGTCCGCAGCTCTTCAAATCGAAGCGGAACTTGCGGATTTAGCGTTCACTTCCCGGCGGGGAGGCTGGCCAGGAAATCGGTCACGGCTTTTTCGTAAGGCTCGCGGGCTTGGTTAAACCCCTCGCCGTGGCGGTGTCCGGGCAGGACGATGATTTTCTTCAGCGGACTCTGGGCGTGGGCGTAAAGGGTCTGGGCGATCGACGGCGGCATTCGGCGGTCGCCCTCGACGGCCACGAAAAGGATGGGCCGGTCGCCAATGCGCTCGACGGCTTTTGTCACATCGAAATCCGCGGGGCGGAAGTGGCCGCGCCACGCCGTCCAATAACCCACCTCGTCGGCAATGGGGAAGCCGGGAAGGTGCAGGAAAAGTTTCAAATGATGGCGCAGCGTGCCCAGGAAGGAATCGAAGGAGCTATCGGAAATGACCGCGGAAATATCCGGCGATTCGGCCGCTGCCATCAGCGCTGCGGAGGCGCCCATCGAGACACCCCACACCACCACCGGTCGCGCCGCCCGCTCGTGTTCGAGGGCGTAACGCACCGCCGCTTGCACGTCCCATCGTTCCTGGTAACCCAAAGTGGTGATGGCGCCGCCGCTCATGCCCTGGTGGCGAAGATCGAAAAGCAACCCGTTGTATCCCAGGCTGCGCCCAAAAACGGCGTCGGGCAGCATCTCCATGCGGGTGCGGTTGAGCCCATGGCAATAAATAATGGTGCCGCGCGCAGTCCCCGCCGCGGGAAGGTACCAGCCCTTGAGAGGGATTCCGTCCGGCGTGGTGAACTCAATCCAGCGGAAATCGAGGTTGAAGGATTTGGGCGTCTTGCCGTCATTGGGGTCGGGATAATGATACTGGCGCTGGGTGATGATCGACGTGAAGAACCAGGGGACCACCACGAGAAAGAATGCCGCCACCAGCGCGGCCACCATCAACAAAACATTTCGGACGATCTTCAGAATTCGCGGCCGGGACGGCACTTTTTCCTCCTCTTTTCACTTTTGCCCTTTGCCCTTTGATTTTCTTTGCGGCTCCACCGTACTGTGCCTCTGCCGTGAAAAGGATATCAAGATGACAGCTCGGAAGCGTTTTTCCGCAGCCTGCAAAGCCCCGCATGCGTTAACCTAAGGGCATCGGCATCGTCCGAAGCCGCATTAGCGGCTTCAGATGATGCCGCAGCGCGGTGGAGCCGCAACCAAACGATCAGGCCCTTCTTATTCTCGTAATACCGCAAATAACACAAAATTCTTGCTAAAAAAACAAGAAATTACGGTATTGCAATGCAGTCGCTCATGTCGCTTTGCGACACCCCGAAGCATGAAAATAGGCGCCCCGGCCCGAGAAATGCACTTACTGAAAATAAGGCACTTAGCGCCTGTTTTCGGAGCAGAGGCGCGGAGGCGCAGAGATTTGAAAACCAAAGGCCTTTTCTCTGCGTCTCAGCGCCTCGGCGGTAAAGAGCGTTGTCCCACCGAGAGTGCGGAGCTCAATTCTGAATGACTTCAAGAACCACGGTCTGAAGCTTTGCCGAACTCGTTCCCACCATGATCTCGAACCAGCCGGGCTCAACGATTCTCTTCATATCTTCATCAAGAAAAGACAATTCCTCAGGAGTTACCTGAAACTGCACGGTTTGGGTTTCCCCGGGTTGCAAGGTGATTCTTTGGAAGCCCTTTAGTTCTTTAACCGGCCGTGGCACCGAGCTGATCTGTTCGTGGACGTACAACTGGACCACCTCATCGCCCGCCATTTTTCCAGCATTCGTGACCTGAACGCTCACCCTGGCCTTGCCGGCGATGCCGATTCTGGCGGGTTCAACTCTCAAGCGATCATACTGGAAAACCGTGTAACTCAGACCATGGCCGAACGGAAAGAGGGGCTCAGCACTGGTGAACAGATACCCGCGTTTTGCGCCCGGCTTGTAGTTGTAATAGACAGGTAACTGTCCTACCGACCGAGGGAAAGTAATCGGTAGCTTCCCTCCCGGGTTGACCGTGCCAAATAGGACGTCCGCCACGGCCGTACCGGTCTCTTGGCCGAGATACCAACCTTCCAGAATGGCGGGGACTTGCTCGGCGATAGAGTTGATCGAAATGGGCCGACCGTTGATGAGAAGAACTATCGTCGGCTTGCCCGTACCCCTTACCGCGCGGACGAGTTCTTCTTGTCTTCCCAGCAGATCCAGACTGTCTCGGTCACCCAAATGATGCTCGGCGCTTTCACGACAGGTTCCTTCATTTTCACCGATGACCACCAAGGCCACGTCGGAGGCCCTGGCCACCCGGACGGCCTCCGCAATGAGGGGAGTATCTTCAGCGGGATCACCAGGTTCTATGCTTCTGATCCACCAGTCCTTCCAGCCTTGGGCATTTTTGGTGATGCGACAGCCTTCGGCATAGTTCACTTTGACTCGCGAACCTACCTTCTGGCGGATACCGTCCACGATCGTGACCCCGCGGCCCGGATCATAACTATAACCCCCGAGATGTACCATCCCCGCGTTGGGCCCGATTACCGCAATGGAACGGATACTATTGGGGTCCAATGGCAACAAGTCCCCTTCGTTTTTCAACAATACGATGGCTTTTTGCGCTGCCTTAAGCGCCAGGTGTTGATGCTCGGGGCTGTTGTTAACACGCTCGGCATACTCCGGGTCGACGAAAGGGTCATCAAACAGCCCCAGGAGGAATTTGCTGCGCAGAACCCCAGCTACGGCCTTGTCCAAGGTTGATTCCGCGATGCTTCCTTCTCTCACCTGTTGGACCAGCGTGCGGAAACACTCGTCGTCGGGCAATTCCACTTCGATTCCGGTTTCTAAAGCTCTTCTCGCGGCCTGGGCATTGTTGGCGGCTACATGGTAAATCTTGTAAAGCTGCGCCACGCTGCCTCCGTCCGAGACGATCAAGCCCTGAAAACCCCATTCCTGTCTCAGGATCTTTTGCAGGAGCCAGCGATTCACGTTGATGGGGATCCCATTCACTTCGTTGTAGGTTGCCATGATCGACTGAACCCCGGCCTCCGTGACGGCGGCCTGGAATGGCCGCAAATAGTTCTCACGGAGTTCCCGTTCAGAGAAGATCGCAGGGGCCATCTCGAGGCCTCCCGCTGTGCCGTGGGCCGCAAAGTGTTTTGCCGTTGCCATCACGTGATGGCGGTCAATCCGGGGACCTCTGCCCTGGAGACCCTTGATTGCCGCCACGCCCATTCGCGAAACAAGATACGGATCTTCACCGTAGGTCTCGTCGGTTCTCCCCCAGCGGGGGTCACGCGCCAGGTCGAGTACGGGAGTAAGGGCGTGGTTGGACCCTCGGGAGCGCATTTCGTCCGCGATGGCGGTAAAGACTTCGTTCACTAGCCCAGGATCCCACGTGCTCGCGAGGCCTATGGCCTGGGGAAAACTGGTGGCCTTATAGGCCATCAAGCCGTGCACGGCTTCGTCCCAGATTAACACCGGAATTCCCAGCCGGGTATTTTCAAGAAGGTACCTCTGGACGGCGTTGAGGAACTCGGCAGCCTGTCGCGGAGGCTTTCGATACACCGGCCGGCTAAGGGAACCCATACCCTGCTCGAGCAGCTTCTGAGCCTTCTGCGGAGAGAAATTTCCGTGCTCATCTTCGAGATCCACATCAAACCGGATCGAAACGACCTGAGCGACTTTCTCCTCCAGACTCATCCTCCCGATGAGGTCAGTTATTCTCTCCTCGACCGGCAACTTGGAATTCTTGTAGGGAAGTTGGTCTTCACCAGCCAGCAGACTCGAAACCGTGGGCAGTCCGGTTGAGATCACCAACGCCACGGCAATGGCGAGAACTCTCAGGCGCTTTTGAAGACCATGACGAAGAACCGTTCTTGCTGAAGAAAGGGTGAGCACTGGGTCTCTCCTTCCTACGCATTATGAATGCGTGCCCCTGGAGTGATAGGTTTCGGTTGTCAACGGAATCTCATCACGGAAAGGAGCACCCATAGGGATGACATGAAGTATATCAGAATGGACCGAACACCTATAACGGGAGGGACCAAACCTTCGCAGGGTCAATCCGTCAACTGACGGATTGGGGGGTCGGGCGGGCTTTGCGATCCGCAGGTTTCATCCCGCGGGGCGGGACCAAAAGAGGCCTGCGGCTACTCACGGTTGGCCCCTGCCGGGGCCTGCCTCGATGCCCTCATTCCTCCCCTTCGCCGCCCGTTTCAGACCTCACCGACATCCGCCCTTCGGCGATCGATGCTCAGGAATTCGAACCGCCGGCTTCCTTAACGGCCATCCCGCCTCCCGCCGCTCCTGTGGAAGCAAGCCGGGATGGGGGCTCCGTCGGCGCGCTGCCGCTCCGCGATTTCAACCGGCGAAGCCGATATTCGTGCGCGGCGCTGATAAACGCCGTGAACAGTGGGTGCGGCTCGAGGGGCCGGGACTTGAATTCCGGATGGAACTGGCAGCCCAGGAACCAGGGATGGTCGCCAACTTCCACAATCTCCACATAAGTGCCATCGGGCGTTACCCCGGTCAATTGCAATCCGTTCGCCACCAGGGTTTCTTCGTACTCGCGGTTAAATTCGTAGCGGTGGCGGTGGCGCTCGGAGATTTCCAAACTGCCGTAAGCTTGGTGAGCGAACGACCCGGGCTTCAAGCGGGCTGTCCATGCGCCCAGGCGCATCGTTCCGCCCAGCTCGTCAATGCCCCGCAATTCCCGCAATTTGTAAATCACGCGATGGGGCGTGGAGGGATCAAACTCCGAGCTGTCCGCGCCCTTGAGGCCGCACACATTGCGAGCATATTCGATCACCGCGCATTGCATGCCCAGGCAAATCCCAAAATAAGGCACCTTGCGGGTGCGGGCATATTCGATCCCCTTGAGCATTCCCAGGATCCCGCGCTTGCCAAAACCTCCCGGTACGAGGATGCCATCCAAGTCGCGCAACTGCTCGTCGCACGCTTCGCCTTCCAAACCTTCCGCCTCCACCCAGGCGATGTTCACTTTCACCCGTCGCGCGATGCCGCCATGGAAAAGCGCTTCATTAAGACTCTTGTATGAATCCTGGTAGCCCACATATTTGCCCACGATTCCGATGTTGACCTCATCCAGGGGGTGGCGGATTTTTTCCACGAGCTCCATCCAGGGCTGCATATTGCGCTCGCGCGTTTCCAGCTTCAAGCAGCGCTGAATCTGCGTGTCCAGCCCCTCATGGCCCAGCACCAGCGGAACTTCATAGATATTTTCCACGTCTTTCGCGGTGATGACGGCTTCTTCCGGAACGCTACAGAACAGCGCGATCTTGGCCTTGATCTCAGGCGATAGGTAGTGGTCCGTCCGGCACAGCAGGATGTCCGGCTGAATACCGATTTCGCGCAGCTCCTTGACGGAATGTTGCGTCGGCTTGGTCTTGAGTTCGCCGGAAGCATTGATGAAAGGAATCAGCGTGAGGTGAACGAACACCACGTTGTCGCGCCCCTGTTCCAAACGCATTTGGCGGATCGCCTCCAGAAACGGCAGGGATTCGATGTCGCCCACCGTGCCCCCCACTTCCACAATCACCACATCCACATCGGTCGCCACCTTGCGGATGGCCCCCTTGATTTCGTTGGTGACGTGGGGAATGACCTGCACCGTCTTGCCGAGATAGTCGCCGCGCCGCTCTTTGCTAATAATGGTTTCGTAGATGCGCCCGGCGGTGCAGTTGTTGTCACGGAGCATGCGGACGTGGGTAAAGCGTTCGTAGTGCCCCAGATCAAGGTCGGTTTCGGCCCCGTCATCGGTCACGAAGACCTCGCCGTGTTGAAAGGGGCTCATGGTGCCGGGATCGACGTTCAGGTAAGGATCAAACTTCAGCAGCGAAACCTTAAGCCCGCGGGCCTCCAGCAAAGCACCCATCGACGCCGAGGCCAACCCCTTCCCCAATGAGCTGACGACACCGCCGGTGACAAAGATGTATTTGGCACCCATACGCCTCCCCAAAATGTGCGCTCGGATTGACGATCCGGTAACTCGACATGGTGTGCGGCCGGCGTCAGGCTTTGCCAACGCCGCCAACTAAGATATCCGCATGTACCGAAGTTGACGATCGGACGGAAGGAATCGGTACGGACAATTATCCGTCAGTCCGCCCCGCCCGTCAATGGCAAATCGCCCTTGCCCAATGCCGCTTGTCATCGCTTGGAAATGAAACGGATTTTCGCGCATGGGAAGCACACAAAACTGCCAACCACCCCGTAGAGGCCCGTCCGGAAACAAGGTTTTTGGCCGTTTGTCGAACCAGAAGCCCTTTGTTTCCGATGCCCGAATTTCTCAAGAGGCCCTTTCTGGATGGGCCTCGAGTGCTTAGTTGCAGAAGTTATCGACTTTGTTTGTCGGCGGATGGAAGGGCGGGGCTTTAGCCCCGCCGCAGAACTCGGGCGGGATTTAGGGGCTTTAGCCCCAATACTGTTCACTTAGTTGTCGTCACGGATTAGGGAATCTAATTGCGGGCGAAGCCCGCCTTGGACTTCGGTAGCAGCAGCTACCGCCTTCCGCCTTCGGTTCATACGGCAAAGGCGCAAGGGGCGGAGGAAGAAAGGCGGTAGCTGCTGCTACCGCAGTCCAAGGCGCTT
>Ga0187849_1005519_pt1 | contig 9994 bp, 9 predicted proteins | sample June2016WEW_4_10_2_FD_132412 | JGI IMG/M metagenome (GOLD analysis project Ga0187849, IMG submission 132412) | Peatland microbial communities from SPRUCE experiment site at the Marcell Experimental Forest, Minnesota, USA - June2016WEW_4_100 | ecosystem: Environmental > Terrestrial > Soil >... | reverse complement strand
AGGATGCCACCCGCCAAGGCGGGCTTCCGCGCCTGCCCTACCGGTTATTTTAGCGCCTATAGGATGGGAAGAGGATACCGATAATGCTCCAGCTCATCTCGCTCGTGATGGTGATCTATTCTTACTTCCTCATCCAAACCAATCTTCCCAAGCTCCCGCGGTACATTCCGACGCACTTCAATGCCGCCGGTGTGGCCGACGGGTGGGGAAGTCCCGACACGCTCTGGGTCCTATTGGGTGCACAGGCTCTAACCTGCGTGGTCCTCCTGATTGTGCCGTATCTAAGCGAACGATACCCCGGCACGGTTCATTTCGGATCGCGCCGCCTGAGCGACTTCTCCCCCGCTCAACGCGCACGGATGCTTCCGATGCTCAATGACATGGTGGCTTACCTGAGCATCGTGATGAATCTGTTTTTCGTTTTCATGCTCCACGCGATCATTCAGGCAGCAGCGCAGCCAATTCCTCACATCCACATGCTTTGGCCGCTGGGGCTCCTTGTGGGCGGCACGTTGGGCATCATGTCGTATTACCTGGGAAAGTTCCACCGCGCAGCCAAAGGTGAAGACGACGGTGACCCGCCAAATGACCTCACGTCTTGACTTGGTCCGCCACGGCTGCCGCGAATTCCCGGGTGGTGTTCTTCCCGCCCAAATCGGGCGTGCGCACGCGGCCTGCGGCCATCACCGCTTTCAGCCCGCTCATCACCCGTGCGGCCGCTGTGGCTTCACCCAGGTGTTCCAGCATCATCGCGGAAGCCCAGATGGCGGCGATGGGATTAGCAATGCCCCGTCCCGCAATGTCGGGCGCGCTGCCATGCACGGGCTCAAACAGGGGCGGCCCTCGACGCTCCACAGGATTTAGGTTGGCGCTGGCGGCAAGTCCCAGACTGCCCTGCAAAGCGCCTCCGAGATCGGTGAGGATGTCCGCGAACAGGTTGGAGCCCACCACCACGTCCAGGCTTTCTGGATGAGTAATCATGCGTGCGGCGAGCGCGTCCACATGGTAGCTGGCCACGCTGACGTCAGGGTATTCGCGCGCCACTTCGCGCACAACTTCGTCCCATAACACCATGGTGTACTGCATGGCGTTGGACTTGGTGGCGCTGGCCAGACGCTTGCGGGGCCGCCGCTGCGCCTGCTGGAAGGCATAACGGACCACGCGCTCGACGCCTTTGCGCGTGAACACCGACTGTTGAATGGCAACTTCATCCGGCGTGCCGCGCTTGAAGCGGCCGCCCAGCCCCGCGTACTCGCCTTCGGTGTTCTCGCGAATGAAGAGCATGTTGACGTCTTCCGGGCGTTTGCCGCGCAAAGGCGGCTCAAGGCCGGGCAGGATTTCCACCGGGCGCAGGTTGACGTAGAGATCGAATTCGAACCGAATGCGGAGCAGAAGGTCGCGGAGCGAAATGTGGTCGGGAACCGTGGGATGGCCGATGGCGCCGAGCAGGATGGCGTCGAACGGGCGCAACGTTTCGAGGCCGTCCTCCGCCATCATCCGGCCCTGGCGCAGATAGTATTCGCAGCCCCAGTCGAAGGGTTCGAAGGAAAGGGTGAATTCTTGTGCCGTGGCGTTGAGAACCTGGACGGCGGCGGGAATGACTTCCTTGCCGATTCCGTCGCCGGGAAGAAGCGCGAGGCGATAGCTTTTCATGGTGGCTTCGATTCTAACCTTGAATCGCTCGCGGGCAAACGGGTTCACCTTATGGCCTCATCCCCACGGCAGCATTAAGGTGTGGCCGCCAGGACATTTTACGTTTAGCCGGTTGATCAAAAACATGGTAGCGCCGACCTTTAGAGCCTGCCCTGAGCGCGGCGAAGGGTCGGCACGTGCTGAGCTAAAGCTCAGCGCTACAACACGCCATCAAGCGTGGCGCGCGCGTGCGCGTCTGGACATCCAGAGAATCCCTTCGATGGCAAGCCCCACCAGTAAGCCCCACATCAGGTTGGTGAGGAACGCGACCAGGCCCACGCACACAGCAATCAAAAGTTGCGGCCAGCGGTGGATGAGGTCGCGCACATAGGCAGCGTGCTGGATTCCCACGTACACCAGGAACACTCCCAGGACCGCCAGAGGGATCAATTGCAGCAAACCCACGGCGGCCCCGCCGACGAGAGCCAGCAGGATGCAAACGCCGCCGATGACGTAGCTCGACTTGGGAGTGCGCGCGCCGAAGCGATAGTGCGCCGTGATACCCCCCGAACCATGACACAGGGGTGAGCCCAGAATCGCCGCGCTCACCAGATTCACCATGCCAATGCTCAGGCAGAGTGCGCGCACGGTGACGCGATGCGCCTGCTCGCCGTAAAGAATCCGCGCGGTGTTCTCCGTCGCCACAATGGAGTTGCCGAAGGTCAGCGCGAATTGGGGTACGACGAGCAGCGGCAACACCCTTTTGAGCTCGCTCAACTGCGGATGGAGCAATTGCGGCGTCACGGGGCCAAAGCTGAGTGGGGGCAGCTTGCCCCCATGCAGCGCAACGCCCAAGATGATTCCCAAGGTCAGCAAGACGAGCGCCGCAGGGAAACGCCGCGAATCCCGCAACGCCAGCAATACTGCGGCTCCGGTAAGGGCGATCAGCCACGATGTAAGCTCGCTGCCGGGAAGAGGCTGCCCGCTCCCAGAGCCCATCACCAACCGCAGGCCCTCGCGCGCCAGCACCAAACCCAACCCCATTTGAATTCCGCGGACGATGGGCAGAGTGAAGAGCTTAGCCAGCCAACCCGCAAGGTTGGTGACCCCTACCAAAAGCAGGAGCACACCCATCAACAGACCAGCGCTGGCAATCACCGAAGGCGAAAGCGCTAGGGCAAGGGCAATGGCCGCCACCGCTTTGAGGGGTTGCACCGCGATGGGAATCTGGAAGTATCGCGCCGCGAGACAATAGGTGAGTCCCGCCGTCAGAAACAGGGCGGTCGGATTAAGATGATTCAATGTGATGAGGGCAATAGCAATGGGAAAGAGCACGCCAATGTCGCCAAAGGCCCCCGCCACATCCAGGCGGGTGAGCACCAAGATCGGGTGATCGGGTGATCGGGTGAGCATCTCCTGATCATCGGATCTCCCGATCTTTGTGGGTTGTTCTTTGTTCACCCGATCTCCCGATCATCGGATCACCTGATCATGGGATCTCCCGATCTTTGTGGGTTGTTCTTCGTTCACCCGATCTCCCGATCATCGGATCTCCTGATCATCGGATCTCCCCATCTTTGTGACACAAGCCCGCTCGTCACAAGTATAATCCTGCCGATGCGCAAAGTTCACAGGTTGTTTCTCGGAATCATCCTTGGTTGGTTACTTGCCACGATTTCAGTCAACTGTGGCCAAGAGACGACGAATACCCATTACCCCCGCGTCCCGCAAGCCTTGATCATGTCCGTAACCGGGAATCATTATCCGGGCATTAGTCGCGCGCTTTCCACGGTTGGATTTCAGGTGCGGGAGGTCTCCGCCGAAGGTTACGGATCATCCCAACGGGGGCGTCTCCCGCTGCTGATTATTCCGGAGAGGGAAGGGCAGCAACTTGACCCCACGCTTGTTCAGACCATCCTTCACGACGTTGAAGGCGGGATGACCTTGCTTCTGGATGGGCCGGCGCCTTTGGCAGAAGCATTGGGTGTCAAGGCCATCGGCACTCGCAGCGAAATCACCCGGTACAGTTGGGACCATTATGCCGAGGATCCCGTGCGTCTGCCGGGCCGGTTGGCTTACTCACGCTTCCAGGTAAGCCCGGCACTTCAGGTGTTGGCTTTCGACCCCAAGCACCAATCCCCCCTGGTGGTGTCGGGAAGCCGCGGGCAAGGGCGGTTCATTTACAGCGCCATCCCGCTCGAGCCGCAGGAAGGGATGGTTTTCCAATACTTGCCTTTCCTGGTGCAGGCAATCGTCGATGAGTTGCACGTCGCCCCCTCGCTGGCCGCGGACAATCTCTGTGTCTATGTCGACACCGGCGGCGAGCCGAAGGTTGACCCGGCGGTGGTCGCGGCGCAACTGAAGAGTTGGTCCGTCCGCGAGGTCCATCTCGGGGCTTTTTACGGCTCGGAAAGTTTTCTGGACTTTGTCCCGCGTTTCATCGCCGCCGCCCATTTGGAAGGGATCGCGGTGTACGCATGGCTGGAATATCCCATGGTCAGCCGGGAGTTCTGGGACCAGCACCCGCAATGGCGCGAAGTGACGGCCAGCGGGCATCCGGCCATCATGGATTGGCGTTATCACATGGCGCTGGAAGATCCTGCCTGCTTTCAAGCCGTGGCCGAACTCACTCGGCGCCTGGTGCTGGACTACGACTGGGACGGTGTGGATCTTGCCGAATTGTATTTTGAGGGAGAGCCCGGCATCTTCAAATATCCGAGAGACTTTACCCCCATGCATCCCACGTTTCGGCAAATGTTCCAACGGCGCTACGGGGTGGACCCACTCAAGATGTTCGACCCTGATTCGTCCCAGTATGGGCCTCGGAACCCTGAGTTGCGGAGCGACCTGCAAGAGTATCGTGTTGAGCTGATTACGCAGTTAACGCAAAAGTTCCTCGAAACTTTGGCGAGTTGCCAGGCGCAAAAACCTTACCTTCAGACAACGCTCACCGTCATTGACGCGCTGCGCGATCCCACCGTGACCGAGCGGTTCGCCGTCGATCCTGACCGTCTGCTGGCACTGCAAAAGAGTTTCGGCTTCGCCGTCGAGATCGAGGACCCCTACACGGTGTGGAATTCCAGCCCGGACCGCTACCGGGCCATCGGCGAACACTATCGCCCCCGGCTCCAACCGGGCACGCCATTTTCCCTTGATGTCAACGTCGTGGACAGGATTCCGCCGGGACGCCCGCTCAATAAACCCCGCGGGCTGGAGCTTTACGAATTGCTCGCCAATGTTGCCGCGAACGTGGACTTGATCACGCTGTACGCTTTCAGTACCTTCTCGCCGGATGATATGCGGCTGGTCCCCTTCGTGTTAGGCGCCCAACAGATGACAAGTGGAACGCCGGAAGAAGGGACGGTCCGTGCGCAGCGCCAGGTTATCTGGCGGACCGATACGCGCGGGAGAACCGTTTACCTCGACGGCCAGGAATGGCCGTGTCGGTCAGATTCTCAAGTTCTGATTCCCGCCGGCGCGCACAGCGTCTTGACGCGTCCGCAGGCCGAGAGTGCCGGGCAGACCGCGTTACGCATCGAGAGTCTTAACGGCACAATCCTCGGGGCAGAACGGTCCGGTCAGCACGTAAGGCTTACCTATGAATCTCGCGGGCGCTGCTACCTCACGCTGAATCGAACGCCCGCAACCGTGCCCTGCGATGGCGCCCCCGGCGTCGGAAAAGTCTTAAGCAATGGTGGGCGGGTGTGCCTGGTGCTTCCCCAAGGCAAACATACTGTCGAGTTGGAATAGCGTAAGCGGGTAGCACATGTCCGGGCCAAAATGTGCCCGCCATAGATTTCCTTGGGGGCTTCAGCCCCCGGCTGTTTCTGCGGCTCTTCGAGGTCCTTCAAAGGCCTGGAAAAACCGCAAGATTTGAAAGGCGAGTCTTGCGGCTCACGATGCGATGCAGATATATACTTAGCCAATCTCAGCCATTGACACCCTAACTCCCCAAGTAACCAGGCTGGGAGATAAGATACGGATACATTTTTTTCTGGAGGTTCACATGTTTTCAAGTTTTCTAGCTTTCCTTGCACAGTATCGGATCGCTATTGTCACGCTGCTGAGTGTCATTTCTCCCCTATTCTACGGCAACTGGATTCAAACGAAGTCCCCTTGGCCTTGGCTCTGGTTGTTTGCGGTGACGATGCTCGTTCTGCTTTTGGCTACGCTGACTCCAGAGCGATATGCCCAGTCCAAACTGGTTGAAAGGGTGTTACCTGCAATCCATAGGGTTTTTGATATGGCTGACACGGAACGAGTCACCGTGCATATCCTCAAGAGCCGCAGAAAAGAAAGGTATGAACAGCTTGTCGACTATCACCCTCGAAAGTATGGCGGCCGGGGGAGGAGTTTCCCCTTCTCTCACGGAATAGTAGGTGAGTGCTTCAAGAAGATGGGAGCACAATGGTATAGCATTCTGGATGGAGAGACGTTCGAGCAGGCCATGGCCAGGCGATGGAATTTTGCCCCTGAGGAACTGGGGCGGCTCAGGAAGGACAGGAGATCCTTCTTTGCGATAGCGATTGGAAAGTCCAGTGACCGTGCTAAAGCCGTCGTGTACTTGGATTCACCGTAGAGAGTTAAATTCGGCGAGTCTGCATTCGCGGATATCGAATCCAAAATGCGTTCCGCGTTCGTTCCTTTGCTGGAAGAAATACTCAAGGATTGAGGAACCTCCCACATGCCACCGGTTCGCCTGATTGTCCTAGACCTGGACAATACGATCTATGATTGGCTTGGTTTCTACATTCCCAGCTTTTTAGCGATGATAAAAGAACTGAGCCGACTTACCGGGATTGATGCCGAAGACCTTAAGGCGGCGTTCAAGCGAGTCCATGAGAAGCACACGACAACGGAATACGCTTTCGCGATCGAGGAATTGGACGTCTTACACGCGAAGCATGGGAAACTCACTGTAAAGCAAACCCTCGAAAGATATGGACCAGCAATCGAAGCCTTTAGAAGGACAAGGCAAAGGACAATGCGTCTGTACGATGGCGTTTCAGAAAGTCTTGCGGAACTCAGAAACCGAGGGAAGACCCTAGTGGCTATGACTGACACGTTCGACTACTATGCAATCCGCAGGCTCAAAGACCTAGGCGTGGAAGAGTACTTTTCTGCAATTTGCGCTCCAAGGGACCCGGGACTCCCGCCAGGAGTCTCGCCGAGGGAGGCCAGACGCTATACAGACCCATCTCGTTATGAAACCATTATCCCGCATCGCATCTCCCCAGAGGCCGGCAAGCGTAAGCCGGATCCATCAATCCTTGGTAACCTTTTGACAACCATGGCGGTTCCTGCGCAAGAAACGATTCTCGTGGGCGACAGCCTGTCCCGAGACATCCGAATGGGCCAGTCCTGCGGCGCCTGGGATGTATACGCAAAGTACGGTGACAACGTAAACCCGGAGTATTACCAGGAGCTCCTGAAGATCACTTATTGGGGATATGAGGACGTTAAGGAGCACGTGCAACTTGACGCCGGTGTCATTGTGCCGACTTTTGCGATCGGGGCCTTTGGCGAGATTTTCCAAGTAATCCAAGAAATCGAGTCCAGGGCAGGAGCAGATCGGAGCTGACCAATTTAGCTGCTTTGCCGCGCGGGCGAACCCCGCTCTACTCGATATGCGCCAGCCCGTTACCATTACCATTCGAGCTGGTAGCGCAGAGTTTCGCCCTTCAGAAACTCGGCGGCTTTTCGTTGTTTCGTATTAATAAACGTGCAGACCTTATCATGTTAAGAACCGCAGAGTGAGGCAAACTGCGCCTAACTCTGCGCTACGCGCTCTTGGCTGCGACGGGCTGGGGCGCAGACATAGAAGGCGATGTCTGCGCCACCCGCGAAGCACATAGGTATCGACGATGGCAAGTCGGAACCTCATGAACAGCCGCCGCTAGGACCACTCACCGCAACAGGCTAACACCACGGGTTGCAACCCTCATCAGAAATGTAGAAACTCCAAACCCTCTCCCGTGGGGAGAGGGGGGACCGCAAGGCGGTGGGTGAGGGGTCTCTTCGCGGGTGAGCTGGTAGCGCGGAGTTGTGCGCATTCTGCACTACTCCGCGGCTCTTAATAAGAAACGCGTTCACATGTCTACCAATGTGAAAGACCGGAAAGCCGCAGACGAAGGCAAACTACGCCTACGTCTGCGCTACGCGCTTTTACCTTGTGCACCCACCATGTCGGGACAGATGTTCAAACTCACTTGCCGCCGCCCTCGTGTGCCTACAGCGGCAGAGTACAGATTCGGTTGGCCCATTCCTCGGCCTCGGAGGCGGCCCATACAAGGAGGAGAGCTTCGATGGCAGCAAGATGGTCTACTTTTTGCGAAATGATGAACACACCGGGACTTGTCGTGGCCATGACGAATTCAGCGAAGGCGCGGGGCATGGTCTTGCGGTCGTGGGAAACGAGAATCCGTCCTTCGGAAGCGGCGAGGGCGAGCACCTCGTGGTCGCTCAGGCCGCGAAGCTCCCCGCCGACTGCCGTGCGGAAATCAATCCCCGGCTCGCGGCGGAGAACGCCCTTCACGACGTCATGGTTAAGGTCAGCGTCAGCCAGGAATCGGATCTTCATTTTCGCGTGGCGGGCTGTTGCTGGCGCGCTTCCTCGAGTTTCCGGTAGAGGAGGGGATTCGATTGGCGGGCTTGCTGGCGGAGGGCCTCAAATTCCCGCTCACCCTCTTGCAGATACGCATCGATTTCGGTCTGATGAGCCAGGTAAAAGGCAATGGCCCCGTACACCTCTTCCAAGGTGAGGGCGGGAAACGACTGAGCAATGCTTTCCGGCGCGGCGCCGCGCAAAAAGGCGTAAACAAGCGAGTCGAGAGAAACACGGGTGCCGCTGATTCGATAGGCGCCTTCCCGCTTCTCAACGTACTCCTTGGTCATTCCGACCCTCCATTTGACCCTTATATTATCACAGGTTGAGGCAGCGCGGACCTGTTTTGTAGGTCCGCGGTTCTTCCCTCATTGCCAATCAAAAGCCGCGGACCTATAGAACAGGTCCGCGCTACATCTGCTACCCCTTGGATATGACACTTTGGAAACTGTCACATGATCGCTGTCCTTTCATCTCGGCGAGGAGTAACCTGTTGCTCAAATGACAAACGCAAAAGCGGCTAATCGATGGTTATTCGCGGCGCGGGTCATCACCCCCCTCTGTGGACTACCGTTGTTTCCAGTGTGCCTTGCATTCTTCAGAGATCACGTACCGGAAGAGCATTTTGCTTGGGTGGTGGCACCATACATCTTGCTGTTTATCCTTCTCTGGGTTCGTCCAATGATTAAAATCGCCTTGGGAATCATCTTGATGGTGGCACCCACCGTGCCCTTTCTCTGTAGCTTTCTTGGGGTGGTCTTGGCTGGGATCGACTTCTTTGGAGCGGCAGGGTTCGTTATCGCATCTCACGCGGCGCTCCTTGGAGTAGCCGCCATGTCGTTTCAACACGAATATGGCACAAAGACCACTTGGACTCTGATATTGATCGGTGGTGCCATCGCGGCGGTTTCGGTAGGAGTCTGCATTTGGTTGTTCTTGAAGTCTTTTACTATTGGGTAAGTTCTGAACCTCCCCACTGCACTTGAGGTCACAAATTGTGATTTCAAGTTTGAGGTGGGGCAAGGAGGCCCAACAACGAACATGCCGGCCTCCCGACCAGCGCTATATGACGTTGACCAAACCCTTCCCGCTTGATGGCGAAGAAGTCTCTTCGCGGGTGAGCGTCCTCCCCCAAACAAGAAGGGCGGGCACGCGGCCCGCCCCTTTGCGGCAATCTGAAATCACTCTTACGAAATTCTGAAATCACTTCTACGAAATGTTGACTAATCCCTCCCCATCGCCCGAACTCTTGGGGAGGGGCACGGAGTACTGCCTCTCAATCTTTTCCCGGAAGCAGGGGCCGGAGTTATAGGTGCAGAAGGGATAGAGCAAACCGTTAGGCGCGGGGTAGTGGATCACGCAGCGCTTGACGCGGTTGATGTCATAGTTATAGACATCCATAAAGTGCATACCCGCGACGAGTAGGGTCTTGTATGTAAACGTGCCGTCACCCTCGCCTCGGCCGTAGGAGTGGTCGGTCATGCCCTGAAGGGTCTGGAGGAAACGCTCAAAGGTAAGGCCCGGGGGTGCGAATTCCGGCTTGAAATGCCGGCGCAGGGAATTCCAGGCGCTGATCTTGGAGAAGAATTTGACGCGCGCCCCCTCCGCCTTACGCGCCAGCAGGTCGATATCGCGCAGCATGGGGCCGAGATCGAAGAAGCGGGTGATGGGCACCGCCTTCTTCGAGGCCGGATCGACGTAAAGATAAGTCCCCATGGCGCAGTGGGGATGGGAGGTGATGTTGGGGCGCTGAAAGTT
>Ga0187849_1005512_pt1 | contig 10002 bp, 9 predicted proteins | sample June2016WEW_4_10_2_FD_132412 | JGI IMG/M metagenome (GOLD analysis project Ga0187849, IMG submission 132412) | Peatland microbial communities from SPRUCE experiment site at the Marcell Experimental Forest, Minnesota, USA - June2016WEW_4_100 | ecosystem: Environmental > Terrestrial > Soil >... | reverse complement strand
GATCGCGACGTGCCTCCGTTTTCACTCGGCGGTCCCGACGACTATGCGATCTCGCCCGACGGCTCCGAGGTCTGCTTCGTTAAGAATTCCGATCCAGATCCCGCCACCAGCACCAATTCCGACCTTTACGTAGTTCCGATCGCGGGCGGCGAGGCCAAGAAGATCACGGCCAATCCGGCGGCCGATAATTCCCCGCTCTACTCGCCGGACGGCAAGTATCTAGCCTGGAGAATGCAGCAGCGCCCCGGTTACGAAAGCGACCGCTGGCGGCTGGTCGTGCTCGAACGCGCCACGGGCCGGCTCTCGAATCTCACAGAGGCCGTCGACCGCTGGGTCACCGGTTTCACCTGGACGCCCGATTCGAGCAAGCTCTTCTTCACCGTGGAAGATCGCGGGCGGCAAGGCGTGCAGATGGTTTCCGCAAATGGGGGCGGCGCGCGCACGATCATTTCCGGCAGCGTCTCGGCCGGCGATCTCGGCTTCACACCGGACAGCAAGATGCTGGTCTATACCCAGCAATCCGGTTCGCACCCGCCTGAGATCTATGAGGCTTCGAGCGGGGGCACGCCAATCGCGCTGACGCACTTCAACGACTCGGCTCTGGAGGAATTTCAGCTCCCGAACCTGGAGGAGTTTACAGTGCCAGGCGCTGGCGACACGACCGTTTCCGGATTCCTGCTCAAGCCGCCGGACTTCGACGCCAGCAAGAAATATCCCGTGCTGTTCCTGATCCACGGCGGGCCGCAAAGCGCTTGGGGCGAGGATTGGGGCTACCGCTGGAACCCGCAGGTCTTCGCTGGCGCTGGGTTTGTAGTCGTGATGCCAAACCCAAGAGGATCAATTGGATACGGCCAGAAATTCATTGATGACATCAATGCGGACTGGGGCGGTAAGCCCTACGACGACATCATGGCCGTAGCCGATTACATCGACAAACAGCCTTATGTGGATTCCGACCGCGAAGCGGCGGCGGGCGCCTCTTACGGCGGCTACATGGTGGATTGGCTGCTTGGCCACACGGAGCGCTTCAAGGCGCTGGTTTCGCACGCGGGCGTCTTCGATCTGCGCAGCATGTTCGGCGCGACCGAGGAGCTTTGGTTCCCGCTCTGGGAATTCCACGGCACGCCGTGGGACAATCCCGAAACATACGAGAAGCTTTCCCCGAGCTATTTCGTGAAGGACTTTCACACACCGACGCTCGTGATCCACGGCGAACTCGACTTCCGCGTTCCGTACACGCAAGGGCTGCAACTGTTCACGTCCTTGCAAATGCAGAAGGTGCCCTCCAAGCTGCTCGTCTATCCCGACGAAGGCCATTGGATTCTGAAGCCGCAAAACACGGCGCTGTGGTACCAAACCGTCATCGATTGGGTCACGCAATGGACAGCGAAGGCCGGGACGCCAAACCAGCCGGCCCCCGCGCCGCAGCCAAAGAACGCACCGGTGTCCCCAGGAGCGCAGCCGTCGCCCACACCCGCTTTCAACGTGGTATCGACAGATGCGCTAGACAACCAAAATGGGCGCTGAAACGGGAACCTGAGTTAGAGTGACCGAGCGCGGCCGGCATGCAGCGCATTCGTGCGAAGGCACCGGGACCGCGCCGGGACTCCCCTCTGCGCCACAATGGGGATCGAATGACCAACAAGATCGTCGTCTTATCGGCCTGCGCCTCGGAGGAAGAGGCTCTCAAAATTGCCCGTGCCCTGGTCGATGCGCGGCTGGCCGCGTGCGCGAATATCGTGCCCGGAGCGCGCAGCATCTATCGCTGGAAGGGCGTTACGGAAGACGCGCGGGAGTGGCTGCTCATTATTAAGTCGCGCCGCGATCTGTTCGAAGCGTTGGGCGCGGAACTCCGCCGCCTGCATTCCTATGAGCTTCCCGAACTGGTCGCCGTCCCGATTATCGACGGTTCGGCGGAGTATTTGGGCTGGCTCGACGCCGAACTGGGTCTCTGACCGGATGATTTGCACCTATGCACAGCCCCTCCCTCACGGTCGGGGTTCCGCTCGGAACCGCGAGCGTCAGCGAGCGGCGTTTGCGGGGCACATGTTTTCTCGTAGTCAAAGCACCGGTTCAGGAGGATTGAAGGCGGCGCGCCGTTTCGCAAAACGAAACCGGACTACGCGAGCCGGGGCGGATGCGCCGGGGTACCTTTGCTGCTGGAATGGGCTTCTTCGAGAAGGGCGTCCAGATCCGTGCGGCCGGTTCTCTTGATCGCCTTTTGCAGCAGGCGAAACGCGGCTCTTGCCTGGCCGGCCAGCAGAAAATACCGCGCCGAACGCGGCACCGCGTCTTGGTCAAGCGAGGCTTTTGCATAGCGGCGCTCAAACTCCCCCGCCAGCGCCCAGGATTGGACTTCAGCGTAAAACACCGCCAGCCCGTGCAGCACTGTGGGGTCGTCGGGAGCGAGTTCGGCGGCGCGGGAAGCGGCATCCTTGGCCTGCGCCGGCTGGTCCAGCGCCTGATAAGCCCGCGCGAGGGCGAGCCACACCCTGGCATTCCGCGCGGATTCGGAAAGAAGTCTGGTGCTCTTCATCGCGGTTCCTCCTGTTTCGAGGGGCGTTCGGAGAACTCATCGGCGGCTTCGGCTTCGCACTGTACCGGTTGCGGTACGATTAGGCCCTAGACCGCTAATTCTAAAACAATTATCCTAATTTACTATGAACGAAATCACCATGAATTGTCAAGGCGAATCGGGCCTTGATCAGCCCGCAAGCCGTGGAGGGTCGAAAAGGCAGTGCGCGCGGCTAGGACTCCCTCATGCGCGTCTGAAACGATCCCCTGTCACCGCCCTGCGCGCTGGTGTACACTTTCAGCTACGGATTTCGACGAATGGAGGACGCCGGCTGAATCACCGGCGTGAGACCTGCATGCCCAATTTCGAGCTCATCAAGACGGTAGAGGCAACCAAGCTTAACAACAGAACGGGGATACCGACGCCGGGTCCCCCGGTTACGATTTCCTTCGGCGCGGTCATCCAGGATCTCGAAGAGGACCGCAGCTATATAAAGTTCGTTTATCTCGGCGAGCGGTACCGCGCGTCCGCGGACATATTGCGCCCGTCGATGCGGGAGCATAGGCCGCTGGAAGAGCAGGCACCGGTGCCTGTAGCGCCGAATACGTCTCCCACGTCCCCCACTTACGCGGGCGTTTCAGCCGATCCAAACCCGGCGCAGGGCGTGGCGCACCAAAAGGCCCAATTGCAATGGGAGAAACTGGGCACGAATGCCCTGCCGACGTTACGTTCCAAGGTGCCCGGTGGTTGGCTGGTCGCTATCGGCGAAGACACGGGCCGCGCGCTCACGTTCTATCCCGATGAGCGGCATAAGTGGGATGGAAGCAGTTTGCCGTAACGTAAGCTTGACAGCCCCCGGATAAAGTCCCGACGGGCCAGGAGGCCTGTCCCACTCGGAGACGGCCGGAAACACGCGACGCCCGCACGCTACACTAAGTTAAAGATAATCATGATTCCCAGTTCCACTGCCATGGGCTTCCAGGAGATCGTGGAAGCCGCGGGCCACTTGATCGACTCGCACGTAATGGAGCAGATTTTCGACGCGGTGGTCGAATATCAGGGCCGCTTCGAGGTCGAAGAGTTCCGCATCGGGCGCACCAACAGCGAGCCCTCGCAACTTCGCCTGCGCATCGAAGCGCCAAGCCAGGAGTTGCTGGACCAAATGCTGGCGCAGTTGCACGGCCTGGGCTGTTCGCCAGCCGACTCGAGCGACGCGCAACTGGCGCGCATCGAACGCGACCGCTGCGTGCCGGAAGATTTTTACTCGACGACCAATCACCGCACGCTCATTCGGAGCGAGCAGAAATGGATCGAGGTGGAAGACCAGCGCATGGACGCGCTCGTCGTCGTCGGGAATGGCCGCGCGCACTGCCGGCGCATGCGCGACATTCGCGCGGGCGATCTGGTGGTCACGGGGATGCGCGGCATCCGCGTGCTTCCCGAAGCCAAGGAGCGCGACCGGCTGGCGTTCGCCTTCATGAGCAACGGGGTCTCTTCGGAACGGCAGGTGGAAACGGCGGTCAAACAGACGGCGGCGCTCATCCGGCAAACGCTCGAAGCGGGAAAGAAAGTAGTGGTGGTGGCGGGCCCGGTGGTGGTGCATACCGGCGGCGCGCGTGGCCTAGCCGCGATGATCCGGCATGGATTCGTACACGCGGTGCTGAGCGGGAACGCGCTCGGAGTTCACGATATCGAAGCGGCGCTTTACGGCACTTCGCTCGGCCTGCGTTTGAGCGACGGCCGCCAGGAAGAGCACGGCCACCGCAACCACATGCGCGCCATCAACGCGGTCTATCATTGCGGCGGGGTCAAGCAAGCCGTCGAAAGCGGGCGCGTGCGCAGCGGCGTCTTATATGAATGCGTGAAAGCGGGCGTGCCGTTCGTGCTGGCGGGCAGCTTGCGCGACGACGGCCCGCTTCCCGATACCATCACCGATATGAACGAGGCTCAGGATGCCTACGCCGCCCAGATCAAGGGTGCCGGGTTGGTGCTCTGCCTCGGCTCGATGCTGCATTCGATCGCTACCGGCAATATGTCGCCGAGTTGGGTCAAAATCGTTTGCGTGGACATCAACCCGGCCGTTGCCACGAAAGTGAGCGACCGCGGCACCGGACAGGCGGTCGGCGTGGTCGCCGACGTCGGCATGTTTCTAGACTTACTTTCGAAGTCACTCGTTACGGCATGAAAAAACACGGATACACGGAAGAACACGCGCGCGCGGGCATCCAGGCTCGGCTGCCGGAAATCGAAACCTGGCCGAACCAGTATCCCGGCTATGAGATCGAGATCGTGATCCCCGAGTTCACTTCGGTGTGCCCGAAAACCGGGCTGCCGGACTTCGGCAAACTCACGTTGCGCTACGTGCCGGATAAGCTCTGCCTCGAGCTGAAATCGCTCAAGCTCTACGAGCTCGCTTACCGGAACCTCGGCATTTTCTACGAGAACGTGGTGAACCGTTTTCTGGCGGATGTAGTCGCGGCGGCCAAGCCGGTTTCGGCCAGCGTGACCGGGGAGTTCACGCCGCGCGGCGGCATCCACTCGACAATCACCGCGCGATGGAGCAAGAAGAGTGGCCGGCACGGCGCCCAGTGATCCCGAAGCGGCCGAGCTAGCCGTTCTGCTCGAAGAAATCCGCGAGCGGGTGCGCGCGCGCTTCCCGGCCGAAGCCGCGGCCATCCAGCCCGGCTTGCTGGCCGTCCTCCACGCGCGCGATGCGGCCGAAGGCAAGGTCGCGTCAATCGGCTCCGTGAACCCGCGTCCGCGAGGCGTCATCCATGTTCTGATCCAATCGGCGAAGCGTCTGGTTGCCCGCGCGTTGGACTGGCACGTGCGCGGCCAGGTGGAATTCAATCGCTCGGTGGTGGCGGGTTTTACGGCCACACTCGAAGCTCTCAAAGACCTCACGGCGGCGCTGAACGGACTCAGAGGCGAATTCCGGGAGGAGACGAAAGCTTTACGGAATTCATTCGACGAGGGCCGCGCGGAGCTGAACGACGGTCTGCAAGAAATCCGCGACATGCGCTCGCACTGGTCCCACTGGCGCGTCGAATGGGAGGAAAAGCTTGCCGCTACCGAGCAGCAGCTCTTGCGCGGCATCGCCGGCTTGCAATCGGCTTTCGAGCAAAACACGGCCGGCTTCGAAACTGTCCGCGCGGAACTCGATCGCACGATTCATACCGAGCTGCGCCTGATCCGGCAGCGAGCGGCCCTGGCGCAGCCGGCTCCAATAGAGAACGGCAATGCGCCCGCTCCCGAACCCGCCTCGCGCTTCGATTACGCGCGCTTCGCCGAACGCTTCCGCGGCACGGAAGAGTATGTGCGGGAACGGCAGCGGTTCTATGTGCCGTTTTTCGCGGGCCGGCGCGCCGTTCTCGATCTCGGTTGCGGACGTGGAGAATTTCTGGAACTGATGAAAGCGGCGGACATTCCCGCGCGCGGCATCGACGCCAGCGGCGAAATGGCCACGCTCTGCCGTTCCAAAGGACTCGCGGTGGAAGCTGCGGACGTTTTCGATTATCTGAGCGCCGCGCCGGACGGATCGCTCGATGCGATCTTCTGCGCGCAATTGATCGAACATTTTTCGCCCGAGCGCTTGCCCGCTCTGCTGCGGCTTTGCTGCGCCAAGCTCGCCACGGACGGCTTGCTCGCTATCGAAACGCCCAACCCGGAATGTCTGGCTATCTTCGCCTCGCACTTCTATCTCGACCCCACGCACCAGCGGCCAATCCCGCCGCAACTGCTGTCCTTTTATCTGGAGGAATTCGGAATGGGACGGATCGAGGTGTTTCGCCTAGCGCCCGCCGCCGATTCCCTGCCCGGCTTGGCGTCACTGCCGCCGGACTTCCGCGAGGCGTTTTTCGGCGGTCTCGATTACGCTCTGATCGCCCGGAAACTCTGAAGGGCGTGGCGCGCGCACTCGTGCGAGCCGCGTCCCCACTCCTGGGGACGCACGGTTCGCGGCCAGAAAACGTGTCCACATGAGTGCGGACACGGCACGTTGAGAACGTGCGCCACGGCGGGAGCGTGTTGTTCGGCAATTCCGTTTGGTAATTCCGCACAATTCTACCGCTGTCTTTGCTATACTAGCTTTTCCATGCAATTCGTCTCCGTCGCATCACATCACGACCATCAGAGCCACATCAGGCGACGGGCTGATTTCTAGGCATTTTCCAAGACAAATCGGAAAGAGAGCCCGCCGGCAAGAAGGCGGGCTTTTTTATTAGAGGCATAGGTGCAGAAGATGGATCTGGATTTCAAAAAACTCGATGGACTGGTTCCGGCGGTTATTCAAGACCACGAAACCGGGCGCGTGTTGATGCTAGGCTTCATGAACGAAGAGGCTTTCCGGAAAACGGTGGCGACGGGCTTCGCCACGTTCTTCAGCCGCACGCGAAACAAGCTGTGGATGAAAGGCGAGAGTTCCGGGCACCGGCTGGTGGTGAAGGAAATTTCGACGGATTGCGATAAGGACTCGCTGCTCTTGAAAGTGGAGGCGATTGGGCCGGGCGTTTGCCACGACGGCTACCAAAGCTGCTTCTACCGCCGCCTCGACCAGGGCGCATGGGTGGAATCGGAAACACGCGCCTACGATCCCAAGACCGTGTACGGGAGCAAACAATGAAACTGAAACTTGGAATTCCAAAAGGCAGCTTGGAGAACGCGACCATCGATCTGTTCCGCCGCGCTGGATTCAACATCACAACCAGCAGCCGCTCGTATTTTCCGGCCATCGACGATCCGGAGATCGAGTGCATGCTGATCCGCGCGCAGGAAATGGCGCGCTACGTCGACGACGGCGTGCTCGATGCCGGGCTGACCGGGCGCGACTGGGTCGAGGAGAACGAGGCTCGCGTCGAGACCGTGGCCGACCTGATCTACGCCAAGCAAAGCTTCGGCAAAGTGCGTTGGGTGCTCGCCGTTCCCGAGGCGTCCCCGTTCAAGACGGTCAAGGACCTTCAAGGAAAAACGATCGCCACCGAACTGGTGGGAGCGACGAAGCGGTATCTCGCCGCCCATGGCGTTACCGCGAAAGTCGAATTCAGTTGGGGCGCCACGGAAGTCAAGCCGCCGGATCTGGCCGACGCCATCGTAGAGGTCACCGAGACGGGCTCTTCGCTGCGCGCCAACAAGCTGCGCATCATCGAGACCGTGCTCGAATCGAACACGCAGCTCATTGCGAACGTGGATGCCTGGCGGGACGAATGGAAGCGGCACAAACTCGAAGACATGCGAATGCTGCTCGAAGGCGCAATCGGCGCGCTCGGCAAAGTGGGCCTGATGCTGAACGTCCATAAGGATTGCCTCGGCGCGGTGCTCGACGTATTGCCTGCGTTGAAGAAGCCTACCATTTCGCACCTGAGCGACGAAGAGTGGCTGGCGGTGAACACGATTCTCGACGAATCCACGGTGCGCAACATCATCCCGAGGTTGAAGAAGGCCGGCGCGGAGGGCATCGTCGAGTACCCGTTGAACAAGATCGTTATGTGACGCTATGATCCGGATCATCGATTCCAAACAAGCCGGGCGGTTGCTGACGAGGCGGGCGGCGCGCATGGCCGAGGCCGAGCGGACCGTCCGGCCGATTCTCGAAGAAGTGCGCAAGCGCGGCGACAAAGCGCTGCTCGAATACGCGCGGCGTTTCGACGGCCTGGAACGGCGTGGCGTGCGCGTACCCGAGCGCGAACTGCAAGCGGCGGCGCGCGGCCTCGCGCCCGAGTTGCAAGCGGCCGTACGCGCGGCGTCTAAGAATATTCGCGCGTTCGCCAAGTTGCAAATGCCAAAGCCGATGACGGCTGAGATCGCGCCGGGCTTGCGCCTGGGACAGATCGTGCGGCCGCTGGACGCCGTGGCCGCGTATATCCCCTCGGGCCGTTATCCGTTGCCTTCGACGTTGATGATGACGGTGATTCCAGCGCAAGTGGCGGGAGTCGGACGCATCTCGGTTGCGTCTCCGCGGCCGGTTCCGGCGATCTACGGCATTGCGGCGACGCTCAAAGTCACGGACGTTTTTCAGATGGGCGGCGCGCACGCCATCGCGGCGTTCGCTTTCGGAACGCGGACGGTACCGAAGGTGGACCGCATCGTGGGCCCTGGCAATATCTATGTTGCCGCGGCGAAGAAGTTGCTCGCGGGCGAGGTAGGCATCGATTTCGTCGCCGGCCCGACAGAGATTCTAATCATTGCCGAAGATGGCGACGCGCGGGTTCTTGCTGCCGACATGCTGGCGCAGGCCGAGCACGACGTAGAGGCATCGGCGATCCTGCTGACTACTTCGCGCGCTCTGGCACGGCGCGTGGCCGCCGAAATCGAACGGCAGTTGCGCGATTTGCCAACCGCGCCCACGGCTTCGAAAGCGATAGCGAACAACAGCGCTATTATCATCGTCGATTCGGTGGACGAGGCCATCGAACTAGCGAACGGTTTCGCTCCCGAGCATTTAAGTATTCCGGAATCGTCCTTATTGAAAAAAATTCGCCACGCGGGCAGCGTTTTCATCGGACCGAATAGCCCGGAAGCCGCCGGCGACTATGCTTCGGGACCGAATCACGTTCTGCCGACGAGCGGCGCGGCCCGTTTGCGCGGCGGCCTCGCGGTGACGGATTTCGTGAAAGTGATTTCGACGCAGCAGATCAGCGCCGCGGCGCTCAAGCGGCTCGCGCCTGCGATCACGGCGCTGGCGCGAGCCGAAGGTCTCGAAGCGCACGCGCGATCGGTGGAGGTGCGCACTCATGACTGAAGCTCCGCGTCCCAGGGACGCCGTATTGAAGATGGCGCCATACTCGCCGCCCACCGCCGGCCGCATGGATAAGCTGCGCCTCGATTTCAACGAGAACACGGTCGGCTGCTCGCCATCGGTGATCGCGGCTCTGCGCGAATCGCTCAACGGCGCGGCTTTGGCGGTCTATCCCGAATACGGCGAAGCGCGGCGGGAAGTCGCCGCCTTCTTCGGAGTTCCGCCCGAACGAATGTTATTCACGAACGGCACCGACGAGGCGATTCAGGTTCTTATCAATACCTATATCGACGACGGCGATGGCGTGCTTCTTCTGCGGCCGTCCTATGCGATGTACCGGTTTTACGCGGAGGTCGCAGGCGCTTCGATTCGCGAGATCGATTATCGCGCCGCCGATCTCGCGTTCCCGCTCGAAGAATTGCTGGATGCGATCACGCCCGCGACGCGCGCCGTCATCGTCGCGAATCCGAACAATCCAACTGGCACGGCGCTCGGCCTCGACGGGATCGAAAAGATCCTCGCGAAAGCGGGCGGCGCTGCCGTGCTAATCGACGAAGCCTACTTCGAGTTTTGCGGCATTACTGCGCTGCCGTTGGTCGCAAAATATCCCAATCTGTTCGTCAGCCGCACCTTCTCGAAAGTTTTCGGGATGGCGGCGATGCGGATCGGTTGCCTGTTTTCGCAGCCTGAAAACATCGCCTACCTGCACAAAGCCCAATCGCCGTACAGCGTGAACGCGCTGGCGGCGGTGGCG
>Ga0187849_1005510_pt1 | contig 10004 bp, 8 predicted proteins | sample June2016WEW_4_10_2_FD_132412 | JGI IMG/M metagenome (GOLD analysis project Ga0187849, IMG submission 132412) | Peatland microbial communities from SPRUCE experiment site at the Marcell Experimental Forest, Minnesota, USA - June2016WEW_4_100 | ecosystem: Environmental > Terrestrial > Soil >... | reverse complement strand
TGCTGGCTCCTGTAAAGCTCCTCGGGCTGAATTGCGTGCGTCTGCCGGTGAACTACCGTCACTTCGAAGATGACATGAAGCCGTTCGAACTCAAGGAGGAGGGATTTCTCCTGCTCGACCGCGCAATCGAGCGTTGCGCGCGGCACGGCCTCTACACGGTGATTGACCTGCACGCGCTTCCCGGGTTCCAAAACCAGCACTGGCACAGCGACAATCCTACCCACTGGGCCTTCTTCTGGTCCCACAAACACTTCCAGGACCGCGTCGTTCACCTCTGGGAAGAGCTCGCCCGCCGCTATCGCAACAACCCATGGGTAGCGGGCTACAACCCAGTCAATGAGCCCGGCGACGCGAGCGGCGGCGCACTGTATCCCTTCTACGAGCGTCTGCACGAGGTGATGCGTGCCATCGACCCGGATCACATGCTCTTCCTTGACGGTGACCGCTACTCGACTGAATTCGACATCTTCCGCGAGGTCTGGCCAAACACCATCTATACATGTCACGACTATGGCCTGCCCGGATTTGTCGACGCAGGTGACTATCCGGGCGTAAGCCGGGGTCAGTTCATTGATCGGGATGTGCTCGAGCGGACATTCCTCCAGCGCACCGAGTATATGCGCCGCACCAAGACCCCGATCTGGGTCGGCGAATTCGGCCCGGTCTACACGGGAGACGAGTCGAAGGACGAGATGCGCTACCGGTTGCTCGTCGACCAGTTGGAGATCTATCGGCAGCACGGTGCCAGCTGGAGCATTTGGACTTACAAGGACATCGGACTTCAGGGTCTCGTCTATGCGGATCCGGCCTCGCCCTACATGCAGCGGATTCGACCGGTGCTCGAGAAAAAGGCCCGGCTCGGCGTTGACGCATGGGGCTCGACCGACGCAGGCGTCCGGCACATCATGAGACCGATCGAGGAGACTTTCCACCGCGAGTTCCCCGGCTTCCGGCCCTTTCCGTGGGGGCAGGATTCGTGGGTGCAGGTGCTCGTCCGACACATCCTTCTCGCCGAGCCGCTCGTCGACGATTTCGAGCGCTGTTTCCAGGGGCTTCGCGGCGAGCAGGTGGTCACGCTTGCGGACTCGTTCCGGCTTGAGAGCTGCATCCGCCGGCAGCGCTTATTGGATATCCTGCGCGCCGACGCGGGCCGATCTTGAACTGCCGCGGGATGAGTGCGATTAAACCTCTATTTCGTCAAACAGTCTGCGACCCCAATATCATCAGGGGTGACACCGGCGACGCGATCGATTTGGAAAACATCGCCGTCCCCTCCGGTGGCCACGACGGCCAATGATGGAGGAGCAGTCTCTTCCATCTGGCTGACAAAGATGAAGCGCCGGCCATCTACGGTCATGGGATAGTCTGTCCAGAATACTATTCTGGCCGCCAAGCTAGTGAATCTCGGGCAGTCAATCGTATGCCAGGTTTGGCGCGAGCCAGTGCTCGACTGCGTCAAGGCTCATGCCCTTTCGTAATGCATAGTCTTCGACCTGGTCCCGCCCGATCTTGCCGATTGCGAAGTATCGCGCCTCCGGATGCGCGAAATAATAGCCGCACACTGAGCTGGCCGGTATCATGGCGAAGCTTCCCGTGAGCGTAATGCCGGTGCGCTCCTCGGCCTCCAGCAATTCAAAAAGTGTGCGCTTCTCCGTGTGATCGGGACATGCCGGATAACCCGGCGCGGGACGGATGCCACGGTAGCGCGCGCGAATCAATTCATCGAGGCCCAAGTTTTCCCCGATCCCATAACCCAGGACTTCGCGGGCTCTCTTGTGCAGATATTCTGCAAACGCTTCGGCCAGGCGATCCGCAAGAGCCTTGGTCATGATGGAGCGGTAATCGTCGTGCTCGCGTTCGAATGCAAGGCACAGGTCGTCCACTCCGATGCCCGCAGTCAAAGCGAATGCTCCAAGATAATCCGGCACGCCGGATGCTTTCGGGGCGATAAAGTCGGCCAGTGCGTAGTTGCATTGCCCTTCCGGCTTTTCGACTTGCTGGCGCAAGGTATGGATGACTGCCAGCGGCGAGCTTCGCGACTCATCTTTATATATCTCGATGTCGTCGCCGTTGCTGTTGGCCGGGAAAAAGCCGTACACCGCGCGTGCTGCGACCAGCCGCCGCGCGACCAGGTCATCCAGAAGCGCGCGCGCATCGCTCCAGAGTTCCTTCGCTCTTCCTCCTACGGCCGCATCCTCGAGGATCTCGGGAAACCGGCCCCGCAACTCCCAGGCGTGGAAAAAGGGCGACCAGTCTATGAAGGGCACGATCTGATCCAGGGGTACGCCATCCATCGTTCGAGCTCCCGTAAAGGACGGGCTTGCTGGCTTACCGTTGCTCCAATCGAAGGGCGGCCTGCGATCGCGCGCCTGTCGCAGCGTCAGGAGAGCCCGCGCAGGCTGGCGCTCCTGGTGCGCCGCACGGAGCGACTCTTGTTCCAAACGGACCTTTTCGACGAACGCAGAGCCTGCTTCAGCGCCCAGCAGACTGCCCACGTTGCTGGCCGCGCGGGAGGCATCGGGCACGTGCACGACCGGGCCGGAATATGCCGGAGCAATTTTTACCGCGGTATGCGTGCGGCTGGTGGTGGCGCCTCCGATGAGAAGCGGGATCTTGAATCCTTCGCGCTCCATTTCGCGGGCCACGTGCACCATCTCTTCCAGGGATGGCGTGATCAGGCCGCTCAAGCCGATCATGTCGGCGCGCAGTTCCCTTGCGGTGCTCAGAATCTTTTCGCGGGACACCATGACACCGAGATCTTCAATTCGATAGCCATTGCATCCCAGCACGACACCGACAATGTTCTTCCCGATGTCGTGAACATCTCCCTTGACGGTAGCCAGGACAATCGTGCCGCGCGTTTCGAAGCTGCCGGCTCCCGCCTTTCCGGCCTCAAGGAAGGGGAGGAGGCAGGCAACTGCTTTTTTCATCACGCGAGCGCTTTTGACCACCTGGGGCAGAAACATCTTTCCCGAGCCAAACAGATCGCCTACCACGTTCATGCCGGACATCAGCGGGCCTTCGATTACGGCGACCGGATTGCCGTGTTTGAGGCGCGCTTCCTCCACATCCGCTTCGATATAGTCCGTGATGCCCTTAACCAATGAGTGCGCCAGCCGTTCCTCGACACTCTGCGCGCGCCATGCTTCTTCTTCATCTTGGGTCCTGTCGCGCTGCTTGACCGAATCCCCATGCCGGATCAAACGCTCGGTGGCGTCGGCTCTGCGATTCAATAACACGTCCTCCACCAGCTCGAGCAGATCCCTGGGAATTTCCTCGTACACGGCCAGTTGGCCCGCGTTCACGATTCCCATGTCCATGCCGGCCCGGATCGCGTGATAGAGAAAGGCGGCATGCATGGCTTCGCGGATTGCGTTGTTGCCGCGAAAGGCAAAGGAGACGTTGCTCACGCCGCCGCTGACCTTGCACAGCGGGAAAAGCTGTTTCAATCGGGCCGTGGCCTCGATATAGTTCACGACGTAACCGTTGTGCTCTTCAATTCCGGTGCCGACCGTCAAAACGTTTGGATCGAAGATGATGTCTTCACCGGGCATGCCCACGTCTTCTGTCAGAAGCCGATAGGCACGCGCACAGACGGCCACACGATGATCGGTAGTGACGGCCTGGCCCTCCTCATCAAATGCCATGATAATCACGGCGGCGCCGTAGCGGCGGACCAGACGCGCGCGCCGCAGGAATTCCTCTTCCCCTTCCTTCAAGCTGATGGAATTGACCACGCCCTTGCCCTGGAGGCACTTCAGTCCCGCCTCGATCACCAACCATTTGGAGCTGTCGATCATCACCGGCACACGGGAAATCTCGGGCTCGGACGCGATCAGATGCAGGAATTGCGTCATGGCCGCTTCCGAGTCCAGCATGGCCTCGTCCATGTTGACGTCGATGACCTGTGCGCCGCCTTCGACTTGCTGGCGCGCGACGGTGAGCGCTTCCTCGAATCGGCCGCCAAGAATCAGCTGCGCGAATCGCGGCGAGCCCGTGACATTGGTGCGTTCGCCTACGTTAACAAAGTTCGTATCCGGGCGAATCGTCAAGGGCTCCAATCCGGACAACCGGGTGTACGGCTCCGGACGCGCCGGAACGCGAGGCCGATAGCGGCGAACCGTCTGCGCGATGGCGCGAATGTGATCGGGCGTCGTCCCGCAACAGCCGCCCACGATGTTGAGCCAGCCGTTGGCAGCGTACTCCCCAAGCATCCTGGCCATATCCGCAGGACCCAGGTCATATCCTCCGAACGCGTTCGGCAAACCGGCATTGGGATGGCAACTGAGGAATACCGGGACAAGGCCGGAGAGATCATCCAGATGCTGGCGCATTTCGGCCGGGCCCAGGGCGCAATTGATCCCAAGGCTCAGGAGCCGAGCGTGAGAGACCGATATCCAGAAGGCCTCCGGCGTCTGTCCAGAAAGCGTACGCCCGCTGGCATCCGTGATGGTCATGGACACCATCACGGGAACACGGCGGCCGGTGGAATCAGCATACTGCTCGATTGCAAAAAGGGCCGCCTTGACGTTCAGCGCATCGAAGGCGGTTTCGACAAGCAGAGCGTCCACTCCTCCCTCTATCAGGCCTCGGACCTGCTCGGCATAAGCAGCCGCAAGCTGATCGAAGGTAATCGCGCGAAAACCGGGATTGCTGACGTCGGGAGAAAGTGAAGCCGTCTTGTTCGTGGGACCGATCGATCCGGCAACGAAGCAACGCCGCACAGGGTCAGCTTGCTGAACTTCTGCCACGGCAGCCCGGGCAATCCTCGCCGCAGCCTGGTTGATCTCGAACGCCAGAGGCTCCAGTTGATACTCAGACAGCGAAACGGCATTGGCGTTGAACGTATTCGTCTCAATGATGTCTGCACCCGCCGCCAGATACTGGTCGTGGATGCTCTTGATAGCGTCAGGTTGTGTGAGATTGAGAACATCGTGCATTCCGCGCAGATCGCAGGGATGGCGCGCGAAACGCTCACCCCGGTAGGCAGTTTCCTCCAGCTGAAGCTTTTGAATCATCGTCCCCATCGCGCCGTCGAGAACGAGAATGCGCTGGGGCAGCAATTGCGCGATCAACGAAGCTTTGTCCGGAATCTCGCTCACCTGGCTACCTCGGAGCTAAAATGACTCGTAAAGATGTTCAACCAATCCACGTTCGGAGTTCACTGCGTATCGCAGCCCAGGCGGCAGATCAGACTTCGAAGGATCCGGGAGGTTTGACGCTGGCGGGCGGTTCCTTGAGTCCATCCGGCATACACTGGGCACAGGGACAGATCCGGCGTAAAAAGTCGAAAGAATATATGCCGGTGCTGTGGCCGTCGCTCCATGTAAAACTGAGCGCATAATTCCCGACCGGCGCGACATCGGCTCTCTCCAAGGTAGAGGGGATACTCCCTTGAAGGATCAGCCGCCGGCCCGAGAATTCCTCCACGCAGTGGGCGCAGGGGCAGTTCTCCCGCAGATACCAGGAAGGGTAGGAGCTGAAATGTCCGTCATTCCAGGTAATGTCGGTCTGCAAGGCGTTCACGCGTTTCACACGCGTCGGCATCAGATAGGGCACGCGTACTTTCCCCTTTACGGCAAGAAATATTTATACCACACCCTGGACCGTACCACATGACCTCTGATGTACGCAGTGGCGCCGAAAAACGACCCGGAGTGTGCTTGGATCTTTTGACCTGAAGGTACCGACCTAGCGAGTCGGTTTACGCAACCAGCTGAGCGCTCGCTGTGCGAAATCCGCGCCGGACGGCGGCGGATTCGAATAAATGACGCGCTTCCAATAAATCCCTGTCCCCTGGGCGTTGCCGATGTTTATGTAAACGGCGTCGGGACCGTATAGCGTTTCGGATCTGACAGGGTCGGCATCGAGAATCGAGCCTGCCTGATTTGGAAAAGCCGGAGTATCTCCCCATCGGAATTGGACTCGTCCACTGTCAATTCTGGCTCCGGTGCTGTCTTGCTCCTTGCGCGCCATCTGCGTCGTACCGCTACTTGGCGCCGGGTTTTCCCGCACGCCTAAGTTTAGCCTGGCCGGCATCAATCGCGCGGAGGAATGATCCGACGCGTGCTTCAGTACGCTCGACACGCTCTGAGAATCAGGTCCAGTGCCGGATGCAGCGATGGCAGTATGCGCTGGAACAGCCGCACCCAATCGGGGGGACGTACGGGCATCGTAAGAAGTGTGTCGCCATCCATTAATGTAGAGGAATGCAATCGGTGTGATGGCCAGCGTATACAGAAGACCTTTAACTATGTAAACCTGAAGCACCCTCATCTAAAGTTTCCCTGCTTGCAGATAACCAATTTCCAGCGGCGGGCCGATCACGGGCAGTTGTGCCGAAACGGCGGCGTTGATGCATCTCTCCATAATTGCGTCCTCCTACTTCCCGCTCTTACGGGCGACCCAACGCGGGAAAGAATGAATTGCAGGCGGCTTTAAGGTAATCATCGGAGTCTGCATCAACCAAATATTGCATAGAATAGTGGCCGCCAGGGAAATGAGCGACTAGGTACATCCCCAGTGGTGAGGGGGGAAATACCTGCCACAATTCACTCCGTTCGTTGGAAACCACGGCCCATCTTGGAGTTAGGGCCTCCTGCATGGGAAATTCAGTAGGGCGTTGTTGCCACGATCCCGGTGTGAGGCAGGATGCACAAGCTGATGGAACCAATGGTATACTCCGTCACTATGGTACGATGGATTACTGCCGCACTCTTTTGTATTCTGACTCTGGCCGGGACTGCCCGAGCCCAATCCAAGGACGAGTCCCCTGTCCACTGGTCCGCAAGTTTGCAGACTGCGCCGGTGCATGCAGGCGCCGGCTTTGAAGTCAAACTCGAAGCCAAGATCGACGAAAACTGGCACATTTATTCGGCTACCCAGGAGCCCCCTCCAATCGCCACGCGTTTCAAGGTCCTCTCCGGGCCGCCTTTCGAAATGTCAGGAACGGTAAGGCAGTCGGCACCCAAAAAGGAGTTTGATCCTAACTTCGGCATTCAGGTCGAACTTTACTTCGGCACCGCCGAGTTCTGGGTTCCATTGAAGGCGTCGGCCTCTGCCGCCCCCGGCGATTACGATGTACGTATTCAGGCTTACTATCAGTCATGTGACAACAAGACCTGCCTGCCGCCTCGGGGTGTTCCGGTCGCGTTGAAGATCACAGTGGCACCAGGCACAGGCCCTGCAGAAAGAGCCCGCGACAACGCCAGTGCCGGGACGATGCAGGGATTTCAGGGACCGACGGGAACCGCAAGCGTACCCGGGAGCGTATCGATCGCCGCCTCAACCAGTTCTCCCGCGGGAACCGCCGCGGAAGTACAGCAGGCGCGATCCAACGGCTTCCTTCCTTTCCTTCGATCGGCGCTGACGGAGGCGAACTGGGGTTTGGATTTGCTGACATCGCCCCCTGCCGAGGGCGGCGTCACGACCTCCACACGGAATAAGCCGGTCTCGTCCACCATTTTCTTCAGGTAGGGAGATGTCTCTTCCCATGCGTGAACTGCACCTTTTTGCTTGCCATCGAGCTACATGATCGTTATGGGCTTTGCGCCCGGGGTCGGCTTTGCCAGGCAGAGCATCGCGGCCAGCATCACGCCCAGCATCACTCTATTCGTCGCATTCCTCTCTCGATAGGCCGGCCGTCTGAATCCATGCAGCAGACTCAATCCATCCTGGGCTCCGGTTTCGCAGCCCCAGAGCGCAGAAAGGCCAGGAATTCGGCACTGTCCCGCGTCAGGCCCGCGAACCTGCCAATTTCTTTCCCGCCCGCATCGACGATTGCATAGAATGGGATGGCAATTGTCGAGAACTTCTCGCTGAGGATTTTCTGGTTGGCCTCCGAGGCCTGATCCGTGCCGTCCGTGTACAGTTCAACCAAAATGTAATTGCCGAGCGCCTCGGCGATTTCGGGCCGCGGGAACATGTTGCTCTTCATCCAGTGACAATTGGTGCAAGCATAACCGGTAAAACTCAGAAATATCAGTTTATTCTCTTTGCGACCGCGCTCGAGAGCCTCCTGATACTGGTTTTTCATCCATGGCATCGATGCCGCACCCTGCGGCAAACCTGCCGATTCTGAAGCCAGTGGTACATAGGCATCGAGTTCCCCAAGGCGTCCACCGAGCATTCCCGGGACGAGACTCAATGCAAACGCCAGGAACGCAGTCCCCATCAGCAGGCGTGGAACACCGACCTCCTCTTCGGAGCGGATCCCTTCGAGACGAAGGAGCCCCAACAAATACAACCCGGGTAGCGCAAACAGGATTATCCACAGTGCAAGGAACCGCTCCCTTGTGAGGAGGTTCCATCCGAGAATGGCATCCACGTTGCTGACATACTTGAGCATTGCGGCGAGGATCACGAATCCCAACACCATTTTCACTCGCATCATCCACTCGCCGCTCTTGGGGAGTTTCCCAAGGAACGACGGAAAGAGAGCCAGTCCAAAAAACGGTAGGGCCAGGCCGGAAGCAAATGCAACCATGCCGGCAAGGGGCTTCCACCCGCCGCTCGACACGGCCCCGGCGAGCAGCGTTCCCACAAAAGGTCCAACGCAGGCAAAAGCGCTAAGCGAGAATGTCAGTCCCATCAAAAGCGGTCCCAGCACTCCGCCTCTTCCGGAAGCCTGGTTCGCTTTGGTCAGCACGCTGGATGGAATCGTAATCGCGAACGCGCCGAGCATGCTCATGCCAAAGATGAGGAAGACGAGTGCGATGAACGCACTGACCCACGGATTTGCGCCGAGCTGAACGGTGCCAAAGGGCCCGAGAATGGCCGTGGTTATGAGACCCATGGCGGAGAACAGAACAATAATCCCACCCGAGAAGAGTATTGCTTGAAAGATGCCCTGGCTGCGCGATCCGGCCTGCCCCTTTAGAAAGTAGGACACTGTTATCGGAATCATGGGGAATACGCAGGGAGTGAAGACGGATGCCAGCCCGAAACCGAATGCGATAAGCATAAAAGCGCCGACTCCCTGCACGTCTTTTCCAGCTTGGCCGGCCGAAGCAGGAGTGGCGGGAGGCGCAACGGGTGTGCCGCCAGAAGGTGTTTTTTGCCCAAACAGAGTGTATTCGGCCGGGATGGCCGCGGATGCGATTCCGGCCGAAACATCGATTGTAAGTTGGGCCGTCGCCGTTTTCCTTACTGGCAGCAGACACTGCGTGCCAGTGCAGGCTTGATAGCGAGCCTGAATTCCCAGATCGGTCGGCCCCGCAGGGGCATCTCTTGCAATTCCGATCGCGAGAAGGAACACCACCTCATTCTCAAAAGTTTCCGCGTTGATCTTGAAATTAGGATCGAAAGCGACATGCGGGCGCGGCTGATAGATCTCGGATTTTGCTACCGCCGGATTGTCCTGCACGATGAGAGTGGTCGGAATCGGCCCTGCAGGAGTCGAAAGCGAATATATGTGATAGCCTGAATCTATCTTCGCCGTCAGCTTTGCCAGAATCTTGGAGCCCGGCGCAGCCGAGGGAGGTTCTAATGATAGAGACCACTTGACCGGATCGGGCCTTTGGGCGAAGGCTGGAGTGAAGCAAACGAGACCCAGAAGAAGATTCTGGATCACGCATTTGAATATCACGGCGGCTTTTTTGGTTTTGCGCTTGACGCACATTCTATCTATTACCTCCCGCAGCAACCTCAGGATCCGTTTGGCCTGGCCGCCGACCCTGCTGTGATTTCACCGAAGGGCTTGAAGCTTCCGTGAGGTGAAGAGGTTATGAAACCGTCGGATGTCATTATCTACCATGTGTCAAGCGGCTGCAGCGCCACCCCGGAATGACGAGTGCTGGTGCAGTGAGTCAGAGGAACGCCGGCGCGTCGAGGATCTGGGTCGAGGTGCGGTAGAAATCGCCTACGGCCCACTTCGCAGAACCTGGGACAATTAAGTGCCGCCCACGCTTGTTCTATGAAAGGGTCTATTTGGTTATGACCTGGACACTATGGGAATCATAGAGATGCATCAGAATCTCATATGCAATTCGCAAAAACCCCCGCTC
>Ga0187849_1005508_pt1 | contig 10005 bp, 16 predicted proteins | sample June2016WEW_4_10_2_FD_132412 | JGI IMG/M metagenome (GOLD analysis project Ga0187849, IMG submission 132412) | Peatland microbial communities from SPRUCE experiment site at the Marcell Experimental Forest, Minnesota, USA - June2016WEW_4_100 | ecosystem: Environmental > Terrestrial > Soil >... | reverse complement strand
AGCTCCGATGGGCCGCGCCTATCGTTATCAGCGCAGGCTGACGCATATCGTACTGGCGGTAGCCGAGCGCGAGGCAGATCATGGCATGGTGACCAAGGTGGAAGAGCCGGAGGCGACGCACAAAACAGCCAGGGCGAAGGCCGGGGCGCCGAAGACCGCGCCCAGAGCAGCCAAGGCGAAGGCCGCGGAGCCGAAGGCGGCGCATAAGGCAAGCAAGGCGAAGGCCGAAGAGCATAAGACAACCAAAGCCAAGGCGGAAGTGTCCAAGGCAACCACGAAGAAGGCCGAGAAGTCGAAGGCGGCGGGCAAGTCAACCAAGAAAAAGGCCGGCAAGAAGGCCTGAAGGGTTTTGAGGGAAATAGCATGGGACAGAAAGTCCATCCTTACGGATTCCGGCTGGGAGTGAACAAGCCGTGGCGTTCGCGCTGGTTCTCTGAGCGCGACTATGCCAAGCTCCTGGTTGAGGACGTGAAGCTCAAGGCAGAGCTGCGCGAAAAGCTGAAGGCGGCGGGCGTCAGCTCGGTGGAGATCGAGCGGCCGGGCAACAAGCTGCGCTTTCTCATCCGCACCGCCCGGCCGGGCATCGTGATCGGCCGCAAGGGCGCGGAGATCGAGAAGCTCAAGATCGAACTGGGCAAGCGCACCAATCGCGACGTGTTCATCGACATCATCGAGGTGAACAAGCCGGAACTGGATGCGCAACTGGTCTCCGAGGCGATCGCGCTGCAACTGGAAAAAAGGGTCAGCTTCCGCCGGGCCATGCGCAAGAGCGTGGACTCGGCGCTGAGGTTTGGCTGCAAGGGAATCAAGGTGAGGGTCTCGGGCAGGCTGAATGGCAACGAAATCGCCCGCTCGGAGTGGTACCTGCAGGGCCGTTTGCCGTTGCACACGCTCAGGGCCGATATCGACTATGGCTTCACCGAGGCCAATACCACCTATGGCGTAATCGGCGTCAAGACCTGGATCTATCGCGGCGACATCTATGAGCAGAAGCACCGCCAGGCAGCGCCGGTAGGCACGTCGGTGTTTTAGGAGCAGCTTCTAGCTCCTAGCTTCTAGCTTTTAGCTAAAGGCGGCGAGAAAAGATTGAAGCTGGAGTATGAAGAACGAGCTAGTAGCTAGAAGCTAGCGGCTAGTAGCTGATTTTCGAGGGTTTTCGTTATGTTGATGCCAAAGAAGGTGAAGTTTCGCAAGCAACAGAAGGGCAAAAGGCGCGGCAAGGCGTGGCGCGGCTCGGAAATTTCGTTTGGTGAATATGGCCTGCGTGTCATGGAGTGCGGCTACATCACCGACCGGCAGATTGAGGCCAGCCGTATCGCCATGACCCGCTTCATCAAGCGCGGCGGCAAAATCTGGTTGCGCCTGTTTCCGGATAAGCCCATCACCAAAAAGCCGGCCGAAGTCCGCATGGGCTCGGGCAAGGGCGCGCTGGATCATTGGGTTGCGGTTGTGCGGCCGGGCAAGATCCTCTTCGAGATGGAAGGCGTGGACCTGGCCACCGCGAAAGAGGCCATGCGCCTGGCGTCAAACAAGCTGCCGTTGCTGACCAAGTTTGTGATGCGGCCGGGCGAGGAAAAGACTGAGGCTGCAGTCAAGTAGAAATTCAGCTAGGAGCTAAGAAAAGATGGAACTCGAGAAGATTCGCAATTTGAGCGACGAAGAACTGGCGCACCAGGAGAAGACCGCCTCCGAACAACTGTTCCGGCTTCGTTTTCAGGTCTCGCTGGGGCAGAACGACGCGGTGAAGAAGATCCGCCAGACGCGCAGGGAGATCGCGCAGATCAAGACCGTGGCCCGCGAGCGTGAAATAGGCATTCGCGGCGCGGTTAAGGATGTTGCCGCAGATGCCGACGTGGCCGCGGCGAGCAAGAAGGGAGCCCGCAAGTGAAGGCGACTCAAGAGAAAGTGCAGGCGCCCGTAACCACAGGCGCCCGGCGGAATGAGAAGGTTGGCCAGGTGGTTTCGACCAGGATGCAGAAGACCATTGTGGTCGCGGTCGAGATGCGCAAAGCCCATCCTAAATACAAGCGGATTGTGCGCACGACAAAGAAGTTTTATGCCCACGACGAGCAGAGTTCGGCGCGGCTGGGCGATGTGGTGCGCATCCGCGAGACACGCCCGTTGAGCAAGCTGAAGCGGTGGTCTCTGGAAGAAATTGTGCGGCGCTCGGCCCTGGGGCAACTCGAGGACGCGGTGATTCCCGACGACATCAAGATTGCCAACTAGCGCGTAGAGCGAGTAAGGAGAAGAACCCATGGCTGTGCAAATGAGAACCATGCTCGCGGTGGCCGACAACTCCGGCGCGCGCAAGCTGCAAGTGATTCTGCCGCTGGGCGGCGGGCTGGGCAAGAAGGCCGGCCTGGGCGACGTGGTGACCGCAGCGGTCAAAGAAGCCTCGCCGGACGGCACCATCAAGAAGGGCAAGGTGGTGAAGGCGGTTATCGTCCGCACCCGCAAGGAACATCGCAGGCGCGACGGGACCTATATTCGCTTCGACGAAAACGCCGCCGTGATAATCGACGATGCTCACGAGCCGGTGGGCACGCGCGTCTTCGGGCCGGTGGCCCGCGAGTTGCGCGAGAAGAAGTTTCTGAAGATTGTTTCGCTGGCGCCGGAAGTGGTCTAACAGTGGTCAGTGAACAGTGAACAGTGGTCAGTTTTTGTTGTGGAATATGAGGCTTTGATCGCTCGATTTGGTTCTGTGTCGTAGAAGCCCTTTGTGGCTGAGAAAGAACTGATCACTGATCACTGTCCACTGTCCACTGCATTTGGAGAGAAGATGCCGAGTTTGAGTATTCATCGCAATGATACGGTCAAGGTTCTCCGGGGAGCGGACCGCGGCAAGACGGGCCGCGTGCTGCGCGTCTTTCCCGACAAAGGCACGGTGCTCGTGGAGCACGTACGCGTGGTCAAGAAGACGGTTTCCAGCAAGCGGGGACAGCGGACCAAGGGCGGCATTGCCGAGCAGGAATCGCCCATCAATGTTTCCAATGTCCAGCTGGTCTGTCCCAACTGCGGCCCGGCGAAGGTGAGCACGAAAGCTGAAGGCGACATCAGGGTCCGCATCTGCAAGAAGTGCGGGCAGACGCTGCCGACGAAGAAGTAAAGACGCAGCTTCTAGCTTTTAGCTCCTAGCTGTTTCGTGCGGAAGCAAGGGGCTGGGACGGAAGCGAGAGCGAGCTAAGAGCTAGCAGCTAGAAGCTAGCGGCTGATTTTGAACCCTTCCGCAACGGTAAACGGCTAGAGGGCCAATCCGAGACCGGAAGAAAGAGAGCAAAAAGTTATGACGGCAAGGTTGAAAGAGAAGTATCACAAGGAAATCAAGCAGGCTCTGCAAAAGGAGCTGGGACTTGATAATCCAATGGCGGTTCCGGAGCTGAAGAAGATCGTCGTCAACATGGGCCTGGGCGAGGCCACGCAGAATACCAAGCTGCTGGACCCGCTGGTGGCCGACCTGACGGCGATTGTGGGGCAGAAGCCGGTGACCACCAAGGCGAAGAAGTCAATCGCCGCCTTCAAGGTGAGAGCCGGAATGTCGATTGGCGCCATGGTGACGCTGCGCAACGAGAAGGCTTACGAGTTTCTGGACCGGCTGATTTCGACGGCGCTGCCGCGGGTTCGCGACTTCCGCGGCGTGTCCACGAAGAGTTTTGACGGGCGCGGCAACTACACGCTTGGATTGAGGGACCAGCTCATCTTTCCTGAGATCGATTACTCCAAGGTGGAGAAGATGAAGGGCATGAACATCACCATCGTGACCACGGCCAAGGACGACAACCAGGCGAGGGCGCTGCTGCGGGCCTTTGGAATGCCGTTCCGCCAGGGCGCGTAAAGGCAACTGTCAGCTTCTGGCCTCTAGCTCGATTGAGGTGAAACCAGCAGTTGAGGCAACACAAATTTGGGTTTGTTCCGTGAGCGTGAGACTACGTTGGGCACAGAGCAAGCCAAAAGCTAGCAGCTAGAAGCTAGTAGCTGAGGTTGAAGAGAGATATGACCACTGCAAAAAGGGTGAAAGACGCGCGGAAGCCGAAGTTCAGCTGCCGCAAGCACAATCGGTGCCAGCTTTGCGGGCGGCCGCGCGGTTTTCTGCGCAAGTTCGGCGTCTGCCGCTTGTGTTTCCGCGCGCTGGCGCTCAAGGGAGAGATTCCCGGCGTCGTCAAGTCGAGCTGGTAACGATTCAGTTGTCAGCCATCAGCTTTCAGCCGTCAGCTATCACGGAAGAGCTGATGGGTGACTCAGAAAGTTGAAGGGCTGAAAGCTGACAGCTGACTGCTGATAACTGTTTTAGACATTCCCGCAGGTTCTCCTGGATCAAAGGAGCGAACGGGGAATGAAGGAGAAGGAATGAGTCTGACCGACCCAGTAGCCGATTTTCTGGCGCGAATCCGGAATGCGATCCGGGCGCGTCACCAGAAGCTGGAAGTGCCGGCTTCGAAGCTGAAGACCGAGATCGCCCGCATCCTCAAGGAGGAGGGGTACATCTCGAACTACAAGACCCAGGAAGAGGACGGTAAGCTGGTGCTGCGCGTGTACCTGAAGTACGGCGGCCAGGAAGCTGCCATTCGGGATCTCGCGCGCATCTCGCGACCCGGCTGCCGCGTGTACGTTGGGCGCGACGAGATCAAGCGCGTCCAGGGCGGCATGGGCATCTCGATTCTCACCACGCCAAAGGGCGTGATGACCGGCCGTCAGGCGCGCCGCGAAGGCGTGGGCGGCGAATTGTTGTGCGAAGTGTGGTAAAGGCAGCAATCAGCCATCAGCTATCAGCAATCAGTAAGAATCTGGCGCTGGATACTGAGGGCTGACGGCTGAAAGCTGAGAGCTGTTCTTGGGCTGCAGTGGAACGAGGAGCGAGGATGCTCCGCCGGGACTCGCAAGCCAGATGAAGGATTGATTCGATGTCGCGAATTGGAAAGAAGCTGATTCCGCTGCCCGCGGGCGTCAAGTACAAGGTCGAGGGCAACACGGTTGTGGTCGAGGGGCCCAAGGGCAAGGTCTCGGCGCTGATTGCGCTCGGCATTACGCTGGAAACCAAGGATGGCATGATTCATGTCAACCGCGAGAATGACAGCCAGGCGGCGCTACACGGCCTGACACGCTCCCTGATCGCCAATGCGGTTGACGGGGTCACCAAGGGTTGGAAGAAGGAATTGGACATCGTGGGTATCGGCTATCGCGCCGAGATGAAGGGCAAGGGCACGGTAGTCTTTACGCTGGGCTATTCGCACCCGATTGAGTTTCCTCTGCCTACGGGCATCGAAGTTGCCGTTGACCCCAAGCAGACCCACCTGACCATTACCGGCGTCGACCGGCAGAAGGTGGGTCAGGTGGCGGCAGATATGCGTTCGCTGCGCAAGCCTGATCCGTACAAGAACAAGGGCGTGCGCTACTCCGACGAGAGGCTGAAGAAGAAGGCCGGCAAGACGGGAGCCAAGTAAAAAGGCAGCTTCTAGCTATTAGCTTTTAGCCTTTAGCTTTTCGTGCGAAATTGAAAAGCTGGGTTCAAGCTAGAAGAGCTAGAAGCTAAGAGCTGGCAGCTAATAGCTGCTTTACCAACCGAACGGAGTCGCAGGGCGGCTCCGCTGATAGGAACGAGAGACCATGATTACGCAGACCAAGAGAAACGCAATCCGCCAGCGCATTCATCAGCGCATTCGCCGCAAGCTTGCCGGCACCGCGGAGCGGCCACGGCTGAACGTCTACCGCTCGCTGAACCATATCTACGCGCAGGTGATTGACGACCAGAAGGGCGAGACGCTGGTTTCGGCCTCGTCCGTCAAAATGAAGAACGGCGGCAATGTGACGGCGGCAAAAGAGATCGGCAAGGCAGTGGCCGAGCTGGCCGTCAAGCAGGGCATCAAAAAAGTGGTCTTTGATCGCGGCGGCTACCTCTATCACGGGCGCGTCAAAGCGCTGGCCGACGCGGCCCGCGAGGCAGGCCTGGAGTTTTAAGAACAGGGAACTGGGACTAGGGAATAGGGAACAGGAAAAACTGATCACTGTCCACTGACCACTGTCCACTGGAGAAAGCAATGACGATGTTGAAGAAGAAACTCGATGCAAACCAGTACAACCTGAAGGACCAGGTGGTCTCCATCAATCGCGTGACCAAGGTGGTCAAGGGCGGCAAGAATATGTCGTTTGCCGCGCTGGTGGTGGTGGGCGACGCCCTGGCGGGCGTGGTGGGCCACGGTTCCGGCAAGGCCAAGGAAGTTCCCCAGGCGATTCGCAAGGGGATTGAGGCGGCCAAGAAGAACCTGATACATGTCCATCTGACCGATACCACCATTCCGCATCTGGTTCTGGGCCGCTACGGCGCCGGGCAGGTGCTGCTGAAGCCGGCTCCCGAAGGCACTGGCGTGATTGCCGGCGGCGCGGTGCGCGCGGTGATGACCTCGGCCGGGGTGCAGAATGTGCTCACCAAAAGCCTGGGTTCGCCAAACCCTCACAACGTCGTCAAGGCCACCTTCGACGCCCTGGTGCAGTTGCGCGACCGGGCGGAGGTGGCCAACATGCGCGGCAAGTCCGTGGAGGAGATGTAAGCCATGGCGAAAACCAAGATGATTCGCATTCAGTATTACCGCTCCAAGAACTCCACGCCCTCCAAGCACAAGCTGGTGGTCAAGGGCCTGGGATTTACGCGGCTCAACCAGATCGTTGAGCGCGTGGATACGGAATCTACCCGCGGCATGGTCAAGGTCATTCCGCATTTGGTCCGGATATTGGAGAACTAGTGAATGAGTGAAATAGTGAAGAAGTAAAGCAACGGTTGCACTGAGGTTTTCTATTCACTTCTTCACTTTTTGACTCATTCACTTCTTCACGCAACGCGAGTCGGGGAAGGCCTGGACGGCAAGTCCCCGGCGCTACAGCGAGGGAAAGATGGCAACAAGGAATCTATCGAATTTGCGCGCGCCCAGGAAAGCCAACACCGGGCGCAAGCGCGTGGGCCGGGGCATGGGTTCCGGCATGGGCAAGACCGCGACGCGCGGCCACAAGGGCCAGGGCTCCCGCTCCGGCGTCAGCCTGATGCGCGGCTTTGAGGGCGGACAGATGCCGCTGCACCGCCGCCTGCCCAAACGCGGCTTCACCAACATCTTCCGCACCGAGTACGCGGTGGTGAATCTGGACCGGCTGGTGGAGCAGATCAAGGGTCACAAGCTCACCGAGATCTCACTGGACGACTACAAGAAGCTGGGCCTGGCCTCGAGCAAAAAGGCGCTGATCAAGATTCTCGGTTCCGGAGAGCTGAAATCGGCGCTCACCATTCACGCGCACAAGTTTTCCAAATCCGCCGTCGAGAAGATCGAAAAAGCCGGTGGCAAGGCCGTGGTTCTGGGCGGCGAGGTTGCACCGGCTGCCAAAGGGAAATTGGTTTCCAAAACATCGAAGTAGAGACTGGGAGCGCCCAGAGGGGGCACAATGAAGGACTACATGGCGGTAACTGTTCCGATTGGCATCGGTTTGGGAACCGCTGCCGGTGCTGTAATTGGAGTCACAGCGCATTGGATCTCTTTTTGGCTTCCTATTGGAATTGCCATGGGGTCATCCCTTGGCGTAGTTTCCGGGTCAGTCATGAACAGGCGCAACCGAAATCCAGGATGAACCAATGCCAGACTGCGGCCGGGAAGACACACCGGACCGTTCGCAAGTAAGATGATTTGTGGCAAAGATTTAAGGGCCGGCAAAGGCCCTGAATGAAGCGGATAACCAATCATGCTTGAAAAGTTTCTCAACATCTTCCGAATTCCCGACCTGCGCAAGCGGGTGCTCTTCATGCTCGGCATTCTGGCCATCTACCGCCTGGGAGCGTGGATTCCCACGCCGGGCGTAGACACCAAGATGCTGGAGCGGCTCTTCGACCAGCAGGGCGGATCCGCGCTGGGCCTGATGAACCTGTTTGGCGGCGGCAACCTGCGCCGCATGACCATCTTCGCCCTGGGCATCATGCCCTACATCACGGCCTCGATCATCTTCCAGTTGCTGACCGTGGTTTATGAGCCGCTGGCGCGCATCCAGAAGGAAGGCGAGCTGGGGCGGCGCAAGATCACGCAATGGACCCGCTATATGACCGTGATTCTGGCCGCGGTGCAATCGGTCGGCATCGCGTTTATGCTCACCAGCGGTCACATGGTGCTCAACCCGGGCATCGGTTTCGACCTGATGACAGTGCTGACGCTGACCACCGGAACGGCCTTCATCATGTGGCTGGGCGAGCAGATTACCGAACGCGGCATCGGCAACGGCATGAGCCTGCTGATCTTCACCGGCATTGTTGCCGGCTTGCCTCGCGGCGTGATGGACCTGTACGAGAAGGTGCAGACCAACCAATGGGGTTCGTTCACCATCCTTGCGATGATTTTGCTGGTGGCGGGCATGGCGGCGGTGGTGGCTTTCATTGTCTTTGTCGAGCGCAGCGAGCGGCGCATCCCCATCCAGAGCGCGCGGCGCATCGTCGGTCGCCGCATGATGGGCGGCCAATCGAGCCACTTGCCCCTCAGGGTCAACTCCGGCGGCGTCATGCCGGTCATCTTTGCCGCATCCATCCTGTCGGCGCCGATGATGCTCAGACAGACCGATTTTGTGAACAACAGCAATTTTCTGAGGCCACTGTTCGATGCGCTCATGCCCGGCTATCCGTGGTATGAGCTGCTCTACATCCTGGCCATCATCTTCTTCGCCTACTTCTACATCTCCATCGTGATGAAGCCGGACGACATTGCCGACAACTTCCGCAAGTCAGGCTCGTTCATCCCCGGCATCCGCCCCGGCAAACGGACATCTGATTTCATCAATGACATCCTGACTCGCATCACGCTGGTCGGCGCCATCTATCTGATCATTATTTCGCTGGTGCCAACCTTCCTGATCTCCGGTATTCGCTTCGACAAGATCTGGCTTATCGGCCGGTTCTTCGAGGCTCTGCCGGCCTGGACCACGCATGGTCTGGGAGTCAACTTCTACTTTGGCGGCACCTCGCTTCTGATCGTAGTGGGCGTGGCCATGGATACCGTCAACCAGATCGAATCGCAGCTGATCATGCGGCACTATGACGGCTTTTCCCCGCGTTCCGGTCGTATTCGCGGAAGGAAAACCTGGTAATGTCATCATCTGGAACTACAGGTAAGCTGGGCCGCGAGACGGGTCGGAAGACCCCTCCTGGCCCCATTCTTTTATTGGGCGCTCCGGGCGTGGGCAAGGGTACGCAGGCCAAGGAACTGGTCAAGAAATGGGGAATTCCGCAGATCTCCACCGGCGACCTGCTGCGCGGCAATGTGGCTCAGGGCACGGAGCTGGGCCGGACAGCCAAGGAGATCATGGGGCGAGGGGAGCTGGTTCCCGACTCGCTGGTCAACGAGATGGTGGCAGTGAGGCTCGAGCAGCCCGACACGGCTAACGGCTACATTCTGGACGGTTTCCCACGCACGCTCGGGCAGGCACACTGGCTGGAAGACCGCCTGGCAGCACAATCCGGCGGTCTTCCAGTGGTTGCTGTCAGTATTCATCTGGACTATAATCAGTTATTGCGCCGTATTACGGGGCGCAGGAGTTGCCCTGTCTGCCAGAGCATTTATAACGTCCACGGCAAGCCTCCCAAGAGGGATGGCTTTTGCGACGCGGACGGCGCCGCGCTGGTCCAGCGAGCCGACGACACGGAGAAGGTCTTTGAGGAGCGCATGCGCGCCTACGCGGCCTTGACTGCGCCGGTTGTCGAGCATTACCGGGCTTTGGGGCGCTTTGCGGAGGTGGATGGAGGCCGGCCGGTAGCGGAAATCGCGGTCGGGATTGTTGCCGCCGTCGAGCGGATGCGCCAATAGCGCACCGGACGGCGGGTTTGTGTTGAAGAGCTAGCTTTCAGCAATCAGCCGTCAGCTATCAGTCCGAAAGGGCGGCGCTGATCGCTGAAAGCTGATCGCTGAAAGCTGGTTGAGTGGCGGTAGTACTGAAGTCGTCCAGGGAGATCGAGAAGATGCGCCGCGCGGGCCAGGTGGTTCGCGAGGTGCT
>Ga0187849_1005504_pt1 | contig 10010 bp, 11 predicted proteins | sample June2016WEW_4_10_2_FD_132412 | JGI IMG/M metagenome (GOLD analysis project Ga0187849, IMG submission 132412) | Peatland microbial communities from SPRUCE experiment site at the Marcell Experimental Forest, Minnesota, USA - June2016WEW_4_100 | ecosystem: Environmental > Terrestrial > Soil >... | reverse complement strand
TGGTCCGCGACTTCGAGATGAGGCAGGCGGATGTATTGGAAGCAAATCCGTGGCAAACGGACGCATGCATCGGATGGTGGCATTACAGCCGGTGGGTTTTCGAGAACCACCGATACCGAACGGCAGAGGCCATGACTCACCTTTTAGTCGATGTCGTCAGCAAGAACGGTAATTTGCTGCTGAATATCCCGCTGCCCGGCCATGGCAGGCCTGATGAAGATGAGTTCGTTTTCCTGGACAAATTCGGCGCCTGGATGGCGCTGAACGGTGACGCGATTTACTCCACCCGGCCTTGGAAGATTTATGGTGAGGGCCCGACCAAAGGTGCCGGCACTCCGCTCTACCAGGGGCCAGGTCCGCGATTTGTCGCGGGCGATATCCGTTTTACGACCAAGGCGGACGCCTTGTACGCCATAGCGCTAGGTTGGCCCGAGGACAGAAAACTGATGATCAAGTCCCTCGGCTCGGATTCCCCCCATTACCGCGGTGAAATCGCCAGAATCGGACTGCTTGGATGGGACTCCAATCTCGTGTGGTCGCGTAACGCGGACGGCGTCACGATCAACTTGCCGGAAAAACCACCCTGCGATTACGCCTACGTATTCAAGATCAACCCTCTGCGAGCCTGACCGGCATTCAGTCAAAAGGACCCGCCGTAATTGCGTCTCCTTATGCCGTCCCGGTCCGCCCGTTAAGTCGATCGTTCCTTTTCGATAATTCAGACCATCTGCGGCCATTCAAACACCGGACTCTTTCAGACGCGCCTGTAATGTATGTCGTCGGAAGAAAAGGGAGGGTAGTGGCAGTGTCCAGTGTTTTTCGCACATTTGCTGAGGCCTAGGCCTGTTGGTTGTTGAGACCGGCTCCCCCGAGGGGGAGCCGAGCACCAATGATGGCGAATCTGCTAGTTACAATTTCGCACAATGCCTTAGGAAGGCTTAGGATGCGAGCAGCCGCTCGGATCGCGCCGTGCCGCTGTTGCGCTCGATAACGCCGCCCTGGCGCAGGGCGACAGCCGGACCATACATAGAAGACTATAACGAGGTTTCGCCTGACTCGAGGAAAACGCCGAACTCCGAGAGAGCCGGGCAGACCGCGGCTTTGCTGATCCGCAGCCGCACGCGATTCGTGGAGATATCTTCTTTCGTGCGGATCAGGCGGCACGCGCCAATGCTGGTGCCTTCAGCGAACGCGGCCCACCCGCCATCTTTCCACTGGGGGTGAGATTCGCGGCGGCGAGGCGTTCGATCTTCTGCAACTTCTCAATACAGGCCACGCGGGGACACTGTCCACCATCCACGCCAACTCTGCCAGACAAGGCCTCGCCCGCTTCACGAGCTGCGTTCTGCAAAGCGGCGTCGAGCTGCCGTACCGCGCCATCAAGAGCAATATCGGCGACTCCCTCCATATCGTGATTCAGATCGAGCGTCGGCCTGGACGCCGCTACGTCTCGGAGGTCCTCGAAATCAACAATTACGACCCCGACGCCGATCTCTTCGACTACTGCGCGATCTACCAAAGGCAGGAGGCTCACGCATGACCCAGGGAGACAAAGAGAACAACAAGAACATCTCCAGCACCGATTACGTCCACACGAATTTTCAGCGGTCCGACCGTCTCGCTGTCCTGGTGCGCAACCGCAGCCGGGGCGAAACGGTTCAACGCATCACAACTTCTGCCAAAATCACCGAGCCTTCCTTTCAGGATTGGCTGCGCTACAAGAATGAGAAAGAATCCTGCGACATCTACATCGGGATGAACATCCTAAAACCCGAAGCCCGCACCCGCACCAAGGACGACATCCAAACCATCCGCCATCTCTATATGGACATCGATCACGATGGCCCGGCAGCTCTGGCCAAGATTCAACAGTCGAATTTCGTGCCTCCCCGGAACTACCGGTTCTGATATTCCACCACTTGGAGGTAATTGGGTTGCGTGCCGATTAGAAACATAACCCCAGCTTGCTGAACGCGTTGTCCACCGATGGTTACTTCGGGGCCACCGACGCCGATAATCTGCAGGCCACCGAGCTGAAGTTTCGGACTAACCGACGAAAATGTCACCCCAGGCACAGTCTGGTCGAATGAAATCTGGAGCTCCTGTTTGAAAACAAGAGGCAAGCAGCAATCCAGCACATATTTGTCGTCTGATGCCATCCTGTTGGCCAATTCCTCGGCGTACTCGGTGTCGATATGCCGCTGAAAGGCAATCACCCGCTCAAGCTCCACTTCTCTCACAGCGAAGTTCGTCCCAAAGACCTGCCTGAACCCAGGGTTTTCTGTAAGCTGCCTCAGATAATCAGAATGTAATTGTGAAAGCTCCCGCTGATTGACTGGTAAAAGAACTCTTAGCTTGAGCTGGCTGACCGACTCGGCCGCAGGTGCCCATTTTTTCTTATAGGATTCGAACTCGCCCTGGTCTTGAATTACGCACATGCCGTTTAGGAAGTTACTTACATCTTGCTCGCTCATAAACCCGAATAAAGCGCGCCCTCGGCGGAATTCCATTCTGCCTCCTGGAAGGTCCAATAGATTTAACTATAATACGAATTGTTTGCGCCGCAACCTAGCGCAAAGGAAGGCTAAGTACTTACTTTGAGGGGATTTGAGCAAGCGACTCAGCTTACACAAAAGCTCGTGAAGCAAATTCCTTCACCTTTCCACAGCATCCGCTCGGATACCCCTCCCTACCGTCATTTTCTAGACGCGTTGCTAGCGCGTTTCTGGGTCGATTGTGAGGTGTTCTAGGGAACGTTGAACTCTGTTAACGCCCATTTGTTGGGCTCGCGAGAAACACTGGATTGTCTTTGACAATTTTTGATACTACCCTTCATTTCAGGTTGCGTCTCAGATTGCGAAAGAGAAGCTCGCGTACGACAAATTGCAGGCGGGAGACCAGACATGAAGAACCCCAACAAAAGAGCAATCCCAACAAATCCGCACAATTCCAGAAAAAAAGGTAAGCGTGGACCGCAAAAAGGCGCAATTTATATTCCGCCGGCTCAGCAAGAAAAGATGAAAGAGATGTTCCTGAATGGGCAGTTCATCAGTGCAATTGCCAAGGAAACAGGAAGAGACTGGAAAACGGTGGCAAAAATTGTCAGGTCAGCAGACATGGTTCGATATATGGATCAGTGCAGAGTGAAAGCACAGGAACTAATTCCAGACATTCTCGATATGGTGCACAAAGAGATGAGAAAAGCTCCGAATAAAGATCGAGTCAGAGCGGGAATTGATTACTTGACCAGGGCAAGAGTCTTTGAAGAAACGCAGACACCAATGCAGCCAGTGTCTGCGATACCGAATGTAGATTCGGATGAACGGGACAGGCAAGAGGTCAAGAGAATGATTGAGGGTTTCGCGGAAATGGCAATCGAGACCCACAGACTTTTCGGACTGGAAATGCCGGAGCTGGCGCTTGTCAGAGGGAAACTTGAGTCTGGATGGAAAACAGGTGGGAATGAGAATTTTCCCATGATTCGAGGAGGACGCCAACAATCCAGCACAACATCTGTTTCTCCGCTCCAACCCCGCCCTCTCCCTTGATACCATCCCAACCGTAATGAGCGCTCCTGAAGGGCCCGCGACGGCACTCATGCGTATCCCAATAGGCTGATAAAACGGCCCTCCATGGTGAATGTCCTTGTGTTAGAGTGCGGTCTCAGACATTCGTCTGTGGAGGGTGGCAATGCCTGCGAGCGAGTTAAGGTTGATTAAGCGCTGTGCGGAATTCCGGCCTCGAGACGAAGTGAAACTTGTTCCTCACAATACTCGCGGCATATACGCATTACTCGGAAAGAAGCCTGGCGACAAATTCGACGTTGTGTATGTGGGGATGGCCGGCGGTCAAAAGGCCGGAGCGCATGGGAGGATGCGGTCACATGCGAAAAGCAAAACGAAGGGAAAATTGTGGACTCACTTCTCTCTTTTCGAGGTGTGGGACAACATTACCCAGGCCGAGGTTGCAGAATTGGAGGGATTGTTTAGGCATATCTATAGGAAAGACAGTCGAGCCAATCGCATCAACAAACAACGTTCGTTCAAGAAGCTAAAAAGGGTGAAAATTAACAATCTCAAGAAGTGGTGGTGACATCATGCGGACGATTGAAGCAACCAGTTTATTAGATGCCCCAACTTGAATCTCCACCTCGATATGCCGGCTGTTCAAATCCGCAAAACTGACCATGTCCCGACTCCTGAGTAATAACCATGAACCATGACAATCTGATCTGATGGAAATGACAAAGGCAAAGATGGATGGTGACGGCAGAAAGATGAAGTTATTTCCGAGAATGGCTTTTCTTGGAAGACGCTTTTTCGGCCAGGATGGAACGATTGATTGAACGTGTGACCGCTTCCACTGTTTCTTCCTTCTTGAGCCCCACCAATTCGGTAGCAGTTGTAATCAACTCTGCGCGTTGTTCTTTCGTGAGCGACGGGCACTTGCCGATCAGAAGCCGATCCAGTCTGATACGCGCGTTACGAAGTGATGAATTCCAATTGTAGGTTTCAGCAACATCATCTAAGCGGCGGTCAAATCTTTGCAGGTCACGCAACTTTCCGGTCAAACGCCTGATCGAGACGGAGAGGGACCTGGCCGTCTTGTAGTAGTTCGCTGGAAGAAAACCTCGATTGCCGGCTCTCAGCATTATCGAAAGCCGACTGGCGAGTTCGCCCGTGTTATGCACCCACTCCCTGTGAATCCTCCATGCCTGAGATCTTGAAAGCTTTTTTGCAAGGATCACCCAAATCCTTTCAACATTCGCGTCGAGAAGGCGCTCGTACAGAAGGTCGAGTGTGACGTCGTCAGGAAATATCGCTTCCGAATAGGCCTCTCGATAACATTTCTTGAGTTCTGTCTTGAACTTTTCAGAGGGGATTTTCTTGCGGAGCCCTTGGTCGATATTGACTGGGAAATCGAACACCTTTGCTTCGGGAGGGAGCCGACTCACAGAATTACCTCCTCTACTAGCATCGGACTGAGATGAGATTTTATTCGCCGATTTGATCGCTATCCTCTATTTCTGAGCTACACCAGGAAATCTACTGCATGTGCACGAGTTGAAGCAACGAAGCTGACAGATCTCGGATTGTTCTCTCTCCATCTGCTCTGGTCGGACACTTTTGTTCCGTTCAGGGGCTCCTTCAGAAAAGTGTCCTTCCATAGGGATTTATTCTGAGCTTGATGAATAGCAAACCCGAGTTTCGGGAGTTGCAGGCGGCAGCCGGCGTTTTTGAGCGCTTGGTCAACTTCGCCTCATTCTTCGACCGGGTCTCGTTGAGCGTGCAGGGTACCCGGCGTCGGTGGCCGTTGGACTCAGTCGAGTGCCGGCCAAGCATCCCCATTGGTGGCCCAAACCGTCCGTACGCCAGGGCAATCCATGGAGTCTGCTTGCGTTCCGGCAACCCGTTCGAGTTGCGCTACGGGGCGAACCCCCATTACCGGCATCTGCCGGCGGCCAGTCTCCGTTTTCGGTCCGAAGGATGCCCTTTGACACTGGACGAAATCACGCTCGTCGCTCGCAGTTTGTTTTGTGGGGGATTTCACAGTCAGGTTGGGCTGCTCGAATTTACGTTCGACGTGACGGGGACCACGGTTTTCTCCCTGGCCAATCGATGCGTATATTCACTCCGCTGCGAACTCAGGTTGATTGACGACAATGGGCGGCACACCGTTTACATTGGTTCGCCTAGGTCGCCGCTTCAGATTCGAATCTACGACAAACTCTCTGGTCTGGTCCGAATGGAGTTTGTCATGCGCCGACGGTTCCTCAGGTTGCATGGTATCAATCAGGTCGGAGATGTTGACCGCGTCCGGGCCCTCGACATGCCACGTTTCATTAGATTTTGCGAATGGCAAAAGCGCAGCCAATTGGCAAAGGCCCTGGAATATTTGCCATCAGGTTGGCGCAAGCAAAGGCTTTCGAATTGGCCAGACCGCTGGCCGCTTCAAATTTGGGCAGGAGCGATGCGCCATTGGAAGGTTGATCCGACGACCTATTTGAAGTCCTCGCCGCTTCAGCATGCCATTGAAAACATGCAGCGCAAGCTGATCTGGTGAAAGCATCGAGTTTCCACAGTTTGGACAGTTTATTGGAGGAATGGCGTTGCCCAAGAAAAAAAAGAGAACTCACGAGGCGGCAATTGAGTTGCTGCGTGACCCCCGCTTTTTCTTCCTAATGGGTCAAAAACTTGAAGAAATGGGTGTGGTTGGAGAGGAACAGAACCGCCTGCTCATTTTTCTGGCGTGTGTCACGAAAGACTTACGGTCGGCAGTTTCAGTGATCGTGAAAGGAAGCACCTCCAGTGGAAAGTCAAATCTTCTTCGAACGGTAATTCGGCTCTTCCCTGTCGAGTGTGTATCCAACCTCGCAAGTTTGACACCAAAGGCGCTCGTGTACGGAGATGGAGATCTGTCTGGCAAAATCCTGTACTTATCTGAATATCGCGGCGCAAAGGATGCGATGTACCTGACGCGTCTCCAGCAGTCTGAAGGCCAGATCGCGCACGAGTATACGGCAGTTTCTGGACGGCGGCGCTCCACAATTGTTGCTCGTCGTCGGGGCAGTCCAGTCGTATTGACGACCACGACAGAGCATTCGGTCTTTGCAGACGATGAAACCCGCTTTTTGTCTCTCCGGGCAAACGAGTCTGCGGAATTGACCAGGCGGATTATCAGAAGCCGGCTACTGCCGAGAACCGCTCAAAAATCGCAGCCGCCCCTAGAGGTATGGCGTGAAGCCACAACCCTTTTGGCGCTAAGGGTTCCAAAATTCAGGTACCCAAGTTGGTTTGAATCAATCGCTGATCTGATGCCGGTCGACGAGACACGCGTGCGTAGGGACGTGGAGCGCTTCTGCAGTCTATTGGAAGCTGTGGCCTTGTGCCGGAGTTATTCGGATGGAAGGAGAGAAGCTCACACAAATTCAATTGAAATCAATTTCGCCGACTACTGTTCAGCCTACGGAATCGCAAATGAGGCTTTCTCGTCCACCTATCGTGGCACACATCCCCAAGCGCTGCGAATTGCTGAGAGTGTGCACAGAATCCAGGCAGAGCTCCACCGCCCAGTCACAGTGAGGGAGGTAGCACAAGAACAGGGATGGGAGCTTCCGCTTGCGTACAAGTGGGTGAAAGTTGCTGTTCGCGACAAGGTCGTTTCCTACGAGCCCGGAACAAGGGCGCGTAATCAAAAGAGACTCGTCTCGCAAAAGAATCGCCGCACTCGTTTCCTTCCACATCCCCGCCGAATTCTTGGTGAACGACCTGAATTGAATGAACAAACCGTGTATTTCGATCCGCTTACGGGTGAGAAAAGAGCTGTGCGGAGGCATTCGAAACGGGGAGGTAACTAAATTGAGCGCAGACGGTTTGATGACTGCCGCAGAGGCGGCAGAGTTCCTTGGCATCGCCGGAGGAACGATCTATCACTGGGTAAGTGAGAAGCGAATTCCCTTCGTTCGGATATCGGCGAGATGTATCCGATTCCGCCGGCGCGACCTTGAATCTTGGTTATCGGCAAGACTCGTGGAAGCGCAGGATGCGGAACTGCCGTGTAAGGGGTGGAAAACACGCTGAACAGACAAAAGGCTTGGCCTTTACACTTAGAGTAATTAAACTATACTTAAATACTAAGTAGTAAAGGAGGTCAAGTCTATGGCGAAGAAAATCAGGGTTGCACTCTACAGCAGGGTCAGTACAGACGGCCAGAACATGGATGGACAGGAATCTGAAATGAAGGAATACGCGAAACACCGGGGATGGGAGGTGACCAGAATGTACCGGGACAAAATGTCTGGAACAAAGAGTTCGAGGCCAGAACTAGACGAACTGATGGCGGACGCAAAGAAACGAAAAATGGACATCGTCCTCGTTTGGCGCTTCGACCGATTTGCACGGTCTGTCTCTCACCTTCTCCAGGCCCTGGAAATGTTTCGAACAGTGGGAATCGAGTTTGTTTCGATCTCCGAACAGGTGGACACGTCAACCCCGACTGGAAAGATGGTGTTCACGGTCCTGGGGGCGGTGGCCGAGTTGGAGCGTTCCTTAATTGCAGAGCGGGTCAGGATGGGGTTGCAGAGTGCGAAAAAGAAGGGGAAGCGGTTGGGTCGACCACCGATTCGACACTTGAATACAGCAGAGCTCGGAAAAGTGAGGGCGGACAGAGCGACGGGAAAATTCAGTCTGAGACGATTGGCAGCGAAATACGGGACATCAGTCTGGGCGATGCAGCAGGCGACAACGGGGCAAAACGGGGGCATATGAAAACTAATGGTTTCATACAGGACCCCGGCCCTCTTGCTGCGGCTTCATTCTACACGAGATAGCACGGCGGATTTCATGGGGGTTTTCAAACAGTGCGATTCTGGGGCTTGCAACCCCTTCAACGGCAAACCTTGGGGTGCTCCTGCCACCCCCGTGCCTTCGAAAATCGGAGCGCCAGGGGCCGCTGCTGACGGATTATCCTCCGTTTTAATCGTTGACTTACCGGTTCCCGAACTGGATCACGGGTCACCAAGGATTCTGCCAAATATCCACATAGGTCCCGACAGGTCCACAGAATTGGCGGTTGTTTCGGTGCCGATCGCGTTCTTTCGAGGTGCAAAAAGCTGCAGAGAGGTACAAGACGGCACAAGTGGGTACAGAGAATTCAGGGCTTTTTCAGTGGTGATTACCTCCTCTCAAAACTTTCTACCAGTTACGAAGGCAGCGAAAGTCCAAAAAAGTACCAAACAGTCCCAAAGAATCAGAGTGTTTTCTGGTCGTGAGTGCGTTCTCTCGAAGTACAGGAGAGTACAAAGAGGTACAAAGAGTTACAAGGTACTGATGGTTTTTTCAGTGGTGATGGCGTTTTCCAAGGTGTACTCCCTGCACGAAAAAAGCTGCACCGAAGGTCCCCAAAGTACAAAAAGGTACAAATAGTTACAAACCTTTAGGGGTGTTTCTCACGATGAACGGACCGCATAGAGAAAGTGGCAATCACAGCAAGCACCACTCCGCAAGAGAAGGGGCTTAAGGATTTTGGTATGGGGCTTTACCACAGACCGCGCAGCAAATTTTGGTGGATGGCATACACGGTGGGTGGCCGACAGCACTGTGAGAGCTCGGGCACAACAAACAAACGGCTGGCCCAGAAAATCTTGAGCATGCGTCTCGCTGAAATCATTGAAGGGCGTTTTCGACTGCCCAAATCCAATCCGCCGAGACTTGAGCAGTTTAGCGAGGAGTTTTTAGACTCGATACGTCACCAGAACACAAGGAAGCGTTATGCATCCTCAGTTGCAAATTTGCGGGCGCACTTCGGGGACGCTAAGCTCACAGAAATCAGTGCTGAACGGATTGACGAATTTAAGGACTCCAGACTCAGCTCAAAGGTACGGACTGCAACCGTAAACCGCGATCTGGCTGTTCTGCGGCGAATGCTGAGAATTGCGGAAAGAAGACGGTTGATAACGTTCACTCCGTTTCGTGAAGTCGAAATGTTAGAGGAGCGCAAAGAGCGCAGGCAGCCCCACATTCTGACCTTTAAAGAGGAGAAAGAGCTTTTGGCAGTTGCCCCAGAACACGTCCGGATTCTTGCAATCTTGATTCTGGACAGTGGTCTGCGCTCCGGTCGGGAAGCTCTCGCGCTCAAGTGGAAGGATGTAGACTTTGCTGACGAAGCAATCCTCATTAGGCAGTCCAAGACCTTGGCGGGTATTCGGAGCGTGCCAATGTCCAATCGTTGCAAGGCGGAGTTGCTGAGATGGCGGGAGCGGCTAGGTCCGGAGTTTTCTGAATACGTTTTTGCGAACCCACAGCAACCAAAAACTCATCTGAAAGATGTCCGTAGGGCTTGGCCAAATGCCTTGAGAGCTGCGGGACTTGAATACTTCTGGCTCTATGACTTGAGGCACACTTTTGCCAGCCGCCTCACCCAAGCGGGTGTTTCTCCCCTCTTTGTTGCGCAGATAATGGGCCATTCTAGCCCGAGCATTCTCCAGACTTATGCGAAGGCGATTGACGAGT
>Ga0187849_1005503_pt1 | contig 10011 bp, 9 predicted proteins | sample June2016WEW_4_10_2_FD_132412 | JGI IMG/M metagenome (GOLD analysis project Ga0187849, IMG submission 132412) | Peatland microbial communities from SPRUCE experiment site at the Marcell Experimental Forest, Minnesota, USA - June2016WEW_4_100 | ecosystem: Environmental > Terrestrial > Soil >... | reverse complement strand
GTTTGCGCCCCGTCATCGCCGCGTCCTTTTTGGTGGCGACGACCGAACCTTCGACTTTGGCAAGAAACATAGAGAGGTGCGAGGTGTGAGGTGCGAGGTGCGCGGGCTAGTCAACGTCGCCCCGCGCACTGCCGACCTCTGCCCCCGGTTTACTTTCTCTTGGGCAACACGGCCTCGACGTCGGGGTGTGGCCGGGCGATGACGTGGACGCTGACAATTTCCCCCTGGATGGCCTTCACGGCCTGGGCGCCCGCGTCGGTGGCGGCCTTGACCGCCGCAACGTCACCCACGACGACCGCGGTGACCAGGGCGTTGCCGACCTGGGTCATCGGGCCGGCGAGTTCCACGTTCGCGGCCTTGAGCATCGCGTCCGTGCCTTCGACGAGGGCGACGAGACCGCGGGTTTCGAGCAATCCAATGGCTTGTGGCATAGTTGTTAGTTAATGGGTTGGAGTTGAGAGTTGAGTGTGGAGGGAAGCGGGCACCGCTTCCAACTGGCGTTTCACTTCCCGGGCGACCACCAGTTCTTCATTCGTGGGGATGACCAGGACGCGCACCCGGGACGACGGCCCGCTGATCACGGCTTCACGTCCCTGTGCGTCGTCGTTGGCCGCCGGATCCAGCTCGACCCCGAGTTGGTCGAGGCGCGCGCAGATGGCGGCGCGCACGCCGCTTTCGTTCTCGCCGATGCCCGCCGTAAACACGAGGGCGTCGAGCGCATTAAGCTCCAGATAATAGGCGGCGATCCACCGCCGGGCCTCGTGCACCAGGAAATCGAGCGCCAATTGCGCCTGCGGATTGCCCTGCTGAGCCTGCGCCCGGAGGTCACGCACGTCATTGAGGCCGCCGGAAAGGCCTTTCAAACCTGACTCCCGCGCCAGGGTGCGCTCGGTCTCGTCCAGCGAGATGCCCAGAGTGCGCATGGCATAGCCGACCGCGAACGCGTCGAGATCCCCCACCCGATTGTTGTGCGGAAGACCCGACTGCGGGCTCATCCCCAGGCTGTTGCCGATGCTGACCCCGTTGCGAATGCCGGTGATCGAGGCGCTGCCGCCGAGATGGCAGGAGACAACGCGCAGGTCGGGTTGGTTGACCGGCGTTGCGCCACCATCCACATACAGGTTTTGCGCGCGGCGGGCGACGTCTTCGCGACCCAGCAACTGGGCGCTCCGCTCGGCAATGAACTTGTGGCTCGCGCCGTGGAAACCCCAGCGGCGCACCCCGAGGTCGTGCCACGCGGCCGGCACGGCGTAGCGTTTGGCCGGTTCGGGCGCCCACTGATGAAAGGCCGTCTCAAAGAGCGCAACGAGCGGCGTCTTCGGCATGCGGCGGGCAAACAGGCCGATGCCCGTGATGTAGGGCGGGTTGTGCGCGGGCGCGAGACCGTTGTAGGCCGTCATCGCCGCCAGCACTTCCTCCGTGATTCGCACACACCCGGTCACGTCCTTGGCGATCACGGTCTTGAATCCCACCCCGGCAAGGTCCGCCTCGCTGGCAATTGCGCCGTCCTCTTTCAAACGCGCCAGGCAATTGTCAATCGCCGCGGCATAGTCGGTCACCCGCTCGATCCCGCCCTTGTGCAGCAGGCGTTCGCCCCCGTTAGCAAAATCGAACAGCCGCCACTTGAGTGACGTCGATCCGATGTTGGCAACCATGACCTTCATGTTCGATCACACCGGCCAGGCTGGCGGCAGCGGAGGCGGGCGTTCACGCGGCGCGGCTCCGTGAGTTACTGCAGCCACTTGCCCAGGACGGCCAGGCCCTCGTGCGGCCGGGGAATCACCTGGACACTGATCACCTGCCCCACCTGCGCGGCGGCGGCGGCCCCGGCGTCGGTGGCGGCCTTTACCGCGGCCACGTCGCCCCGGAAGAACGACGTAACGTAGCCGCTGCCGATCTTTTCCCAGCCGACGAAGGTGACATTGGCGGACTTCAGGGCGGCGTCGCTGGCTTCCAGCAACGCGCACAGGCCCTTGCACTCGATCATTCTCATCGCTTGTTGAACCATATAAAAATCAAAGTTGGGGTTGTTGGTTTGGGCCGGGGCTAACGAGCGGGGCGGGCCGTCGCTGCCGCCGGAGCCGGAGCGGGCTCGCCCAGGAAGGCCTTCAAAAGGTCGTCATGCGGCCGGGCAATGATATGCGAGCTGATGAGTTCGCCCACCTTGCCCGCCGCCTTGGCACCGGCGTCCACCGCCGCCTTGACACTGCCCACGTCGCCTCGGGCCAGCACCGTAATCAGGCCGCCCCCGATGGGGATGGTCTTGACCAGCGTCACGTTGGCCGCCTTCACCATGGCATCGCTGGCCTCGACGGCGCCGACGTAGCCTTTGGTTTCTATCATTCCGAGTGCTTCACTCATAGTATTTTTGGGTTGGATGGTTGAGAGCTAAGGAATAAATGGTGGTGGCTAACGCTCCAGCTTGCAGGGGGTGTCCGGTTGGAGAATTGAGGCATTGCCTTCGTCGGTGTCAATGTGGACCTCCAGCTTGAACAACGGATCCACGCGGCACAGCAGGTTCTCCAGCATCAGGGCACACGGACCGCCAATCCGCAGCCGCATCTGGTCGCCGTTCTTCACACCATAGAACGTGGCATCGTCCGGGTGCATGTGCACGTGGCGGGCGGCGCGGATCACACCCTGATCGAGTTCAAAAAAGCCGGCCGGCCCCATGAGCATCGCGCCGGGCGTGCCGGCGATGTTGCCCGAGAGCCGCAGCGGAATGTCGAAGCCCAGGGCCACCGAGTCCGTGTAAGCAAGTTCGATCTGGTTGAGGCTGCGACAGGGACCAAGGATCCGGAGATTGGAAATCACGCGGCTGCGCGGGCCGATGAGCGTCAGGGTTTCCTTGGCCGCGAACTGACCCTCCTGATAAAGCCATTTGTGCACCGTCAGTTGGCGACCTTTGCCGAACAGCGCTTCGACGGCCTCCGGCGTCAAATGGCAATGCCGGGCGCTGACATTCACCACCAGTGGATTCGGCGCCGCCGCGGTACTCGGAAGAGGCTTTCCGAGGCGTTCGTACACAATCTGCCGAACCAAGTGTTCGACCACCGCGCGAGGTGTGTTGGGCGGTATGGCAACCATGAATATGGCGGTACTCTCGCAAACGATGAAAAGATGTCAACATTTATCTTGCAAAATATTCCAAAATCTCCCATAACAGCACCACCATGCAGTCCGAAGAACGCCAACGCCGGATCGAGGACTACCTTCAAAGGGTTGAATTCGCGTCACTTGAGGAACTTGCGAAAGAGGTGGATGTCTCGCAATCCACCGTGCGCCGCGATCTCACCGCCCTCGAAGCCAACGGAAACATCCGCCGCACGCACGGCGGCGCCCGTTTGCTGAATCCGCGCTCGGACGAATTTGCCTTTTCGGCGCGCGACACCCACCAACTCGCCGAGAAGGAGGCAATCGGCCGGGCGGCGGCGGAACTGATTCAACCCGGTGAGAGTGTCATCATTGACGCGGGCACGACCCCGTTCCACGTTGCCCGCCAGTTGGAGGCGAAAAAGCCGCAGATCATCACCAACTCACTCCCCGTGGCCAATCTGTATGCCTCGGCCAGCCTGGTGGAGGTGGTCGTGTCCGGGGGCTTGCTCTACCCGCGCCTGGGCGTGCTGGTTGGGCCGTTGGCGGTGGAATCGTTTTCGCGGATGCACGCAGACGTGGCGGTGATGGGGGCCGGCGGCATCACGGCCGAAGGCATCACCAACTCCCATGGCCTGCTGGTCGAGATCCAACTCGCCATGATCCGCGCCGCCCGCCGCGTGATCTTCTGCCTCGACCACACCAAATTCGGCCGCAAATCGCTCTCGTTCGTCTGCGGCCTCGAGAGCGCGCACACGATCGTTACCGACCATGCGGCACCGCCGGAACTCGTGCAGCAGTTGCGCGCCTCCGGGCGGCAGGTGATCCTGGCCCCACCGACGCCGGTGTGAACGGCGGTGCTACCGGTTCGGCATCGGCGTGGCGTTGATTTCCAGGCGTGTGCGATCGCCCAAGAGCGCCTGGCCGCGCAGCACCGAGTTCGTGGCGCCGGACTGGACCATCTGATTGTTGGCGGCGACGCTGTTTTGCAGCGCATCGGCGTTCGTCATGACCCAGCAACCTTCGAAGGCCACTTTCTGGTTAAGGCTCCGGTTGGTGCCGGTGAAATTCACCAGCCATTCGGTTCCCGGCAGGCCTCCGCGAGCGAAATAGGCATAATTGCCGTTCGACGACGGTGCGGTGTTGGCTTGAGTGTTCGCCTGGTTCGCCTGGCCGAACGCGCCGCCAAAAGCGCCGGCCGGCGCATAACCCGGGGCATTCGCATCCCGTCCCAATTTGTTCTCCTGGCCCGCCACGGTCTGGGCGACGAGTTCCGGTTGACCCAACTGCGTCGCGGGAACGATGGTTCCGACATAGACCGAGCCGTCGGCGTCGGTCACTTGCAGGCGGTTGCCGGTGGTGGCGATCTGGAATTCGCGCAGGACCGCAGGTCGCGGCGGCGAATTGTAGTTCCGACGGAGAGCCGGGCGAGCAAGCTGGTTCTGGAATTGCTGGCGAATCTCAGCCGGCTGGTCGTTCAGCATCATGCGCAGTTCCACGGCGCCAAGGACGGTGGAATCGGAAGGCTGGAGGGCCGGCACTGCCACGGCGAGATCGGAATTCGCCTGCGCCGCTCCCCCCGCTATTCCCGCCACCCTGCCGGCCGACGGCACCCGTTCCTCGGCCAGCTCGGGACTCTTCTTCGACTCGGCTATCGCCCGCGATGCCAGCCTGGTCGGGCGAGTGTCAGTCGCTGCCGCCGCTGGTGAAGTCGGCGCGAAACGGAGATCTCGGTTGCTGCCGTTGGCCTCGGCTTCAACGCGGACTCCCCCCGCGCCGCCCTCGTCGCGGATGGTCGCTGCCGGGGCGGAGGCAACCTGCGGTTCCCCCAACGATTCCTCTTTCAGGCCTGCGGCCGGCCGCCTGGCCAGACCATAGCGCATGGCGGTGCCACTCTCGGGTGCCGGCACAGCCGGAGCTGCCATCGGCACACCGTATGCAGCCGGACTCGCGACCGCCGCCTTGTCTTTGTCCCGGTTCAGGGCCTCGACGCTCGAAACGGCCAGCGCCGCCGAAGCCGTGGTGGCGTTCGTGCGGAATGCATCGGCCAGCACCAGCGCCTCCCGTGCCGGCTTGGCGACCGTGCGGTCATTCGAGGCCAACAGGCTGTTTGTCGCCGGCGACACTCCGGAGCGGTCCAGCGCGCGTTGGCGTTCCTCCAGTTGTTCAGAGGGCGCTCCGAGACGCTTCCTTGCCGCCGGTTCACTCACCTTCGCCAGTTCCGCCGGACGTTGGTGATCCCACTGCCACCAGGCCACGCCGGCAATCGCAAGCACGGCCACCGTGCCCGCCAGGGCCGCGAGCCGCACCGAAAAGAGCGACCACCACGGCAAACGGGCACCGGGCGACGTTCGCCCGCCAGCCAGGCGCTCGACTTCCTGCTGGACGGCGCGCCGCGTGTCGGGCGGCACGGTGAATGGGCCGCCGGCCTGCTGTCGCCGCGCTGCTGCGTAGTCTTGCAGTCGCCGTTCGAGGTTATGGTTTGGTTCGCCGGGCATGGTGCCAAGGGTTAGACGGGAAAACGCGCCGGGTTCTCCGCGGCAAAGACGGATTTCGCCACCGCTTCGAGCCGGTCAAGGCATTTGCTCAGCCGCGAGCTGACCGTTTTGGGGTTGAGCTGCAGGGTGGCCGACAGTTCCTCGTAACTCAGATCGCCGAAATAGCGCAGTTCAATGATCTCGCGGCAGGGATCGCCCAACTGATCAAGCGCCTGCCGCAACAAGGCGAACCGTTCGCCGTTGACCAACACCTCGTCGGGCGTGGCGGCGGCGCTGGGTGGATCAATGCTCAGACCGGTTTCCGGGTCCTCGGCCTGCAAGGAGACAGGTGCCCGGCCTCCGCCGCGCTTGGCCGCTTTTCGCCGCTCAAGCAAATCACGGGTTTTGTTCGCCGCAATGCGGAACAGCCAGGTCTGGAGCGCGCTGGCGCCGCGGAAGGAGTCGAGGCTGCGCACCGCCGTCAGAAAAACCTCCTGCGCGATCTCCTCCACGTCCTCGTGCGTCAGATCCGGACTCAACTGAAACACGAACCGGCCCACGGCGTCGTAGTGCTGGTCGAGCAGTTCGTCCCAGCCGGCGGCGGTGCCACCGCGGCAGCGCGCGATGAGTTGTTGTTCGGCGGTCCGGTCCATGACCGTGGGCGGCGACCCGACCTGAGCGCCGCCGGTTCATAATCTAGGCGCGCCGGCGCGCTTGGAAAGCCCCAAAGCACACAGGGGCCGGGATTGACAGTCCCGGGCGATTGTCAGTCAATGAGCCCCATGCAAGCCACCCGGGTCTGGTCACGCTGCCGCAAACTGGTTCTTTTCGCCCTCCTGTTTGCCCTGGGCGGCCCTGCCGTGGCGGGCGATGCCTTGTCCTTGGCCGGGTCGTGGCGCTTTCAACTTGACCGCGCGGACGCCGGCATCGGCGAACGCTGGTTCGAGCGCTCATTGTCCGGAACCTTCACGCTTCCCGGATCGCTCCCGGCCGCCGGCATCGGCGACGACATCTCCACCAACACGCCTTGGACCGGCGGCATCGTGGACAGGTCCTGGTTCAACTCGCCGGACTTCGCGCAATACCGCCAGACCGGCAACGTGAAAGTGCCGTTCTGGCTGCAGCCGGAGAAATACTACGCCGGCGTCGCGTGGTTCCAGCGCGACTTGGACGTGCCCGCCGACTGGCAGGGCAAGCGGGTGGTCCTGTTCCTCGAACGCCCGCATTGGGAAACGCGGGTCTGGGTGGACAACCAGCTCGTCGGCACAAACAACTCGCTCTCGACGCCGCACGAATACGATCTCGGCCAACTGGCACCCGGCCAACACACCGTCAGCATCCGCGTGGACAACCGGCGCATCGTGGACATCGGCGAAAACTCGCACGCGATCAGCGATCACACCCAGGGAAACTGGAACGGGATCGTCGGCAAGATCGAATTGCACGCGACGCCGCTGGTGTGGATCGAGGACGCGCAGGCCTATCCGAATGTCAGCAACCGGGCGGTTCGCCTCGTGGTCAAGATAGGCAATGCAACGGGCAAGGCTGGACAGGGGACGCTTTCGTTCATGCAAGGCGTTTTTTCGCCTTCAAATCCGATCAGGCTTTTGGGAAATCCGGTAAGTTGGCAAACCAACGGCGGGATCGGGGAAATCACATTCTCGCCTGGCCCGGACGCGCCGCATTGGGACGAATTCAATCTGTCGTTGCAGAAGTTCAGTGTGATTCTCCTCAGCCACGAAACCAACGCTCAAAATGTGGACTGGCGCGAACTGACCTTCGGCCTCCGTGAAGTCGCCACCGACGGCACCCAGATCGTCATCAACGGCCGCAAGACCTTCATCCGCGGCACGCTCGAATGCTGCATTTTCCCAAAGACGGGCCATCCGCCAACCGACGTGGCCGAATGGAAGCGTATTATCGGCGTGGCTAAGGCGCATGGTTTGAACCTGATTCGCTTTCATTCCTATTGCCCGCCGGAGGCGGCGTTCATCGCAGCGGACGAGCTCGGTTTCTATTTCCAGGTCGAGACTTGCTGGGCCAACGGCGGCGCCGCCGACATCGGTGACGGCCGGCCGGTGGACCAGTGGGTTTACGACGAGACCGACCGCATCCTCAAGGCTTACGGCAACCACCCGTCCTTCCTGCTGATGCTCTACGGCAACGAGCCGGGCGGCGCTCACGCCAATGAGTACCTGGCGAAATATGTCGCGCATTACCGCGCACTCGATCCACGCCGCCTCTGGAGCAGCGGCTCGGGCTGGCCCCAACTGCCGGAAAACCAGTTTCACGTCACGCCCGACCCGCGCATCCAGTCCTGGGGCGGCGGGCTAAAGACGAGGATCAACGCGAAGCCGCCGGAGACGACCACCGACTACCGCGACTACATCGCCGCCCGCAAGGTGCCGGTCATCAGCCACGAAATCGGCCAGTGGTGCGTCTATCCTAACTTCGATGAAATCGCGAAATACACCGGTTATCTCAAGCCTAAGAACTTTGAAATCTTCCGCGACACGCTGAACGCCCGCCACCAGGGTGATCTGGCACGATCCTTCCTGCTCGCTTCGGGCAAACTCCAGGCACTTTGCTACAAGGAGGACATCGAGTCGGCCCTGCGCACGCCGGGCATGGGTGGGTTTGAGTTGCTCGACCTCCACGACTTCCCGGGTCAGGGCACCGCGCTTGTCGGTGTGCTCGATCCGTTCTGGGAGGAGAAAGGCTACGTGACGGCGAAGGAGTTCCGCCGTTTCTGCAACAGCACGGTGCCGCTGGCGCGGCTGAAGAAACGCGTGTTCACCACGGAGGAGAACCTGGACGCGGAGATCGAGGTGGCGCATTTCGGGGCTGATCCAATCGCCGGTGCGGTCACCACCTGGAAACTCGTGAGCGACACCGGCGTGGTCTTGGCGGAAGGCAGACTTCCTTCCAAAGACATCCCGATTGGCAATGGCATTCCCCTTGGCAAGGTGGGAGTGGATTTGACTAACGTGAAAGCTCCGCTGCGGTGCAAACTCGTCGTCAGCGTAGGACCGGCTTCCAGCCTGTCTCCGTCTCCGTCAAGTGACAGGCAGGATGCCTGTCCTACGTTCGAGAATGACTGGGACATCTGGGTCTATCCGCCGAACATCGAACCCACAAACCCGCGCAGCGTCCGCGTCGTCGAGGATTTAGACGAGCCGGCACTGGCGGCACTCCGCAGGGGCGGCCGGGTATTGTGGCTGATCCCGCGGTCGCGCGTGCGCAATGCCGCGAAGAACCCGGTGGCGCTCGGGTTTTCAAGCATCTTTTGGAACACCGCCTGGACCGGCCGCCAGCCGCCCACGACGCTCGGCATCCTCTGCGATCCCAAGCATCCCGCTCTCGCCGCTTTCCCCACCGAGTATCATAGCAACTGGCAGTGGTGGTATCTCATCAGCCGCGCCGCCCCCATGATTCTCGACGATTTGCCCGCGGCGCTGCGGCCGACGGTGCAGGTCGTTGACGACTGGGTTACCGCCCGCAAGCTCGCGCTCGTCTTTGAAGCCCGGGTCGGCAAGGGCCGTTTGGTTGTTTGCAGCATTGATCTGCAGCATGACCTCGAGCAGAACCCGGTCGCGCGCCAAATGCGCGCCAGCCTCCTGCGTTACCTGGCTGGCCGGCACCTGGCGCCCGCGGTCGAAGTCACACCTGACCAACTCCGCCGGCTGACCGCGCCGCCTTCCACGCTCACCCAACTGGGCGCCCGCGTGCGCCACGCCGACAGCGCCGAACCGGGTCTGGGCGCCGAAAACGCGATTGACGGCAACCCGCAGACATTCTGGCACACCGCCTGGACCACCAACGCGACGGCTTTTCCGCACACGCTGGAAATCGAGTTCGACCGCCCAGCGCGCCTGCGCGGCTTAAGGCTGCTCCCCCGCCAGGACGGCAATCCCAACGGCGGCGTCAAAGATTACGCGTTCTATGTGAGCACCGACGGCCAAACGTGGGGCGAACCGGTGGCCCGCGGGACCTTCGACAAGGACGACCACCTCAAGACCGTGCAGTTTGCCACGCCGTGTGAGGCCCGTTACATCCGGTTGGTTGCGCTCTCGGGTCACGCCAACGGACCTTGGGCCGCCGTCGCGGAACTCAATGTGCTCCTGGCCCAACCTTAAACCTATCGCTAAGGAATACCCATGACCGCTCCCCTGCCCTCCCAGCCAAACAAACTGCCGATCGGCCACGGTTCTCGTTTCGACCGGCGTGATTTCCTAAGACTGTCCGGTTTGGTGGCCGGCGGATTGACTTTCTCGCAACTGCCAATCGTGGCCGGGCCGTTCACTAAGGAGGACTTCGAGAAACTCGTCCCGGCCGACAAGAAGTTGCATCCCGATTGGGTGCGATCCCTGTTCGCGCACGGCAACAAAACCACCTACCACTGGCCGGAATCGCGGCTCATCGGCATGCCCATCGGCGGCAT
>Ga0187849_1005496_pt1 | contig 10019 bp, 8 predicted proteins | sample June2016WEW_4_10_2_FD_132412 | JGI IMG/M metagenome (GOLD analysis project Ga0187849, IMG submission 132412) | Peatland microbial communities from SPRUCE experiment site at the Marcell Experimental Forest, Minnesota, USA - June2016WEW_4_100 | ecosystem: Environmental > Terrestrial > Soil >... | reverse complement strand
GAACCCGGAGGTTTTCGCCGAACTGGCCAGGATCGCGAAAGAAGCTGCATAGGAAATGAAAGAGGCTGTTGAGAAACTTCTTGAGACGGCCTGCCGCGCCCTTTCCGGGCTGGAAGAGGACCCGAGGGCCTTCGACCAGGCCCGGATTCGTTTTTTGGGGAGAAAGGGAGAACTTGCCCAGCTTTTCAAAGAGTTGGGAAAGGTCCCCGAGCAAGAACGCAGGGAAGTCGGCAGACTGTTGAATGTAGCTAAATTGCGGCTGGAGGAGATCTTCTCGGAGGCGGCGCTGAGGAGTCGCGATCTGGAGGCCTCCAGGCGTGAATCGATCGATGTAACCGTTCCCGGAAGGCTGCCGCCGCCGGGTCGCCTTCATCCGATCACACAGACGGCGATGGAGGTTTGCCGCATTTTCAATTGGCTTGGGTTCGAAACGGTAGAGGGGCCTGAGGTAGAGCTGGACTATTACAATTTCGAGGCGCTGAACATCCCCAAAGACCATCCGGCCAGGGACATGCAGGACACTTTCTACATCTCCGAAGAGGTGGTGCTGAGGACGCACACCTCGCCCATCCAGGTCAGGACAATGGAAAAGCGAAAGCCCCCGGTCCGGGTCATAGCTCCCGGAAGGACTTACCGCCGCGATTCGGACGTCACTCATACGCCCATGTTTCACCAGGTGGAGGGCCTTATGGTGGGCAAGGGCATCTCTTTTGGCGATTTGAAAGGCATCCTCACCACATTTGTCCACCAGATGTTCGGTCCTGAGGTCGGGCTTCGTTTCCGGCCGAGTTTTTTCCCTTTCACCGAACCGAGCGCCGAGGTGGATATTGAGTGCGTAATGTGCCGGGGAGGCGGCTGCCGCGTTTGCAAAGGCACCGGATGGCTCGAAATTCTGGGATCGGGAATGGTTGACCCGGAGGTTTACAAATACGTCGGCTATGATCCGGAGGAGGTAACCGGTTTTGCTTTCGGCATGGGGATCGAGCGGATAGCCATGCTGAAATTCGGAATAGACGACCTTCGTTTGTTCTTTGAAAACGACCTGCGTTTTCTTGAGCAGTTTTAGAGGCTCTATGCTGATAAGTCTTAAGTGGCTTTCCGACTATGTTGACTGCCCGCTTTCTCCAGAGGGTATCTCAGATGGCCTGACCATGGCGGGTCTGGAGGTGGAATCGCTTTGTTTGCGCTACCCCCAACTTAAAAACGTACTGACCGCTCGGATCGAGGCTGTGGAACCCCATCCAAATGCCGAGCGGTTGAAGATCTGTGTAGTCTCAAGTCCAGACGGTTTGCGCAGGATCGTTTGCGGCGCTCCGAACGTGCGCGCTGGAGCAATTGTTCCGCTGGCCCTGCCGGGGGCGGAGCTGCCGAACGGGTCAGTGCGTGAGGTTAAGGTTCGAGGCGAATTGTCGAAGGGGATGCTCTGTTCGCAAAAAGAACTCGGGTTGGGCGATGACCACAGCGGCATCTGGATTTTTCCCGCCGACACGCCGGCCGGTGTCCCGCTTGACGAGGCCCTGGGGATCAGGGACGTGCTGATGGAGGTTTCGATAACTCCCAACCGCGGCGATTGCCTCTCAGTGGTGGGCATTGCCAGAGAGGTGGCGGCGCTATGTAAGACATCCGTAAAATACGCTTCCATTGCAGTCGATGAAACCGGTCCTGCCGTTGATACGTTGACATCGGTCACCGTAGACGATCCCGCAGGCTGCCCTCGTTATACGGCCAGGGTTATACAGGGCGTAAAGGCAGGTCCTTCACCCGAATGGCTCAAAGACAGGTTGGAGGCGCTTGGCGTCCGTTCGATCAACAACATTGTCGATGTTACCAATTACGTTATGATGGAGCTTGGTCAACCGCTTCACGCTTTCGACTTCAACCGGCTGCGCCAGCGCCGTATAGTAGTGCGAAAAGCCGAGCCGGGCGAGCGGTTTATCACGCTCGACGGCGTCGAGCGCGATCTGGCCGAAGGGGCGGTGCTGATCTGCGACGGAGCCGGTCCGGTTGCTATAGGCGGCATCATGGGCGGGCTCAATTCAGAAATCGAGCCGGATACCAGGGATGTCCTGATTGAAAGCGCCTACTTTGAGCCGCTCTCGATTCGCCGGACCAGCAGGAGGCTCGGCCTCAAAACCGAGTCGAGCTACCGGTTCGAACGCGGCACGGACGCGGGCGGCGTGCTCAAGGCCCTCGACCGGGCGGCAGAGCTTATGTTAGAGGTCGGGGGCGGCGCGATTGCGGCGGGAAGGATCGACGTATGCCCAAATCCGATAAAAGCACGGGAAATATTGCTGCGGGTGGACAGGGCCAACCGGCTCCTGGGGACCCGGCTATCCCCGCACGAGATGAAAGAGACACTGGAGCGAATTGAGATGCGCGTGGACGCGCTGGACTCGGATCGTCTCCGGGTGATTGTGCCTGGTTTCAGGGAGGATATTACAAGAGAGATCGACCTGATTGAGGAATTGGCGAGGATTTCGGGCTATGACGGAATTCCGGTTACCAGCCCGGCCGCTGCAGTGGAAGCCGCCGGTTTCGATCCCCATCAGAGGGCGCGCAGGGAGCTGAAGAACCTGTTGGCAGGTGCCGGGTTCTTTGAGGTTATCAATTACTCGTTTATTTCTTATGAATCTATCAGAAGGCTTCGATATTCGGAAGGCGATCCAAGACTGGCCCCAATCCGGCTGAAGAACCCTCTGAGCGACGAGCAGGCCGTAATGCGAACGACCCTGTTGCCCGGGTTGCTTCAAAATGCCCGCTACAACTTCGACCGCCGAAGCGAAAACTTCAGGATTTTTGAACTGAGCAAGATTTTCCTGCCTGCAAAAGACGGCTTGCAGGCCGAAGAGCCTCACCACCTGGCGGGGGTCATTGCGGGAAAGCGGGTCCAGCAGGCCCTTTACAGCGATGCCGATGTGGACTATACGGACGTCAAGGGAGTAGTCGAAGCCCTTTGCAGCTTCCTTAGAATCAATGATGCCGAGTTCAGAGCGCAATCTCTTCCCCCATGGCTCGATCCTTCCGGGTCAGCCTCTGTTTTCGCTAAGGGCGAGCGGGTTGGAGAACTTGGCAGGGTCCATTCGGAAGTACTCGAAGCGTACGATCTAAAGCGGCCTATATTTGCTTTCAGGCTGGACTTTGACAGGCTCTTCGCGCTGAAGGGGCCGGTCCCGGTCTATAAAGCCCTTCCAAAATTCCCGCCCGTTCCACGTGATATAGCCCTGATCGCCGACGAGAAAATGCCCGTGGAAGAACCATTTGACTTTATTCGCTCATTGAATGAGCCATTGCTGGAAAGTGTCGAGATATTTGATATATTCAGGAGCGATCAAATCGGGACAGGCAAGAAGAGCATTGGCTACCGGCTCACTTACCGCGCTGAGGATCGCAGCCTTACCGACGAGGAGGTAAATGCTCTCCATGTCGAACTGGTCAGGAAGGTAACCGCCAGGTTTGGTATTTCCCTGAGGTGAAGGAAAACAGTGGGCGCCCAACCCTGCTTGCCGCTCCTTGCTTTCTTGTGCGATATTTGTTTCCCGGATCAGGCGCGTTTGGATCCGGGAAATCTATTTTGAAAAGGACGATTTTGAGATTTGTCGAAATGGCCCTTCTCGGCATAGCTCTTGGATGTGATGCTTTTGCAGTGGGAATGAGCGTAGGCGTGCGATTTTGCCAGCCGAGGCAGACCTTCAGGCTTTCCTTTCACTTTGGCCTCTTTCAGTTTATTATGCCGATTCTGGGATGGTTTCTCAGCCGGCGGCTCCCCGGATCAGCAAGGGTCTGGGGGCCGTGGATAGCATTTGCGCTCCTTTTTTTAATCGGCGCGAAAATGATTGCTGAAAGCCTGCTGGGCAAGAATGCCGATCCCGCCGCATGCGCCGACCCGACCCGTGGATTCAGCTTAGTGATTCTGTCGGTGGCGGCAAGCCTGGACGCGTTCGGGGTCGGCTTCGGCCTGGGAATACTGGGGGCCGGTCTTATCACCCCTGCCGTATGTTTCGGGGTGACGGCGGGAGCAATGACATGGGTGTCCATGAAGCTGGGCAACCGGCTCTCAACCAAATTCGGGCGCTGGGTGGAAGCTGGGGGGGGATTAATCCTGATGGCGTTGGCCGTTGAGTTCGTTGTTTAGTGAATGGTGAATAGTGAATGGTGCATCGGAGGCGAACCTCCGGTGGAGCGGGGTAGTGAACAGGGAAAAACAGGAAAAACGAGCAGTGGCGAACGATAAAGACTTGGAGGTCTGGAAGCAGGCGATTGAGCTGGCAAAAGGAGTATATGGGCTTCCCAGCGTCAGAAATCTATGGACTGGTGTCGCAGATGAGGCGCTCAGCCATCTCAATCCCCAGTAACATAGCCGAAGGCGCCGCCAGAAATTCCGATAAAGAATTCATCCAGTTTCTGTATGTTACGTTGGGCTCGATAGCTGAGCTTGACACTCAGTATATTCTGTCCAAAGAGATTCAACTCACAGAAGGCTCCGCAGAGGTCGAAAGAATAATGGACAGCGTAGGGAAGATGACAGTGGGCTTGATTAATCATCTGAAGAACAAGTGAGCTTTGAGCAGAAGAGATGCTGCTCACCATTCACTACTCACTATTCACTATTCACTGTCGGAGACAAAATGGCAAAAAGGTTGGAAACGGCTTTGAAGGAGCACCTTTTCGATCCGGAAGGGGCGAGTCTTTGCAGAAGGGTCCGCGACTACTTTGGCTGGGAAATAGGAGAAGCGCGGGTAATAAGCATGCTGACCCTGGATACCGGTCTGTCGGACGCAGAACTCGAAGCGGTGCGCGATGAGGTTTTCACCAATCCTGTAACCCAGGTATCCGGTTTTCGGAGCCTTGCCTCCGATTTCGACTGGGCGATCTGGGTAGGATATCGTCCCGGGGTCCGCGATACTGCGGGCAGCGTCGCAATAGAAGCCATAAGCGATTACCTGGGAAAAGCGCCTGCTCCAGGTGAGGCCGCTTACACTTCCCGGCTCTACCTGCTCAAAAATGCCCCTCTTTCGCGAAGCCAGGCAGAAACAATAGCGCGCGAACTTCTCGCAAATGAAATCATTCAACAATGGCGCGTTTATCCCAGGGCTGAATGGAACGAAAGCGATGGAACAGGGGTAATTGTGCCGAAAGTACTTCTTGCCCACACGCCCTCGGTTTGCGAAATCCCCATAGAAAGCGACGAGCAGCTTGTAAGGCTGAGCGATGAGAGGAACCTGGCCCTGAGCCGGAGCGATGTTCCTGTCATCAGAAATTACTTCCTCAGGCCGCAAGTGAGGGAAGCGCGCGCAAAGCTGGGTCTTTGCGCACCGACCGACGTCGAACTGGAAGCGATTTCCCAGGCGCGCAGCGATCATTGCAATCACAACACCTTCCGCGGGAAGTTCCGATACCGTGACGTGCTTACCGGCGAGCAACTCACGGTGGACAATCTTTTCAAGACCTGCATCGAAACCCCAACGCTCCGGATTCAGGAGCAGAAGGACTGGGTTGTTTCAGTTCTGTGGGACAACGCCGGGGTTGCGCGATTCGATTCTGAGTTCAACTACTCGGTTACGGGTGAAACCCATAACAGCCCATCCAACATGGAGGCCTATGGCGGCGCTCTCACAGGAATCGTCGGAATTTACCGAGACATAATGGGTACCGGAAAGGGATCGCGCCTTGTTGCGGGTCTTTACGGCTATTGCGTGGGGCCCCGCGACTACAACGGGCCGCTCAAGCCGCACCTCCATCCAAGGCGGCTGCTCGACGGGATTGTGGAAGGGGTAAAGGACGGCGGGAATAAGCACGGAGTGCCTACGCCTTTTGGAAATCTCTTTTTTCATCCCTCCTATCTCGGCAAATGCCTGGTGTTCGTGGCGTCGCTCGGGATCATGCCGCGTGAAATCAAGGGCAAGCCGGTCGAAATTAAGCTACCGGGGGAAGGCGACCTCATCGTCATGTGTGGAGGCCGCGTGGGAAAAGACGGAATTCACGGGGTTACGGCCTCGAGTGAGAGCTACGGCGCGAACACCCCTGCCGGGCATGTGCAGATAGGCGACCCGTACACTCAGAAGAAGATGCATGATTTTCTTCTCGAAGCGCGCGACGAAGACCTGATTACGTTCATTACCGACAACGGGGGCGGCGGGCTTTCGTCTTCCATAGGGGAATCGGCGAGGTTGGCCGGAGGCGCTTATGTAGAGGTGGACAAGGTGCCTCTGAAGTATGAAGGCCTCGATATATGGGAAATATGGGTATCGGAATCACAGGAGCGAATGAGCGTGGCGATCAGGCCCGAGAGCCTGGACATGTTCATGGAGCTTTCGCGAAAACACGAAGTCGAGAGCACGGTGATCGGCAACTATGAAAATACGGGGAAGCTGCGCCTGAGTTATGGAGGCAAGACTTGCGCATATTTGGATCTAAGCCTTTTCTCGGAGGATTTCCCCCAGTGGGATTTCGATGCCGAATGGCTTGCGCCCAAGGCGCGCGGCCTGGCCGAACCTGCGCTGACCGAACCCGCCGACTACGGCAGGCTCCTGCACGCCCTGCTTGGCACCCCCAATCTGAGCAGCCGGGAGTGGATCCAGCGGCAATACGACCATGAAGTGCAGGGCGGCAGCACGATCAAGTTCATGACGGGCAGGGACCGGGACGTTCCAAACGATGCCTCTGTAATCCGGCCCGTCCTTGGCACAAACGGCGGTCTTGCAGTCGCGCAGGCCCTTGCGCCAACTTACTCAGAAATAGATACCTACCACATGGTGGCGGCGACAATCGATGAGGCGGTAAGGCGCATCCTGGCGGTTGGCGGCAGGCTGGACGAAATCGGGGGCGTGGATAACTTCTGCTGGCCGAACATTCAGTACGATCGGGTTCTAAATCCGGACGGACGCTACAAGGCGGCGCAGCTTGTGCGAGCAAACCTGGCGCTTCGCGACCTGTGCCTTGCGTACGGCATACCGCTCCTTTCGGGAAAAGACAGCATGTATGTCGACGGATATCTTCCGGGCGCATTCGGCGAGCGGCACAAAGTGAGCGGTCTTCCCACGATGCAGTTTACGGCGACGGGGATCGTTGCGGATGTGCTCAAATCACAGACATTGGAGGCGAAATCTTCCGGCGACCTGGTATATGTGCTCGGGATCACCCGGAACGAACTTGGAGGTTCAGCCTATTACGACCTTTTCGGGTATATCGGGCTCAATGTGCCCAAAGTAGATGGTTTCGCCGATCCAAATGAGCTGGAACCTGAGAAATCCAAATCTCTTTTGAGTCTTTATAAAGCTGTCGAGAGGGCGATATCTTCAGGGCTTGTCGCCTCGTGTCACGGAATTTACCGGGGTGGGCTGGGAGTCCACGCTGCGATGACGGCCATCGGCGGTCGTTTCGGTTTGACCATCGAACTGGGGAAGACACCCGTCTTAGCGGATGAGAGCGTTCGGGACGACCAGGTCCTTTTCAGCGAATCCTGCGGGCGATTCCTGGTGACCGTGCCCAAAGGCTGCGCCAGGGAGTTTGAGGGTATCTTCGATGGATTGCCTTATGGGTTGGTCGGCGAAGTGACCGAGAATCCCGAACTGGTGATTTTCGGCAAATCCGGACAGGAGATCCTGAGAGAAAATATTTTCTTGCTGCGCAAATCATGGATGGGAAATCAGGATTGAAACCGGCAGATTGGCGGAGCGTGGCCAATCCCAAAAAAACCGGCAGTCACTGGTTGGGTTGAGCAAAGCGCAACCCGACAAACCAGAAGTCAACGAATTCAGGAGGGGCAACCCGTTGATGGAAAATCCACTGGTTGGGATCATAATGGGGAGCGACTCGGACATCTCTGTCATGGAGCATGCTGCCCGGTTGCTTGAAGAGTTCGAAATACCCTGCGAAATAAAAATTCTTTCAGCCCACAGGACGCCTGATGAAGCCGCCGAGTACGCGAAAGGACTGGCGGGTCGAGGCGTTAAAGTCCTGATAGCCGGGGCCGGCTGGGCCGCCCACCTGGCAGGCGTTTGCGCCGCTCAGACTACCATACCGGTTATTGGAGTACCGATCGACTCATCTCCACTTAATGGGATGGACTCACTTCTTTCAACAGTCCAGATGCCCCCCGGCGTCCCCGTGGGCACAATGGCCATCGGGAAAGGCGGCGCCTACAACGCGGCAGTTTTTGCCGTCCGGATTCTTTGTCTTCTCGATCCCGAGCTTGCCCGGCGATACTCTTCTTTCGGGAAGAAAATGGCCGAAGAGGTAATTTCGAACCAAAACCGGGAGCTTCAGGAATATCTGGCAAAGCGGGCATCGAGATAAGAATCCGCTTGTCCAGCAGGATGATGAAAAAGGATTGGAATTCCCACGTCAGGGTGAAAAACCCTATAGACGTCACCCCGGCGAAAGAGACTGTGTCGTAATTCAGTAATGCCCGTGCAAAATCCCACGGGACCAAGTTTTGTTTCCCCCTTTTGTAAAGGGGGATCGAGGGGGATTTCAAGTGCCTGTGTAGTATAGGAGAATCATAATCCCCCCTGCCCCCCTTTAGAAAAGGGGGGAATACGAAAAATATTACGTTTGCGACACAGCCTCTTCCGCCGGAATGACGAAATCATTAGCAATTTTGAGGCGTTTCTCCCACCAGAGAACCCTTTTTCATCACCCTGCTAAAGCACATAATAAACTGGAACACCCAAATTTGCAGCCTTTTGGGACGCACGCTCTATAACCTCTTGGGTCCCGTGGGTCATGTCATGCCGGCAGAGGTCCTTCATCGCAACGAAACGGCATTCGTCCGCGTCGGTTCCGGCTTTAAGGCGTCCTCCGAGGACCTCGCAAAGAAAATCGAGAAGAATGTAGTGGTACTCGATTCGGCCGTCCTGGTCAAAAATGACGCGGTCGAGCGCGGCCACAAGGTCGATCACTTTGACTTCGAGTCCAACCTCTTCGAGGACCTCTCTGCGGACCGAGGCCTCGAGGCTCTCGCCCAATTCAACGAGTCCTCCGGGAATCGACCACTTGCCCAGAGCAGGCGGACGGCCTCTTTTTACCAGCAGGACCTCGGTCCCACGGAATATGATTGCCCCCACACCAGCGTAGGGCCGTTCAGGATAACGTCTGTTCATGTGATCTCCGATCCTTGACCGACGATTGGCCTTGACGAAAATTGGAGGCATGATATCCTTAAAGTTTAGCCAATTGCGCTATTTGCATCAGAGGACCTTTAACAAACATTATAGAGAATACGGGCATGGGCAACCCCATACCGGACCTGCTTTTTGCGCTGAAGCCTTCGTCCATCAGGCAAAATCCGCCAAAGTCAGTCTTGTCGCTGCACAATTTGCCGGAGAATTCTCCATGAGGTATTTTGCAGTATTATCGCTGGCGCTTTTTTGCTTTACCTGGCACGTTTCTGCGGCCCCACCTCAGGAACAGGCCCCGGCCAAGGCCGAGGCGGCCCAAAAGCTCGGCCTCAAACAGGCGTTGATGTGCGAGCGTGTCGAGAACCTTACGCCGGTTGGCCCCGGTCTAGTATTCTCCGTCTCGTCGGGCCAGGTTTGCTGCTTTACATCTTTCGATCCGGTACCGCAGCATACCGTCGTCTACCACAGGTGGTTTCGCCGCGACGAGCTGAGCACCCAGACCCGGCTGCGCATGTATCCGGCAAAGTGGTCCACCTATAGCGTGATCCAGCTCCGCGAAACCGATAAGGGACCCTGGCGGGTTGAGATAATAGACCAAAACGGGCGCGTTTTCGACGTACTGCGATTCAGCATAGTGGATTGAAGACCAGAGCTTTCTCATGAACCGTTTTCTTGCATTCATATCATCCATCCGATGGCAGGATATAGTCGATATATTGATAAACAGCTACATCCTTTTGCGGGTGTATGTCCTTTTTCAAGGCACCAATGCCTTTCGCGTGCTGGTGGGCATAACCTCATTGTGGCTGGCGCAGGAGGTTGCGGCCAGCATCGGCCTGATTCTCACCAGTTGGGCAATACGCGGCATAACGGCGGCCGCTGCCATTATCATAATTGTGG
>Ga0187849_1005494_pt1 | contig 10023 bp, 12 predicted proteins | sample June2016WEW_4_10_2_FD_132412 | JGI IMG/M metagenome (GOLD analysis project Ga0187849, IMG submission 132412) | Peatland microbial communities from SPRUCE experiment site at the Marcell Experimental Forest, Minnesota, USA - June2016WEW_4_100 | ecosystem: Environmental > Terrestrial > Soil >... | reverse complement strand
GTAGTCTAATCCTAACATTCGACGCTTGTATGGACGATAATGCCATTTGAATTTACTACGATCGCCACGGGTCTTTCTCGCTGCCAGCAATCCGCAAGCACCTTTACTCAAAGCAATCACGATTCTCGAATGGAGGAGTCAGACTTAGAGTTGCGGTATAAGTGCTTTCCGAATGTCAAGAAATGAAACAATTATCCAATGAAAATCGCAGAAAGATTATACAGCCAAAATATCAAAATCACGGGTACAAAAAATGCAACGCAACAGGCGACAGCAAAGGGATTTCGCACTCTAAGAGTCAACCAAATAGGGAAGATGAACGGAAAATACCTCAACAAAGACAGATGGTTTACTGTAGTGAAGATGAGCGCGCCGAACAGACTTACAGCATAAGCCCAAAGGAAGCGGTCAACCTGCCAAGTCTTCAAAACAAAAAATGCAAAAAGGGCGACTGAAACTAGAATTGCCGGATTGAAAACAATAGACCCCTTAATTCCTCCCAGCGTTTCAGACAGAACGTATTGACCCAGGCTAGACTTGGAATCAAATACCCAATATTTTTGGTCAGTCCAAGAAACCAGGGGGTCGCCGGTCGAAAGAAAACAAAAGAGCAGCCATGAACAAATGAACGATACCGGAATTAACAGATAGAACAGTTTACGATAAGACCTGCACTTGAGAATGTCCAACAATACTGGCAGTACGATTGCGAAGCCGTAAATTCTTGTTACACTCGCTAGTCCTGCAAGCAGTGACGAAGTGCCGACTCGGCCTTTCTTATAGAGATACCATGTGGATATTGTAAAGAACAGGAAGACCGATTCGGAATAACTGAGAGTTGTAAATACGCTAACATAAGGAAAAGTCGACATAACAAGGGTAGCGTATAACGCCTCCCTCTGATGCATGTATTCTTCTGCAAGCAACTGAAATACGACGATGCTAGCGAGAGCAAATACCTGAGTGACCAGAAATGCTCCAAACCAATAATTTCCAGTCAACAAGCCAGTCAAACGAATAAGAGCCGGATATCCTGGAAGGTACACATAGTTAGGGTGCGCGTATCCCAACATTGCGATTAACGGGAAGTGGGGGCTATCATATGCGTTAAACAGCCACAACCAGTTTGACGAACCCGAGGGAACCGGTATCGGGGACCATCCGATAATCAAATTCGTGTTTGCATCCATCCACTGGGTATGGAACCCTGTGTCTGAGCTCAGCAAGTGAAAAAGCCAAACAGCCCCAACGACCCTAATCGCTACTGCAACAATTAACGGGTAACAAAAAAATTGAGCCCTCCTCCACTTGACAGACAGGTAGGCATAGATGTTTCTACGGTCGAAGGACAAACATGTACCCTCGGACAAGCAAGTGAGTGCATGAAGAAGCAAGTCTATGTAAAAAGCGATGACCTGACGAAACTCTGATAGAGTATGGTCAGGTACCCCAAGCCATATTCATTACAACTACAATAAGGCCCGTGGTTGCGTCCTTTGAAATTGATGATTCTTGGCTCTGGAGGTTCCGCAGTTAGTGCAAAACGTGCATGCCCTTCATTCCTACTTGGAGATTCGATGCTATTTGATGTTGGACCAGGCTCACTCCGCAATCTGAGAATCTCCAAAGTAAATCCCAACAGAATTCGCCAGTTATTCATCTCACATCCTCACGCAGACCACATTTCGGACCTTATACCGTTCTTATGGGCAGTACAGATAGATGGTCGGCGAGAAGAATTGAACCTATATGGACCGCCTGGTTTCAAAGATATCTTTCACAAACTGATGGAATGCACAAATACGCCACCTTCTTTTTTCACATTCCCATTATCCATCCATGAACTCAACTTCGGTAGCAAGATTGATAATATTTCAACTTGCGCAACAATTCACTCGATCCCTACGCTGGCCTTTCGAGTCGAGCTAGATGGACGCTCTTTCTGCTATAGCGCCGACACGGCATACTGCTCTTCCGTTGTGACCCTTGCGAAGGATGTTGACATGTTCCTGCATGAGGCAACATTCCTCGAAGATCAAGCTGCAATTGCCGTCTTAACTCGACACTCTACTGCACGAACCGCAGGTCAAGTGGCAAAGGAGGCTGGCGCAAAACGCCTCGTACTATTCCATTTACCACCACCGAACGAGACCAGAGAGAACGAGTTCACTTCTCAAGCGACAACTGCCTATGGGGGCATCCCCATTATGGGCACTGACATGGCACAGTTCGAGTTTTAGAGAGGTAGTGCAAGTCAAGACTAAACGATCAGTCAAACAGGTTTACCCTCGTTAGGTGGAAAATGGATTTAGGGTTTGGGCGTAGCACGTTTATATAACCAGTGTCATATCTTAGATGGGAATCCTACGATGCCAATGATACTTCCAGAGGAACTGGCTTCCAAATCCGTTATACCAGCCATACGTGCACTAGTCGTCAAACGGCTTGTCGAAGAGCACGGTATGACGCAACAAGCAGCTGCCAAATGCCTTGGAGTCACACAACCCGCCGTCAGCAAGTACCTTCATCATAAGCGCGGAAGGGCAATAAGGCTCAGCGGCATTACGGAGATAGATCAGGCAACTAGTGAAATTGCTAAAATGGTCTCTCATAAAGCACAACCCATGGAGATTATGAGTAAGATTGAAGCTGCGTGTGAATATCTCCGTCGGAACCGATACATGTGCGAACTGCACAAGAAGCTAGAACCAGAATTCGACGTCAACTCCTGTCACGTTTGCGAACAGTAGACGAATATGAACTAGTTTAGGAGGATCATGAATCTATGGAGATAAATGTAAAAGTTGGCGATACTGCACCGAACTTCTATGGTCCGACGTCAGATGGATCAAAGCTGACAGATTTCCGTGGCAGAAAGAACGTGGTCCTATACTTCTATCCAAAGGATGACACTCCAGGATGCACGAAAGAAGCCTGTAGCTTTAGAGACAACCTGAAAGCGATTCGAGAGATGGGATCTGAAGTAGTCGGCATCAGCGTCGACGACGTAGATTCACATAAGAAATTTACAGAAAAGTACCATCTACCATTTCCACTCGTGAGTGATCCGGATAAGAAAATTGCTACAGCTTACGGCGTTCTAAGAGATCCCCCAACAATGACTAACCGAGTTACCTTCATCATAGACAAGAATGGCAAGATAGCTAACATATTTCCAAAAGTTGACGTCACCCAACACACAGAGGAAGTTGTAGCCGCACTGAAGAAACTAGGATAATTGCTTTAATTTCATGTCTGTTACTGGGCGATGCGACACCGAACTCCGAACAAACTTTTTCAATAGTCGACCACATCAAGTGCAAGAGGGTTCCAAACAATGAGCCAAGAGACGCTTCAAGATTTTATTGGAGCTTGGATCGGCAAGATGAGTGAAATTGTTCAGACAGTCACCGGTTCTGGCCCTATCAAGTATCTGATCAATTGGAGCAGGATGTACGCGCTCTGGCCCGTCCACATTACCACGGCATGCTGTAGTGCAGAGTTCGGCGCAATGATGGGACCCCGCCTGGATCCGGAGAGATTTGGCATGCAAGCCGTGGCAGGCGGTCTCAGGCAATGTGATCTTATAATCGTAGAGGGAACCGTTACAAAGAAGATGGCAAAGCGGTTAAAGATCGTCTACGAACAAATGGCTAAACCGCGATACGTCATAGCCATGGGTGACTGCGCTTGTTCAGGCGGACTCTTTCATGACTCTTACAGTATCGTCAATGACGTACACAAACTCTTCCCCGTAGACGTCTACGTACCTGGATGCCCCCCAAGACCAGAGGCACTCCTAAATGGGATTTGTAAACTCCGCGAAAAGATTAGAAGAGAAGAGGTATTCACCTAGTGAATCAGGAAATTACAAGAGAAGAAACAATCATTAACAAGACCAAATCAAACTTCCCAGACTTCGTCAAAGATGCTAAAATAGACAGGCACCTCCGTCTGACGATCACCTTCGACAAAGACCACCTTCTAGAAATCGCGAAATGGATGCGAGAAGAACTTGGACTAGACCACCTGAAGGGCGTTGCCGGAATCGACTTTCCAACCCATAAGAAATTGGAGGTGCTCTATTTCCTCGGATCGTTCTCAAAACCAGAACTTCAAAATCTGATTGTAACACTCAAGGCTGAACTGCCTCGCGACAACCCATCTATTGCTTCAGCTGTTTCCATCTGGCAAAGTGCACACTTCCACGAACGTGAAACATTTGAAATGTTCGGAGTCAAATTTGAAGGCCACCCGGACTTGAGGAAATTGCTAACCCTCGACAATTGGGAAGGCCCACCCCCGATGCTCAAAGACATAAAATTCCCGGAGATCGGCCAACGATGACATCTAACCCTCCAACTTCCAACTTGACAATATCGAAAACAGACGATTCATCAACTCTTGATGTCTCCGTCGGTCCACAGCACCCTGGATCTGGCCACGTAAGATTATTGATGCGCGTAGACGGAGATTACATTGTTAGCATAGATCCCGAAATAGGATACGTACACCGCGGGTGTGAAAAAATTGCGGAATATAGAAATTATGTAAGCAATATTCCCCACCTAGAGAGACCATGCATTATTGATGCCATTCACCTGAATTGGGCATACGTCCTGCCAGTGGAAGAACTTCAGCGAATCACCGTACCGCCTAGAGGCAGGTACATAGCCACAATTGCCGCTGAGATGAATAGAATCATGAGTCACCTTTACTGGTTGGCGATCAATGCAGGCGTCTTTTCCGGACATACAACAATTTTCATGTGGGCCTTTGGCGATCGCGACTTATTCATAGAACTCGCAGAATGGTTAACCGGTGCCAGACTGACATATTCATTCCTCCCACCCGGAGGCCCCCGAAGAGACCTCCCATCAGGATTCGAAACCAAGCTTACTAAGCTGCTAAACTACTTCGAGAAGCGGTTAGTAGAATATGATAGGATCTTCTTCAGTAACCCACTCGTGATCGCACGTGCGAAAGGCGTCGGAGTCCTGAAGAGAGAAGATGCAATAAAACTTGGCGTGACAGGACCTGTACTACGAGGCTCTGGCGTAGAATACGACGTGCGAAAGATTGAACCATACGGCGCTTATGCAGACTTGAATTTCAAGATACCAACCTTCCAAGAAGGCGACTCGTACGCTAGATTCCTTGTGAGGTTCGAAGAGATGAAGCAGAGCATTAGCATCATCAGGCAGGCCTTGGAAAAAATTCCCAAGGGACCGATTGCTAGGAAAGCCCCACTGGTTGCGCCTGAAGGTGAAGCTGTTGGCAGAGTCGAATCATCTCGAGGAGAATACACGGTGATGGTAATGGGCGACAATAGCGATAAGCCCTATCGCGTAAAGATAATGAACGGATCATTCAGAAACCTGATCGCACTTCCATACCTTATCCGTAACGTACATGTTGCCGACATGCCAATCATATACGGAAGTTTGGACTACTGGCCTGTAGAAGCAGATAGGTGAAGCACAAGATGTTCTTAGGCGAGATGTACGAAGGCATCAAACATATCTTCAAACGGACCTTCACATTGAAGTATCCCTACCAGAAGCAGCTACTGCAGAAGGGATTTCGCGGTAGACACCTGCTGTATCTAGAGAAGTGCACTGGTTGTGGCATCTGTGCCTGGATATGTCCCGAGAAATGCATAAGCATGGTTCCGGTTAAGAAAGACAAAGAATACCCCCAGAACCCTGAGATGCGTTTCCCACAATACTGGTATGCCAGATGCTGCTTCTGCCACTTTTGCACGGACTATTGCCCGACTGGGGCACTCGATTATACACCTGACTATGAACTGGCAGAATATGACCGGGAGCTGCTCCTATGGAGTCCGGAACGACTTTCCAGACAACCCACAAACGTTGGCACCTACCAGTCCGTAATTCACGGTAATCAAGGCGTAACATTCGAACAAGTAACTAAACCGAAAGTGTTAGCTCACGCTGCGGATGCGCAATGAGCAAAGAGATCGAAGACGAATTTGATCAAGTAATCGAAAAGAGAGTTAAGGCTAGAAAGAGAAAACGCGGCCCCTACAGACAATCAGCCCAATGCCATTCTAACATAACATACGTCATACTTAATACGTACAGACAAATCTTATCACACAATTCTACAATTCACGTAGTGAGAACATGCTAACCAGTCTCGAGATCAAAGACCTCCACGTTAGCATTGAATCTAAACAGATTCTCAAAGGAGTCAATCTGAAGGTTACTCAGGGAGAAATACACGCCATCATGGGACCAAATGGTTCAGGAAAGAGTACGCTAGCAAACACCTTGATGGGCCATCCAAAATACAAAGTTGACAGCGGAGATATTCTAGTAAACGGCGAGAGCATTGTTGGAATGTCACCCGACCTACGAGCAAGAAAGGGCCTCTTCCTCGCCTTCCAATACCCACTTGAAATCTCTGGAGTCCCACTTGCACAATTCTTACGATCAGCATACAGATCTGTCAAGGGAGGAGAACAGAAGTCCACCTCTCCATCTCCAACTGGAGTAGGCGGAGAGATGATCTCTGCTCTTGCATTTAAGAAGAAACTGGAGGAGAAGCTGAAGGAGGTTGAGATGGACCCTGCTTTTGCGAAGCGCTACTTGAACGAGGGATTTTCCGGCGGAGAAAAGAAACGTGCAGAGATCCTTCAAATGGCAATACTCGAACCTGCCATCGCGATCATGGATGAAACTGATTCTGGACTGGACATTGACGCAATCAGGAAAGTGGCTGAAGTCGTCTCCAGCATGGCTGGACCAAAGATGGGAGTTCTTCTAATCACACACTATCAGCGAATCCTTCAATACCTGAAACCACAATTCATACACATCATGGTTGACGGACGCATATTCCAATCCGGAGGACTAGAGTTAGCTCAGTTACTTGAAGAGAAAGGATACGAGTGGATCGAAAAAGAAGCGGCTCCACCAGCCTCTTAAAAGGAACATTTATAACGTATGTCATGTAATTGATGTTAGCGACTCTTATGGCAACTAAACAAGTACTGGATATTGATTATACTAAGTACAACTTTCATGACACGGATGAAAATTACGAGTATAAATTTCCCAAAGGATTAACACGGGAAGTAGTCGAACAGATTTCCAAAATCAAAAATGAACCTGACTGGATGCGCCAGTTCAGGTTACGAGCTTATGATCATTATCTGAAGAGGCCACTTCCTACCTGGGGCGGCGATCTAACCACTCTCAAGTTCGACGACATGCTATACTACGCAAGCCCAACCCAGAAGAAGAGCCGATCATGGGACGATGTCCCGTCATACATCAAGGACACCTTCGACAAGTTAGGTATACCGGAGGCTGAGAGAAAATTCCTCGGCGGAGTAGGCGCACAGTATGAATCAGAAGTCGTCTACCACAGCCTGAGAGAAGACCTGGCGAAGAAGGGAGTGCTCTTCACAGACACTGACTCTGCGTTGAGGGAGTACCCTGAAATATTCAAGAAACATTTTGGAACAGTTATTCCACCCGAAGATAACAAGTTCGCAGCATTGAACAGCGCGGTATGGAGCGGCGGCAGTTTCATTTACGTTCCAGAAGGCGTCTCGGTAGATGTCCCACTTCAAGCATACTTTAGAATCAACACCCAAAACATGGGACAATTTGAAAGAACATTGATCATTGCAGACAAGAATAGTCGCATACACTATATCGAAGGATGCACCGCCCCAGTATACTCAACTGATTCGCTTCACTCCGCGGTTGTTGAGATAATAGCTAAACCCGGCGCCCACGTTAGATATACGACAATCCAGAATTGGTCTAACGACGTCTACAACCTAGTCACCAAACGTGCGTACGCCTACGCAGACGCCACCGTGGAATGGGTAGATGGTAATCTTGGCAGCAAATTAACGATGAAGTACCCGTCAATCTACCTTCTTGGACCACGCGCCAAGGGTGAGATTCTCTCGGTTGCCTTCGCAGGTAAGAATCAACACCAAGATGCTGGAGGAAAAGTTGTGCATCTTGCACCATTCACTACATCAAGAATAACGTCCAAGTCCATATCAAAAGACGGTGGAAGATCTACTTACCGCGGACTTCTACACGTTGGCAAAGGAGCGAAGGGAGTCAAGTCGACTGTTCGATGCGACGCACTACTCATGGATGAATATTCGAGGACGGACACCTATCCTTACAATGAGATAAACGAAGATGACGCGACGATAACACACGAAGCGACCGTAGGAAAAATTGGAGAAGACCAACTCTTCTATCTAATGTCACGAGGACTCTCCGAACAGGAAGCCCTAAGCATGATCGTCATGGGCTTCATGGAACCATTCACAAAAGAACTCCCAATGGAATACGCCATCGAACTCAATCGACTCATCCAAATGGAAATGGCTGGCTCAGTAGGCTAAAACTAAATCTGTCACTTCCCACCAGCATCTATCCATCAACCCTCGTGGCGCATCCATCAATGCCTGAACTAGTAGTGTCACAAACTGCAGACGAGCAGATCCGGAAAATTGGAAACTCACGCAACGAACCAGCATGGTTACGTGAATTCAGAACAAAATCACTGAAACTCTTTAGAGAATTACCAATAGAACTCTCAACGTTATACACAAAATACGCCGACCTAGGCGGACTCGACTTAGAATCAGTCGCCACACCACCACCCGAGCCTAAAGATTCAGAGATCAAACAAGTCCGAGACAAACTCGAGTCGAAATCAGCAATTACCCTTTATCAATTCGAATCAAAAACACTCAACCCTTCTCTTCCAGAAACATTACAGAAAGAAGGAGTGATCTTCACAGACATCAAAACGGCCATTAGCAACAATCCGGAAATTTTCGAACAATATTTCGCCAAGAAAGCAATAATGTCCGAACAGGATAAATTCGGCGCGCTGAATAACGCACTCTTCACAGCTGGATTCTACCTTTACGTCCCTAAAGGAATAGAACTCACCGTACCATTAAGATACGTGACGGTTCTTGACGCGGAAGAGCACGGCCTCTTCTCCCAGAACATTGTCATCGCAGACCAACGTAGCAAATTCACAATTCTCGAAGAACTCTACTCCACGCGCTTAACTGGTCAAAGGAAGCGATCATTATACAGCGGCCTATCTGAAGTTCATCTACGTGACAATGCTGAAGTTACATATTCCAGCATCAACAATCTGGGAACCAACTTCAACATTTTCTCAAACAAGAAATCGATTGGACAACGAGACAGCAAGATAGTCTGGTCAACCGGCCTCTTGGGAGGCGCGTACACCAGATCACGACTTGAGAGCTTGATGGAAGGCCAAGGAGCCACATCCGAAAACATTGAAGTAATCTTCGGATCAGGCGTACAACGTTTCGATGCCGTCTCAAACATAACTCACGTAGGCCCGAACACGAGCGGACACGCGATCTCGAAAGGGGTAGTCAAAGACCAGGCTCGACTAGTCTTCAAAGGAATGATCAGGATAACAAAGAACGCGAAAAACTCACGCGCATACCTAGCAGAGCACGGTATGATACTTGGAAAAGAAGCACGAGCAGATGCAATTCCGGGACTCGAAATCGAGACGAACGAAGTGAAAGCAACACATTCCGCCTCCGTCGCCCAGATAAACGACGAACAAATATTCTACCTAATGTCTCGAGGAATGAGTAAGGACGAAGCTACGCGGTTGATCATAGTCGGATTCTTCGAACCAATAGTAGAACGCATACCAGTCCCTGAAGTGGCTAGACGAATTAGACGCATCATAGAATTGAAATGGTCGGGTATCCAGGACTTTGCCGCAATCCTGTCGGTGCCAGCAATCGACGATGAATACTACGACGAAACCCAAAGATCACATGACATCTTCGAAGGCCACTACAAATACCGATAAAATGCTCCTACCTCTCGGTTGTGAACAAATTCTAGTGAGTTGACTTGAGCGAGTATGTGGAGGCATGCAAACTCTCCGACGTCCCTCCTGGAACCATGTTTGCAATAGATATCGGCAAGGTCCACCTCATGATCGTTAACG
>Ga0187849_1005492_pt1 | contig 10024 bp, 13 predicted proteins | sample June2016WEW_4_10_2_FD_132412 | JGI IMG/M metagenome (GOLD analysis project Ga0187849, IMG submission 132412) | Peatland microbial communities from SPRUCE experiment site at the Marcell Experimental Forest, Minnesota, USA - June2016WEW_4_100 | ecosystem: Environmental > Terrestrial > Soil >... | reverse complement strand
TTGCGGTCCCCCCTCTCCCCCAACTGATCGTGTCCCACATCTTCTGCTGCACACCGCGGGTGCGCGCATTCAGCCCCAAAGGGGCGGCCTAGCAAAGCCCAGGCCAGCGGCCTGGGTTAGGAAGGTCACCCCATTTTCCGTTCTCCAGCCCTGAAGGGGCGTGATCAAGACCACCGACCCAGCCTCGGCGACCGTCCGCGTGCATCCTCGAACGCTATTTCGCCCTTTCAGGGCTGGCGGCAAGGCGCGTAGGGGTTCTCGCACCCAGGCCGTTGGCCTGGGCTGAGGTAGTTCGCCCCTTTGGGGCTCGATTGGGCATCAGCCGCATCAGCACCCCCGGTGTCCAGCAAAAGATGTGGGACACGATCAGCTCCCCCAAGGGGGAGAGGGAAGTAAATTCAAAACAACACATCCCTTTGACCCCCGAGGGGGAGAGGGCAGAAATCTTCAGTGCTCAGCTCTCAGTGGTCAGCACCCTCTCCTTCTTGGGGCAGAGAGACTCATGAGTGCAGCACCAAAACTAAGAATTCTTCTTCCCTCCCGAGAATTCTTCTTCCCTCTCCCCCTTGGGGGAGAGGGGGGACCGCATGGCGGTGGGTGAGGGGGTCTCTCCGGAACAAATTGATGAATAATTTCCTCAAACCCCTTATGTGAACAGTATTGGGGCTAGTCGTCCAGTGAGGGGCTACCGGGAGGACTGGGATGGCGAATTTCCCAGCAAGTAAAGGGGAATTTGATGACTTCGAAGAACATCACTTTCAGCGCCGCACGGTTTTCCCACCAACGCCGCCTGCTCATCAAATAGTGAGGGGCTGAAATCATTCGCATCTCGAATCTTCGCTTCTTTACCGCGGCAGAGTAGACGGCATAGGCCCGCCGTGCATGGTAGTCGGAGGTCACAATGAGGAGACGATAGAAGCTGTGCCCAGCGGCGTAATCCAGGAGCACACCCGCTTCCTCGATGGTCGAATCCGCCCGCGATTCCACTACCTGGAGCGCGCTGTCGGGAGCACCAAAGCGTTTGGCGTCCTGGACCATAAAGACGCCCTCGCTGAAATACGGGCGTATTAACGTCCCGCTCAGCAGGATGCGCGGCGCCCATCCTTGCTGGTAAAGTTCCACGGCCCGCCGGACGCGCGTGGCATCGACGGAGTCTCCACCCAGAACCACAATGGCATCCGCTTTCACCGGCGCCTCATCCACTACCCACCAGTTCGCGAAGGCGCCCAGGAGCGGAGCCCGCGCCAGGTAGAGCGCCGTACCCCCCACCAGGAGCACCAGCAGCCCCGCCAGGAACAGCTCGACCACGAAGCAGCAGGCGGAAACTTCCCGGCGAAGAAATGGAACACGTATAGGAAAAATCTTGGTTTTTGATCGAATCTGGCCGCAAGATGGGGCGGCGGATTCTGCGTCCTCGCCGCCCAGTGCCGTTCCAACTTAGTGGCTCAAAGCACGATCCGCCGTGGCGGAGCAGCAGCCTGAAGATCCGTGCTTTCTGAGCCAAAAATGCATTGTCCCCAATGGAACGAATGGTGCCAGCAGGAACCGATGAATCACACCGCCGTGAACGGCGCGTCCCGTGTATTGCGAAACTCTGGATGGCGCCCGCGAAGCCTCACCCCTTCAACCCGGCGCGGGTGGAATTCCCTCAATAGCGCTTGGGGAAGAAACTAGTTTGTGCTATACCTACCACCTTTCAGCAAGGAAATTCTATCCGCTCATCTCAAAAGGAGGGCAAGCGCCATGCCTGTTTGCTCGATTCAATCCCCCAGCGAATTTACTGGCCGGCGAGATTCCCGCATGGTCGGACGCCGCGATCCATTGTACAGCAAGGACTTTCGGGGCATTGCGAATCTCACCCTGACCGTCGCGCTCGTCTTTCTGGCGACGGGTGTTTCGCTAGGCAAGGATTCTTCCGGAAAGCTGGAATTGAAGGCTGCGGCCTTCCGCCCGGGCAGTACGATCCCCTTGCAGTTTACGTGCAGCGGGGCAAACATCTCGCCTTCTCTCTCCTGGACCCAACCCCCGCCCCGCACTCAGAGCTTCGTGCTGATTGTGGATGACCCGGACGCTCCCGCCGGAACCTGGGTGCACTGGGTGGTGTACAACCTGCCGGCGTCGGCGCGGCAATTGCCGGAGCACGTGCCGCCTTTCGACGGGGTGGCGGGCGGCGGCAAGCAGGGCGTCAACGACTTCCCCATGAACGGTTACGGCGGCCCCTGTCCCCCACCCGGTAAACCCCACCGGTATTTCTTCCGGCTCTATGCTCTCGACACGATCTTAGACCTGCGCGCCCCCGTCCACCGCAAGGATGTCGACTCGGCTATGAAAGGTCATGTCCTTGCGCAGGCAGAATTGATGGGGACGTTTGGACGGTGAGGGAAAAACAATAAAAGGAGGGCATACGACACCGTGAGTGGAGAAACCAAATCCCCAGCATCGGCAACAGCCCCGACCGGGCGGACGGTGAATTACGAAGAAGACGCTGTCTACCAGGATGGCAAAGTCGCGGCGCGAGTCGTGGAACCCGAAGTTCGCTGGCACGCCCCGGAAATTCACTTTGCCGAGATCAATGACAGCGACAACCTGATCCTGCCGGAGGAATGTGAATTCCAAAAATATCGGCTGCTGATCCAGCGCATCGAGTACGCCTCACGCATTGACAAGAATGCGCCGGAAAAAGGCCGACTACTGAGGGGCATCGAAGCTGAAATCATGGGTTATAAGGAGTAGTAAGCCTTTGTCAACCAGCCAAGCCGGGAGGAGTCGGCAACTTGGGGGTTAGGAATCATTAGAGGTTCGGAAAAATCCCGCCCTCCGAACCCTCCATCCCGGACTTTCTAAACCGCCGGGAAGGGCAGAAGCTTCCAAAGTCCAGGGGTATTGCAGCCATTGCAGGTCCGTTCCACCCCGCCTTTTTCCTGAAGCGCCGCCAGCACGGTTTCATCCGCGTGCAGGGACTCGCGTGAGGAGCAGGTTGGGCACTCAAGCGCCACGCGTACTTTGAGTTGGTCCCCGGGCCGGAGTTCAGGAATGTCCACGCCCCAGATGTTCGTTTCCGGGGCCAGATTCTCGACACCCCAGTAAGTATACTGAAGTTCAGGACTTTGCAATTTGGACACGACCCGAAAAACCGAATCCCGCCCCGTCGGATGGCTGAGCAGGCGGATTTCCGAATCCGGCAGCAGTTGATGGGTCATTCGAATTTTGGCCCCATGCAGGTTCACGATGATGGTGTAGGCCTCCTCGGTAAAATCGATGCCACGATAATCAATTCCGATAACGCGGATCGGGACCGACAGCGCGACCCGGCAACTACGCCGGGATTGAAACTCCTCCATGGACATGCCCTCCTGGGGTTGAACAGCGCCCTTGATAGGTAGATGTTACCTTGCTGGGGAAGGTTTTTCCAGTCCCCTAAAAGTAAACCCCGGGGGGATTCAGTTGCCCGGCAGGCGCGGCTGCGGCTGTTGGGCCTCCAGCAGGCTCAAGGCATCGGAGATTTCGTCCAGCAAGGCGCGCGCCCCCTGCTCGCCTGCACTCGCCGCTGCTACAATGGCATAGGCGCAGTTCAAGCACAGGCAATAAGCGCGGCTCTCCGAGATTTGGCTGGGGCGGCAGACGGCGCACGGCCAATCATCACACGAATGAACGAGCAACCCCCCCGGCGTCATAGCGAAATCCACGGTGAACCCCCAGCCGGCCTCGCTGCCAATGAGAGCAAGTGGGCCGCCACTTTTGCATATCGGATTTCTGCGGCCAAGCTTAAACCGGCAGACGGTTGTAGCCCGCAAGGGGGGGGAAGTACAGTCTTGGATGATGCTCCATAAGCGCTAACTAAAGGATTGGGTTTGGCCCCCAGCCTCGTCAGCGGCCACCTGCTGGGGCCCACCGCCAGAGAAGCGATGGGAAAGTGGGTGTCCTCATGGCAGAGTCGCGGCGAAGCAGGGAAATGACTCGGTGTTTTCAAATCTCTGCGCCCCAGCGCCGCGGGCGCGGAAGCGCACTTGGGAAACGTATTACCACCGCGAAGAAATCCCCGGCACAAGAATGTCAGAGAACGCGTAACCCATAAGACTGGTGATGGTATCCTGATTGTTACATTCCGTAGTCAAAAGTGGTACACGGTTCAGTAACCCCAGGGCCTTGCCCTCCTGGGGATTCATCAGGAACTGGTCAAATCTGCGGACGGCGCTCACGATGCGCGGGTCTCTATCCACTTGCTCGTAATACCAGATCAAAAGGTTGGCGATGCCCGGCGTGCGGGTCAGATCGAAGGTGGCGCGGCATCCGGGTTCCTGGCTGGGGGCGCTCCAGTTGCCGCTGGGGTTTTGTGTCGCCAACAACCATTCGATGTTGGGCTTGATCATCTTACGAAGATCGGCCTTCCATGCCGGCTGGTCGCAATGTAAATCGAAGGAGAGAAGACCTTCGCCTACATAAGCGGCGTTGAGATAACGCAGCTCATCCCAAACGAAAAAATCATTCCTGGGGTCGCCTTTTTTCCCCAAAGAGGCTCCGTAGGCCGCCAATACGTAAGGGATCACTCCGTCCTCTCGCATGGTGCCCAACACCCAGTGCAGCGCCTCGTACGCCATGCGGCGATATTTTTCTTCCTTCGTCATGTGATACATCCAAGTGAAGATTTCCCCGCCGGTGAGCGCCGATGAGGTGGTGTAGTCGTCGGGAATGGGCTGGATTAACTTCCCGTCCTGAACATGCTCCCAACCCACGCCGAGGGCTCCATTGGAGTGAATCATTCCGTCCTTTTGCAAGGAGTTGACATACCGCTGGATGGCGTCCATATAACGCCCCTGCCGATCGCGGTCCACGTGTTTGTAGAGGACGATGAACAGCCCGAGCGCGCTACCCGTGTCGGCGAAATAGACGGGTCCGTAACCCGAAGCCCAGTAGCCGCAGGGCATTTGTTCCTTCAGCAAGGTGTCGCCATAAGTGATGGCGGTGTCGAGGTAACGCCGGTCGCCAAAAATCTCGTAACCTGCCACCAGCGCCCGCATGTAGTACCCCGCAATGAAAATGGCCGTCGTCGGTTTTCCGTGACGGGTAAGGACGGGTCCTGAAGCCTTATTGGTCACAATGAAGTCACAGAGCCCTTTGAAAGTCCGGCGGGTGGCCTTGCAGCCAGGATCCGAACAGAAGGGGCTGGCAGCCTTTGCGGGTAGAACGAAGAGTGACAAAGCAAAGAGAATTCCGATCATCAAACGGCGTTTCGAAATGGAGGGCATGACTGGGCCTCCGCATGGGTTCGCTAATGAATCGCCTGCCATCATACGTGCCTTGCGAACCTTGTCAAGCAGGCAGGTGACTTGCACTTCCCCCGGTCTTGCGGCGGCAAGAGAAACCAAGGCATTTGTTCATTGGGAGTCTTTGCGCCTTGGCGTCTTTGCGTGAGATTGTTTATTTTCTTACAGCTTCGCAAGCCATGGCAGCGCGCGGCCCTATTGTTTTGTCTTTTGGTTTGGTTCTGGAGTGCGAGCCCGTTCACCAAGGGGGAAGTGGAAACCTGCCGCTACCGCTCATAACTAACGCCATAAATCTTGCGCCCGGTGCCTTGCAGTTCGCGGCAGCGCACCACTTGGCCGCGGACCTCGATGTTGTGACCGCTCTTTTCAAAGGGGCAGGTGATGAGGATGACTTCTCCGACCTCGTAGTTCCGTTCAGTGATGAAGCACAGGCCGCCGCGCGAGACGTTTTCGGTGCGGGTGAATTCTTCCGTGCCATAGAAGCTGCGCACGCGGATGGGCAATTGGAGAGCAACCCGATTGTGGATACGGCGATTCGACCCTGCCTGCTGTTCGGTGAGGCTTTCAGGGCTGGGAAGCGCGGCGCCCGCGTCATCACCCGTTAGGGTCATGGACGGTTCTTTATAGCTCCAGGAGGTCGAGCGCCCGCAAGCCTCGCACTCCTTGAGCAGCAACCCTGAGGTCCCCAACACTTCGTGCTCGACCATGGAAAGTTGGCTGAGCTTCACCGCGTGGCAGCGCCGGCACTCGAGCAGCGCCGTGCAGATCCCTTCCGCCGACGAGGGCGGAGGAAATCCGATGCCCCAAATGATGCAGTTCGATTCCAGGCACTCGACGCCCCATTCGCCGCCCTCGCCGGAAAGAGGTTGGGTTGGCCCCACCACGCGAAACTTGGCGCTACGGCGCCCCACCATGGTCGTAATGAGCAACGTGGCTCCGGCTGCCACCAACCGCTTCAGACAGATTCGCGCCCCTTGCCGATTGATGACGAGCGTCCGGGTATCTTCGCTGAACTTCTCACCGTCCCGGTCCACACCCTCGACTCGAATGGGCACCGTAATCAGCAACCGCTCGCTGCGCCGACGCTCAAGCTCGCGCAGCGAGGCCTTTGGCGAAGTCACGGGCCAACGGCTGGCTTCCGGAGCCTGACTCATTTCCCTACCCCCCCAGCACATCCCTGCCGGACATGGCCCCCGGCAGACCACAAAGTCGATCATGATACGCAGGTTACTTTAGCACAGGCGGAGCCCCTAGGGTGAGAGGAAGAAACAGTGACTCATTTTGAAGCGCGCAGGGCCTCCGCGATGCGCGTTCTGAATTTGTCGCCGATCTTCAAGTCCTCGGGTGCAAACCAGCAGCACACGCCTTTCTGCTGAAGGTCGGCGTGCAGCCGCTGGGCGAAGTCGTCGTCTTTGAGCGATGCACAAGCCCTCAGGGAATGACGGGACGGGGATCCGCTGATTCATGGTTTGACAGCCAATCCAAGTACTAGCGCCAGCGATTTCTGCCGTTCGTCAAACGTGAAGAACTCCTTCACGTTGAGCTTTTTGGCCAGAGTGACATGTAGCACATCGAGGCTGCGGCAGCCAAGGCGGGGACAGTGAAGCGCGGCCCATTGTGCTGCCGCGCGATAAACCGGCCCCCAATTGACGAGTTGAGGAACCAATCGACCGCTCCGCAAATCGCGCTCCACGTCCGACCAAGCGGTGCTGACTTGAGCGGAGGTGAGGATGCGCCGAAAGACCCCAAGAGCAAGGGCGTTCCTCATTTCCAAGCGATGCAGTCCGGTGAATGGCAAAGGGTCGGTGGTTGCGTGAAGGACGGCTTGGGCGCTCACGCTGTGGGAATCATTGATGTAATCCGAGATGAGCAGACGGGTGTCCGCGTAAAGGCTCATGCGGCGTTAATAGCGCTCCCGTTCCCGCGCCAGCAGAACCAAATTGGGCAGAACCTTGTCGCCAAAAATTCGGCGCCGCCGAGCAGCAACGTCAGGCCAGCGAATCGGGCGTTTGCGTCTGGCCAGCGGTTCCACTTCCAGCGCCGTTTCCAGTTCGTGGACGCCCTCGAAGAATTTCCGACGCTCCCGAGGCGGCAGCGCCTTCACCTGCTCCAATACTTCATTCGCGCTCATGGTCGAAAAATACCACGCACCGGGCGCGCAGCGCAAGTTCGGTTTTGGCAACTGACAACTGACGACTGACAACAGATCTTTCGCCAGTCGTCAGTTATCAGTCATCAGTATTCAGTGAAAACCCCACGTGCCTGTCCCTTGATGGATGTGCGCTTAGCGCTGCCCGCTGATAGCTGACGGCTCTGACCTGACAACCGACGACTGACAACTGACCACGGACCACGGACCACGGACAGTTTCTTCTGAATGCTGGATGATGAACAGAAACAGGGCGGTTTTAGCGCCCCGATGAATCGGGGCGCTACGCTTGTGCCTTCATCCCGTGTCCGGTTTTGTACCATTCTCCCCGTCATTGCACGAAATATGGTATAAACGAGGGGTAACAATCGAGGGACTCATGCAAGTTGCCATCGAACTGCCGGAAGACATCGCTGAGGGCCTACGGGCGAAGTGGGAGGATTTGCCACGCCACACCCTCGAGGCTCTCGCTTTGGAAGGATACCGCTCTGGGGTATTAACGGAGTCGCAAGTGCGTCGTGTGCTTGGCTTCCAAACCCGCTGGGAAGCAAATTCGTTCTTGAGAGAGCGCGGTGTCTATTACAACTATGCGCCCTCGGAAATCGATCAGGAAATTAAGACCAACGAACGCTTGCTCGAATGCCGAGAGCGCGAATTCCGGCCAAGATGATCGTCATCGCTGATGCTACCCCGCTCAACCACCTTATTCTCATCAACCAGGCAAGCATCTTAGAAGCGCTATACGGACGCGTCATCGTTCCATCCGCCGTGCTCTCTGAACTCCAAGCTCAAGCTGCCCCACCAAAAGTCATGGCTTGGATCAGTCATCGCCCCGATTGGCTGGAGGTTGACCCGAGAGTATTCCCCGCCGATCCGAGCCTGGCGCACCTTGACCCGGGTGAGCGCGACGCGATTATCTTGGCCGTAAACCTCGGAGCGGAACTGCTCCTGATGGATGACCTCGGCGGCCGGCAAGAAGCCGCGCGCCGAAACCTTAGAATCACCGGCACCCTCACCGTTCTCTACTTGGCTGCCGGACGGGGGCTGGTGGAGGATTTCCCGGCGACCCTCCAGCAATTGCTCCGAACCGGCTTCCGCGCCTCACCCGAGATTGTTCAGATGTTCCTGGACCGCCACGCCCAACGGAACGGGTCAGCCAACCAAAGTAAATAACGGTCGTTACCCCGTGCCCCGTATGCCGTTTCCCGATTCCCGAGCAGGTCGCGGTTCGTCCCCCATCGACAACAAAAAGCCGCGGACCTACAAAACAGGTCCGCGCTTGCTTTTCCTTATCAATCGGGGACTGGGGGAAAGGTCGAAAGTCCAAAGTGAGGGTTTCACCACGGGCCTGTCCAAATTGCGCTCCATCGGGCGGGCGGTGACCAGCGGCTCTGCCACCGGCTGGGACCGACATACCACATGCGACCTACCACCTACGATTGTAATAAGAAAGCGGCCTTTGGGTGCGATTGGTGAGAAGAGCTGCAGACCTTGTAGAACAGGTCTGCGCTTGCTTCGTGACAGAAGGTCCCCATATCCGGTATTATGGAAGAAGAACGAGCCGCAGCCATGACCGTGACCCTAAACCTCAATCCTGAAGTAGAAAAAAGCCTGATGGCGCGAGCGCATGCGCGGGGTGTCTCTCTGGACGACTACCTCCAGGAACTTGTCGCCAAGGAAGCGGCCTTGCCCGCCGCTCCAGAGCCGCGCCCCGTTCATAAGCGGTTCGATAATCTTTCCGACTCTCTCCTTAATTCTCCCTTTGCCGGCGCCAATCTCGACTTGGAGCGATCCAAGGACTATCCTCGCCCGGTTGATCTTGCCTGAGCGGTTTCCTGATCGATACGAATGTTCTGTCTGAGTACAATCGGCCGGGAGGCCCCGATGCCGGTGTCAAGCGCTGGCTTGAGACCACGGATCGCCAATCCCAGCCTGTGAGTGTCATCACCCTGGCCGAAATTCAAAAGGGAATCGAGTTGCTTGCCGAGGGCAAGCGCCGCGTCCAACTTGAACAATGGCTCAAGCAAGACCTGGAAGCATGGTTTTCTGGTCGCATACTTCCGGTGGATCGCCAAGTGGCCGGTCGTTGGGCATCGCTTGTGGCGCAGGGAGCACGGACAGGGAGGCATCTGCCCACGGTCGACTCATTGCTTGCGGCGACCGCGCTTGCCTACGATCTAACCATAGTTACCCGGAACACGCGGGATTTCGAGGACATAGGTGCGACCATCATCAATCCGTGGGACACGTCGTAACGTCTGCCCGATTTCATTCTTGTCTGTGGGCCCCAGAACTGCGCTCTGCGCCAGCCAGCCCTTTCGCCGTAGGGGGACGGCTTGCCGCCCCCACTGGTTCCGCATTCACCATGCGGAACGCCGGGTAGGGCAAGCGGGGTAGCCATCTCTGAAACCGCGATGCCATGTCAAGCAGTTTTTTGCCCGCGCTTGACAAGGGTCCGCGGGCAGTTTCAGAATGGCGGTCAGCCGGCGAAGCGGGCTCTGCTGGCGAGCAACCCGCCGAGGAATAACCGGTCGGAGGCTCATCGTAGCGACGAGCAGGGGGGCGATGGGATCATCGCTTCTCCTCCTGGTGGTTACGAGAGCTTCCCCCT
>Ga0187849_1005487_pt1 | contig 10027 bp, 11 predicted proteins | sample June2016WEW_4_10_2_FD_132412 | JGI IMG/M metagenome (GOLD analysis project Ga0187849, IMG submission 132412) | Peatland microbial communities from SPRUCE experiment site at the Marcell Experimental Forest, Minnesota, USA - June2016WEW_4_100 | ecosystem: Environmental > Terrestrial > Soil >... | reverse complement strand
GACAGAAACCTAAAAGAGGGAGTGAACGCGGAACTTTTGTGATTCTCAACGAGCGGCCGGCATTTCCGCTACTCGGGGCGAGTGCTGCGGAACAAATTAGTCGGCTAATAAATGGGAAGAATCTTCGCCGTCTTGAGGATGGACCTGTTGGTGGTACCCCCCTTCGCTTTGGCGATGAGGTGATCGGCCAAATGTTGGATGCTCCTTTACCGGCTTCCGGTGGTTGGAACTTGGCCCGTATTGCGGATCTTTCTCTTGCACAGGCGGCCTATCAGCTTCAGAAAGAAAACCGCATCTGGCTGCCGACCATGAACAAGTCTGAGGCTATTGATATACCTATTACGACCATCGCGGCCATCGGAGAAATAGGCCCCTACCACGCCGATATCAACGGCAATACGTCGCAAGGAGGTATAAGGGGGCCGTTCCATATATCCCCGGTAAAGCCGAAAAGCGCCCCAACTTACCCTGTCCTCTGGTCTCACGACGCCAATACGGAACGAACGATGTCATTTGACGCAGATTGTGAAGGTACCCAGCGTTTGGGATCAACGCAGGAGGAACAAACGATAATTGACTCAAAAGTGGCAAACATATGGAACAGCGCCTCATATTGCCACTTCAACCGGGATTTCCGTTTCAACAGCCAGTCCACGGGGATGCAATTTACTCCCCGCAGAACCATCGGCGGTCGGGCATGGTTATCAATTCGCCTTTCAACTGTTGAGCAGGAGAAGGCGCTGGTGCTATGGGCAAATTCATCGCTGGGTCTTTTATTGCACTGGTGGTACGCCAACAAGCAGCAGTCTGGGAGAGGAAGTGTAGGCAAATTGCCGTTACAAAATTTGCCCATTCTAGATGTAACGGAACTTAATCCGAAGCAGCTAGCCAAAGCTGTAAGGGTATTTGATGCCATGAGCGGACAGCAGCTCTTGCCGCTTCATGAAATTGATAGGGATCCGATTCGGAAGGAACTTGATGAGAAATTTGCGCTAAAAGTGTTGGGTTTGGCTGAGGCAATCTTCATCCCCGGTGGGCCACTTGAATTGCTCCGAATGAAATTAAGTCGGGAACCTTCTGTACGTGGTCAAAAATAGAATAGTCCCTTTAATGCTGCTCGGTAATGGATTAACAGGGTATTTTAAATTGATAAATTGAATGCGGAAAACTCTTGTAGAGATCGGACCGGTACCGACCCAGATTATTTCCCAAGTCAGTACCGGAAAAACACTCACTTCACCATCCCCAACACCATTCCACCAAGCTTCTGGAGCCGATAACTTGCCTCTGCCGACAACCCTTCAAACTGTGCCGCTCTGGTATAGACGTTAACCACATGGAACAGGGTATTTCCGGGCTCCTGATTAAACCCCCACTTGACCGCCTCCCTTTTCTTCTCACCAATCTGAAACTGGCGGTTGAAGCTTTCAATGGTCATGAGAGGGTTCTCTACCGGTGTCTGCATGGAGATTCTGGACTGGCTCTTTTGCTGGCCAATTTCCATTACAAGCTAGTCCACGTTTCAATTACAAAAGGACGAAAAGAGGTTTCGAGTAAAGGACCTCCTCCCGCTTCCCAATCTCAACAAACCATCTATCCAAAATCCGGCGAATACGATCTCTTCCCCTCGCGGATTGGATTGGCCACATCCTCAGAGGACAGCCACCACTTGTTCTGACATTCCCAGGTCTTTGCGAAGGAAGCTCAACATAGCGTCGTGGGCGACCCAAAAATTCCTTTAATTTGCTGATATTACAGATAGTTTTTGAAATTATATTGACTTGAATCGCTGAATTTATTACAATCCCCTCCGAATCAACTCGGCACTTACAAAACGGTCTCACGTCAAGAGTAGATTTGGTAACCACTATTCTGATCTCTATAGCCTGAAAAGGAGCGGGTCAATATGTATATCAATCGGATCTCAGCTAAGCAGTTTAAATGCTTCGATTTGATAGACGTCAAACTTCCCAAGCTAATCTTATTAGCAGGGGCGAATAGCAGCGGGAAAAGCTCCTTATTACACGCTCTTCTTGTTCCATTCCAATCAAGCGGATTTCCCTTATATCTGTCACCAAATGGAAAGTTCGTAAATATGGGTGATTTTACCGAAATTGATGCTTTCTTGGCGTCAAAATTTTATCGATGGGGCCAAATCCCTTTGCTAGCAATGGTTTTCATCGCTTTGTGAAAATCTCAACTTTTCGGTTCTGGCTATGCCAAGTTAGGTGTTAAGGAAAAGGACAATTCAGCTGTATATACTGGCGAACAAAGATGGCGATTTTTGCCCGCAGGATAATTCAGCAAATGATTAATGAGAACGCTGATTTCCTTACAAAGGAGCAGGTGGATCAACACGTTTCAAGGCTAAATAGAAAGGACTTCCAAGCTCTTGAAACTGAGTGGGAAGTAGCTGTTCTAAATGTCTTTAGTAAGATTGGCACAATACAATACGAACCCAACTTGGAGGGAACTAGTAAGCTGGATCTCTTGTTTATTCATAGTCAAGATCGAGCACAATTCGTTGCGGATATTGCTACAGTGAGCGACGAGAAATTTGAAAATGAAACGTCCGTAAAAAGTTTCGAAATTGAACTCAACCGACGAATAAAAAAGGCCGGCTTAAGGAGAAATTATTTTAGATATTCCATTGAGGCACATTCTTCGACTGATGTTAGACCGAAACCAATGATACCCCCTCGGAAAGATTTTTCTCAAGAAATCTTCAATCAACAATTCAAAGCGTTTTTGAAAGCTGTAAAACAGAATCCTGATGAAGCCTTTACCCATCAGATATCGACCGCTAATACTAAGGTCCTCATTGAATACAATCCGGGTCAACAATTCACATCTGGGGGATATTATGTTTATACCCAGGCTATATCTAAAACGCAGAATACACTTTATAACGCCTTAAGGGCAAAAGCTCGGAAGCAATTTAAGAAAATCTCTTATTCTGGACCGAAGGGTATAATTATATGCGATGGCGGAAGCGATATGTTCCATGCACAACCCAGCGGTACCTTTCGTCCTTACTTCAATGCTTCTGAGGTTATTAAGGAATTCCTGCGACAAAATCAGTCTATTGATTTCGTTCTCACGGTTTCAAGTGTTTTCATAGAGAGCGGGAGGGCGAAGATTAACAGGAGAAGGCCATTTCGTAAAATCAAAGTTGAATTATTTCCAAATACGAACTTTGGCAATATACCAACTAGTATTAAGAATAGTATTGCAGAACTCGAACGGTATTTCCCTGGCCCATTCAATACGGCTGACGGCGCACGAGAGACTATTAGGCATAGGTTCGATCCAATAATGTTTAGACCGCTTATGGGAGGTCTTTCAATGTCTGAGAAGGAAATTAAAGTCAGTGCCGATAGTGTCTTAGCTTTGCTAGCCGGAGTAATAACACAGAAAGAGTTTTTCAAAGCTTTAAAATTTAAACCGTGGGATAAGAGCTCATCTTCTACTCACAATCTCTTTGAATACTTCCTGAAAAGAGGAATGAGAATAATAGAAATTCGGGTTGATGATGTGCAGGATTATAGCTATTTAATCTTTAAATTTGGTGAGCCTGACGCAGCAATTTCAGCTTTTATCAATTTTAAGGCCAATATGAGAAAAGATCAATAATTAGGAATTTTTGAGGAGAATTTGGGGGGAATTGATATCTGGTGGGCAAACCGGAGGAGACAGAGCTGCCTCAGATGTAGCCTTGGAGTTGGGAATCCCCTGCGGTGGATGGTGTCCGAAGGGGAGGTTGGGCGAAGATGGCTCCATAGATCCCCAGTATCCTTTGCAAGAGGTGGGTTCAACCAGTTATTCGGTAAGGACAGAGAGAAACGTCATAGAAGCTGATGGCACATTAATTCTGACCGAAGGACCGCTTACGGGGGGAACTGCATTAACCCTGAGCTTGGCACAAAAGAATGGTGACCCCCATTTGGTAATTGATCTCTCGAAAGACCAGGACATAGCAGAAATAATGAGTTGGGTAACATCCAATGAAATTGAAATTTTGAACGTAGCTGGACGCAGAGAAGGCAAAAACCCAGGGATTCACGATAAAGCATCCAGGTTCCTCCAGCCATTATTTGCAGAGCTTGTGGTTAAGAATACTCCCCGACCAAGATTAACCACCCGTCCCCCCTAATCCCCTGCGATGGGGCATATTTTGCTTAGGGATTTGTGCTAATAGGAAACATACAGTCAAAAGTGGATCTTATAGGAAAGGCACATGAATCAGGAAGATCACGAAATTTATAAAAACTTTCTTATTTGGGCTATTACTTATAACCTGGCCAAAATGGAAGAATGGAGAGCGAAAGTTAATATCATGGGAAAGGATGGCAACACAATTAGCCCCTTTCTTTTGGAGAATACTTTCAAAACCGAGGAGGATGCAATTCGTCATTCTTTGGAATTAGGAAAACGGATAATCGATGGAGAGATTCCCAATTGTCATGTTGAAGACATTTAGATTAGCAGGAGGTAGGCCCAATCCCTGCCCTCTCCCCATGACGAAGATTAACCGTTCCCCCTATAAAGGCCCTGCAATGGAGCTTTTTTTCTTTTATTGACTGTGGTAGTAATTAGCCCAAAATCAAAAGGCCATCCAGTCGGCTCAAATCGCTAAGAAAAAGCCCTCTAAGATCGCCCAGGACAAGACTTTAGGACAGGGTGAGAGGTTAAGGACATCGACAAAGAAGAAGGCCTTATTATGGAAAGCTGGACCCCGTTGTCGGCATCCAGACAACGGGTGCGTTGGGGCGAACGCCCGTGGCTGCTTTCACATATGGGGAAAAGGCGCGTTGCTGGAAAGAATCTATCGAGTCCACCAGCAGCATAACCTTGCCGACAATCCAGGAAGCTTTGCGAATGTCAACTTAAAGTTTCGTTCAGGACAGCTTAACTGACAAAAAGAACCATCAAACTTTTGTGGCAAATAGAAGGCAATGACATATTCAACCACGGTGGCAATTCTCTTTTCCTCGCAATCACCAGCCAATTCCCTGTCTTTTCAAAAGATCTTGTGCTTCTTTAAGACCCAAGCTGGCAGCTTTTTTTATATCTTCCGTTGCCTGCCGATTGTCCCCCAGGTCGCTATAGGCAAGGCCACGGTTAAAATAAGCACCCACATATTTAGATTCCAATTCGATAGTTTTGTCGTAATCCTGGATTGCCTTTCGGTAATCCCCAAGATACCTGTAGGAATTCCCACGATAGAAATAAGTCTCATAATTATCCGGGTTCGAGGTCATCAATTTAGTTAAATCCGCAATTGCCTTCCCATAATGCCCCAAATTGTAATAAGCCCCTGCACGATAATATAAAGGACTGACAAAATTAGGGACTATTTTTATTGCCTCACTATAATCGTCAATTGCTTTTTCATATAAACCTTTGGCAAAATAAATACTGCCACGGTAGAAGTATTCGTTAGGAAGATCCCACGAATCGTGATATTTTGAAAGTACCGCAATAGCTTTAGTGTGCTCCTCGATTGCCGTATCTGATTTCCCTAATCCTTTATAAATTTTGGCACGGTGCGCATACACTTCCCCCGATTCAATCGAATTAGGGGATATGGCGATGACCATGTCATAATCTTTAAGGGCCTTATCAATTAGCCCTTTTTCAAGGTAGATCTCTGCACGTGCGGGAAAAATCTTCAATAAAGTCCTTAATGATTCCTCTGATAATGATTTCACCGGACATAAAGAAATAGCTTTTGTTAGCGTCTCAAGGGCTTTGTCATATTCACCTTTCTTTTGATATGCAGTTGCAAGACTGAGGTATTCAAAAGGCTCTTTGGGGTCCAAAGAGATTGCCTTGCTAAAGTCTTGAATTGCATAATCGTATTCTCCCATATCCATAAAGCCCCACCCCCGAAAATGATAACGATTTCGGTCATACGGTCGTAAAGCCATCTCCTTTTCGTAGTCATTAAAGGCTAAGGAAAACTTCTTAGCCCTAACATACGCATTTCCTCTACCTCCGTATGCCTCAGGGTCATTGGGGTCCAAGGCAATGGCTTTCGTAAGATCGCTAATCGCATTGTCAAGCCCAATCGCTGAATCATAGGAGTAAGTCCAAGCCCGACCTTTATATGCCCTTGGATTATCTGCGTTTAATAAGATGGATCGGTTGAATGCCTCCCTGGCATCATCATATTCCGCTTTTAAAAAGTGCTCCTCTCCTTTCTCCAACCAATCATTGGCTTTGAATAATCTTTCTTGTTCTGCAACTTTGGCTTCAACCTCCCTCTTTTCCTTTTCAGATTGCGCCTCCTTTAATTGCTTTCTAAGAATCTCCATGTCCTTCGCCAAATTTTCATAATCTTTCTGCAAGCTTTTATATTGATCGGCAAAAGGTTTTTCTTTGACCCTCTTGGCCATTTCTTCTACTTTGTCGGGGAAAACCTTCGCCCTTATTTTGACCCAGAGATTTATCCCATCGCCTACAACGGTCCTTTTCTTGTCCAGAATTGTAACTTCCATAAGGCCGGAGGCAATTACCTGTATCTCATCCTGAGTTAGCTGAAAATTTTTGACCCTGGAATAGCTTTCAATATAAGTTCCTGCTTGCTCAACCGCAACTCTCTTAGCATTGAGTAACGCCTTGCTTTCGGCAACAGTAGGGGTTTCCCCGTCCCCCATATTATAAGTTCCTTCACAGGTAATCTCTTTGACCTCCGCAAGGACAGAAGATGGGAAAAGGAAGAGTATTAGAAACAACACTTTTAAAAATTGTTGCATTGTTTTCGCCCCCACGTTCCTGTGGTCTCCTCTCCTCCTGTTAAGCCATAAGGAAAAACCCCATCTTTTTCCAGAAATGGGGTTCAGCGTTCTCCAAGCCATACACCCTCCCAATCTAATTTTCATTTCCAAAAATTTTATGCTTTTCAGAGCATCTCAGATCCAGTGCCAGAATAATTTTCCTTTTTGTTTCCTGGTGACAATCTTTGCCCTTTTCTATGCGTTCAATAGTCTGCCTCGATAACCCTGCTTTTCGGGCCAGTTCTGTTCTGCTGATTAAAACCTGTTGTCGATAGCTTTTCAGAGTATTCATTATTCCCTTAAATTAGGAGTTCTAGCATTCAAGAAAACCAAACCCCATTCCTTCCTAAGAAGTAGGGTTTACTCAGGTCATCCAACCTTACGATCCCCTGGCTAGCCCAGCTGAGATATGGTTAAAGCTTGAGGGATAAGCACAGTAAAATAGACTTCTGCTATAACAATGGCAGCATAAATTATGCCGAGTGAGATCACTGTTCATAAGTACCCAATTCCATTATAGTTTGTGTTTATTTTTGGCGGGGCAGATAAAGGAAGAATTGGTTTTTTATTCAGATTTCAAACACATCACTGTCATTTCCGTAACTCTTCACAATTAAGAAATTCCTGCTATCGAAGCGGTCCTGTTAATGCCCTTGAGCCATTACCGTAACCAACCCCTGACAAAGATTAACCACCCCGATTCAGGCCCTTTTCTTAACTTGGGTTATGTGGTAAGAAGACTACCAAGCCATGATACCCCAATTCTCCGATAAACGCCTTCCACCGTATGCGGTATGCACCGTATGCGACCATTTTGCCTATTCCCTTACGGAGATCAAAAAGCGCTGCAGTCAGGTCATAAATAGGAAAAGATGCAAAGGCGTCTACCGTCCGGCCCTAATGAGGGATGATTGGAAAGAATGCCCTGATTGTGGGAGAACGGGAAAGGTTGCTGGTGGTAAGTGCGGTCAGTGTGATGGAGTCGGCTGGTTATATGTGAATACTCTTCTCAAACCTAAACAAAAAGATCAAATTGTGCAACCTGAGCTTTTCAATAATCTTAAAACTGGCCTGAAGCCTAATCATGGGAAAGGCCGATCCTGAGCCCCTTGGATGGGGCTTTTTATTCAGAAATAACCCTTGACTTCCTCCATCGGTTGTGGCTTTTATGCTAATAACAAGGGCTGACTGAGAGGTGACCTCATCATAGAAAATCCTACTCCTTGGTGCATGTCCTTTTAACTTATCTGGAGGAGGTTGCCACCATGAGAACCCGAAGAAAGTTTTTCTTTCCATTTTATTGTCCATTATTCATTCTCCTTCTCCTTTTATTTTTTCTTATATTGCCCCCTCCGGGTATCAGCCAAGATTATCCCACTAAGCCCATTACCATCTATTGCTCCTATGAAGCTGGAGCCACCACGGATGTGACCACCCGTGCGCTGGCTGCGGGAGTTGAAAAACTGCTTGGGGTTCCGGTGGTCGTGGAGAATAAGGCGGGAGGTGGTGCAACGGTCTGCTCCGCTTTGGTAGCCAGTAAGAAACCCGATGGGTACTCTTTAGGCGTTATAACCACCGCAGCCTTGACCAATCGTCCCCATGTCCTGAAAGTTGCCTATAATCCATTAAAAGATTTTACCCTGATCATGCAATATACCCGGTACATCGGAGGGCTATGCGTCCTCAGCGAGTCCCCCATTAAGACCATCGATGAGTTCATCGCTTATGCCAGGACCCATCCAGGCCTTTCTTACGGATCACCAGGTATGTATACTCAGCAGTCCCTGGCGGTGGAACTTCTGGGTCAATGCAAAGGTTTGACTTTTAGGCATGTCCCCTATAAAGGTGGGGCTCCAGCCAATACAGCCCTCCTGGGAAAGCATTTGGACTTCGTAGCCAGATCTGGCCAGCATGTCATGTACGTCCAACAGGGGGTGCTTCGTCTGCTTCTCCTCTATAACACCAACCAACGGGACCCTAATTTTCCCAATATTCCTACTCTCAAGGAGATTGGTTGCCAGGATTATCCGGGTCATGGGATGATTTTGGTGGGTCCGAAAGGCTTACCCGAACCAATTGTTAAAAGACTAGGAGAAACCTTTAAGAGAGTGGCGGATGGACCCGAGTTTCAGAAAATTCTGACCACCTTCGACCTTCCCTATGACTATAAAGACCGGGCGCAGCTAGAAAAGGAAATTCCGGTGGAATATGAATTGATCAGGGACTACCTGAAAAAAATTGGGGCCAAAAAAGAGGGGAACAATCTGGCCGGTCCCATGTTCAACGCTTAGTCTTGGTTTCTTCCCGAAAACAGGGGAATCGGTCATGTCCATGCCTTCCATTCCCCAAAGAAGAGGAAATTGATTGGGAGGAATATTCCCTTCAAATTGGGTGGAGAAACCGATTCTCCCAGGATTTGAATCCAACCTAACCTCCATAGCAAAAATTGAAAAGCCAGTGGGTAAGCCCCGGCTTTTTCCGCAGGAGGGTTATCATGGACCAGTATATATGTAAATTTTGTGGTTACATAACCGCTACACCTATGGATGGATTTTGTTCAAGAAGTCCGGGTGGGAACCATGAATTTATCGAAACAAAAAGAGAATATGTTTGCAAGTATTGTGGGGACAAAACAAATTCAGTGTCTGGTGGACCTTGTTCGGAGAGCCCCCATAAAAATCACGAATTTACGTAGCGCAAAGATGGTTCCAGCCATCTCAGCCGAGTCAAACGACTTTGACTGGATCTTCAACCCGAAAATTGGAAAAGAAAAACTCCTGGAGTTCTTCTCAAATCGCTAAGAAAAAGCCCTCTAAAATGGCCCAGGACAAGACTTTAGATCAGGGTAAGGGGTTAGACATGGGGGGGAGAACCATGAAATTAAGAACCTTTGAGGGTGAACCAGTTCGAGGTGAAATGACCACTGATTTACCAGTCAGCCAGGATGGTCTTCCTGTTTTGCTTGTAAATGATGAACCTTTTTCCCCAGAAGAGGCAGAGTTTTTCCTGGAATCTGTTACTCAAGAGGAGATGAAGATGCTTAGCGAGGGTGGCTATGATCTTCCCGAATGGGAGGACAAAGATAAAGGATATGAGGAAGTCGAACAGGACGAACAAATTGTTTCGGATGAAGATTAAAACCGCAAGCAAATTACATTTCTAAAAAGGAGGCAACCTTGGGAAAACTTGAATCCACGATCAAATCTGAAATCCAGCGTCTATCAAAAAGAGAAATTCGGGCTACCTTT
>Ga0187849_1005481_pt1 | contig 10029 bp, 6 predicted proteins | sample June2016WEW_4_10_2_FD_132412 | JGI IMG/M metagenome (GOLD analysis project Ga0187849, IMG submission 132412) | Peatland microbial communities from SPRUCE experiment site at the Marcell Experimental Forest, Minnesota, USA - June2016WEW_4_100 | ecosystem: Environmental > Terrestrial > Soil >... | reverse complement strand
TCATAGCGAAGCTCGACTACCTAGAGTGGCTGGGCATCGACTGCATATGGCTGCTGCCGTTCTACCAATCGCCCCTACGCGACGGCGGCTATGACATTTCCGATTACTGGACGGTGCTCCCCGAGTACGGCGAGGTCGCAGACGTGGCGCAGTTGGTCGACCAAGCGCACCGGCGGGGGATACGGATTATCGCGGACATGGTCATGAACCACACAAGCGACCAGCACCCCTGGTTCAGTGAGTCGCGCCAGGATCGCACGAACGCCAAAGCTGATTGGTACGTCTGGAGTGATGACGACCAGCGCTATGGCGAGGCACGCATAATCTTTGTCGATACCGAAAAGTCCAATTGGACGTGGGACCCTCAGCGTGGCCAGTACTACTGGCACCGCTTTTTCTCCCACCAACCCGACCTCAATTACGACAACCCTGAAGTAGCTGATGCCATGCTCGACGTGGTTCGCCACTGGCTCGACATAGGCCTCGACGGTTTCCGGCTCGACGCCGTGCCCTACCTTTTCCAGCGGGAAGGCACCGATTGCGAAAACCTGGTCGAGACACATGAGTACCTGAAGAGGCTACGAAGAGAGGTGGACTCTCTTTTTCCCGGCAAAGTACTGTTGGCCGAGGCCAATCAGTGGCCAGAAGACGTTGTCGACTATTTCGGCAGCGGCGATGAATGCCACATGTGCTTCCATTTCCCCTTGATGCCTCGCATGTTCATGGCTCTTCGTAGGGAGCACCGTTTTCCGATAACCGAGATCCTGGCGCGGACGCCCGCCATACCACGAGGGTGTAGCTGGGGCATATTCCTCCGTAACCACGACGAGGTCACCCTTGAGATGGTTACCGACGAAGAACGCGACTACATGTGGTCCGAGTACGCGAAAGATCCGCGCATGAAGCGCAACTTGGGTATTGTCCGCCGCCTGGCCACATTGGTCGACAACGACCGTCGGGTTGTGGAGCTGCTCCATTCCCTGCTGTTCAGCCTTCCCGGCTCTCCGGTCCTTTACTACGGCGACGAAATCGGCATGGGTGACAATGTCTATTTGGGTGATCGCGACGGCGTCCGCACGCCGATGCAATGGGCGCCAGACCGCAATGGCGGGTTTTCCCGAGCCGATTTCGCCCAGCTGTACCTACCGCCGCTCATGGACCCGGTGTACGGGTTCCAAGCAGTCAATGTCGAGGCCCAGGTGCGGAACCCGAGCTCGCTGCTGCACTGGATGCACAGGATGCTGGAGGTGCGCAGGCAACACCCGGTGTTCGGCACGGGAAGCATGGAGGTCGTATCGACGGACAACCCTTCAGTGCTGGCTTACGTCAGGGCTCCGGAGGGCTACGACTACGACGCTGGTCCCGACGCTGGACAGGGACTTCGCATCGACGCTCCCGTCACTGCTGTCAACGTAGTCGTGTGCGTGAGCAACCTCTCGCGCTTCGTTCAGCCTGCCCAACTTCAACTCCACCGTTGGCAGGGTATGACTCCCTTGGAGCTGCTCGGTCGCGTCCCGTTCCCTCCGATCCGGAAGCCGCCGTATTTCGTGACGCTGCCGCCCTATGGTTTCTTCTGGTTCGGTTTGGTGAACCAGTCATGACCTCAAGTGGAGGGCGTTTCAAGCGACCCGGCCGGTCACTCTGTACACCGGGTTGAGCAAGGTGTGGGGCACCAATATTCCGATCGGGCTCGTCGGAGCGCCAGATGCAGGCCGGCCTCAGCTTCTCGGACGCCGCCCTCTCGGAACAGAACTTGGTGAGCATCGTCCCACTTTCCCGACAGATCTTCTGGTCTCTCGAACACACATCCGATCACGCCACGTTGCCCAGTCGGTGGGATTTCGGCAGTGTCACGCGACCAGGAAACGGCCGCGGCTAGTGGAGCGCTCCACCTTGGGGACGCGCGACATAGACGCAGTGGACGGTCCTCACCCAAGCGGGATCGACTGGGGGAAGTGAAACACGTTTCCCGGGTCGTAGGCGCGCTTGACCTCGGTCAGCTTCGTGAAGTTCGAGCCCCAATACGCCTGTTCCCAGTCGACCAGGTCAGGATCGGCGTAGTTCGAGTAAGCCCCGCTCGACACGTACGGACGCATCAACCGCCATGCCGTCTCGATCCATTGACGGTTCGCCGCCACGACCGTCGGCGGTGACGAGTCCACCCAGCTGGCACTGTACTGCAGCATGGCGAGCGAGCGTCGATGGACATAGGCGGTGGCATCGGGCGCGACGCGGTTGATGGCGCCGCCGGCTGCGTCGAGCACGAAGCCGCCGCCGGAGAGCACCGGTGAGGCCTGGCGCTGTTCGACGGCGTCGAGCAGCGTCGCGATGCCGGCGGCCGACAACTTCGAGTCGACTATGTTCGACTTGGCCACGAACGGTGCCCGGTCGAGCAGGCCAACCGGGTTCTGGCTCGGAAGGTGGCACTCGTTGACGCTGTCGTCGGCACACCCGCCCTCGATCAGCATCGTGTCCAGATAAGTGGCCGACCCCACGAAGGTCGTGAACGGGCTGGCACCGACCTCGCTGACGAGCTCGTCGACGAGGGTCTGCAAGGCCGCCTGCGAACCGACATAGACACCCGTCACCCGGGCAGCCGGCGCCTCGCCCGCTGGCGTCGATTGATCCGCGACGAGCAGGCAGTTCGACCAGAGCTCGTCGGGGGCCTCCGGTGCCCAGTCCTGCCACGCCGAGGTGGTCGCCGCCGCGCTCGACCAGGGCCAGACCAACGTGAACAGACCGAGCGTACCGATCGGATGCGTCAAGAAACTGAACCTGGTTACGACGCCGAAGCTCCCGCCACCTCCGCCTCGCAACGCCCAGAAGAGGTCGGAGTGGTGCACAGCGTCACAGGTGACCGTGACCGAGTAACCAGGGCTAGAGGGCCGCGCGAGTCGGCCCTGTAGTGAGGACCCCAGCTCCAGCCGATCACGTGGCATGACCGGCGCGGGCACCGACGTTGAGCTCACCTGGGTCGTCGAAGTGGTAGAGGACTGCGAGGTCGACGTAGAACCGTGCCCGTGGTGGATGGTCGTCGGCGTCGAACGGGCCCCGACGGCGGTCGCACCGGCGGCGAGGCCTCCCGCCAGCTTCAAGAGTCACGCCGTCGCACTGCGGGCTGATGTTAGGTGCCGCCGGTGCAGGAGATGCGGCGGCAAGTCGGGCAGTCTCTAGACTTTTCTTGCAGTACAAGTTAATGTTCGAGAGAAGGTTGGGCTTCAACGCCGTCGCAGGCGTCGGTTGCGACAGGAAAGCGAGTTCACGCAAGACAGCTGAAATGGAAGGGACAGCGACAAGATGAAACTGCACAGAAGAGAAAAGTGGCTCGGGGCGGTCATGGCCGCCGCCGGGCTTTCGTTGATGCTGGTTACGCTGCCTTCCGCAGTGGCCAGCACGAGAGCGATCACCCCAGGCGGGACGTTCTACGCCGCGCAACCGTGGGGAACGATTCCTCACAACTTCAACCCCTACACGCCCTCGGGCGCGAATGCACCCGGCACGAAAAGCTGCATCTACCAGTCGCTCTTTTATATCAATTCGGTGACCGGTGCGGAGACCCCGCTGCTCGGGACGAACTACAAATGGTCGGATAACGGCTTGAAGTTGGTCGTCACAACCCGTTCAGGGGTGAAGTGGAGTGACGGAACGTCGTTCACGGCCTCGGACGTGGCATTCACGTTCAACTACTTGAAGGCTAACCCGTCCCTCGACCTCAACGCCATCTGGAAGAGCTCTCTCAAGTCGGTAGTGGCGACGGGGGCGAACTCCGTGGTGTTCACATTCTCCAAGCCGGACACGCCGGAAGCCGTCGCCATCTTGTTCGGCACGGACGGGAGCACGACGGTCATCCTGCCCCAGCACATCTGGGCGGCCGTCAAGAGCCCTGCGACCTTCACGAACACCAGCCCGGTCGGCACAGGCCCGTTCACGCTCACGTCCTTCTCGACGAGTTCGGTCGTCTACACCAAGAACCCGAGCTACTGGGAGGCTGGTCGTCCGTACATCAACTCGGTGGTGTTCAGCTCGACCGATTCGAACACGACCGCTGAGCTCGGGCTGGAAAATGGCAGCATCGACATGTCGTACGATGCCATCAGCGACCCCAGCGCGACCTTCCTCAGCAAGAACAAGGCGAACGCCATCTTCTGGCCGATCTCCAACATGAACTACCTCTACATGAACACCAAGGCGGTGGGGCCGTTCAGCGACGTGAACTTCCGCAAGGCGGTCGCGTACACCATGAACACCCCGTTCCTCGCTCAGCGTGCGTATTTCGGGGCGCTTCCGGGAGCGACTGGTGGATTGGAGGCGGCGCTCGTTCCGGCTCAGGTGCAGCAGTGGTTCCCAAGCTCGCTTTCGAGTCTGGAATGGACCTACAGCGTGACCAAGGCGAAGGCAATTCTGAAGGCTGCAGGGTACAAGTGGTCGTCGAGCGGTCAGCTCGAATCGCCGGCGGGAGTGGTCTACCCGAGCTACACCGTCCTTATCGGAGGGCCGGGTTGGACGGACTACATCTCGCAGGCTGACAACGTCTCCGCCGAGCTGAAGTCGATCGGCATCAGCTCGACAGTGCTGCAGGAGCCGTACTCGACGATGATCAACGACCTCTACCTAGGCAAGTTCACCTTCACCATTTGTTGGGGCAACGGGAACTCGGCGACGCCGTACTACCAGTACTTCTACATGTTCTCGCCGTCATTCTCTGCGCCGATTGGCAAGGTCGCCACCACCAACTGGGAGCGGTTCACTTCTCCGACGATCACGAACGCGCTTTCGAGCTACGCCTCGAGCAGCAGCGCGTCGGTGCAGAAGGCTGACATGGTGGCGATCGAGAAGGAAGTTCTGACCAACGTGCCGGTGGTGCCGCTCACCGGCCGGGGGAACTGGCTCGTCTACCAGACCCGCACCTTCACCGGGTTCCCGAGCGTTTCTGACCCCTATAACGACGGGAGCGCGTCGGACCAGGAAGGTTCGATGCTGACCTACGTGAACGTGTACCGGAAGTAAGAGGGTAAGGACAGACACGCTCCCGACGTTCGCATCGGGACGCTGGTAAGAAGGCCGACAGGGAGCGGCTCGCCGCCACGGTGAGTCGCTCCCTGGGTGTCGGGGCAGCGATAGGAGAGGCAAAGCCTGTGCGATACGTGGTCCGGCGCTTTTGGGCCCTGGTGGTGACCTGCTGGGTGGCGCTGACGGTGAACTTCGCCCTGCCCCGGCTCATGCCCGGCAACCCGGTGGAAACGATGTTCGCCCGTTACCAGGGCAAGGTGAGCCCGACGGCGATCAGTGCCATGGAGCTCGACTTCGGCCTGAACACCAAGACCGGCGAGCTCGGCCAGTACTTCGACTACCTCGGGCACACCCTCACCGGCAACCTCGGCGTCTCCTTCTCGTACTTCCCGGCGCGCGTGGGCTCCCTGATTGGTGAGGCCCTCCCGTGGACTCTCGGGCTGGTCGGCTTCGCCACCATCCTCGCTTTCCTCCTCGGGACGACACTCGGGATGGTGGCGGCCTGGCGGCGGGGGACGGCGGGGTGGCGCCGGGCGTCGCTCGTCGACTCCGGTATCGTCCCCTTCGGCCTGATGCTCGGCGCCTTGCCGTCTTATTGGATCGCCCTCATCCTGCTCTACTTCATCGCCTTCAAGTTCGGCTGGTTCCCGATCGGCGGTGGCCTGAACCCCGGCGCGGGGATCGCCTCGTGGTCCGGGTTCGCCTCCCTCATCCATCACGCCGCCCTTCCCGCGATCACATTGACGCTCATATCGATGGGCATGTGGATCCTGCTCATGCGCAACAACATGCTCACCGTGCTCGGCGACGACTACGTCAAGTTCGCGCGGGCCAAGGGTCTTCGCGATCGCACCGTCGCCTACCACTACGCCGCCCGCAACGCCATCCTGCCGGTCTTCTCCCAGCTCGCCTTGGCCCTCGGCATAGTCGTGGGCGGCCAAGTCTTCATTGAGATCGTCTTCTCCTACCCAGGGATCGGGTACATGCTGCTCCAAGCGGTGGAGAACGAGGACTACCCCCTCATGCAGGGGATCTTCCTCATCCTCACAGTCACCCTGCTGGTGGCGAGCTTCCTCGCCGACGTCCTCTACGTGTTCCTCGACCCCCGTATACGCATGGAGTCGGCGAAGTGAACTGGAAAGCCCTCCTGCACAACCGCCGCGCCGTCGCTGGCGCGCTCATCTTCGCCTTGTTCTGCCTCCTCGCCCTGTTGGCGCCGGTGATCGTTCCCTATTCGCCGACCGACATCAACTTCACCCCGTTGCTCCACCCGAGCGCGAGGCACCTTTTCGGGACCACGGTCAACGGCCAGGACATCCTCTCCCAGTTGATCTGGGGAACGCGGGCGAGCCTGTTCGTCGGGCTGGTCTGCGGTGCCCTGATCAGCTTGGTGCAGCTCGTCATGGGGGTGTTCGCCGGCTACGTCGGCGGCGTGTTCGACACGGTGGCGGCGGCGGTGACGAACGTCTTCCTCGTGCTCCCCTCGATCCCGCTGCTCATCATCTTGGCCGCCTACCTGCAAGGCGGGGGCCTCCTCATGCTCGTCGGGGTGATCACGATCACCGGCTGGGCATGGGGGGCAAAAGTGCTCCGGTCACAGGCGATCGCCCTCCGGGAAAGGCCCTTTGTCCAGGCGGCGCGGGTAACCGGTGAGAGCCGCTGGCATATCGTGTTCGCCCACGTGGTGCCGAACATGCTCGGAATCATCGTGTCGAACTTCTTCGGGGCAGCACTGTTCGCCGTGCTGGCAGAGGCCGGCCTCGAGTTCATCGGCCTCGGCAACATCAACGACATCACCTGGGGGACGATGCTCTATTGGGCCTCGGAGGGCGACGCCATACTCCTCGGGGCGTGGGTGTGGCTCCTCGTGCCGGGGTTGTGCCTCGCTCTATTGGGCACGTCCTTGGGGCTGCTCAACTTCGCCGTGGACGAGATCGCCAACCCCCGCTTGAGGAGGGACTGATATGCCGCCCCTTCTCGAGATCTCCGAACTCACCATCGGCTACGGCTGGCAGCTGCCACCTTCGGTGATCGCAGTCCGAGGGGTGAGCCTGACCGTCGCCGCCGGCGAGATCGTCGGGATCGCCGGAGAGTCGGGATGCGGCAAGACGACCCTCGCCCTCGCCGCCGCCGGGCTCCTCGACCCGCCCGGGCGGGTGCTCTCGGGTTCGGTTAGCTACCTGGGGACCGACCTCACTTCGCTCTCCGCAAGTGAGCTGCGGCACCTGCACCTGGCGGAGATCTCGATGGTCTTCCAGGCCTCGATGAACGTCCTCAACCCGATCATGCGAATCCGGGACCAGTTCCACGACGCCATGGCGGCACACGGGGTCCACTCGTCGGACGGGGCGCGTCAACAGGCCGAGGAGACCTTCGACCTTGTCAAGATCCCCCGACGGTTCTTCGACGCCTATCCCCACCAACTGAGCGGCGGAATGCGCCAGCGCGCCGTGATCGCTCTCGCGATAGTGCTGCGGCCGAAGCTGCTCTTCCTCGACGAGCCCACGACGGCCCTGGACGTCGTCGTGCAGCGCTCTATCCTGCAATCCCTCGACGACCTGCGCCACGAGCTCGGCTTCGGGGTCGTGTTCATCACCCATGACCTCTCGCTCCTCGTCGAGATCGCCGATCGCATCGCGATCATGTACGCCGGCGCCTTGGTGGAAGAAGCGCCCGGCCGGGAGCTCCACGAGAAGCCGTGCCATCCCTACACGACCGCTTTGATGAGCTGTTTCCCCCCGCTCGGCGGGCCACGCCAACGACTCCAGGGCATACCAGGCCAGCCACCCGACCTGCGGAACCTGCCCAAAGGGTGCTCCTTCGCACCCCGTTGTCCCGAGGTGATCGCCGGCACCTGCGAGACGGTCGATCCGCCGACCGTGCGGCTTGACGGGGACCGCCGGGTGGTCTGCCACCTCTACGGCGAGAAGGCGGCCGAGCATGGTTAGCACCCTCGGTCTGCCCGCGGAGACGAGCGAGGGCCCCAGCCCCGAGCTCGAGGTGCGCGGACTCACGAAGAACTACTCCATCGGTCGGATCGGACGCCAGAAGGTGGTGCGTGCGCTCAGCGAGGTGGACCTGTCCGTGGAGAAGGGGGAGGTGATCGGGCTGGTGGGAGAGTCCGGCTCGGGCAAGACCACCTTCGCGCGGATGGTCGTCTTCCTCGAGCGGCCGACCGCGGGCGAGATCCTCGTTGGGGGGCGGACCCTGCCACGGCGCCCCAGCACCCATCGGCTGCGCGAGCACCGGCGAGAGGTCCAGATGATCTTCCAGGACCCCTACTCGTCCCTCGATCCGCGCAATTCGGTCCGCTACAGCGTGGCGCGTCCCCTCCGCTCGTTCGGGCTCGTTCCGCGCAGCGCCGAGCGCGAGGCGGTGGAAGAGCTGCTCGACCAGGTCGGCCTGGTGCCGGCTGCTGATTTCCTGCGCCGCTACCCCCATGAGCTCTCCGGTGGCCAGCGCCAGCGGGTCGGCATCGCCCGGGCGCTGGCGGCCCAGCCCAGCCTCATCCTCGCCGACGAGCCGACGTCCATGCTCGACGTGTCGATCCGCCTAACGATCATGAACTTGCTCTTGGACCTCCAGCGCAGCCGGTCGCTTTCCCTCGTCTTCATCACCCACGATCTCGGCGCTGCCAAGTACATGAGCGATCGCATCGCCATCATGTACGCCGGGCGCATCCAAGAGATCGGTCCCACCTCCGAGGTCATGAGCGAGCCCAAGCATCCCTACACCCAGCTCCTGCACCGGGCCGCTCCAGGCCCCGAGAACGAGCGCCCACAGGGAACGCACTTCGAGGCCAAAGGTGACCCCCCGGACCTCACCTCGCTTCCGCCGGGCTGCCCCTTCGCCCCGCGCTGTCCTTTTGTCCAGAGCAGGTGTCAAGAAACGCTCCCCGACTTGCGCCAGGTGGGAGCTGCCCACCGTGTCCGCTGCGTCCTGTACGACTGAGACGACGATGAACGATCACACCCATTCCCCTCCACGGCGAGCCGGTGGCGGCGGCGCCCGAAGGTATGACAACGAGGAGGCTCACTTGATGCTTTCCGACACAGACCCCGACAGCAACTTCTACTGGGGCGCCGCCACCGCCGCCTACCAGATCGAGGGCTCACCAATGACCGACGGTGCCGGCCGGTGCATCTGGCAAGAGTTCTCGCACACCCCAGGCACCACCTACGACGGCCAGACAGGCGACCTCGCCTGCGACCACTACCACCGCTGGGCGGAAGACGTCGAGCTCATGCGGCACCTCGGCCTCGGCGCGTACCGCTTCTCCATTCGATGGCCGCGGGTCCTGCCAGACGGGGTCGGCGAGCTGAATCCGGCCGGGCTCGCGTTCTACGACCGCCTCCTCGACGGGGTGTTGGCCGCCGGCCTCGAGCCCTTCGTGACGCTTTTCCATTGGGACTTCCCCTCCGCCCTGCAGCGGCGCGGCGGATGGTCCAATCGCGATGCGGCGGATTGGTTCGGTGAGTACGCCGCGGTGGTAGGGGCCGCCCTTGGCGACCGGGTGAAGTGGTGGACCACCCTCAACGAGCCGTTCGTTGTCGCGGAGCAAGGCCACTTGGTCGGAGCACACGCGCCCGGCATTCGCAACATCTACGCCGCCGGCCATGCGGTTCACAATCAGCTACGAGCACACGCCGCCGCCTGGGCCGCCCTCAAGGCCGCCAACCCCGAAGTGTCGGTCGGAATTGCGTTGCACAACGCTGCGGTGTGGCCGGCCAGCGGATCAGAAGCGGACATAGCCGCCACCAAGGTGGCACATGCTTGGCACAACTTTCCTCTCTTTTTGGAACCCCTCGTGCACGGGAGATACCCCCCTGAGCTGGAGCAACGTCTGCGGCCATACCTGCCGAGCGGTTACGAGGAGGACATGGCGGCGCTCTGTCTGCCGCCGGACTTTGCCGGGATCAACTACTACGCCGGCTACCGGGTCCGTCACGACGCCACCAAGTGGACGGGCTTCGCCGAGTTCAAAGAGCCCGGGGCGCCCCGGACCACGATGGACTGGAT
>Ga0187849_1005470_pt1 | contig 10043 bp, 11 predicted proteins | sample June2016WEW_4_10_2_FD_132412 | JGI IMG/M metagenome (GOLD analysis project Ga0187849, IMG submission 132412) | Peatland microbial communities from SPRUCE experiment site at the Marcell Experimental Forest, Minnesota, USA - June2016WEW_4_100 | ecosystem: Environmental > Terrestrial > Soil >... | reverse complement strand
GCGCTGCTGATGGTCGGCACAATCGGCGGCGTCATTCTGGCGACCTTCTTCAACAACGTCGGCGGCGCCTGGGACAACGCCAAGAAGTACATCGAGGCGGGCCTCCTGAAAGTGCCCGCGGCGAGCGTCGCAGCCGGCCCCGGCGTGTCCGAGCCCGACTCCTCTGGTTGGGTAACGCTGGGGAAGGGCAGCGACGCCCACAAGGCGGCGGTTGTTGGCGATACCGTCGGCGACCCGTTCAAGGACACGGCAGGGCCTTCGCTGCACGTGCTCGTGAAGCTGCTAAGCACCATTACCCTGGTGCTGGCGCCCCTGTTCATTTCCTAGCTAGCAATACGAAGGAAAACGCGGAAGGCCGGACTGGTTCCGGCCTTCCTTTTTGTCCAGAACCAGCGCCTAGTCGGGATCGATCCCCATGTACATCCGTGGATAGAGCAAGAACGGATTGGTCGCCTTCTCTTCGCCTATCGTGCTCGACGGGCCGTGCCCGGGGAGAACGACGGTCTCGTCGGGCAACGTCAGCAGCTTCTCGCAAATGCTTCGCAGCAGGAGCCTGCCGTCGCCGCCCGGCAGATCGAAGCGCCCGATGCCGCCGGCGAAGAGAGCGTCGCCTGTCAGGACGATTCCGTGGCCGAAGAGGCAGAGGTGGCCGTAAGCGTGGCCCGGGCAGAATAAGGCCTCGAACTCCAGATCACCCACCTTAACTTTGTCGGCGTCCTCCAGAAAGATGTCCGGCGGACTCAACGGGCGCGGCTCCGCGCCCAGCATCATTCGCAGGAGGGGCGCGTCGCGTTGCGCGGAGTCGAAGGCTTCTCTGTGCATTGCGACAGATGCCCCGGTCGCTTCCCTCACTTCCTGTAGGGCCGCCACGTGGTCGATGTGCGTGTGCGTGACGACGATTAGCTTCGCAGTGAGATCGCGCCGCTCCAGCGTCTTCAGGATGCGACTGCCTTCGTCACCCGGGTCGACGACCATGGCTTCGCGTGTCGCTTCGCTGCCGACGAGGTAGCAGTTGCTCTGGAACATTCCGACGACGAGGGCTTCGAGGATCATGAGGCCTCCTCGGCCATTGTCCACGGCGGCCGAAGTGGGCGCAAGCTGCGATCTTGGCGTCGTTCAACATACTGTCTGGTCTGTGCTCTTCGCCCCGCCTGCCGATATTCAGATTGGGATAACTACAATTCGGGAGCGACTGCGGTTTCTCCTCTTTCACATGCCCATCGAGGTATACATTGACGCGACACAGATCACCCATAGCGGGTGAGGAGGGACTCTCTCCTGCAGAACTTTACGGCACGCCGGATGTACGAGAAGGAACTTACGAACCTGGAAAACTACCGCTTCTCAGTAAAGCGGAGCTGATATCGGGGTTCAGCGAGGGACTCGATCTCGCTGAGGGCCGGGCGATTGGCCACGCCAACCGCGTCTGCTACATTGCGGGCCGGCTGGCGCAGGCGCTGGAACTGCCCGAAGCGGATCAGACGACCCTCTACTACGCCGGCCTCCTGCATGACCTAGGCGTTCCGCTCGTCTCAGCGGAGCTTTCCGACATCATCGGCGTCAACGAGAATGCGCTCTTTGCCGCCTCGCCGCGCAAGTCGCCGGAAGAGCTGGCCGCCGATTGTCGCGCTCCCGTTCCGGACGCCATCATAGGCGCCTTCCACCGGCACGCATCCCTTGGAGGCGCGAAGGCCATCGCCCTCGGCCTCTCGACGCCGGTCGGCGAGACGATTGCTTCCAGCCACGAGAATTGGGACGGCAGCGGTTACCCGGAAGGGCTGGCGGCGCACGATATCCCACTCCTCTCCAGGTTGCTGGCGACAGCGGATTGGGCAGAGTCAGTGATAGCTGAGGAACAGAACTCGCTGGTGGCGCGCCGGAACCTGGTGGCGGAAGTGGAAGACGTGTCCGAAATCGTGCTCGACCCCAAGTTGGTAGAGCAGGTGAAAGCCATCTCGCGTAGCGACGACTTCTGGCTCGGGCTGTTCGGCAAGGATATCTCGCGGTCGCTGCTCGGCGCGAGGCGTCAAGAGAACGGCAGATGGAGTTGGAAGGCCGTCATGAACCTGGCGAAGGGGTTGGCGGAGGTCATCGACTCCAAGAGCCACTTCACGAAAGGCAAATCGGCGCGCGTTTCGGAGATCGCCGGCCAGTTGGCCGAAGCCGTAGGGCTCTTTCCGGAGCATGTGCAGGTCATCCGGCTAGCGGCGCTGCTGCACGACATCGGCCAACTGTCGGTGCCGGCGCGCATCATGGGCAAGCCCGATATCTTGACGCTGACCGAGATGCAGCTTATGCAGCGCCACCCGAGCTACTCACGACTTATCCTGGAGAACCTGTCGGGGATGGAGGAGGCGGCACAGTGGGTCGGCGGTCACCACGAGCGGCCGGATGGCAAGGGCTATCCGGAGATGCTTGCGACCGACCTCATCCCGCTGGAGTCGCGCATCATTGCCGTCGCCAACGTGTACGTGGCTCTAACATCGGACCGGCCGTACCGGCAGGCGCTAGGCGAGAAGGATGCGCTAAAGGTGATGACGGGGGCGGCGGGCACACAACTCGATGCGCATCTCGTGCAGGAGTTCCGGGCGCTGCACTAGTCGCTTAGCGTCTCCACGTACTGGCTAGTCGCATACCCTCCTCAGGCGGGCTGGCTCCGCCGCGACCCTGCGGGGCCTCGAGCTAGGTCTTCTCGAAGCGCTCCACGTTCAGGACGAAAACGACAGCCCCTCCTACGCGCACTTCCAGCGGGTCGGCATACGCAGCGCCATCGCCGGGGAAAGGCAGCGTCTGCACGGGAACGAACTCCTGGCGGGCGTGGCACTCGGCGCGAACGACGTCGAGGACAGATTCGACGTCGACGGCTGGCACGCCGGAGAGTATTGTTACGTTGCCGCGCCGCAGAAAGCCACCCAGACCACCGACCTTGGTCGCGGGGCAGCCGCGCTGGACCAGCCGCTTGATCAGCCGGTCCCCGTCGACGTCAGACGCGATGATGATTACCAGCTTTAGCTGGTCTTCGGCCAAGAGCCTGCCTTCCTAGCGGGATGAAGGAGAACTACTGGTACTGCTCCCTCATTTCCTCCATAGGCTCGTCCATGGAGGAACCCTGGGTCTTCTCCCGCATTCGGTCCATTACCTTTGCGCGCGTCCGTGCGCCGGGTTCGGGCGCGAAGGCAAGGCCGATTGAGGCGCCGATAGTCAGGCCGAGCAGGAAACCGATGAAGAACCTCACGACGTCACCCCCTTAGCATAATGCCCGTTGTCCAGAACAGAAACGCGGGGACAGACTTCCCTGCTGTCGCGGCCCGCGTCGTCTCCGTGTGTCGGGGTACCGTTTTGCTCCCTTAAGACGATGGTAGCAACCACCGGAGAAGGCTGTCAAGGAGAATCGGTTCGTCTTTGACTCTCCGTGGCGAAACTGCTACCTTTCAGGCATCCCCAAGCGCCGTCAAGAGCTAGAGTGCGAGGTTAGACGTGACGGAAACGATGAACAGCGTCGATATGGACGAGATCGTCTCGCTGTGCAAGCGGCGAGGCTTCATATTCCAGAGCAGCGAGATCTACGGCGGCCTGGCCGGCGCCTGGGACTACGGGCCGCTCGGCGTGGAGATGAAGAACAACATCAAGCGCGCCTGGTGGCGGACGAACGTGCAGGAGCGCGACGACATGGTGGGGATGGACGCGTCGATCCTGATGCATCCGAAGGTTTGGGTGGCCAGCGGGCACGTCGCGACGTTCGCGGACCCGATGGTCGACTGCCGCAACTGCCAGGCCCGCTTCCGCGCGGACGAGATCGAGGAGGACAGGTGCCCGAACTGCGGCGCTGTCGGGCAGTTCACCGATGCGCGGATGTTCAACCTGCTGTTCAAGACGTTCGCGGGGCCGCTGGAAGACGAGGCGAGCGTCGTTTATCTGCGGCCGGAGACGGCGCAGGGGATGTTCGTGAACTTCGAGAACGTGCTGACGAGCACCCGCAAGAAGCTGCCGTTCGGGATGGCGCAGATCGGGAAGTCGTTCCGCAACGAGGTGAACCCGCGCCATTTCACCTTCCGGACGCGGGAGTTCGAGCAGATGGAGATCGAGTTCTTCATGCGGCCGGAGGAGGCGCAGCGCTGGCACGAGTACTGGATGCAGGAGCGTCTGCGCTGGTACGTCGACCTGGGGTTGCGGCCGGAGAACCTGCGGCTGACGGCGCACGACGCGGCGGACCTGGCGCACTACGCGGCGGCGTGCTCGGACGTGGAGTACCTGTTCCCGATGGGCTGGCTGGAGCTGGAGGGCATCGCGAACCGGCGGGACTTCGACCTGCAGCAGCATTCGAAGGAGAGCGGGGTGACGCTGAGCTACTTCGACGAGGAGAAGGGCGAGCACGTGGTGCCTTACATCATCGAGCCATCCGCCGGGGTGGACCGGCCGCTGCTGGCGTTCATCGTCGACGCTTACCGGCAGGAGGAGGTGCGCGGCGAGAAGCGGGTGCTCCTGAAGTTGGACCCGCGTCTGGCGCCGATCAAGGCGGCGGTGTTGCCGCTGAGTCGCAACGAGAAGCTGGTGCCGACGGCGCGCGAGGTGTGGTCGCTGCTGCGGCCGCACTTCATGACGGCGTACGATGACGCGCAGAGCATCGGGCGGCGGTACCGTCGGCAGGACGAGATTGGGACGCCGTTCTGTGTGACGGTGGACTTCGATACGCTGGAGGACCGGGCGGTGACTATCCGGGAGCGGGACTCGATGGAGCAGGTACGGGTGCCGGTGGAGGGGCTGGTGGAGGCGCTCCGGGAGCGGCTGCCGCCGTGCTGAGGAGGGGCCGAGGCTGGAAAGCCTCGGCTACGGCTTGGGGGTTCGCGGCAGCCGTTTGAATTGACCCATTGAATTCAATTATTTTTTCGCGTTCTTTCCAGATTCGGGACGCGCACACTCAGATTCGAAATATGGCGCCAATTTGCGTCGAATTGGCGCCGAAAGGCTCGCGTTTTGGACTAGCTTGACGCCGGGTCGGGGTCTCCGAGAGACATGGTTTCTCCTTTGGCAACAATGGTTTCCCAGGCTAGAATACATGTCCGCAGGCGGGATCTCCAGGGTTTGGTCGCACGGGTCGAGGGCGTCGGGGGGCGGCCCCCGAGTGCCCCGCGCTGCTGCCGCGTCTGGGAGATGACGCTTCTCTTGCCCACCCTCCCGCCCAGATATGTTTATCAAGAATCTCAAAGGGGACACCCCTTTGAAACCCCTGCAGAAGGAGCCTTCTCCTTCTGCACTTCCTCTGTTTGCAAGTTGACGGCAGTGCTAGAATAAGTGTTCGAAGGCGGTAAGCACATAGGGAGCGGAGTTCCATGGACAGGGTCGAAGCCCTTCGAAAGCAGTTGCAGTCTGAACGAGCTAAGAGCAAGGACAACGCTCTTTCGGCAGCGGTGAAACTCGACGTGCGCGAGATCGCCGACGATATCCTGCGGCACTTTCGTGACTCTACTGACCATTTCTTTCAAGCTCGCTGCGCATGGGCCCTCGGCAAACTCAGGTATAGAGCCGCGATTCCTTCCCTCAAGGATGGACTGAAGAGTGGGGATGTGCAGATTCGAATAAAGTGTGCTTGGGCTCTAGGCGAAGTTGGGCTCGATGATCTTGAGGGTTTCTTACGCGGAAGGTTGGAGGAGGAGCACAACGAAGGCGTGAGAATGGCCATAGGGGGCGCGCTGAAGAAACTCCGGCTCGATTCGGTGCGCGCGCCCGTGAGCGTCGTCGAAACGCAGTTGCGGCCACCGGCCACGCGTGATCCGGACGTTCGGGCGATTGTCAATGATCTGCAGAATCTGCGGTATCCGGAGCACGAGAAGGAGATCGTGTTGCTGCGCAGCAAATTGAAAGCAGCCGCGCCTGATTACTTCGAAAAGTACATGGCCTGGTGGGCACGAAGGCCTTCTGTAGAAGAGGCGCTGCAGAACCCGAAAAAGGTGTACCGGGATGATGAGCCCACAAGGCGCTCTAGACCGGCCACGTCGAGAGGCGGCAAGCGTTGACGGCGATTACGGTCTACGGGGGGGCAAGGAGCATCGGCGGGAACAAGATCCTGCTGGAGGACGGCGACACGCGCCTGTTCTTCGATTTCGGCACATCGTTCAAGGTGCGCGAGCAGTATTTCGAAGAATACCTCAAGCCACGACCCGGCGCCGGCCTGCTCGACCTCCTGGAAATGCAGTACACGAACGAGCAGGGGATCTTCTTCGGTCCGCTGCTCCCGCGCATCGAGGGCATCTACCGCAGCGATCTCATCCCGCCCGGCGGCGTCTGGGAGCGATATCGCGATCACCCGGGCTACGCGGCTATCGACCACGTGGACGCGGTGCTGGTGTCGCACGCGCATATCGACCACACGGGCTACATTTCGTTCCTGCGCGAGGACATCCCCATCTACTCGACGGCGATGACGGCGTTCATCGCGAAGTCGATGCAGGACAGCGGGATCGCGGAGCTGGAGAAGGAGGTCTGCTATTTCGCGCCGCGCGAGGTGGACCCCGACTACGACATCATCAAGGGCAGCGACTGGCGCAAGAACCCGTACAAGCTGCGTCCATTCGTGCTGGTCGACGGGCTGAGCGAGGAGGCGGCGCGGTTCTGGCGTCAGAAGCCGGGCACGGGCCGCAACCTGCAATGCTGCGAGTGCGATTCGTCGTGCGACCAGGTCGGCGGGCTGCAGGTGCGCCACTTCCCGGTGGACCACTCGGTCTACGGGGCCTGCGCCTGGGCGGTGGAGACAAGCGCCGGCTGGATCGTCTACACGGGCGACCTGCGACTGCACGGGTCGCGCGGGGAGATGACGCGTCGCTTCGTCGCGGAGGCGAAGGCGCTACGGCCGCGGGCGCTGGTCTGCGAGGGGACGCGCGCCGGCGCCGCGAGGGGGCAGGACGAGCAGATGACGGAGAAAGAGGTCGGGGAGAACGTCCTGCAAGAGGTGCACGCGACCGACGGGCTGGTGATCGCCGACTTCGGGCCGCGGAACGTCGAGCGGCTGTGCACGTTCCTCGACGTAGCGCGGGCGACGAATCGGAAGCTGGTGGTGCTGGCGAAGGATGCGTTCCTGCTGGAGAAGATGCGGCTCGCATCAAATGAGGTGCCGACGGTGGGCGATTCGCCGGAGATGCTGATCTATCGCGACTTGAAGGCGGCACCGTCGTTCTGGGAGCAGACGCTTCGCGACAGGTACGCGAGCCGGCTGGTCACGGGGCCGGACGTCAAGGCGTCGGGCGGCGACTTCATTGTGTGCTTCAGCTTCTGGGACGTGAAGAACCTTATCGATATGCAGCCGCAGGGCGGCAAGTACATCTATTCGTCGAGTGAGAGCTACAGCGAGGAGCAGGACATCGACTTCCGGCGGCTGCACAACTGGCTGCGGCACTTCGGGATGGAAGGCAAGGGGCTGCCGTACATCGACGAGTCGGGCAAGCGCGGGCTGGAGCATCCGGGCCTGCACGCGTCGGGGCACGCGACGGCGGGCGACCTGCTGGAGCTGATCCAGGAGATCGCGCCGCAGACGATGGTGAGCGTGCACACGGAGTCGCCGGGGTATTTCGTCGAGGGGTTGAAGGGGAGCGGGATCGAGGTTATCGTTCCAGAGTACGCGCAGCGAATCGAGATAAGGTGACGTCCGATCGATAGGCAGGGGGCGGAACGATGGAAGCGTTGATTGTCATTTTGCTGGTCGTGCTGGTCGTCGCCGTTGGGGCGCTGGCGTGGGAGCGGCTGCGGGCGCAGCGGGTCGACACGGGCGCGAACGTGGCGCAGATCGTGGCGATCACGCAGCAGGGGCTTGAGCAGCGCATCGAAGGGCTGGACCAGCGGCTGTCGGCTGGGCTGAGCAGCGTGCAGCAGACGATGAACACGTCGTTCGCGTCGACGGCGGAGACGATGCGGAACGTGGGGCAGCAGCTCGGCGAGTTGAAGGCGTCGAGCGCGCAGATGCTGGAGGTCGGAAAGAACATCGACGAGCTGCAGAACGTCCTCAAGCCGCCGAAGATGCGCGGGGGGTTCGGCGAGCTGCTGCTGGAGAACTTGTTGACCCAGATCGTGCCGCAAAACTATGAGATGCAGCACCACTTTCGAAACGGGGAGATGGTGGACGCGGTGGTGCGCCTGGGGAACGGGATGGTACCTGTCGATTCGAAGTTTCCGATGGAGAGCTTCAATCGCGTCGTGGCGGCAGAGACGGACGAGGAACGAACGCCGTTGCGTCGGGCGTTTCTGCGAGACGTGCGCACGCATGTTGACGCCGTGAGCAAGTACATTGCGCCGGACGAGGGAACGTTCGGATTCGCGCTGATGTATATACCGGCAGAGGGCGTCTATTACGAAACCTTCTTCCGGGATGAAAAACTGGACGAGAAGGAGAGCGCCTGGACGTATGCCATGGATAAGAAGGTCATCCCTGTCTCTCCGAACAGTTTCTATGCTTATTTGCAGGCGGTTGTCCTCGGGTTGAATGGGCTGCGAGTGGAACAAAGGGCGCGGGAGATCATGGACCACCTGTCGCGAATAGAGGGCGAATACGATCGTTTTCGTGAGGAATTCGCGGTGCTCGGCGGGCACATCGGGCGGGCGAAGGCGAAGTTCGACGAGGTCGATAAGCACGTTGGCCGGTTGGGAGATCGTTTGGCGCTGCCTTTGGGATCGGAACTGGAGCAGTTGCCGGAGCAGTCGCAGTTCGAGACGTGAGAGCGAATCGATTGCAGGGGTCGAGCCCCGCATGGCGGCATTCTGGCAAGGTCGTTCGCGGTACGAGGTGAGAGATGGCGGAGAACGAGTGGGTCAAGGGGTTCCCCGCGCCGGTGGTCGTCGTTGACGCGAAGGGGATGATCGTCGAGATGAACCCGGAGGCGGAGGAGTGGTACGCGGACCGCGGCGGGCGCGATTTGCTGGGCACAAGCCTGTTCGACGCGCTTCCTGAGACGGCGCGGATTAAGGTCAAGGAGCTTCTAGCATCGAAGGAAACCAACGTCTACACGTTCGAGAGGGATGGCGTAAGGAAGCTGGTCTATCAGTCGCCGTGGTATCGGGACGGGGCGTTCGCCGGACTGGTGCAGTTGCTGCTGGTGGCCCCGCTCGAGATTCCGCACTACGTGCGCGCGCCGAAGGGATGACGGCTTCATCGATTTCGAGTGTTCCCGACGGTGGCGTCAGGCGCGAAGCTGGGCAGTTGCCAGGGCGGGTAAGTGGCGGATCACCGAGGTCATTTTGCACAGGGAGGTGAAAGATGGCAGAGAACGAGTGGGTCAAGGGGTTTCCCGCGCCGGTAGTGGTCTCCGACGTCGGCGGAACGATCGTCGAGATGAACGCGAAGGCGGTGGAATGGTTCGCGAACCGGGGCGGGCGCGATTTGCTGGGCAAGAGCCTGTTCGAGGTGCACCAAGAGCCTTCGCAGAGTAAGATCAAGGAACTTCTGGGGACGAAGGGGACCAACGTCTACACGATCGAGAGGGATGGTGTAAGGACGCTGGTCTATCAGTCGCCGTGGTATCGGGATGGGACGCTCGCCGGGCTGGTGGAGCTGCTTCTAGCGGTCCCGCCCGAGATTCCGCACCACGTGCGCGCGCCGAAGGAGTGACGGCTTCATTGATCTTGGGTACTGCCGACAGCGGCGTCAGCGGCGGAGCTGAGCGGCGGTCAGGCGAACGAGGGACGGAGAGATTAGCTGTGAAAAGGATAATCCGCGCATGTCTCGTTATCTTGCCGGCGCTGGCGTTGGTGTCCACGGCGTGCGGCTCGAGCAAGTCCACGTCTTCGGCATCGCCAACGCCGGTCTCGTCGACGGCGACTGCCGCCGGCGGGCCGACTTCGCCCGCGTCAACGATTCCCGCCGCGCCGATGACGCCGTCCGCCTCGACGGTGCCGGGCGCGACGGCAACGCTCCCTCCCGCTCTGACATCCGACCAGCAGCAGCAGTTGCTGAGCATTGTGTCCAGTGATGCGAGGATTACGAACCTCACCAGCGGCGTCACGGTGGCCAGCTCCAAGCTGGCGACGTGGAACACCGGCCAGGGGACACTGATCGGCGG
>Ga0187849_1005469_pt1 | contig 10044 bp, 5 predicted proteins | sample June2016WEW_4_10_2_FD_132412 | JGI IMG/M metagenome (GOLD analysis project Ga0187849, IMG submission 132412) | Peatland microbial communities from SPRUCE experiment site at the Marcell Experimental Forest, Minnesota, USA - June2016WEW_4_100 | ecosystem: Environmental > Terrestrial > Soil >... | reverse complement strand
CAACCGCTTGAGTTCACTGGCCATAAGTAGAGACTACCTCCATATTCAAGATAATTCCTTCTTTAGAATCGCCGATAAAAGCGCTTTGCGCTCCATCGATTCGAAATATAAAAGCCGAGCCCGCTCAATAAGGGACATCGGAATCGAATAGCTCCCTGCCTCGCACTCGATGACTACACCCTCGAAAGAGGCCTGTTTCAGTTCACCTCTGAAGTTGCGCCTGTTCTGTATCGGAGATATCGTGCGGGCTTCAATTATGTCGCCGATATACTTTTGAAAGTGCTCGAGCTTTCGCAACGGCCGGTCGATACCGGGTGAGGAAACCTCCAGGTTGTATGGGGTCTGGATCAAGTCGGCAACATCGAGCAAATCGCCCGCTATCCGGCTTATTGCAGCGCAGTCCTCAACCGATATTCCCCGCTCACCGTCAAGGAAGATACGCAACACCCACCCGACCGATTCGCGTCGATATTCGATTTCAAGTATTTCCATGCCCTGCGCGGCAATCACCGGATCGAAAAGTTTCCATATTTCACCGATCAGTTCGTCTTCTTTCTTTAGCTGCTGAGCCAATCTACGCCTCTTCCACGTCCTATAGATTACAAAAAAAAGAAGTGAGTCATTCAACCCACTTCTTCTAGCAGACCGACAATTTTCAAATTCCAGTTAGTAACTAACTTTAACTCAGAATCCAGAATAGTTGTCATCCACTGATCGAAGCAGGCCTGGACTTCCAAACCCCCTCAAAAAGGGAAACCCTTCCTTGAAAAGAAGGGAACTTCTCGACCTGGAGCGGGCGACGGGATTCGAACCCGCGACCCCAAGCTTGGGAAGCTTGTGCTCTACCAACTGAGCTACACCCGCAAGTGAGCCAGAATGAGTCATTCTAAATGATCCGTAACACCTTGGTCAAGTAAAATGTGTTCCCGCGCACGCACGGCCGGGAGGCCTTCGGGGCCTGGGATGCACAAAAAAGCGGGCTGAGACCATTTATACATGGAATTCATGGTTGAACCTACCCCGCCCGCGGCAGCAACTTGAGCAGCCATGCGACAATCGCCCAGCGGCGGGTGATGTAGGCATGTTTGGCCCGCCTTCTGACGGCACGCAGGATTTGTCGTGCAGCCACCTCCGGCGAGGCGACCCAGAACGGGCGGGCCGCCTTCATCATGGCGGTGTCAACAAAGCCGGGTTGCGCTTCTGTTACCGTTATGGGAATCTTGCGCCGTCTGGCAAGATCGCGGAGGCCGTCGAGATAAATCGACTGGAAAGCTTTCGAAGCCGCGTAAGCAGCGCCGCCGCCGGTAGCCCGCAGGGCGGCGATTGACGAAATTCCCACCAGATGCCCATGCCCTTGCCGAAAAAAATGCCGCATGGCCGCCTGCGCCAGGGAAACGAACCCCGTGACGTTGACAAGCAGCATGTCGCGGTCCGGGCCCCATTCCAGTTCCAAATTTATGTGGCCGGTTCCCGCGCTTATGATGAACAGATCAACCGTCCCAAGTTCATCGAGGAGGGATTCAATTGCAGCAGCGGCCTTTTCGCTTTCCATAAGATCAACGCGCCGGACAAGTGTGCCGGGGCCGCAGTCAGCAGCTATCTTTTCCAAAAGATCCATCCGCCTGGCCGCAAGGGCAAGCCGCCAGCCCTCACGGCTCAATTCGCTCGCCAGAGCTTTGCCTATTCCGGATGAAGCTCCTATAATTACCGCTACGCGCTTGTGATTTTCCGGAAAACTGCCGGTCTTTGTCATTGCGGCTCCTGTGTGGCGATCCGATGAAGCTGATTGTTATAAGGCCTCCCGCTCCCGCCCTGTCTCGCGGGTGGGTGGGTGGGCTGTCGAGAATGAGCGGTCGGCTTCCGCGCTAGGCGCTCACATGTCGCTACGGGAGGCCGGGCAAGCCCACTTCACAAAGTGAAGCAGGGCGAAGCCCCGTGAAGCGAGACCTTTACACCATTGTAACTTCACCTTCTGATGCGCTTAACATTTGGCTTGCCTTCAAACGTACCACGCTTAATGTCTGCGCGTTCTGCATGGCTGCGTGCACGGTCCACCGCTCTTATCATGTCAGGCGCTTTTTTTTCCAGTAAGGTATTATATAAGTTTATCATACGGGGGTCTCGGAAAGAACGTATCCATACTTCTCCTTACCTCATCGAGCCATTGTTTCCGTTGATCTGCCGTGCTTGTAACAATGACACTGAAGGTTCTGCGGTAAAAGCCGGTGACGCCGCAAAGGCCGAAGATGCAGTTGCGCCAAATTGTCTCCAGAGGGTCACCAAAGACATTTTTCTCCCTTTGAGTTTCGGTGTTGGACGTATTGAATACCATCGCCGTTCGGGCTTTCAGCAATCCGGTTGGTATTCCCTCGCCCGAATCCCCTTCAATAAACTCGTACGCAATACCAGCACGCAGCACTCTGTCGATCCAGCCTTTCAGTATGGCCGGGGGTTGGCCCCACCAGTTTGGATGAACCACAACGATACCCCGGGCTTCGGCGATTTCCCTGCAATGCCTCATGATCGGCTCCGGCACATGATCGGCTTCAGGTATTTCCTGCCTGGTTAGCAGAGGATCGAATTTCTCCTTGTACAAATCATGGAAAAACACCTCATGTCCACTTACACGCCCAAGTTGCTCGACTGCCGCGTGCGCAATAGCGTGGTTGAAACTGCCGCCGTCGGGATGGGCAAGAATGACCGATATTCTCATTTTAAGTTTACCCTGAATGGTGCAGTAAAAGGCTCCGTACGGGTTTTTTCAAACAGTGCCAATGCATAAAAGGGAACTTTTATCGGGTGATAAGGCAGCTATGTTTTCATTTATCCATGTAAGTGTACGGCTATAGCCCAGCGGTGCAATCGCCCATGGTGGAAGCCTCCCGCAAAAAGTCCTAACAGCACCGTCTGCAGACACCAGGTTGGCGCCATGCGCCATGCTGCAAGTTGCCCGAACAGCACGGCTATGACTTCTGTGAACATCAGACCGCAAATGACAAGAACGGTGAGCGCCGCCACGACACGCCGCTCCAATGGACGTTGATATGCCCAGATCAAGAGGGCGGTCCAGCCGAGCATAAGCGAAGCTCCATAGCCCATAGCGAACCGGTAAGCACCTGACATGTCATCGAAGCCCCAAAGCAGCTTCGCAACGGACGGCACGAGCATCGGCATGATAGCCAGTGCGTCGGTAACTGCACCGGCGAGGAACGCAGCTCGAAGAATCCTCTCTTCGTTTGGCATCTGAGTCTCCGTGTTTTGGGCCTAAATGTCCAGGCGACAGTAGTCGCAGGACAGGGCAGCACAGTGTCGCCGTGCAGGTAGACGGTTTCGGTAAGCGCTCATTCGAGGCCGGTCTCTTCGAGTACTAGCCGCGTCGGCTTCACCATCAAATATACCAATCCGGCTGGGAATTCAAAGCGAGAAATCTTGATCGCTAAACAATGTAAAATCGTTGTATATTGACTTGAGCATCTTATCTCATTGACCATGGAGGAGCCTATGTCTCAGCGAGAGTCGATCAGAGGAAGGTTTAACTTTGTAGTAACAGTCCCGGCATGCGTGGTTCTGATCGGGTTTATCTTGATCCTGGGCTTCTTCATGACCGGCTCGGCGCCAGCCGCTGAAAGCAGCCCCGCGGAGGCGCTGAAGATAACTCGCATTACGCCTTCGGGCGCCGATGTCCCACCGGGGAGGCAGATCGTCTTGGAATTCAACCACCCGGTCGTGCCTCTCGGCAGAATGGAACGGAACGCCTCAGAAATACCGATTTCCATTGAACCGGCCCTTTCGTGCCAGTGGCGATGGCTGAATTCTTCCAATCTGGCGTGCCAACTGGACGAGCGGCACGCCATGGCCCCATCGACACGTTACAATATCACCGTCAGGCCTGAGATCAAGTCGGAGGACGGGGCTGTTCTGGCTGAACCGGTCACTCACTCTTTCATAACACAGCGCCCCAAAATCAGCTTCGCGGTATTCGAAGAGTGGCTGTCGCCTGTAAAGCCGCAAATCAAGGTACGTTTCGAGCAGGCTGTCCGGCAAGACTCTATAGAAGCGCACGCATTCTTTAGGGGAGAAGCAGGCTTGAGAGTTGGGGCGAAAGTCCTGGAGGACCACCGGGATGACCAGTATGAGAAACCGGGACTTATCTGGCTGTTGAGTCCGCTGGGCGACCTTCCTCCGGACAAGGCCATACAACTCGTGGTCGAACCGGGAATTCTATCTGTCAGTGGGACCGAACCCGGCGTCGAAAGCCGGGCGGTCTTAGGCTTTCGTACACTTGGGCGGTTCCGGTTCGTGGGTGTGCAGTGTTTTGACCTGAGCGGCATCCCGTCAATCATTCGCCCTGAGCCCAGCGCTTCGCGGAATTTGCCTAAGACCGGATGCAATCCTCAAAGCTCTGTTTCCCTGCTCTTCAGCTCTCCGGTAGCTCAATCGGAACTTAAAGAGAAAGTGTCGGTTACGCTGAGCGCAAAGGGCGCGCCGGCCGGTAACGTCTGGCCTGAATACCCGGGATACTCCAGGCTCAGAGAACTGCCTCAAAAGGGCGGTTATTTCGCCTATGAGCTCGAAAACGAATCCCTCAAACCGTTCAGCAAGTATCGAATCCATGCCAAAGCGAACAGCCTCAGGGATGAATTTGGAAGACCTCTCGCCAAAGCCGTCGACATGCTTTTACAGACGGACCATTTGCCGCCTGAATTGCGCCTCTACAAGAACATGTCTGTCCTGGAGAAGGGGATCGATACCGATTTGCCCGTCTTTGCGAGCAATATCGACGGGATCGATCTCAGGTACCAGACGTTTACGGCAGCGGGAAAATCTCCCGCAAAACTGGCGTCTCTTCCCGGCCCCAGGGTCCGAGACGTCACGACTGCAATACCGATGGGAGTACGAAAGCTTATTTCTGAGGAGTCGGGGGTCCTCACAGGGACCGTTTCGTCCCGCCCACCCATTCATCGGAAGAAGCAGGAGCAGGAGCAGGAGCACGAGCAGGAGCCAAACTGGTTTTTTGCGCAGGTAACTCCCTTTCATGTTCATGTAAAGATGGGACATTTTAACACATTGGTCTGGATTACCGACCTTCAGACTGGCGAGCCGGTCCCCGGAGTCAGCGTGGAGATCCGGAAAGATTCGTATAAAGATTTAGAAACTCAGACGGAACCTCTTTCAAAAGCGGTGACCGATTCAAACGGCATAGCCGAACTCGCGGGGACCTCGAAAATCGATCCCGAGCTCAAACTCGCTGAGGGTTATGCGTACGACAGTGCTCAAAGGTTCCTCGTGCTGTGCCGCAAAGGAAACGATATGGCGCTGGTCCCGCTAATGTATAACTTCCGGGTCGATTCGGAAGGAGCGAACTACCAGTACATCCCCTCCTCGATGCGGTCGCTGCACGGGCATATTCGCGCCTGGGGGGCCACCGCGCAGGGTATCTACAAGGTAGGGGACACAGTTCAGTACAAAATCTATGTCAGGGATCAGGAAAACCGGCGTTTTATCCAGCCGCCTGCGGCCTCCTACAACCTGAAAGTCCTGGACCCAGCCTCCAGGGTTATCTTTCAGCGCGATAACATTGAACTTTCAGAATTCGGCGCTATGGACGGCGAGTTTCTGATTCCCAAGAACGGTGCGGTCGGATACTACAATTTTCAGCTTGAATCCAGTTTCGCCAAGCTGAATCTGGAACCGCTTCAAGTGCTTGTAAGCGACTTTACGCCCTCGCCCTTTCAGGTCACCACCGAGCTCAACGGGAAGATCTTTGGCACGGGTGAGCCGGTTACTGTCTCGACTCAGGCCAAACTTCATGCCGGGGGGCCTTACGCGGGTGCGGACCTTGGCGTGACGGCGTCTGTGGAGGCCCAGCCTTTTCGGCCTGTTAACCCTGTCGCCCGTGATTTCCAGTTCGACGTTATCGAAAAAGTCGATAAAGAAGATTACGGAGAAACCAGGCCCGAAGTTCAAACCGTTTTTCAGACAAAAGGTAAACTGGACAATAACGGCAATTTCGAGACACAGTTTACCCTTGCCGAACTGCCGGTCTACTATGGGCGGCTCACTGTCGAGAGTTCCGTCAGAGACGAACGGGGCAAATCTGTCGCAAACCGTGCGACAGCAGCCTGCTATGGGCGTGACCGTTTTGTCGGACTGAATCAGCAGGCTTGGGTTCTCCAGGAAGGAAAACCCGCGAGGACAGCCTTCATTGTAACGGACCAGATGGGAAACACCGTCGCAGGCGCTCAGGTCCGAATCGATGTTGAGAAACTCCAGACCAAAGCCGCTCGAGTCAAGGGGGCGGGGGACGCCTACCCGACCCGATATGAGGAGGAGTGGACGCCGGTTGAAACCATGAGCGTGTCATCGGGCGTTGAACCGCTGAACTTCGAATTTACTCCGAAGCTGTCTGGAACAGTAAGAATAGTAGCCAGTGTTTCAGACTCCAAGGGTCGCGTTCACAAAACTGCAATGCGGCAATGGGTTTCGGGGAAAAGCGACGTCCTCTGGAAGACAGAGGAAGGAAACCTGCTGAATATCTATCCCGATAAAGAAGAATACCACGTGGGCGATACGGCGCGGGTTTTCGTGAAAAACCCGTTCCCTGGCGCAAAGGCCCTGGTTGCCGTGGAGCGTTACGGAGTGCTGGAACACTGGGTGAAAACCCTGGAGCACAGCGCCGAGTTAATCGAAATCCCGGTTCTGCCCGATTACCTGCCCGGATTTTATGTCAGCGTGATGGTGATGTCCCCAAGAGTTGAAAAGCCTCTTGGCCCGGGAGGCGAAGACCTTGGCAAACCGGTCTTTCGCATAGGTTACGCGAAGCTCGAGGTAAAGGACCCGTTCAAGGAGATTCAAGTACAGTGCAGGACCGACAAAGAAACTTATAAGCCGCGCGAGACGGTAAAGCTCCAGTTCGAAGCCCGCCCGAGAAATCTTTTGCCCGGCGAGCCGATCCCACCCATAGAACTTGCGGTCGCCGTTCTCGATGAGTCGGTTTTCGACCTTCTGCGCCAGAAAAGAGGCGCTTTCGATCCCTACCAGGGTTTTTATAAGCTGGAGGATTTGGACCTTGTCAATTACAACCTGATAATGCAGTTGGTGGGCAGAGAGAAGCTGGAGAAAAAGGGAGGGTTTCCTGCGGCCGCCGCCGGGTTCGATCTTGGCATGCGCTCGGTCTTCAAGTTCGTAACCTACTGGAATCCATCCATTCGTGTCAATGGAGAAGGCAAGGCAAGCGTCGAGTTTCAGTTGCCGGATAATCTGACGGGATGGCGCGTGCTGGCAATGGCTGTATCTCCGGATGATCGCATGGGTTTGGGAGAGTCCACCTTCAAAGTCAATCAGTTGACTGAGATCAGGCCTGTGCTCCCCAACCAGGTCCTGGGAGGAGATAGCTTTGAAGCCGGTTTTTCGGTGATGAACCGGACGGGAGAAAGCCGAAATATCGAAGTGAAAATCACGGCCGAGGGCCAGGTTGCCCCCGGTAAATCCGGCCAGTCGAAAAACGCTGTCGCTACGACTACGCAAACAATTGCGGCTGAGCCATATAAGCGCTATACGGTCCGGCTGCCGGTGGAGGCCACCGGCAAGGGTGAAATAGTTTTCACTGTGCAGGCCGGTGACGCTCTGGACCGGGACGGCTTGAGGCACACTCTGAAAGTTCTTCCGCGCCTTGACCGAAACGTCGCGGCCGCTTACGGGACCATCCTGACGGGCGAGGCTTCTCAGGGAGTTGAATTCCCCGAGAACATGCGTCCGGACTCGAGCCTGCTGAGCATAGGGCTCTCGCCCTCAATTCTGGGGGGGCTGGAGGGCCCCTTCGATTTCATGAAAGTCTACTCATTCGAGTGCTGGGAGCAGAAGATAAGCCGGGCGGTCATGGCAGGTGCGGCCGCCGGCCTTGCGCCCTATTTTTCGAATTCCTTCTCATGGCAAAACGCACCAGGGGAGGCGGACAAGATACTTGCAACCGCCTCCGAGTTTCAGGCTCCCAACGGCGGAATGGCTTTCTACCAGCCCCGCGATGACTATGTAAGCCCATTTCTCAGCGCTTTTACGGCCAAGGCTTTCAACTGGCTGAGGGAGTCGGGCCACGCGCCTCCCGTTCCGGTTGAGGAAAAACTCACACTCTATCTTATCGATCTTCTGAAGCGCGACGAATCGGGAGACGCCGTTTCCCGCAGTGTTCTTTCCAATGTAAGGGCGCTTGCCCTGTCGGCTCTGGCCGATAACGGCAAAGTCTCACGCGCCGACCTTGAACGCCATTACCTGCGCCTGCCGGAGATGAATCTTTTCGGCAAGGCCATGTTTCTGGAAGCCCTCAGTAAAGTGTCCGATACTCTGGAAATGAGAAAAGAAGTGGTAAAAAACATTCTCTCCCACTCCGACCAGAGTAGCGGGACAATCAGATTTGCCGAGCAACCGGATTCGTCGCTGGGCTCCATCCTGTCCTCGCCGATCAGGGACAATGCAGCAATTCTGATGGCTTTTCTATCTTACCGGGCCCAAAGCCCTGTGGACGATCTCAGTGATATCCCCTTAAGACTGATGGCGACGATCGCATTGAGCAGAAAAGGCCTGGATCACTGGGCCTCAACCCAGGAGAACCTCTTTGCGGCAATGGCGGCCGTTCGTTACAGCAAAACATTCGAAACGCAAAAGCCGCAGTTAAGCTTTCAAGCGCTGATCGATGAGCAACCAATTGGCAAGGGCAGCTTTGAGAGTTTTGCGGACAAGTCCCTGAAATTCGATTACCGGATACAGGATTCGGATCGCGGGCGAAAAACGGCCGTGAAGGTGCGCAAGGAGGGGGAGGGCAGGCTTTACTATGATACGGTGCTTTCCTATGAGCCGGCCCAAATGAGTGGTGATTCGATCAACGCCGGGATTGAAATTCACAGGGAATACAGTGTCGAACGCGACGGGAAATGGGTCCTTGGGCAAAATCCCCTCCAGGTCAGGACTGGCGACCTGGTAAGGGTTGACCTGTTCGTATCTTTGCCCTCGGAGCGCTTCTTCGTCGTTGTGGAGGACCCTGTGCCGGGCGGCCTGGAACCGGTAAACAGGGAACTTGCGACCTCCTCGGAAGTTGACGCGCAAAAAGGCGAATCTGCGTTCGCGCCGGAGTCGCTGCGCAGCCGCTACACGGACTGGAGGAACTTCGGGATATCCCGCTGGAGCTTCTACCACAAGGAATTACGGCATGACTCCGCCCGGTTTTATTCAGAGCGGCTCGGCGCCGGACATTATTATCTCTCATACACGGCTCAGGCGATTGCTCCGGGCGAATTCACGGCGCTGCCGGCTCGTGCCGAACAAATGTATGAGCCTGACGTTTACGGGAAAAGTTCACCCACAGTGCTGAAAGTGGAACTTTCCGAGTGAGAAAAAAGATCCACCGCAGGCAAGAAGCGAGAAGCAGGAAGCAGGAAGCGGGAAGCGAGGAGCGGGAAGCAAGAAGCGAGAAGCAGAAAGCTCTGAATGAGTGGGCTGCAAAATGAGTCACCGCCTGCGCGGAGGTCGCCGAGGATTTTGAACCCGTCATCCCGGCAGTACGTCATCCCGGCAGTACGTCATCCCGGCAGTGCCTTTGAGCCGGGACCAGAGCCGGGACCCAGAGCCGGGATTCAGAGCCGGGTCACCCTGCTTCGTTCCTCCGGATATTAAGAGGTCGCCGAGGATTTTGAACTCGTCATTCCGGCAGCGCTTTTGAGCCGGAATCCAGCTGTGTCTTGGAGCCGTGTAATGTCTCTGATGGTCAAGGGTCGGCATAGTCTTACCACCGCGCTACGCTCGCCCACCGATTCATCTACCAGGGTTGTGGGTGGGCACTATAAGGCTACCGCGCGTCGCTCTCCAACCGTCCCTGGCTTTCAGATGATCTTGCCATAAGCGAATCATATTTTGAAACATCGCAAAATCAACCTGTTGGCAAGCTGTACGTAACAAAATAGATTTTTGACCCCGGAATAATCTGGGGCATTATCTGCCTGTTATTTCTGGTGAAAAACAGAAAGGAGGCAGAAAATGGCCCCGGAACTTTTT
>Ga0187849_1005462_pt1 | contig 10049 bp, 8 predicted proteins | sample June2016WEW_4_10_2_FD_132412 | JGI IMG/M metagenome (GOLD analysis project Ga0187849, IMG submission 132412) | Peatland microbial communities from SPRUCE experiment site at the Marcell Experimental Forest, Minnesota, USA - June2016WEW_4_100 | ecosystem: Environmental > Terrestrial > Soil >... | reverse complement strand
TGGGCGGCAACTACACCGTCAACCCGATGGCCTTCGATTTCGGCGCGGCTAATCCCACTTATTGCGTTGTAGTGGGCGGCGTTTGCGAAATGGGCCAGTCCGCCATCGCAGCCATGGAGGCGGTCAACTCGCAGTTCGGCATTCCGTACGGCCACATCGAGGTCACTATCGAGGTCCCGGCGGACGACGGTGGCGCTGCGTTCACCATGGCTGACGTCACCACGCTGTGCAGTTGGATCAAATCCAATGGCATAGCGGGGATCCACTATTGGTCGCTCGACCGCGACACGAGCGTGACCTATGCTAATGCAATCAAGTCCGCTTGCGGCGCGAATTAACTAGATAAGCGCCAGCGGGGGTTCAGCCTTCCGCTGGCGCTATTAACAACCCCTAGGGCCGGTCTGGAAAGCCTCCAACCGGCCCTCCCCTTGAACCCTATCAAGTTTCGGCCCGGACGGCAGCGTCCGGGCTTTTTTGTCGCACCAGCATAGGAACGTGCCGTGCCGGCATGTTCTCGCCTTGGGGCTTCAGGATTACCCGCCACGGCAAACTCGATTCAAACCAAAACTTGTAGTAATACACATCGGGCTCGCTGCGGTAGAGTCACGCCCCACGCCGGTGGGTGTGCGCCCCCGCCCGCAACCGCGGCCCAATGCCTCCGTTGCTTTTGAGCGCACCTGCTCCTTGCGAGTAACTTATCAGCGAATTGCGCCGATACCGTGCGGCTCTCGTGAACGTGCGTTGACGCGCTGACGGGGAGATGTTGTCGCACTTCATGGGGGAATACTACGTGGCAGACTTGGTACGGCTTCCAGCGCGCAACAGTACGCGCACCCCTAGTAAATGCGCCTCCCCGGCTTTACACTCGACTCGTTCCGGCATGCGTCGACATGGTCCGGCCGGAGACAGGGATTCGCCGGAGTCTTCCGGGAAGAACCCACGGATTCTGAAAGAATCCGGAAACGGGGAGGAGAAAAATGACTAAACGAATTGTGCTAAGCGTTCTTGGCGCACTGCTTCTCATCCTGTCGGCGGCAACGGCCACCGGAACGGCCTGCTATACGGCCTGGGTTTCTACCACGGCCTACAGTACCGGAAACACAGTCAGCTACAGCGGCGTGAATTATACGGCCGCGTTCTGGAGCCAGGGCTCGAACCCATCCACCAACAACGGCGGGTCCGGCAGCGGCGAGCCATGGATTTCTAACGGCGCCTGCAGCGGCAGTGGCACAGCCACGGCAACAGCCACGAAGACTGCCACGGCAACGGCCACGAAGACTGCGACCGCCACCGCTACGGCGACGGGTTCCAAGACCGCCACCGCTACGGCCACCAAGACCGCCACCGCTACGGCGACGGCCACCGCTCCGCCTGCTTCCGGCTTCATCTTCAGTCCCTACAAGGACGTGACGGTGGACGCGAACTGGAACACCGGTGCACAGCAGACTACGGTGACGGGTACCAGCGAGCTGGTCACCCTCGCAATGCCGAACCGGACGCTGACCTGGGCGTTTGCCACGGGCACCTGCGGTTCGGAGACCTGGGCAGGCATCACGGTAGCCCAAGAAGCCACAAACGTTGCGACCTTCGTCAGCGCCGGTAAGGACTACATCGTCAGCACCGGCGGCGCCGCGGGTTCGTTCGACTGCCCCAGCAGTGCGGGGTTAGTCTCCTTCATCAACAGCTACTACTCGGCCAACATGCAAGGCGTCGACTTCGATATCGAGAGCGGCCAGACGCAAACGGTCATTAACGATCTGGTCACCTCCGCGAAGGGAGCCGAATCGTCATTTCCCAACATGCGCTTCAGCTTCACCTTGGCCTCGTTTGGAGGTAGCGTGAATCCGATTTTGGGCGCGACGGGCGTGGCGGTCGTGAACGAGATCAAGTCAGCGGGTCTGGGCGGCAACTACACCGTCAACCCGATGGCGTTCGACTTCGGCGCAGCTAATCCCACTTATTGCGTTGTAGTGGGCGGCGTTTGTGAAATGGGCCAGTCCGCTATTCAAGCGATGGAGTCGGTCAGCTCGCAGTTCGGCATTCCGTACGGCCACATCGAGGTCACTATCGAGGTCCCGGCCGATGACGGAGGCGCGTCGTTCACCATGGCCGACGTCACTACGCTGTGCAATTGGATCAAATCCAATGGCGCAGCGGGGATCCACTATTGGTCCCTCGACCGCGACACGAGTGTGACATATGCGAAGGCAATCATGTCCGCTTGCGGCGCGTATTAACTAGATCAGCGCCAGCGGGGGGTTCGGCCTTCCGCTGGCGCTATTAAAGTCCCTTGGGGCCGGTCTGGATAGCCTTCAGCCGACCCTAACCTGAAACCTACGAAACTTTGGCCCGGACGGCAGCGTCCGGGCCTTTGTGCGTGTGCGGACGCGTGTGGCCGCGGCTCGGGTGACGAGACTAGTGCTGTGACCGCGAGGTCCGCTCCCTATACGGTCGCGGCTCTGTGACCGGTACGAGCCGCGACCGTCAGCAAGCGGTGGAACCGAACCATCTGGTCAGAGTATTAGCTCTGCTTTGTCATCACAATAAGAAGGCCGTAAACGCCGGGAGGCGCGGCGCCCCCTGATCCGAGTACAATGTTCGTTAGTACGAATATGCAGACACCACAACTAACTCAATCTATTCTCACCGCCGCTCTCGACGGTCTCGAACTGCAGAAGAGCCGTATCGAAGACCAAATCGCGCAGGTCCGGTCCCTACTCGGCGGCGCGCCACGGAAGCCCGTCGCGTCGGCGGAAGCCTCCGGCGAAGTGGCCCCCAAGCGCACCTTGAGCGCGGCCGCACGAAGAAGCATAGCCACCGCTCAGAAAAAGCGTTGGGCTCTGATCCGGAAACAGAAAGCGGCCGGCGGCGAGCCCGCTGCTAAAGCTGCAGTCAAACCCGCCAAGAGAAAACTGAGCGCCGCCGGACGGCGTGCGATCATCGAGGCCACCAAGAAACGGTGGGCCAAAGTCCGGGCGGAAGCTGCCAAGGCTAAGAAGGCGGCGGAAGCAAAGTAGCCGATCGCTCTCGATAAGCGCCGCCGGCACTATTCGTGCGGCGCTCGCGCTTTCGCGCGCTTGATCGAGCCCCGGTTAGTGCCGCATCCCGAATCCCGTAAGATCGAGCGACGGGCATGGCGCCTGGTCGATGCCTCCCGCACAACCATCGCCCATGTCCGTTCCTCGCAGCCGTAAGTCATTCCGGCGGTCCCCGCGATATCTCCGGCCTCTGTGCCGCTATGCTGGCCGCACCGCACCTTCACAAATCTCCGGCGCTAAACTATACTTACGGATTGTGGTCGCGGCAGTGTCCCCGACGGATTAAGGCGCGTTAATTTCAATGACAGATCATCGGAACTTTGCAGGCGGGGTCACAGCCGTCTCGACCGCCTCGGGCGGTCTGTTCAACGGCTTCTTCAAACTCGTTAAAAACCGGAAACTCCTAAAAGGCGACCTTGTAGACGGCCGTGCGCGCCGCCTCTTCGACATGATGGGGCGTGCCTGCGATGCCGGCGTCTATCCCTACCAGCTTCCCTTGGAGAGCCGGTCGGGGCCGTGGGTGCGGGCCGAAGGACGCGACATGCTGTTGCTGTCCTCCTACGACTACCTCGGGCTGATCGGCGATCCCCGCATCGACGAGGCAGCCATCGCGGCCATTCGCAAGTACGGCACTGCAACGGGCGGCGCGCGCATGCTTACCGGAACCATCGACCTGCACCGGCAGATGGAAGAGGATTTCGCCCGGTTCCGGGGCACCGAGGAAGTAATCAGCTTCAACTCGGGCTATGTCGCCAACCTCGCCGTAGTTTCCGCGCTGATGACGCCGCAGGATCGCGTCATCCTGGACGCGCTGTCGCACCGCAGCCTCTCCGATGCCTGCCGCTTGGCCGGAGTACAGATCCAGCGGTTCCGCCATAACGACCCGGCTTCGCTGCGGCACGAACTCGAATCGGGCGCGCCTGCCAACCGCACGCTCATCATCGCCGATGGCGTCTATTCGATGGATGGCGACATCTGCCGGTTGCCGGAACTGATTGCGCTGAAGAAGGAGTTCGGCTGCTATCTGATGATGGATGAGTCGCACGCGACGGGCGTACTCGGGAAAACCGGGCGCGGCACCGACGAGCACTACGGATGCGCGACTACCGACGTGGACATCTGGACGGGCTCGCTAGGCAAATCGATTCCCGCCAGCGGCGGCTTTGCGGCGTGCTCGCGGGAGGTGGCGATTTACCTGCAGCACGCAGCCTCGCCGTTTATCTTCTCGGCGGCGCTCTGCCCGGTGTCGGCGGCAGTGACGTGCGCGGCGCTAAAGATTTTAGCGAGCGAACCGGAGCGGATCGAACTCGTGCAACGGCACGCCGCCTTCCTCCGCGACGGCCTGCGCGAGTTGGGCTACGACGTCGGCGCTTCCGAGACGCACATTGTCCCTGTGATTCTCCGGGACGAAGAAACCGCCGCCATGCTGGCCGCGCGTTTGCGCGATTTGGGAGTTATCGCCACGCCGATCATGTTCCCGGCCGTCCCCCTCGGGACCGCGCGCTTGCGGCTGTGCGCGACGGCGGCGCAGACCGTCGAAAATCTCGAGTTCGCGCTCGAAGCATTCCGCAAACTCCGCGCCTGACGGGTTGCGAAAAACCCGTGCCACGCGCCAAGTACGGGCGTCCTGAGTTTTCGCGGCATCGATTGCGCCCGCTTCGACGACGTGCTCACGCCGCTGGAACGCTCGATTCACATCTCGGGAATACGCAACTGGTTGGTGGGCCCTGTAGGATTTGAACCTACGACCAACGGATTATGAGTCCGCTGCACTAACCGCTGTGCTAAGGGCCCAGGTCTGATTATAAGGCGAAATGGAATTGTCTTTGAACGGTTGCGGGCCGTTCTGCGTGGCAATCCTAGCGAGCGTCTCGTAGCTGGCGCGCATGTTTTTATTGTACGTGCCGTTCAGTCCGCAATAGTTGACGTCGTCCTCGTATTGAGTGGTTCACGCCACGAACGCGATCCCGTCCGCGCACCGCCCCTTTCCGGCACTCGGGTGCTCCAGGTGGCACGGCGTTCATGGCGGTGACGAATTTTCTGTATCCGCGCTGCGTCGGGAGCCGTCCTAATTATTACAAGCCCAGTTGCGCGCAGCGATGAAGCGGAGTTCACGAATGCGGTTCACACGCTTTCGGGACGCGGCTTGGTCTCCCGCATTTGTAGGAGTACGAGAAATAAACATGTGGTACATGGGGGTAATCTGCGGGTTTTTACCCTAAATATTTGGTACTGGAGCGCGCCACGGGCTATCATAATGTAAAGACTTGACTTATTTCGCCCGATCTTACAAAATGAACACTAACCGGTACGGTCCCCCGTACTCGGGAACGGGGCGGCATAAAACAGAAGGGTGGTTTCGTGTTTTTTGGAAATCACGGTCGCATGCAAAGGCGGAACTTGATTCGGCTCCTCCAGTTCGTCATGGCCTTGGCGGTCTCCGCCGGGGCTGCTTTCGCGGCGGCGACTCCGGAGCAAACCACTGCTCCATCTCATCGGGCGGCTACGCCCGTTCACCGGAAGCACACTCATCGCAAAACGGCGCTGGCCGCGCAGCACAAGACGAGCGTTTCGGGACGCACGACACCGGCGTCGCTGACCCGCAGCACGGTCCGGCGGAGAAGGGCGATCTACAGAGAGGAGTGGACGTCCCCGACGTTCGCTAACTCGACGGCCGGCGATCGAATCGATGGCGACGACTTAGTCGTGCGCCGCGCCGCGGTCGAAGCGCTGGGGCCGTATAACGGCACGGTAGTCGCCGTGGAGCCGAATTCCGGCCGCATTCTATCGATCGTGAATCAGCATACCGCGCTGACGTCCGGTTTCCAGCCGTGCTCGACCGTGAAGATCCCGGTCGCACTGGCCGCGCTGAGCGAGGGACTGATCGACCGCTCCACGTCCTCCATCCCTATTTACGGGCGCACCCGCATGGGGCTCACCGAGGCCCTAGCGCACTCCAACAACTACTACTTCGCCACGCTCGGAACGAAGCTGGGCTACGACAAGTGGAGTTACTACGCGCACGAGTTTGGCCTGGGCGAGAAGGCGGGCTTGAATATCGAGGGCGAAGAGTCCGGTTATTTCGCCGGCGAGCCGCCGAAAAACGGCGGGATGGGAATGATGACCAGCTTCGGCGAAGGCATTACGGTAACGCCTCTCGAACAGGCCGCTCTGCTTTCGGCCGTTTCCAACGGCGGCACGCTCTATTACTTGCAGTATCCGCAATCGCAGGCGGAACTCGATGCATTCGTTCCCAGGGTCAAACGGAAACTCGATATCGGCGAATACATTCCGCAGATCAAGCCCGGCATGGTGGGCGCCGTCGAATACGGCACCGCGCGCAGTTCCGAGCTCTCCGATCCATCGGCTCCCATTTGCGGAAAGACCGGCACCTGCACCGGCGGCACCACGCACCTCGGCTGGTTCGGCTCGTTCAACGATTTCGGCCAGAACCGCGTCGTCCTCGTCGTGTTATTGACCGGCGGGCGCGGCGTGAGCGGCCCCACGGCGGCGCAGATAACCGGCAACATCTACCGCAACCTCCAGCAGCAGGGCTACTTCAACCAGCGCCCGGCGTTCTCGCCGGCGATTTTAGTGCCTAGATAGCCGCTCCGGCACGTCTCAGCCGCTCGCTATAATCGACAACCCACCCGCTACCACTCGACTGGCTTGCCGGGTTCCAGCGTCCAGACCTGCGGGCCGCCATTCCCGATAAAATTCGCCAGATCCTCGGGTTTTCCGGTGAGCGCCGGGAACGTTCCGAAGTGCATCGGGATAATCTTTTTCGATTGGAGCAGGGACGCGGCGAGCGCGGCCTCGCGCGGGCCCATCGTGAACAGATCGCCGATGGGCAGAAACGCCAGTTCCGGATGGTAAAGCCGTTCGATGAGCTCCATATCCGAGAAGACGTTCGTATCCCCGGCGAAATAGAGAGCGCGGCCGTCCGGGAAGCGCAGCACGTAGCCGCAGGCCTCGCCGCCGTAGACGATGCTGCCGTCGTCTTCCTGGATGCCGCAACTGTGCCCCGCGTGCGTCATCGTCGCCACCACCGGCCCAACTTTTTGCGAGCCGCCCTTATTCATCGCGCTGACGTTTTGGACGCCTTTCGACTCCAGCCACGCGCCGGTCTCGTAAATCGCCACCACTTGCGGCGAAAATTTCTTCGCCAGCGGAACGGCATCGTGGATGTGATCGAAATGGCCGTGCGTAATCAGGATCGCGTCCACGCGCGAGATGGAATGTGTTTTCGGATAAGCGGGGTTGCCCTCCGTCCAGGGGTCCATCAGGATGACCTCGCCCGTCTCCAGACGGAATTGAAAGCTGCCGTGACCAAGCCAGGTGATCTCTATCATCTATGCGCTCCTGAAGAAAATGGTGGTGTGCCCCACGGTCAGATTATCGCCCATTGCTCTTGGCGGCGGGATCGGCGATTATGTCGTTCTCATAGCAGGCTCCGCGCGGCAACTCAAACCCCAAGGACTGGTATGGTCTCAATTGCAAGCCGGGCGGCAGATCCGCCGAAAGCCGATAGGTTCCCCCTGGCAGCCGCGCGAACGCATACGCGCCGCGTTCATCGGTCGTGGTCTCGAACGACTTTTCTTTGGATTGAATCCTGACCACAACGCCGGGAAGAGGATGGAAGTCTTCACCGACTAGAAACATTCCGTAGGCCGAATCGTTCCGTCTGCCGTTCTTCTCTGCGCGCAATTGTTCGAGAATGGCGCTCGCATATTTCAATTCGCGGGTTCCTTCCCATGGCCCAGCTGCAAAAATGTGCTTAACCGCGCGATCCTGCCACACTCCTACGAACACGAGATATTGTTCACCTACTTGGAAACGCACTCCTCCGGGGAATGGCTCCAGATCGATGTAGTCCCCTTTTACGCCCCTGAACTTTTCTTCAACGCGGAAACGAATTTGCCCCAGTGAAGTCCATCCCGTATCCGTGCCAACGAATGCCGCTCTCACATGCTTGAGCAAAGTGCATGGGTAGGGTAATCTCACCCAGTCCTGCGCCAATAAGGAGAGAGTAGCAGCCAAGAACAAGCCGCAAAAAAGATAGGCACGGCGTAGCACGCGGCCATTATAGCGCGGGCAACGCTCACTCGCGTTTGGCAGGTAGGGGAACGGTGATTCCCGGCGGGCGCAGTATTGTGAATGGTTCTGGAGCAACTGGACGGGGTTTCCAGACTTTCCGAAAGCACCGGCAGCGGACAGGCGGGCCTTAGCAGGCTGCTGAAAAAGGCTGTTGCAACCGCTAATAACAGGCGAAACCGCCTGTCCCTCAACGTAATATCAATAGTTTGCGCAGCCAGTGGGACAGGCCTCCTGGCCTGTCCAAGCAAAGCCTATTCCGGCAACCTGCTACGATAGCCGCGCCTTCACCTTGTCGCTGAGCGCCTTGCCGTCCACGCGCTTGCCGGTGAGTTTGGCTTGCGTTGCCTTCATCACCACGCCCATCTGTTTGAGGCTGGCGATTCCGGTTTCGGCGATGGCGGCCGCTATGGCGGCATCGATTTCCTCGTCGCCGGCGGAAACCGGCATGTAGGATTCGATGATGGCCAGTTCCGCGTCTTCTTTCGCGGCCAGTTCGGGCCGGCCGCCCTTGCGGAACATTTCGGCGGATTCCTTGCGCTGTTTGACGAGCGTGTTCAGAATTTGCAACTCGCTCTTTTCGTCCAGCGGCTTCATCGAGTCCACCTCGTGTTTCTTCAGCGCCGTCTTGATGAGCCGGATTGCGCCGAGCCGGTCTTCATCCCGCGCCTTCATCGCCGCGGTCATGTCGGATTGGATCTGATCGAGTAGAGACACCTTTCTGATATTCTATAGGAGATTTCTCGAAGGAGTCTTTGAAAAGGGCCGGCGGGAAGCACCGGAGTCCACGCCCTCCTCGCCAGGGGGCGGCTACGCCGTAGTTCGGGGAGCGCGTTTCCTTCCCGGCTAGGGGCGTCACGGAGCCAGGCAGCGGAGCGGCGAGGGCAACCTCGAAGCCTCCGCCATCCGGATCGAACCGGGCCGGTTGCGCAGCCAAGCCAGCGGCCGTTTTCAATGGAATCCAAATATACAGGGAGCTCTCCTACGATATGCACATCATTAAACAGCGGCTTCTGACGCCGGGACCGACGCCTCTTTATCCCCCAGCGTTGCACGCCATGATGGCCTCGGATATCCATCATCGGACCGAAGACTTTCGCACTCTTTACCGCTCTGTGCTCAAGAACATGAAAGAAGTGTTGGGCACGAGCAACGACCTGCTCATCTTCTGCGCGTCGGGCACCGGAGCGATGGACGCTTCGGTCTCGAACCTGTTCTCGCGCGGCGACAAGGTGATCGTCTGCACGGCCGGGAAATTCGGCGAACGCTGGGTGGAGATCGCCAAAGCCTATGGGCTGGAAGCGATCGTGCTCGAATCCCCGTATGGCGGCGTGGTGACGCCGGACCGCGTTTTGATGGCGCTGGCCGCCAACCCGGCGGTGCGCGGCGTTTTCGTGCAGGCTTCGGAGACTTCGACGGGCGCCGCTCACGACGTGCGCGCCTTGGGAGAAATTGTCTCGAAGACCGAGGCCATCCTGGTAATCGACGCCATCACCGGGATGGGAACCATGCCGCTCGATATCGACGGCTGGGGTTTGGACGTGGTGATCGGCGGCTCGCAAAAAGCGTTCATGATCCCGCCCGGCCTGGCGTTCATGACCGTGAGCCCGAAGGCGTGGAAATTTGCCGAAACGGCCACGCTGCCGCATTACTACTTCAATCTCAAAAAGGAAAAGAAGAGTGGCGACGCGGGCGAATCGAGTTGGACGCCCGCCACCAGCCTGTTGCTGGCGCTCGCGCCCGCGCTCGAATACATCAAAGGGATCGGCATGGCCAAGCTGATCGAAAACGCGCAGTTGCTGGCGCGCGCGACCAGGGAAGCAGCCGTCGCGCTGGGCCTGGAACTGTTCGCGCCAGAGGCGCCGGGCGCGGCCGTCACCGCCATCAAAGCGCCGGCCGGCATGGATTCCGGCGTCA
>Ga0187849_1005460_pt1 | contig 10049 bp, 3 predicted proteins | sample June2016WEW_4_10_2_FD_132412 | JGI IMG/M metagenome (GOLD analysis project Ga0187849, IMG submission 132412) | Peatland microbial communities from SPRUCE experiment site at the Marcell Experimental Forest, Minnesota, USA - June2016WEW_4_100 | ecosystem: Environmental > Terrestrial > Soil >... | reverse complement strand
GCCCAAGCCCCGCTGCCATTGGGTGTTGGAGGGATCGGCGGCCGCCAGCCGCTGCGCGATGGCGAGCGAGGCCCGGTAGGCGGCCAGCGCCCCGCCCAGATCGCCCTGCGCGCGCAGCACATAGCCCAGCTTGATCTGTGTGGCGCTCAAGTCCCGCTGCCATTGGGCGTTGGAGGGATCGGAGGCCACTAGTTTCCGTAGGCTTCCGCGCACCGCTTCCAGCAAGCGCAAACGCACCGCCAGCCTGGCGCGATGTTCGATGGCGTCATTCAGAAGGAACTGAAAGCGGTTGGATAGCCTATAGGCAGTGTCCGGGTCCATACCGCATTCGGCTGGAAGCGAAGCCGTCCAAGAGAGTGCATGAGCGGCCCGTTCCTCATCCTCGTCAACTAGCGCTTCGGCCAGCGTGCGTGTGGATTCGGCCGCTGGCTCGACGCGCGCATAGAAGCGTGCCGCGCGCGGCGCGTCTCCGGCACCCATCAGATGGAACATGGTCTCGCGCAGCCAGAGGGGATCTGGTTCGGGCAGCCCCAGAAGATGGTCCGCGATGGCGCTGTGCAGCCGCCGCGCCATTTCAGGGTCCGCCAGGTACTGCTGGCTGACGGCCCGCCGAGCCTGGGCGTGGAAGAAGTCCCACTGACCCAGTGCACCACGCTGGAGGATGTGCGCACGGAATCCGCGCCGCAGCGCCGCGAATTGCAAGGGGTCCCAGGAGAACGCCACATCGGCACTCTCCCGGAACAGGATGCGAGCCACGGCGGGCAGCATGCCTTCAAAATCCGACTCGCGCCAGCCCTGCCGGCCGAGCGCCAGCAGGCAGGCGAACGGCCGTGCCCATCGAGCGCCGTACACCTTTTCCGCCCGCGCCAGCATGGCCGCATAAAGACCTTCGATTTCACCGGGCAGGCGGCGAGCTTCGGCCAGCAGCAGATCGAGCAGGTTCTCGCCGGCGCGGGTGAAATCGTCGGCGTCCAGCAGGTTCAACTGCTCCATGGCCAGCGTGAGCCAGAGCGGGTTGGAGCAGGCGGGTGCCCCACTGGGATTCTGGCGGCCCAGCACCGCCTCCAGCACTTGCGGGTTGCACTCCCGGTGGTAGCGGCTCCAGACGGCGTTGCCGATACCGCGCGCCTCATCAGCCGTCAACGGGGGCACATCGATCTCTAGCACGCCGGGTTGGCGGCAGAGCGCCTCGGATTCCGTTCCGGCGATCGCGGTGGCCAGAATGCGGGCGTTGGACGGCCAGCGCCGGGCGTCGAACCAGGTCACGTACTGGCCTCGGGCGGTCTGCTCGAACTGGTTCAGCGCATCCACCAGCACAACCACGCGGCGTTGCTCCGAGGCCCGGTGGAGCAGCGTGGTAAACGCCTTCTCCACGTCATCGGGTGGAGCGTTCTCCGGCAGGTCCGATTTGACGCCAAGGAACCCGGCCAGTTCTTCAATCCAGCACCGCAGCATGTCGTCTATGGAGACCGAGCGTGGGCCGCTGCCCGCGGCGTGGGCCAGGACCAGGATTTCCCGCTCGTCTTTGAGCCGCCGGTATACCTGGGCGAACAATGCGCTTTTGCCCGTGCCGGGACCGCCCGTCACGCACGCGCCCAGCGCTTCGTCGCCCTGCCCAAGCGCGAGATCGAGCAACTTCCGGACAACCGGCTCCCGGCCGGTAAACCCGCGCAGCCGGTGCTCGACGAATTCCTCGATCGCCGCGCGTTCCTGCGATTGCCAGGTGGGAGGCGCGGCCAAGGCGAAGGCGCGAGTCTCGGGCTCCAGTTCGCCCCACAGGTCGGCGAGCACCTGCTGGCCCCATGTTTCCAGCCCGGTGACCCGGTTGGCTTGCGGATCCCATCCGGCTTGGTAATGCCGCACGCGCGCACCCAACTCAGGGTCCGTCTCGATGCGCACCTTCAGGGCGTCCAGAGCCGTTTTCCGTGTCGACGCCTCCGGGTCGGATGCGTATGCGTCACTGTACTCGGCCGCCTTTTCGGGCGGCATCTCGCCGTATGGCAGCGAATCGCGGAAATAGAAGAAGCAGCGCCGCCGCTGCTCGGGATGCTTGCGGAGGATGCCAAACTCGATTTCCAGGGCCGTGACGCTCTTACCGGCCACATCGGCCGTGATGCCCGCTACCCGTGCAGCGGCTTCGATGTCCTCCGGCGGCGGGGTCCACCCGTAGCGGTCCCCGAGCAGCACGATGAGAAACGGGCGGCTGCGCTCGATTTCCGCCAGGCAGACCTTGAGGACTTTCAGCTCGCGGCTCTCCTGCTTAACTAGCAAAGCCGTTTCCACGCCCTGGCGCAGATCGATGATTTCGAGGTGGTGCCGATGGCCGCGCAAGCGCTCTTCCAGTTCGGGAAAGACGTGGTTGCGCAGCCAGTCGCGCTCGGCGTGCATGTCGCGAAACGTGGAGCTGATGAATATCGGCCGGGCGCGCCACGGCCCGAACCCGCCGGAGGGCTCGGTGGAGGACGGCTCGGGTGGAGCAGCGTCAAGAGGTTTCTTCTCGAAGTTCATGGCCGGGTAAAAGTAAGCATAGCGGCAGCGCGCCGCGCGCACAATAACTATTTTCCCGTTTGAGATCGTTTTTTGCTAGATTCGTGCTGAAGATGCACACGCATCGGAGGACGCCAGCCCATGCCGGATAAACCCGTGCTCACTCCTGAGATTCATAAGGAACAGATCGAGGCGTACACGAACGTCCGCCCCGCTTACGTGACTTACGCAGATGCGCTCAAACGCTTGCTGGAGCGTGCTTGCCAAGTCTCCTTCCCGGAGGCTTTCATCCAGGCGCGCGCCAAAACCGTATCCAGCTTCGCCGAAAAAGCCGCCCGCAAGTTCGACAAGTATCCCGATGGCGTCCACCAGATGACGGATCTGTGCGGCGCGCGCGTCATCGTGCAGACCGCCGAACAGGTCCGCGCGGTACGCAGATTCATCGAGGCCAATTTCGAGATTCTCGAAAGCGAAGACAAAGGCCTGCTGCTCAGCATGGACGAGTTCGGCTACCGCGACATGCACTACATCGTGCGGCTGCGGCCTGACCGGGCCGACGCGCTCGGATTCTCGCCGGAAGAGCAGGCAGCTATCGGCGATAAGCGCGCGGAGGTTCAAGTGCGCACGTGGCTGCAGCATGCCTGGGCCGACACGCTGCACGACCGCATGTACAAGAACAAGCTGAGGCTCTCGGCGGACATCACACGCACGGGAGCGCTGCTTGCCGCCCTTATGGAGGAGGGTGATCGCAACTTCAACGTTCTGGCCGGCGATCTGGATGGGCTGATCGCCAACTACACCGCCTTCGCCTCGAAAGACGACGTCCAGAAGGAGATTTGGATTCAACAACTGATCCTGGACAACGAGATCAAGAAGGAGAAGAAGCCCGGCCTGGCTCTGAATCTCGCGCGCCTGGTGGCCGCCTCGGGAGATCACCAACGGGTGGTCGATCTACTGACCCCTTACGCGGAAGTAAACGATGGCAACCGGTGCGAACTGCTGCTGGAGTTGGGCCACAGCCTCTGCCGCGTGCACCGTGACAACCCAAAGTCCGCCGAGTACCTGCAAGGGAAGCGTTATCTGGAGGATGCTGTCGAGCTTTGCGCATGTGATGCGTTGGCATTCGTGCCGCACCTGCGCAAGCGTGAAAGCCTGCACGCACGCGCCCTGGCCAGGCTGGGTTGGGCCATAGCGGCAATCCCTGGCGAGGAGCACGAAGCACGAACGTGTTTCCGCTCGGCGCATGAGCACGAGCCCGCCAACCCTTATTATCTGGCCGCGATGCTCGGCTTCGAACTGCGTTTCGGAGGCCAGGGAAGCTTACCCGCCAGCATGGCAACCACCATCCGCGAAGCCGTCCGGACGTGTCTGGCGCACGCCGCCGCCGGCATCGAACTTCCCTATGCCTTTTTCACCGCCGGTCATCTCAGCCTGCTTCTGGCGAAAGGAGATGAGGCGCTCGGCTATTACGCGCGCGGTATTCGCCACTGCCTCACGGGCGAGTATTGCGTCCCCGCGGACGTTCTGAGCGAGCAGGCGAATTGGATTCGAGGCATCCATTACGGCGACGAACTGCCGCCGGAATCGCAACGCGTTATCGACCTTCTCGCGCTGGGCCGCAATGCGGGTCGTGACGACCGCCCTGCGGGAAACACGGCTCCATTCCAGCCGCCTGTGTTGATCATCACCGGAGGCGCAGCCACTCTGAAGCCCGATCTGGCTGAGAAGATCCGTCCTTTGCTGAAGGAAGCCTGCGGGAGCTTCGGAGGAACGATCGTTTCCGGCGGCACGACCTCGGGCGTGCCTGGCTGCATCGGAGACGTGGCCGGGGAACTCGCAGTCGAGGGCAGGAAGCAGTTCCGGCTTATCGCGTACCGACCAGCAAAGCTGCCTGTCGGAGTATCGCCGCACCCGCACTATGACGAGCCTGTCACCGTGGGCGAGGACTTCGTGCCGGAGCAGATTCTTCGCAACTGGTCCGATCTCCTAGATGCGGGAGTAAAACCTCGGGATGTTCTCCTGCTCGGCTTCGGGGGCGGTTCTCTCAGCGCCGTGGAATACCGGATAGCGCTCGGCCTTGGCGCGTCTGTCGGCATTGTCGCCGGCACGGGAGGCTCCGCCGACTACCTGCTGGCCGATCCGCTCTGGTCCGGCCTGGCCAACCTATACCAACTGCCCTTCGACTCCGCGACGCTGCGCGCGTTCGTCATGCCCCCGCATCACGATCTGGAGCCAGCCGCCAAAGAGGCGATGGCGAAAATCTTACACGCGAAATTTGTGGCCGGCAGTACCAGGCGGCTGCCGCCTAATATGCGGCCTTGGGCCAAATTGGAGGAGACCTTCAAAAAAGCCAATCTCGAACAGGCACACTACTCCGTGGAGATACTCGAAGCCGCGGGTTTCGAAGTGCGAAAAGTAGACGTGCCGCCGGTTATCTTATCTGACTTCACGGACGCTGAGGTGGAACGGATGGCCGAGTTGGAGCACGGCCGCTGGAACGTCGAGCGCTTGCGCGACGGCTGGCGCTACGGCAAGCAGCGGGACGATCCTCGAAAGATCCACGACTGCCTCATCAGTTGGCAAGAGCTGTCAGACGAAATCAAGAAATACGACCGCGACGCCGTGCGCGCGTTTCCGGAGATCCTGGCGAAGGCGGGGTTGGAAGTCCGCCGGCGGACTTGACCGCAGTGCCATGGCAACCGCGGCGTGGTCGAGGGTAGAGTTTTTGGCATAATTAGATCTCTTAGTATTTGCTTTTGCGATTGCTAGCGAATAGAATCGGCAGCATGGTCTTCTTAGGCCAATGCATGATCCGTAGGCAAAGATGAAAGTGAAGCGATTTGGGAGTGGCTCCTTATGAATACGAAAGTGTTCCTCTGCTACCACACTGCCGATTTGGCAGACATCAACACCGCGCGGTTTGTTCATACCGTCTGTTTTCATCTGAACAAGCACCGCTTCGAAACCTACTTTTACCCGACTGATCCAGCCAGGGTCGGCTATGACGGCGACCAAGGAGTGTGGGCTGTCGCAGTCGGTCGGCCACTGACCGAGGCGGATTATCTAGTAATCTTTACGGCCGAAGCGCCGGGCGAAGCGCAGTCCGCGGAGATTGCCGAGTGGGTCAATAACTCCAAGGGGAAGCGCCTCGCTATTCACATCAGTCTCTCCAACGAGGCTCGAAGCAGAACGGAATGGAATTTGCAACTCAAGAGAAACGATAGTGTGAAGTTCCACGACACGGTGTGCGGCTTTCCTCACACCGAGGATGGTGCGGCGGAGTGCGCGAAAATTATAATCGAACACACGGGCGTCAAGTGGTTTGACGACGGTCTCCCAATTGGATACCCATTTGACTACGAGAAGGATATTGTCGAGGCTTATGTCAGTCCAGATGCCAAGCGGGATGAGGCGCTGAAGCACGCGGCGCAGGGTTGCCCTTGGAAATGGCCCACATTGCGTTTACCCGACCGTTTACCCGACAGCACGGTTAGTGAGCCGAACGAGATTCCGGAGGACGAGAGCGGCAATTTCAAGGAGCCTGACGAGCAGATCGTGGTTGATACGCGAACGGCGAGGCGCGAACAGGTCGCCGCGCTGACTCTTCTGGAAGCAGGGCCACGCAAAACGCTGCATTATACCCTCGGCGCTGGGAACAGTCTCACCGTCGGCATTCTGGTCTCGGGAGGCATCGCTCCCGGCATCAACGCGGTGATCGATGGAATCGTCACACGGCATGAGCTTTATAGGGCGAAGAAGACCAAGAAGCCTTACGCTTTGACCATCAACGGGTACAAACGCGGTTTTGGGGGTCTGGAGCAAAACGCTAAAGCTGACCCTCTCACTACGCTGGGAGTCGCTGGATGGGCTGAGTTAGGGGGGTCTAAGCTCGGCACATCCCGGGCGGATCATTTACTGCCACAAACGGATCCGGTCAAGGCCGCCGAGCGAGAGGACGCGTTGGACGATGATGTGATTGGCAAGTTGAAAGGTGATAAGGTCAATATTCTTTACGTCATTGGCGGTGACGGAAGCATGCGGGCAGCGCATGCCATTCACAAACGCGCCAGTGGGATTGCGGTCGTCGGTATCCCAAAGACGATGGATAACGACATCCTTTGGGTGTGGCAATCGTTCGGATTCATGTCCGCGGTGGAGAGAGCGCGCGAAGCGGTTCTGAACCTGCACACGGAGGTAGAGTCGAATCCGCGGCTGGGTATAGTCCAACTCTTCGGATCGGACTCCGGTTTCGTAGCCAGCCATGCGGCCTATAGCGCCGTGTGTGACCTTGTGCTGATTCCGGAAGAACCCTGGAGCATCGACGAGATCTGGGCGCGGATGAAAGAGCTACTAGTTACCAGATGGACTAACCAGCAACTGCCGTATGGGCTGATTGTCATGGCCGAGACCGCCCTTCCCCAAGACGCCCGCCAGCATATTAACAGCTCCGTCGTGAACTTGTCTGGAAGAGAAAAAGAAGCGGTCGATGAATTTTTGAAGTACGATGGCCGTGTGCTGGGGCAGACACCCGATGCTTTGCGTTCGGCGGGATTGAAAATGGTCTCAAGGTTGCTAGAAGAGCGGATCAATACGGTGCTCGCCGCGGAATACGGGCCGTTCTGGAAGGATTTTAGAGTAGTCACGAACGAACCTCGGCATCTGATTCGCTCCATCCGGCCCAGTGTCTCGGATGTGATTTTCGCCGAGCGGCTCGGTGCTTTGGCGGTCGATAATGCCATGGCCGGCTATACGGACTTCATGGTTAGTCAGTGGCTGACTGAGTTTGTGTTGGTCCCCCTGCCGCTCGTCGTGCTCGGTCGCAAACGCGTGTATACGAAAGGGATATTCTGGAAGTCGGTACGGGCCAAGACAGGTCAGTTCCCCCGGCCTGTTCCAGTCGCGCAGGCTGCCGGCGGGGGAGAGTAGGCTCACATCATGACGCGATCAGTGACAAAAGCCGTATTCCCCGCCGCCGGCCTCGGGACGCGGTTTCTCCCCGCCACCAAAGCGATGCCGAAAGAGATGCTCCCGCTCGTGGACAAGCCGCTGATTCAGTACGCTGTGGAAGAAGCTTATGCGGCCGGCATCGGCAACATGGTAGTGGTGACTGGGCGCGGGAAGACGGCTATCGAAGACCATTTTGATCTTAGTTTCGAGCTGGAGCATCATCTCCGCGAGAAGGGAAAGAACGAACTGGCCGACGAGATGCACCGGATGATCGACCGGTGGAAGATCGCCTACATCCGGCAGCACGAGGCGTTGGGACTGGGCCACGCTGTGCTGCAGGCAGAACCACTGGTGGGCCACGAGGCATTCGCAGTGCTGCTGGCCGACGACGTCATTCTCGCGAAGCCCTGCTGTCTCACGCAACTTCTGGAGGTGCACAACAGAACGGGCGAGACCGTGGTGGCGCTCATGGAAGTACCGAGGGATAAGACCTCGGCGTATGGGATCGCGTGGGGTGATCGTGTCGAGGAACTAAGCGAGGAGCGGCCGGTGATCCGATTTCGGGGGGTAGTAGAGAAACCGGCGTGTGACGTGGCCCCGTCGAATCTGGCAGTGATCGGGCGGTACGTGTTGCACCCGGATGTGTTTGAGGAACTGGAGCGCACCCAGGCAGGCAGGAACGGCGAGGTGCAACTCACCGACGCAATCCAAAAGTTGGTGGAGAAGCGGGCGGTGTACGGGGTGATGTTTACGGGCCGGCGCTTCGATGCCGGGGAGAAACTCGGGTTCCTCAAGGCATCGATTGAGATCGCATTGCAGCGCCCTGGAATGGCGGCAGGCCTGCAAGAATACTTGGAGGAGCGCGGCTCGAAAATCAGTGGTGTGGGTTAGTTTCATCGCAAATTGAAAAATTCGGGGCCCTATGCCGCCAGCCAACCAGCCTCTTCAGCGTGAAATTCGGGTATTTGTCTCCTCCACCTTCCGCGATATGCAGGAGGAACGCGAGGAACTCGTCAAGCAGATCTTCCCGCAACTGCGCCGCCTCGCGGAGAGCCGCGGCGTGACCTGGGGCGAGGTGGACCTGCGCTGGGGCGTTCCCGATGAAGCCAAGGCCGAAGGCAAGGTCCTGCCGTTGTGCTTGGCGGAAATTGAGCGCTGCCGGCCGTACTTCATCGGTCTGCTCGGCGAGCGCTACGGCTGGGTGCCGGAGGAGATTCCGGAGGAACTGCTCGAAGCGCAGCCCTGGCTGAACGAGCACCGCAAGCAATCGGTGACGGCGCTGGAGATTCTCCACGGCGTGCTGCGGAATCCGGATATGGCCGAGCACGCCTTCTTCTACTTCCGCGATCCACGCTATGCCGCCGCCCACGCGGGCTTCACGGAAGAGGACCCCGCCCGGCGGGATCGGCTGGCGGCGCTAAAGGACGTGATCGGCAAGAGCGGCTTCCCGGTCGCCAAGAACTTCGCCACGCCGAAGCAGTTGGGCGAGTGGGTGCTGCGCGACCTCACCGCTCTCATCGAAAACCTCTATCCCGAGTCGAGCATCCCCGACCCGCTGGACCGCGCCGCGGCCGATCACGAAGCCTACGCGGCCAGCCGCCGCCGCGTCTACATCGGCCGCCCCGAGTACATCAAGCGCCTGGACGCCCATGCCGCGGGTGACGGCCCGCCCCTGGTAGTGCTGGGCGAATCCGGCGGTGGCAAATCCGCGCTGCTTGCCAACTGGACCCACCGCTGGCGCGAACAACACCCCGAAACGCCGGTCATCGTCCACTTCATCGGTGCCGCACCGGACAGCGCGGACTGGATGGCCATGCTGCGGCGCTTGTTGGGCGAGTTCCAGCGGCGTTTCGGCATTCAGATCGAGATTCCAGACCAGCCCGACGCCCTGCGCATGGCCTTCGCCAACGCGCTGCACATGGTGGCCGCGCGCGGGCGGGTGGTGCTGGTGCTCGACGCACTGAACCAGATCGAAGACCGCGACGGCGCTCCGGACCTGGTCTGGCTGCCACCGGTCATCCCCGCCAACGTGCGGCTCATTGTTTCGACGCTTCCCGGCCGCTCGTGGGATGACCTGAAAAAGCGTGGATGGCCGGTGCTGACCGTGGAGCCGCTGACAACGCACGAGCGCGAAGAGCTGATTGCCAAGTACCTGAAGCGGTATGCCAAGGCGTTGAGTCCGGGGCCTGCACACCGCATAGCCGCCGCGCCGCAAACGGGCAATGGCCTGTATCTGAGCACCCTGCTGAACGAGTTGCGCCAATTCGGCAGCTACGAGCAGTTGGACCAGCGCATTGATTGGTACCTGCAAGCGGTGAATCCAATTGAGATCTACGGCAAGGTCATTGAACGCTGGGAGCAGGATTACGAGGAGGCGGACTCGGAGAGCGAGGACATCGTGGGCGAGAGCCTGACGCGCCTGTGGGCTGCGCGGCGCGGACTTTCCGAAATCGAGCTGCTTGAATCGCTGGGTACGGATGGCTCGCCGCTGCCGTGCGCGGTTTGGAGTCCGCTCTTCCTAGCCGCCGGCGACGCCTTGGTGAACCGGGGCGGCCTTCTGACCTTTGCGCACGACTTTCTGCGCGAGGCTGTCCGCGAAGCGTACCTGCCCAGCG
>Ga0187849_1005449_pt1 | contig 10060 bp, 9 predicted proteins | sample June2016WEW_4_10_2_FD_132412 | JGI IMG/M metagenome (GOLD analysis project Ga0187849, IMG submission 132412) | Peatland microbial communities from SPRUCE experiment site at the Marcell Experimental Forest, Minnesota, USA - June2016WEW_4_100 | ecosystem: Environmental > Terrestrial > Soil >... | reverse complement strand
GATACATTTACAATGGAGCCGGGGCTCTTAGCCGCAATCATGGTTCTGGCTACAGCCTGGGCCAAGAAAAAAGGCCCCTTGAGATTGATCTGGATCACCACATCCCAATCCGGCTCGCTGTATTCTTCGCAAGGAGCCCGGCGCGTGGTTCCGGCGTTGTTGATCAGAAAATCGATCTTACCAAGCTCTTGGATAGCCTTTTCCACGACCTTGGGGATCACCTCTATCTTCGAAAGGTCTGCCGAAAAGGGAACCACTGGCCCCCCAAACTGACTAAGCTCTCTGGCAGTCTTCTCCAGGATTTCTTTCCGTCTTCCCACGATTAAAACCGCTGCCCCCGCCTGGACGAGTGCCGTAGCCATGCCCTTGCCCAGACCCGTTCCTCCCCCGGTGACGATCCCACTCTTTCTTTTCAAGCTGAATTTTTCCAGTATCATAACCCTTTCCCCAATTTAGAGGGGTTCTCTTAAAACATGTTTTTAACACCAAAGGTGTTGATTGAATATACAAGAAAAGCCCAGGCCATTCAACATGGCTTTTAAAGTGATAAATTTATTTCATATCCCACCCCTAACCAAGATTAACCACGCCTGAAGCTGAGCCTCTTGAATGCATTTTTTTTGTATCCGAGCCGCTATAATTTTTTCTTCGGCCTTGAAAAGGATGGGTAAAATGCTTATTTATAGGGAGGGGAAGTTTTTGCTCCACCCTTAAAAGTATCGCAAAAGGAGGGAATGGAAATGAACAAAGTGTTCATCCTTTTAGCTGTCGTTTCCCTTCTGAGCCTTGGGTTCGTTGTCGATGTTCATGCAATGGGCTCCATGGCCAAAAGCGGGGTAACGACCTACGAAACGTTTGATTTAAGGGGGACCCAAGTGAAAAGCCCAGAAGGGGAAGCACTGGGATCAATCAGTGACTTCGTGATGGGCCCAAAAGGGCGGATCATTTTTGTGGTTCTTTACTATGGTGGAAGCCGTGCATATGATGATGGCAAGTATGTAGCCGTTCCTTTTAGCGCTTTGTCAATCTCCGAGGTAAAACCCCATGAAATAAATGTGGTTCTCAACATGAGCAAGTGGAAGCTGGAATCAGCCCCAAGCTTCGACATGGCCGAAGGTGTGACTGATGTCGAAGGAGCGGTTGATATCTACCGATACTTCGGCCAACAGCCCTATTGGACGGAGGGAGAGTCGGCCAAGGGGAATCCAGCCTCAACTTGGTGGTCGGAGGGCCCTTAGAAATTTAATGGGCTCGAATATCGGCAGCGGGAGTTGACCCCCCTCGCTGCTTTTTATCAATTTTTTCAACTTTGAAGGAGACCTGAAGCCAAACGGCGACGACTATTCTCGATTCTTCTCGTCTTTAAACTCCCTGGTTTGCCTCAATTGCCTGACCTGTGCTATCATGGGTTGAATGAGAAACCGATGGCCCCCATTGAAGCGGATAATCTTCCTTCTCTTCTCCTTTTTTTCTCTTTTCTCCTCGGTAATGGCTGACGAAACAAAAGAACTAAAACAGGACCTTACTTTCTACCTCCCGAAATCTTCTGCTGACCGGGATTTGATCGACTCCCGCCTCCACCGGGAAATGAATGCAAGGTTCAACCAGTACCTTTTTGCCCCCTGGCATCGAGAGGCGGATCGGTCGGAAAAGGAGGAGGCCATAGCCAGGGTTAAAAGATATAGTGAGAATCTGGGGTATGGGGAAAATAAACAAAAGCATGCCAGGAAATGGGTAGAGATCCTGGCGCGCAATGCCAATCTGGAAACTTACCCGAATACAGGCTTCGGGGCAATAACCGTTGCCAATACCGACCTCCGGGAACTTCCCACCCATAGACCTCATTTCTCCAGCTTCACCCGGGCAGGAGAGGGATACCCTTTTGACAACCTCCAATATTCGGCCATCGCCGCTAACACCCCGATTTTTGTCTCCCATCTCTCGAGGGATAGAGCCTGGGCTTTAGTCGTCTCGCACGACGGGACCGGCTGGGTCCCTTCGGTAGATATTGCTTCCATTGACCAGAACTTCGTGGTCACCTGGGAAAATGCGCCCCTTATCGCGATAACCAAAGATGAAGTCCCTCTATCGGGGCAGGATGGGGTTTTTCGATTTAAAGCTTCTTTCGGATGGCTCTTCCCGAAGGTTGGCGAGGACGATGAGAACTATCAAATCCTGATTGCCGTGGCTGATGAAAACAGAAAAGCTTTGATCAAGAAAGTATCTCTCTCCAAGAAACAGGGAGTCATTAAGCCTGACAGGCTTAGCTCCTCCAACCTAGCCACCCTGGGCAATGAGCTCCTCCATAAACCATATGGGTGGGGGGGAATCTACGGAAACCGTGACTGCTCGGCCACCCTCAAGGATCTCTTTGCGCCTTTCGGTATCTGGCTGCCCAGGGATTCGAAGGACCAGGCTGCCCAGGGCACCTTTGTCAGCCTCAAAGGCCTTTTGCCCAATGAAAAGGAGAAGATTATTTTAAGGGACGGGATCCCCTTTCTCACTCTAATCTGGATGAAGGGGCACATCATGCTCTACATTGGAAGTTACCGGGGAAAGGCAGTAGTTTTTCATAACCTGTGGGGGGTTCGGACCAAAGATCCTCAAGGACGGGAAGGAAGGAGAATCATCGGGCAATCTGTGATTTCGACTCTCTATCTAGGAATGGACCTGCCCGATGCAGACCGTTCTTACGGAGACCTTTTAAACCGCGTAGAAGGGATGACCTTCCTAGTCCCTCCGGAAAAAGTCGCTGAAGTAGGCAATAACCCCGCCTCACCTTCTCCCAAGTCCTCGCCGCAATGAAGCCCGGAAGAAAAAATTCTACCCGCAACGATCGCCGCAGGTTGCTTTCCTTTATTTTCCCGCCGGTTTAAATTGAGGATCTAATCCTAACGATGATTCCCAAATACTTGTCTGGTCTTACCCTTTGGGGGTATGCTCCCATAGGATCAAAGGTTGTGAAGGCGGATGGACTTCGTCGATGAGCAAGCAAAAACCTCGATTCTTCTACGGCTGGTATATCGCCCTGGTGGGGACAACATCCTATGCCCTGGGCTACGGGACACGGTTTTCTTTTTCCGTCATCTTCCCCTCCCTCCTGGAGGAATTCAAGTGGCCGCGGGATATCACCGCCACCATGCTTTCCATACATATTCTCACCTATGGGATCATGGCCCCCATAACGGGTTATCTCGTGGATCGCACCGGGCCGAGAAAAACGATGATCACGGGGGCGAGTCTATTGTCCCTGGGGTTAATCCTGTCCCATTGGGGGAATCAATTATGGCATTTTTGGATCAGTTTCGGCCTTATTGCCGGCATGGGCTTGTGCATGATCGGGGCGGTTCCCTTTACTACGGTAATCCGTAACTGGTTTGAAAGAAAACGAGGCCTGGCTCTATCCCTGCTCTTTCTTGGATCCGGCGGGGCTTTTGGCTGCTATCCGGCCGTCGCCTGGTTAATCGATCGGACCGGATGGCGCAATACCTTTTTGATAGAAGGTTTTGTCCTCGCGGGGATCATGATCCCTCTGATAATATTCGTGGTTCGCTACCATCCTCGAGATATGGGTCTTTTCCGAGATGGGATTCCTGAGCCGAAGGATGGGCCTCTCTCTCCGGTCAAAATCATTATGCAGGTTGTGGATCCGGCATGGGCATCGGTAGATTGGACCCTGGCGAAAGCGACCCGGACCGGGCGTTTCTGGTTACTTTGCCTGACCACCTTTTGTCTCTGGGGGATCCTGCAGAATGTCTTGTATACCCACCATGTTGCTTTTGCCGTCGACATGGGCTATCCCAAATTTTATGCCGCCTCCGTCCTGTCCCTATTCGGGCTCACCTATGTTTTTGGAGCTCTGGGCAGCTTGATCTCCGATCGAATCGGGCGAGAGATCACCATCACCATAGCGACGGCCATCGGAATATCCGGGATGATCATTCTGCTACTCATCCGGGACGCCTCCCATCCCTGGATGCTTTACTACTATGCGATTTCGCTGGGAGTGTCCAATGGGCTTTGTTCGCCCGCCATCGCAGCATCTATAACGGACATCTTCCAGGGACCGCGGGTTGGTTCTACTGTGGGAGCGGTTTGGTTTGCCTTCGCCCTCGGGGGCACCATCGGCCCCTGGTTCGGGGGGTGGCTCTTTGAGGTGAACGGGAATTATCGCCTGGCTTTTACCGTGGCCATGGTTCTCTTCGCCGTGTCTTGCGTCACCCTCTGGCTGGCTGCCCCCCGAAAAGTGCGATTGGTCTCCGGGAAGGTCAAAAATTCCTCTTCTTCATCCCCGAATCCCCGCTGAAAAAGCCAGCAGGAACTGGCCCAAATAATACAAAGGCAGCCCGATAAGCCGGTTGAGGTATTCCGGTTTGATGAATCGGTCCCGAGCGACGAAGATATCGGAGAGGTAAAAACAAAAAGCTCCGCCAAAGATGACCGTCCTTCCCAACACCGGGAAAGGAGATTTTTGGAAGACCGCCCAGGCGCCGCAGAGCATCAGGCTGATCACCACGATATAGACCAGAACAGGGCCAAGCATAGACTTTAAATAAGGACGCAGCCATAAAAATATCATCGCACTGACCGCAAAAATGATGAATGTGTCCGAGGATATCCAGAGGCTGAATTTCATCCGCGATAGAAAACTGAAGATGTAAAAAAGGTGCCCCAGCAAAAATGCGATCAGGCCCACCTGAAAAATCCTGTCGCCGGACAGGGCCAGGCAGACATCACCGAGGAGGCATAAAATCAAACCGGCGAGGAGAAAATGATAATAGGCTGGAACTGGATGGGGCTGTAGAAGAGCGCTTAGGACAAAAAGTAAGGAAAGAAAAAATTTTGTTCTCAGTGCATTTTTCCGATCCTTCTTTTTTTCATGGTAAAGAAGAGCAGTCAGTAAAAAGCAGCTGAGAATGATGATGATGGCATTCAACACAGGGCCTAATCTACCATAACGAGCGCTACTCCAAAAATCTGCGACTGTTTATCAAAGGCTTTTCCGAAGACGCCCGGGTACCATTCTGCCCGACATCGCTCGGACGCCTCCAGAGCCTTCTGTCATTTCTTCAGTTTCTGGAAGAGATCACCGAGGGTTCCCAGAGATCCGCGCTTCTCCTTCTGGATGAACTTTTCGTAATCTCCCCGGTCTTCTTTATCCTTAATCGATTTTTGGGAGAGTCGAATTTTGTTCTCTCCGTCGATGGAGACGATCTCCACTTGAACCTCTTTACCCGGAGGCAGCTTCCTTTTTACCTCTGATCGGTCAGATTCGAGCAGTTCTTCCAGGGGAAGCAGTCCCCGCACTTTCATTCCGAGTTGCGGAAGCCTTACAAAGAGCCCATAGGGTTTCTGGTCTTCGATAATCCCTTTCACGACCTGTCCTACTTCCAGCCGGACCTCCCCCTCTTCCTCTCCTATTCCTTTGAAGACGGTTGCGTCTTTGATGGACAGAGAAATCCGTTTGTTCGGCTCATCGATTTTAAGAACCCGGACATTGACCGGATCCCCCACCTTTAAAAACCTGCTGGGATGAGAAACTTTTTCATAACTGATCTCCGATCTATAAACCAGGCCGTCCACCCCTGGGGCCACCTCCACAAAAGCACCAAAATCGGCCAGCCGCGATACCTTTCCGGAAATCACGTCTCCTTCCTGGAAGCCCAGTCCCTTTTCCCAGGAATCCGGCTCCAGGGCTTTCATCGAAAGAGCAATCTTCTGGCGTCCCTTCTTTTCCGGCTCAATTCTTAGTACCTTGACTCGAACCATCTGACCGGGTTGAAGAACCTCGGAAGGTTTTTCGACCCGGGCATGGGTAATCTCGGAAACATGGACCATGCCTTCGACCCCACCAATATCTACAAAGGCACCAAAATCAGCCACCCGGGTGACTTTCCCGTCGAGTTCGAGGTCCGGCTTCAGAGCGGCCATTGTTTCTCTGAGCTTTTTCTCGTGTTCCTCCTGGAGGAGTACCCGCCGGGAGACAATGATATTTTTTCCTCTCTCCTTCAATTCCATGACCCGGAACTGATACCTGGACCCAACGTGTTCCTCCGGCTTCTCGCAATAATGAAGATCAATCTGACTGATCGGGCAAAAGGCCCGGAGGCCGGAGATTTCCACCTCAAAGCCCCCCTTATTTACTGCAGCCACCCTCCCCTCCACGGGGATTTGATTCTGGTAAGCCTCCCGCAGCACCTGGACGGCCTCGGCGCCGCGAACCTTGATCGCCTTGCTGAGATGGATCCCGCCCCGGAAGGAAGAAATCCTCAGTTCAACTTCGTCACCCTCTTTTATGGTCAGGCTGCCATTCTCATCCCGGAATTCTTGCGCCTCAATCAGGCCTTCACTCTTTCCCCCCAGGTCCACAAAGATCGTATCCTGGCCAATTTTTACGACCTTACCAGTAACCCGATCCCCCGGGGAAAAACCGCTTTCCGGGGTCTGAGAGCTTTGCTCAAAAAGCTCCGCAAAACTACCTTCCTCATCCTTTTCTGTTTTTTCCGCTTCATCAATGCTTTCTACTTCTTTGTCGGCCATTCCCAAAACCTCACGATTATTTATATGTCTTCTCTTCTCCCTGGCCCTGTTTTTAATTAGAATACCACAAGAATGACGAAACTCAATATCATTCATCAACTCCCTCAAATTACAACATTTATGAACATTTGCTCCCTCACCGGAAGAGGCTTGCATTTTGCTGTTTGATTTAGTACGTTGAGCCAATGAGATATAGCCCGGAAATTCAAAGAAGAGGCCAGAGTCCTAAAGTCAAAGGCCAGGCCAATATCTTGGGGGATGACATCCATCGATAAGGGGGACCAAGCAGGCATAAACGGTCCAAGTCTCATTCCCGCCCCCGCTTTCGCAAGGGTGAACTTCAGCGGCTATCCAGAAAAGAAACAAAAACCTGGATTTCCTCCTTGAGGGACGGGATCACGAAGGGGCCCGGGGAGGGGAAAACCAAATCAAGATTGGTTGAGATGAAAGGTAATCATGGAAAAAGAGCACGACCATTTCCTGCACAAATTTCTATATCCTGAAAGCGTAGCGATCGTCGGGGCTTCAAGGAATCCCTTGCGCCCCAATCACAACATCCTGGCCAATCTGGTAAACCTTGGTTTTAAGGGGAAGGTTTATCCCATCAATCCGGAAACGAATGAAATTCTCGGGTTAAGAACCTACCCCGACTTAGAGAGCATTGAGGGACCGATTGACCTTGCGGTCGTGGCAGTCCCTTATAACCTCACCCCCGGTCTTCTCCAGGAATGCGTGGAAAAGGACATCAAAAGGGTGACCATCGTAGCCGGAGGTTTCTCGGAGACCGGTGAGGCAGGGAAAAAGATCCAGAAGGAGATGGCAGCTCTCCTCAGACAAAACGGAGTCCGGGCCATCGGTCCCAACGCCTTGAGCCCGATCAACGCCTCGACGAACTTGGCGATCAGTTTCTTTCCCATCCAGAAATTGAAGACTGGCGCGCTTTCTCTGATCTTCCAGTCCGGTCTCTATGAGCCCCGGTTGGACTGGCTCTTCTCCGATTTTAACCTCCACCTCTGTAAGCTTATCGATCTGGGCAACAAAATGGACACCAACGAAGTGGATGCGCTAACTTATCTATGCCGGGATCCCCAAACCCGGGTGATCGGAATTCATCTGGAGAGCGTCGAGGGAAACGGAAGGGAGTTCTTGAGGCTCATCCGGGAAGTCTCCCCACACAAGCACATCGTAGTACTCAAGTCAGGGCGCACCGATGCCGGGGCCAGGATGGCTGCTTCTCACACCGGGGTGATCGTCCGGGGGAACGACCTTGTTTTCGACGCGGCCCTAAAGCAGGCGGGGGCTTACCGAGCCCAGAATATCGAGGAATTTTTCGATATCGCCAGAGCCATAGAACGCTTTGGCAAGCTCCCTTTAAAAGGCACTCGTCTGGCGATTGCCACTTTGCCGGGCGGGGAAGCGGTGGTCGTTACGGACCTCTGCCACCAGTCCGGCTTTTCCCTGTCTCAATTTACGGAGGAGACCCGCAAGAAGTTAAAACCTATTTTCCCCCCCTGGGATATTTCGGGCAATCCGTTTGACCTGGGGGTCTCATTGCAATTCCATAATCCCAGGAAGGTGTACGATACCCTTATGGAGGCCCTGGCCGAAGACCCGAATGTCGACGCCATGGCCATTCAACTTCCTCCCCGGGCCTCAAACCTCCCCCGGGAGTTCTTCCAGGCATTTACCCGGGCCCTCAGGGCTGAAAAGCCTATTGCCCTCTGGCTCCCCGGAGTGTACTCCGGCCGGCATGAAGTTCTCGAATGGTTGGAGGATCAGCAGGTAGTTGTTTTTCCCTCGCCGGAGAAGACGCTAAAGGCCCTCTCTGCCCTCTATTGCTTGAGTTTCGGGAAATAACTTCAAGGGGTAGGGGCCACTATTCAACAGGCTTTGGATTACGGTGCCCCCCCCGACCCCTTTCACAGATTTGCTTGTAAACGGATCTTGACGTTTTGCGTTAAAATAATAAAGAGGAGGGGTTTACTCATTCCTTGACAAGGAAGGAAAGGGTGGTGTCATCACTGGATTCGAAAGATACGTTGAACCGATTTCTGGCTGATATCGAACGACGGGCATTCAAGATGGCCAAATTCGCTTCCCGTAACACCGATGAAGCTCTGGATCTGGTGCAGGAAGCAATGTCTGAATTTGTGCGGCGTTATTCGGATCGCCCTCAAGAGAAATGGAGGGCACTTTTTTATCGTATCCTGCACAGCCGGATTATTGACTGGCACCGCCGAAATTTCGTCCGCAGGCGGGTTCTGGCCTGGCTGGGTCGAGGGAATGAAGAAGAAGACCACGAAGATTCCCTGGAGAGTTTGGCGGACCCCGCAGGCTCAACCCCCTACGATCAGGTTGTCCGGCAGGAGGAAATGGTCGCCCTGGAGAAGGCCATCCGCGCGCTGCCTTTGCGTCAGCAGCAGGCATTTCTGCTGCGCGCCTGGGAAGGGATGGATGTGGCTCAGGCGGCATTCGCCATGGGATGCTCGGAAGGGAGCATAAAGACTCATTACTCCCGTGCCGTGCATGCCTTGCGCGGGGTGCTGGGGGATATTCGTTCATGAATGCGAATGACCAGGAAAAGCATTTTTTAGGGAAAGTCAAAGACCTTCTCGACGAAGGCGTAGAAAATATCAATAGCCAGACAAGGGAGCGGCTGGAGGTTGTCCGGATCAGAGCCTTGAGGTCTGCCGAGGAAAAGCGTCCTAAAAGCTGATCTTAAATTTCTTCGAGCAGGAAGAGGCTCAGGCAAAAATTTCCATAGCAGAAATGCAGATTGGAAGAGAAGAATGGAAAACCAAAGGAGCTGAGGGTGAATCAATGAGGAACAAAATTTTATTATGGGTTGCCTTCCTGATAATTTTCTTCTCTGGAGCCTCATACCGCGAGGCTTTAGGCGGATCATGGGATCAGTTGAGCAAAGAAGAGCAGCAGATATTGAGGCAGTTTAAGGACCAGTGGGATCAACTGCCCGCAGACCGGCAGGAACGTTTGCGCCGGGGAGCGGAACGGTGGCAGCGGATGACTCCGGAGGAGCGCAAAGAAGCTGAGGAGAGATCCAAACGATGGCAGGAACTACCCCCCGAACAGCGGGAAATGATCCGCAAGCGCTACCAGGAGTTCCATAACCTGCCACCCGAGGAGCAAGAAAGGATCCGGCATGGATCAAAAGCATTCTGGGAACTGCCGCCGGATCAGCGCCAGGAGATTCGCGAGAAATGGCAGAAAATGACCGAGGAAGAGCGCAGAGACATCAAGTCGAAATGGAGATCCATGACCCCGGATCAGCAACGGGAATTTCTAAGAAGGGAATTACAGAAAAGTAATCCAAAAAGATAGCCGTCCAACCTGCCGACGAACCCGGATATTCCGCATTTATTAATAAGGCCGTAATTGTTTTAGACATCAAACTCTTCTCTTATACCACTGGATTCCGGCTTTCGCCGGAATGACGGAAAGAAATGTTCTCTCGAATTCGTCTCTCCGGCGGAGGCCGGAGTCCAGTCCGTGGGTTTCAAGG
>Ga0187849_1005448_pt1 | contig 10060 bp, 9 predicted proteins | sample June2016WEW_4_10_2_FD_132412 | JGI IMG/M metagenome (GOLD analysis project Ga0187849, IMG submission 132412) | Peatland microbial communities from SPRUCE experiment site at the Marcell Experimental Forest, Minnesota, USA - June2016WEW_4_100 | ecosystem: Environmental > Terrestrial > Soil >... | reverse complement strand
GCCAGAGGGCGTTGCGCCAGCCGGTGAGCAGTTGGCCGCGGCTGCGGAAAAACACCTACCGCAAAGGACCCATCAACTATTCCGTTGGTGCGATCTATGCCTGAATTCCTATACGGCATTGAGATTAAGGGGTACCAGGTTAAGGGGGCGCTGTCGAAACTCAAAGGGGTGAAAGGCGTCGAGCCGTTGTTCTTCGATGTTCTGAGTGACGATCCGTCCGCAGTGTGCGACCAGCTCGCTGGTTGCATCGGGAGAATGAGGTCTGCGCAGGCGTTGAGGATCGTTGAGGCCGGCAAGGCTGCGGAGGAGTTAATTCGTCGGCATGGGCAGGCGCAAACTCAGGAGGCACACGAGAAAGTCCGCAAGCGGCTCCGCATCTTCATCGGGCAACACCGGGAGCTTGGTTCTCCGGTGGGAGGACCGGGGCGGTCTTTCCTGGGGGAGATCACTCACACACATGCCGGGACGGTGTGGGCTACGACGCGACGGAAAGGGACTTGGCCCGGTTTGAATGCCTACCATTGGCTTGGTGACGGAACTGCCGTTGAGGCAAAGGCGCGGTCTCAATCGGCATTTTTGGGCCTTGATGAGCAGATCGCCAACATGCTCGCCGACCCGGAATTGGAGCCTGCGTGTGACTACCTGACTGAACTACGCCGGGCGGCTGCGACTTGGCGGGAGCGCTTTTTGGCCGACGCAACGGCCTCTGGGCGAGAGGTCTTCCGGGCTTTGCTCTTTGGCGATGACAAGGTCTGGGACGACTGTGAGCACCACTGGGGTGGGGGATCTGGGTTCCGGGATCGGGTCCGGGAGCGGCTTGGGAAATGGTTCGACTCCCACGGCGACATGGCGGCCGCGGTTGAAGCAAAGGTGCAGTCTTCTTGGAGGGAGGCGTTTCTGGTGCCTCTTGCAACGCTTTGTAGCTCGCTGGATCTGGTTGGGGCGGCGGGCGGTGTTGCTGAGGTTGCCGTTGGACAGAACGATAGCGACAAAGGCTAATTATGGATCATTTTACGCTGATCAAGAAACCGGGCGGCACGGTTGAGTGCCGAGTTTGTGGTTTGAATTTCGTGCCGGATTCGCCCAAAAGACTGAACTGGCGGGGGTGCCGGGTTGGTGCGGACGGCTCTACTGAGCGCTGCGCGGGTGAGCGACGCATGCCTCGCCCATCGTGGCCGGGGTTTGGACGAACCCAACCAAAAAGTCAGGCCGGGATCAAAAATGTATGGCTGACCCCTTCGATGAGAGCCGGAGGGAACTGGCAATGGCCTCGTGCCCCCAGTTCCTTTCGGTTCGAAGGTGGATGGATTGCTCTGACCTGCCGCTCGGCGCTGGACCCAGATGGCTGACTGAACGGGTCGCCTCGACGGGCAAGTTCCGTGAGGCCCCGATTCGGCAAACGAGAACGCAGGCTCGAGTCAGTGCCCGCACAGTGGCCCAAGAGCTCTGGCAAAAACGGTTTAGAAAAAAACCGGCCGGACAACGTTTTTTTTACTTGCACCCTGCCCTAATGGCTGAACGCTTTCCCGCGGCGAGTTCCTCGAATATGAGGGACACGCCGGGTCGGAGACCGGCGCTCCGCCCGCCATGACTGGTCGGTTACGTCTGTCCGGTGAATTGACTTGACCCTGCGGTTGGCCGTGAGTAGGCTCACCTGCGACGAAAAAATGGTATTCACGACTCAGGTCTTCGTTTTTTACTTTCTGCCGCTGTTTCTGCTGGTCTATTTCAACCTCCCGTACGGCTGGCGGAATGTCTGGATCACCTTAGCCAGCTACGTGTTTTACGGCTGGTGGAAGCCTTGGTTTGTAGGGCTGATGTTTTTCACCACGGTTATGGACTTCACCTGGGGCAAAGTCATTACCCGCCCTGGCGCCACGCCGTGGCAGAGAAAGCTCGCGGTGTTGGCATGTGTCATCACGAATCTCAGCTTCCTGGGATTCTTCAAGTATTACATGTTCGGCGCCGAGAGCCTGAACCAACTACTGGCGGCGGTCGGCGCGAAGCCGTTCCACGTCCTGCAGGTTGTCCTGCCGATTGGCATTTCGTTCTACACGTTTCACTCCCTGACTTACATCCTGGATTTATATCGCGGGCACGCGATCCCGGCGAGGTCGTTCTCGAACTTTTCGGCCTTTGTTGCGCTGTTTCCGGACCTGGTGGCCGGCCCGATTATCCGCTACAAGACCCTCGCCGAACAATTGCAGGAACGCCAACACACGGTGGCACGGTTTGCTTCGGGTGTTTCCATTTTTGTTCTTGGCTTTGCCAAGAAGGTTTTGCTGGCCAACCCTTGCGGGCAGGTGGCCAACGCGGTGTTCAATGCGGCCAGCCCCTATGCGCTCGATGCCTGGGTGGGGGTAATCGCGTACGCGTTCCAAATCTACTTCGATTTCTGCGGGTACTCGGACATGGCCGTGGGTCTGGGACGCATGCTGGGGTTTGAGTTCCTGAAGAACTTCGACGCGCCCTACCGTTCCGAGAGCATCACGGAACTTTGGCGGCGCTGGCACATCTCCCTGTCAAGCGTGTTGCGGGATTATTTATACTACGCGCTCGGCGGCAATCGGAAGGGAGAAGGCCGGACCTATTTCAATCTCGCGGTAGTGATGGTGTTGGGGGGCTTATGGCACGGAGCCAAGTGGAACTTTGTGGTCTGGGGCGCGTTCCATGGGCTGCTCCTGGCCTTGGAAAGGTGGCGTGGAAAACGCAGCCTTTACCAGATGCTGCCGCGGCCGGGACGCATCGGCCTCACGTTTTTGCTGGTGCTGCTGTCGTGGGTTTTGTTTCGTGCCGATAACCTGACCGCGGCCAGAGACTATTTCATGGCGATGTTCGGCCTGGGCCCTGTCGGAAACATCGCCCCATTGCTGGCAGCGACGATTTACACTCCTTACCACCTGCTGGTTCTCGGCATCTGCGCCGGCCTGGTCTTCCAGCCTTTGCAGGCCCACGATTGGGCGCAGTCGCCGGTGACCTGGGGAGGGGCCGCGGCCTTGGTTCCGCTGTTTGTGTTTTCACTGGTCGCGATGTTCTCGCAGGCTTTCAACCCCTTCCTCTATTTCCAGTTTTGACCGGCCATGAAGCGTCTTCGTGATCCGCAGTGGGTTTTGATCCTGGTGTTCCTCGGGATCATCGCCGGCGTGCCGCTAGTCCAAGCCCTCATCGAAACGCGCGGAGACAACGGAATCCGAGCGTTTGAGCTGTTCAGGCACGTGCCCACCGCCGATAACTTGCGCGCTTACGAGCGAGGCTTGGAGGCAGCCAACTGGGCAGCGCGGCTGAGCCGGCCATTACTTCAGTTTGCTCATTTCTCCTGGCTGAAGGAGGGCGGGGAGAAGGTGGTCATCGGACCAGAGGGATGGTACTTCTACAGGCCCGGGCTGAATTCCATGCTGGCCCGCCCTGAGAGGGCCAAGCCGTCCAACGCCACCAACGACCCGGTGACCGCGATTGTGGATTTTCGGGATCAACTCGCCGCGCAGGGCATCCGGCTGTTGGTCATGCCGGTCCCGAACAAGGAAAGCGTCTATCCAGACCGGCTGTCGCGCCGGGTGAGGCCCGGGCACGGGGTGCTGGCGCCTGGGACGCGAGAGTTACTGGAACGGCTTCGGACGGCCAAGGTGGAGGTGCTCGACTTGTTCAAAGAGTTTGAGGACGCACGCCAGCAGAGCGGTTCGGTTCCCCCGGTTCCTCTCTACCTGGCGCAGGATACCCACTGGTCGCCAGGCGGTGTGGCTCTGGCGGCCAAGGCGGCGGCGCGACGGTTGCTGGAATTGGGCTGGGCCAGGCCCGGCCGGGTCTTGTACACGGAGCGAGTCATGCCGGTGCGGCGGTTGGGAGATCTCCTGCGGATGCTGCAAGTGCCGCCCCTCGAACGCCGGGTGGCTCCCGAAACCGCCTCGTGTGCCCAGGTAGTCCGTCGTGACAATGGCCAGCCGTACACAGATGAGGCGGAGGCGGAAATTCTCGTGCTCGGCGACAGCTTCATGCGAATTTACCAACAAGACGAACCGGAATCCGCGGGTTTCATCGCGCACCTGGCCAAAGAGCTCCAGCAGCCGATGATGGCATTAGTCAACGACGGCGGCGGTGCGACGCTGGTGCGACAGGAACTCCACGCCCGTCCGGTGTTCCTCAAGAGCAAAAAAGTCGTGCTTTGGGAATTCGTCGAAAGAGATATCGGGCTGGGCGTCGAAGGCTGGCAGCGGGTGGCGGTGCCGGCGGTCGTCTCACCCGGCAGTTGAAGACAGGACCACGCGGAAACCGTTGATGAAATTCTGGAAGGTTGGCGAGCGGCTGCCGCGCGTGGCGGACCGGCAGCCCTGGCCCGGGCTGGTGCTGCCGCCTCCGCGGAGCACGCGAGCCGAGCCCGTTGCGGGACCCTGCGGATCGGTTGCCTTGCCGCCGGGGTAGGGGCCATACCAGTCTTGACACCATTCCCAGACGTTTCCGTGCATGTCATAAAGTCCCCAGGCGTTCGGACCGTAGCTTCCGACGATGATCTCCGAGCCCAAGTTGGGGCCTCGGGGCGCTCCGCCGTAGGGAAAGGTCCCGTCGAAGTTCGCTTGGTAAGAACTCAGGCTCGTGCCATCACCGATGCCGAAAGGGGTAGCCGTACCCGCTCGGCACGCATACTCCCACTCCGCTTCAGTTGGCAAGCGGTAAGCATAACCGGCCGGCAAGCGTCCGCCAGCACGTTCCCGTTCAGTCAGCTTATGGCAGTAATTAGTCGCCATGTCCCAGCCCATCCACTCGCACGGCAGCCGCGGAGACCACTCAAAAAACGAGAAGTTCGTTCCGAGCACCGCCACGCACTCCTCCTGGGTCACCTCATACTTGCCGATCCAGAACCCCTGCGAAATTGTCACGACCGTCTGCGGTCCTTCGTTTGTGGAGCGGCCCGCTTCGGACTCCGGGCTGCCCATGGTGAAAGTGCCTGGCTGAATGTAAACCATGTTCGTCACCGGCGTGATCGGAACGGTAATCCGGTAAAAGCGCTGCGGAAAGCTCGGGGCTTTCTGCTCGGCGAACCAGAGCGGGCCTCCCTGCCCAACTACATTCGTGAGCAAACTCCAATGAACCAGGTCAACCGAAACCGCGATGGGATAGGTTTGGCCGGCGCTGGCTGCAAAGGAAAATTGGAATGTATTGGCGGACATCGTCTCTCCCTCGAGCCAGACGCCGTCGCCGCCAGCCCCGGCGGCCAGGACCGGTGGGAGCAGCGCGAGCCACAGCGCAGACGCCAGCACGGCCCCACTGCACCGAACTTCGGATGACGCTGTGGTACGCCAAGCGTGCCGAATCGGTCCCCCTCTCCTCCTGAGGAGGAGAGGGGAACGCCCAGCGTGTTTGGAACTCCTATATGTCATGCAAAGTTCGCGGCAAAGTTTACCACAAAGGCTCACAGTCGTCGGCATAATGAGAATTGCTGCTTTATTCCACTGGATACCTCCACATTCTGCGCCTACGGTACGGGTGGGGGATCGAAGATTCCGGTCAGGTAAGGACCGAGAGCGTCCGGAACAGCGTTGACGACCAGCCGGGCAACGACCACCGCGCCCGCCGGCGACAAGTGCAGCACATCGGTAGGCGAAGCATTCATAAACTCGGTACCACTCGGGCCGAGTTGGTTGCACAGGTCCACAGTGAGTTGGGTCAGATCGATCAGGGGCGTCTGGAGCTCGGCAGCCACCTCCTTCATAGCGTCATTCCAAGCCGGGTCTGGAGGAATCACCATACCGTTGTCATCAAAAGTCCTGTAAAAAAGCAGTGTGACCAGGATGGGGACTCCCTCGAAGCCCCGCACTATCTGACAAATCGTCACCAAATTAGTCCGGAATTCTTCCGGGGTGGTGTACCGATCGGGATCCCCAACGGCATCTTCCCAGCCGAACGCGACGAAAACGTAATTGGGCTGCACCAACAGCATCTTGGCCAGCTCGTCCGACTGCTGCAGGAACTCCTTGGTGCTGTCGGCGGGCTGGGAGTAGTTCACAACGGTCGCGTTCGGCTTGAAGTAACCATACATGCCTCCTCCCCAACCGGCATCGTCGGAGGCCGTCGAATCCCCGAGCAGCATGACCACTATGGGCGGCGCCGGCGGCGCCGAAGGCACCAGCCGAAAATAACGCTGCGCGACCGTCATCCCGCCCAGTGGGCTTGAGTACTGCCCCTGCACCGGGTCATGGATGTCCGCCCAGAGATGCAGATTCGCACTGGCTTGGAGGGTTTGGGGATTGTTCGCGGGCGCGCTGGCCTCGATCCAATAGTTGCTTTCGCCGCTTTTGATGATGGAAAGCGACTGACCAAAGCCCGCACTGGAAGCCAGCGCGGCGCAGATAAGGAACGACATTGATAATGAACGCAGGGGGCGACGCATAAAGTGTTGAATCAGTAACCCAAGGCTTGCGGTTGGCGTTGGAGAACGGCTTCGACGTTGTCGCGAGTGACAATCAGCGGATCGCCGGACGCGGCATCGCGGTCCACCGCCGCCAGGAGCTTGCCAGCCTGAAAGGCTCCCACGGCCTTCTTCGGGGGGCCCAGCACGCGCAAGTCGGGCAGGAGCAGCGCGAAGCACCGCGGGTCGTTGTCGCTCCAGATGTCCAGTTGCTCCACTCCGGACGGCAAGCCGATCAGACTCACAATCACCTGGCACTGGGGATGCGCTTCCGCGAGTTGGTTCACCGATGCGGGCCGGATCGCAAAACTGAGAGGTGTGCGGCACTCGGGCGGGAGGAAGAGGGACTCGCGATCGGTGTAATATTGGGCCCGGATCTCCGGGAAGACCGCCGTGACGGGGACGCGCCGCCCCAGGCCCTTGCGCAAGCCGGCAAGGGCCGCCCGCTCAAACTGGGTCTTCGCATCGAGATACCCGGCGGTCTTGGCAAACGGATTGCAGAGTACCAGCACCTGGCAATGCGGCCTGAGCCTGGCAATGCAAGCCCCTAGCGCCTCCATGGCGTGTTCTCTTTCGGCCAGACCCGCACTCTTCGGGCTCGAGGTCCGGGCCAGCAGCGCAATCGCCCCTGTCACCATGACCGCCAGACCGCAGGCGAGGACGATGATCCTCTTTGCGCTCATGGAGGAGGATAGTAACCCGGGATAGTATCCGGACCGAAGAGGGCCTGGATGCCGAGCTGTTCCAGGCGCGCACGCTTCGCCCCCTCCACATGTCCGTCGATGAACCACCCCTCCGCGGAGCCGCCATGGCGAGCGTGCACTTCCATTTGGGCGTTGGTGCGAAAGGTGTAAAATTGGACGGCCCCCCAACCTTGGCGGCCGCGGCTGGTGGTATCAGCCAGATGAAGATAGTCGACTGGATGTTGAATGGCGGAAAGGACGATGCCCTGCTTGAGGTTGCCTGAAGTGACGGTATCCGGTGGATCTGACCAAACCCCGTAGCTGCAGAACCAATAGGTGTAGAAATTGGTATAAACACTGTACGGCGGATAGGCTGGGCAACGGAACACCAACGGGGTGCTGACGTTTTGGTTGGAATACAGGAGCCCGCCCCAGGAGAACTTAGTGTCCAATGGCGACGCTATCTGAACGTGTTCCCGTTGGTCCCCGGCATACATGAGAATCGCCAGCCCGACCTGCTTGAGGTTGTTGGAGCACTGAGTCTGCTTGGCTTTTGCTTTGCTCGTGCTCAGCGCCGGCAACAACATACTCGCCAGGATCGCAATGATGGCAATGACGACGAGCAGTTCGATCAGAGTGAACCCGATCGGATCTGAATACTTCAGTCCCTTTCGCATGGTCTCAAAGCGAATCGTATTGCCTGTGGCGGAGGTTGTCAACATTCTCGTTGAAAAAGCTGATAAGAAATTGCTTTTTTGCCGCCGCGCCGGTTTTGACGCTTCGCGGGTGAGGGAGAATTGGTTTTTGGCCGCATTCACCGTGGGGGGGAATGATGCCAGAGCGGCAGGCGCCCGTCAACCGGCAAATTCTGCCGGTTGTTCGGCGCTTTTGGCGGCGGCGGGGTCGGAAGCGGCAGCCAGGGCAGGAACCTGCGCAAAAATGGGCTTGGCTACCACCGCCCGGGCCGTCGGGGGACTGTCGCCGGTCAAGGTTCCTGGGTCCCCAGGGCCTAAAGCTGGCGGCGCTCAATCCGTCAGCACATTCTCGTAATCCGGGGCGGGGTCCACGTCGTCACAGGGTTCGTAGGTATAAGGCCCTGGGGCATCCGCGAAAGAGGGGCCGGCGGCTGGGTCGTGCCAGGCGCCGAGGTGGCGAAGGATCTTCTCGACCACGCGCGGGTCGTCAATCACCGCGATAACGCGCATCGGATTTTGGCACACGGGACAACGGAGGGGATCGACATGCCAGACGCGGAGGATTAGGTCCCGCCACCTTTTGGACGGGAGTTTCAGGGGCGGTGGCGGCGAAAGGCCCGGGCGGTGCGGGACCAGATCCGAGGGCGACCCTCGGTGGCGAACGCCGCGCATTTTGTTGCTGTACCAACCGTAGTAGCGGACCATCTGCGCGCCCTTGTCGGGGATATGCTGGGTGATGGCGGCCAGAAAGTCGGTGGGGGTGAAGACCTCAAAGTTGCGGTTGATCTTGGCATTGAGGCGGGAGCGGTAGATGACGGTGTCCGTGGGAGATTCCAGGGTCATCTTCTCAACGGAGAAGGGGTTGCGCAGGATGTATTGGGCCAAATCCTCCAGGTCGGCTTTGGCCTTCGGCACGGTTCTGGGGGTGGCGCAAAGTCCCCGAAGTGCCGCATCACCCTGCCTGGGCGAGGTCAAAAAGCCTCAGGACCGAACAGCGGCGGAGTGGCGTTGTTGAGGGCGGCCTTGGCGATTCGCACATACTCCTCTTCGAGATCAAACCCGATGAAGGTCTCGACTCCGCAATCCAGGGCGGCCAGGGCCGAAGAGCCGATGCCGAGGAACGGATCGAGCACCAGGAGGTCTCTGCGCGCGCCATGGATCAGGATGCAGTTTCCGGCCAACTCCTTTGGGAAACTCGCCGGGTGCGGGCGTTGGTCCTGGCTGCAAATGGTCTCATAGGGAATGAACCAGGTGTTCCCTCTGCAGTGCCGGTCTGCCTCGTGGCCGAATCGCTCCAAGTTGCTCTTGTCGGTGTACGGCACACCGATACTCTCCCGGACGAGCGGCGTGTCCCCTCCTTTGGTCAGGTGAAACACGAACTCGTGGCAGTCATTGACGTAGCGATCCGACGGCACTGGTCTGAACTGCCCGAGAGTGACCAGTCCGCATGGCAACGGCACCGCGATCGACTTGATCCAATGGAAGTTGTTTTGGAGTTGGAAGCCGCACTCCGCCGCCAGTAGCGCCATTTTGAAAGGCAACAGTGGTGCCGCATGGGAACCGCCGTAATTCAAAAAGAAACTCCCTTTGGCGTTGAGCACTCGAAATACCTCCCCCATCCACTGCCGCGACCATCGCAGATACTGCTCTTCGGGCAGGTCATCCTTGTACGTTCCGTAGTCCACACCCAGGTTGTAAGGAGGGGACGTGACGACCACGTCCACCGATTCGGCCGCCAGTTCCAATATTCCATCCAGGCAGTTCTTCGCCTCCAGCCGGTGATTCATTCCTCGTGGCATAGAATCAGGGTTGCTCTCTTGATGTTTGGCGGCTGACTCGGCCAAGGCGGACTTCGGGCCGCTCAGTTGGCCACCCAGATCTCCATGGCCACGACCATCACGCTGGCGGCCTGGGCCGCGCAGATGAGGCGTGCTCTGGAAGCGAATTCTCCCGCGTCAGCATCGTTGTCTATTGGCGGAGCGTCGAAAAAACACAGCCCGTCCGGCGAGACCGTGAAGAGCGTCGGCAACAGCCGACCCTCCGCGCGCATAGCCTCTTCGGCCTCTTGATGGGCGAATTCGAGAAGGAAGTCGAGTTGGGTCCCCGGCGGGCCTTCCAGGTAAGGAGGGAGGGTTGAGTCGGGTTCGGATGGAGTGCTGTCGCTTCGTCCCCGCAAAATTGCAGCCAAAATGGCTGCAATTTTGCGGGGACGAAGCAGGAGATGTTTCAAACGGTCGCACCGTTGCCTCTCAACTCTGTTACAAAGAAATGCTCTTTCAAAT
>Ga0187849_1005442_pt1 | contig 10067 bp, 10 predicted proteins | sample June2016WEW_4_10_2_FD_132412 | JGI IMG/M metagenome (GOLD analysis project Ga0187849, IMG submission 132412) | Peatland microbial communities from SPRUCE experiment site at the Marcell Experimental Forest, Minnesota, USA - June2016WEW_4_100 | ecosystem: Environmental > Terrestrial > Soil >... | reverse complement strand
TTGGGGGACAGGCTACGCAACTCCCGAACCGCCGGCAAGAATTCGCACGCTCGTTGGAGTGAATTCGGGAGTTTCGTAGCCTGTCCCCCAAATTCGGACATGTATGCGAAAGCTGGACGGGAAGATTCTTTTTGCTGCGCACGACCTGGACCGTTTTCTTGGCTGCTCACATGCAACATTTTTGGATCTCCGTGATCTGGAAGAACCCCTCCCGAAATCCGAAGACGACGAACAGCTTCGCCTGCTGAAAGAGAAGGGCACCGAGCACGAGCTTGCCTGGCTCGAAAGCCTAAAGCGCCAGGCGCTCTCGATTGCCGAGATTCCACAAAACGAATCTCTGCGCGAACGCGTGGAAGCTACCCGTAATGCCATGACTTCGGGCGTGGATATCATTTACCAGGCGGCACTGCTAGGCGGGAGCTGGCACGGCTACGCGGACTTTCTCCGCCGTCGGAAGGACTCGGCTGGCGCAGGTCTCCCGATTTACGAAGTACTCGACACCAAGCTCGCGCGCGCCGCATCCCCTCAACACATCATGCAGCTTTGCGTCTACACAGAGCTGCTGGCCCAGGCACAGGGGTTCACCCCGCCATTCATGGTTCTCATTCTGGGCGATGGCCGCGAAGCTGCCTTCCGCTTTGTCGATTTCGCCGATTACTTTCGAATCGCGCGCCGGCGCTTTGAAGCCTTTACCGCTGATCCGCCTCTGAACTCGTATCCCGAGCCGTGCCGCGCCTGCGAGCGCTGCCGCTGGCGCGACCTCTGTGCTGCGCAGTGGGAGAAAGACAACCACCTGAGCCTGGTCGCCAACATCCAACGTTCCCAGATCGAGAAACTTCGGGCGGTCGGCGTCTCGACAGTTCGCGCCCTGGCACAATTGCCTTCGAACGCCTCCATCCAAAAACTCTCTGGTGAGACTCTCTCCCGGCTCCGTTCCCAGGCTCAACTTCAGATTTACAAACTAGACACCGGCGAGAACAAGGTCGAGATCTTACCCGTAGAAGACGGACGAGGCTTCGCACGTTTGCCGAGGCCAGACCCGGGCGACCTGTTCCTGGACTTTGAGGGTGACCCGCTCTACCCGGACGGTCTCGAATACTTGATGGGGCTCTACTATGCCGAATCCGGAACCCCGGTCTTCAAGCCTTTCTGGGGCCACGACCACAACGCAGAGCGCGCATCCTTCGAGCAGCTGATTGACTTCATCGCCGACCGGCTGCGCAGTTACCCGAAGGCTCATATCTACCACTACAATCACTACGAAGAGACGGCGATCAAGCGACTGGCCTCCGGCTACGGGACACGCGAGAGCGTGGTTGACGACCTTTTACGCGGCCGCAGGCTCGTGGACCTGTACAAGGTCGTGCGCGAGTCGGTGCGCGTGTCGGAGCCACGCTACTCGCTCAAGAATTTGGAGATTTTCTACATGGAAGGGCGGAGCGGCGAGGTAAAGACCGCCGGAGACAGCATCGTTGTGTACGAGAACTGGCGCCGAACCGGCGACACGGCTTTGCTGCAACAGATCGCGCAATACAACGAGGCCGACTGCCGCTCAACGGCGCTCTTGCGAGACTGGCTTTTGAGCCTGCGGCCCTCCAGTGCAGCCTGGTTTGACACTACGGCTGATGAACCTGAGGAAGAAAAAATCCAGGCCCGGCTGGATGCCGAACTCAAGCGTTCGAATTACGAAGGCAGATTGCTGCAGAACGCCCCCAGAGAGGAACTGGGCATGCGCGAATTGACAGCGCAGCTGCTGGAATTTCATCGGCGTGAGGCAAAGCCGCAGTGGTGGGCAATGTTCGATCGTCAGGGTCGTTCCGAAGAGGAACTGATTGACGATGCAGAGTGTCTTGGTGGCTTGAGAATGGACCGAACCATCAGTCCATTTCCTCAGGCAAGGTCCGTGGTTTTCACATATCGTTTCCCACCCCAGGATTACAAATTCGATGTAGGCGATAATTGCCGGATCTCGGCTACCCTGGAACCAGCCGGGAGCATTTTCTTTCTCAATCCAGAAGAGGGAGTTGTCCAGATCAAGCGCGGCGCTAACAGAGGCGAGCTGCCTGCAGCCTTATCAATCATTCCAGATGGCCCAATCAACAGTGATGTCTTGCGAACCGCAATTTATCGGTTTGCCGGTCATTTGATCGCCGGTACCGGGCGCTACCAGGCAGTGCAGTCTTTATTGAAGCGCGATATGCCAATAATCAGTGGGCATATCGAGGGATCGCCCATCATCCGGGATCCGAACAACCTCCTTGATGAGACAATCCAAGCCGTTAAACACATGCGTGACAGCTGCCTTTTCATCCAAGGCCCGCCAGGCTCCGGCAAGACATACACCTCGGCGCATGTCATTGTCGAGTTAATGCGCGCGAGGCGGAAGGTCGGGGTGGCCTCAAACTCGCACAAGGCGATCAACAACCTTTTGGCGGCGGTGGAGAGACGCGCACTGGAGTGCGGGCTGAGCTTTCACGGCATAAAGAAAAGCAATGACAATCCCGAATCTTCCTTCAATGGCCGGTTTGTCCGTGACGTAACCAACAACAAGGACGTCAATCCTGGCTCTGACCTGATTGCCGGTACGGCTTGGCTCTTTGCACGCCCAGAACTGGAGCAGGCACTTGATTACTTATTCGTTGACGAAGCCGGCCAGGTGTCGCTGGCGAACCTGGTTGCGATGGCGCTGAGCGCTCAAAATGTGGTGCTGGTCGGTGATCAGATGCAATTAGCGCAGCCCATCCAGGGCGTGCACCCGGGAGACTCCGGCCTGTCAGCTCTCGACTACCTGTTGCAGGGAGCGGCAACGATATCTCCTGAGCGCGGTATCTTCCTGCCAAAGACCTGGCGGATGCACGAGGATGTGTGCCGGTTTATTTCGGAGGTGGTCTACGACGGGCGCCTGGACCCAGAACCGGAGAATCAGAACCGCCATTTGGTACTGGCCGCCGGCGCGCATCGTGCGCTTGCGTCCAGCGGGATCCGTTTTGTCCCCGTCGATCACACGGGCTGTTCGCAGAAGAGCGAGGAGGAAGGACGCGTCATCCAGGACATTTTCGAGAGTCTTTTGAACCAACGTTACCGCGATCGCGAAGGGAAGGAGCATCCCTTCAGCATGGACAATATCCTCGTGGTCACGCCCTACAACGTGCAAGTGAATTACTTGAAGTCGGTTTTGCCCGCGGGCGCTCGCATAGGCACCGTGGACAAGTTCCAGGGACAGGAGGCAGAAGTTGTGCTGATCTCGATGGTAACCTCGAGCGCCGAGGACCTTCCACGTAATGTCGAATTCCTTTACAGCAAGAACCGCCTGAACGTGGCAATCTCACGGGCACGCAGCCTCGCGCTGATTGTCGCCAGCCCCCGCCTCCTCGAAATCCCGTGCTGGACCGTCGAACAGATGCGGCTGGTCAATACGCTATGCCGGGCCGCCGCCGTTGGGAATGGTCTTCGTTGAGCGCGGTCGTTCGGAAATATGGCGTATCTCGGCTGGTTCTTGAAGTGAAATGAATTGATATGGGCGGCTGATCTTCCAGAGGACTGAATAATCACTCTTCCAGAGGTTTGGGAGATTCGGGAATTGTCGAGACTCTCATTGATCCCAACGCGCATGCTCATACTTCTATTTGCGGGCGTCCGGTGCTGATGCATTCAGATACCTTGGAGTATATTGCTTGCCATGCGCATAACGTTGACAGCCGTTATCCACAAGGAGAGCATCTGGCACGTAGCGGAATGCCCCGAAGTCGGGACTGCCAGTCAGGGGCAGACAATCGAAGAAGCCGTAGCGAATCTCCAGGAGGCCACCGAGTTGTACCTGGAAGAGTTTCCACTCCGTCGAATTGTTTGTGGAAACCTATAAGGGAAGATAATAGCTGAGGTCAAAAATCAGTTTGTGCCGTGCTGGATCTCAGTGCCGCCAGGCTTTGGAGTGCGGCGGCATGACCTGCACCTCATACACATCTCACATTTGCTGTGCCGCACCTTCGGCGCTCAATGATGAGGCGCATCCTACACCCGGCCTGACGGCCGGGCCTCCCCAGTGACAGCTCGCGGAACCCCTGGTTCTGCAAGCTGTCCCCGAAACAAGTAACCGCCCCGTTTTTGGGGGTGGTGGGACGCTATTCACTTCCAGCCCTTCGGGCCTTACGAGGCATTGAATCAGGCTGGGGCTATCGCGGTGTCGTCCCCAGAAGCTCAGGCTGAAGCGGAATGCGTCGCGGCATACCGTGACGGCCACAAACTCAGGCGCGAAGCGCCGGCAGTTAATAGCCCCGCGCGTCAGCGCGGGGTTAGGGAGATGTTAGCCATGAGACCCAAAGGGCCGGCACATTTTTTAAGTCTATGTCTAAGCTTGCGGAAATGCGTATAAGGAGTAGGTCAGGCCGCCGCCCTCAGCTTTCGTGATATTCAAACCGGTCTGTCTTCCTGCTCGACGGTCAGTTCCGAGTAGGCTTTTTGCCCTCTACCGGTCCTGTCGGAAGGTGTCCTTCGACAGCGGGAGTATCTCTTCGATCTGGAGCTTCCGATCCTGAATGCCTGGCACTTCTCCTCGGTCAGAAAAAATAACTGGCGAAAACATTTCCCAATCGGGGACCGATCCAATGCTATCAACTTAAGGCCGACGTCGTGCACATGGGCGAAAAAATTTGCCACAGACTTCACAGATTCAAAAGCGAAAAAGCCCGGGTAGACAGATGGCAACGCTCTTGCGACCCGCAACGCCGCCTTGCTCTACAATGAAAAGTACTTTATGATGGATTGTCTGTGCCTGTTCGTGAGGCGTTGACTGGAAACCCATTCTGGAGGCTGTCGAATGAGTTTTTCAACAATGCTCAAGCAGCCAAGCGCCTTTCTTCCGGTTGCAATGTCGTTCGCCGCCCTCGCCACAGTGCTCGCTCACGTTGTCATGTTCGGCGTTGTCCGTGAGGCCGATGAGGGGACCGCCGCCCATATCTTTCAGCTACTCATGGCTGCCCAGGTACCGGTCGTGGCATTCTTTGCAGTCAAGTGGCTACCGCGGACTCCAAGGCAGGCGTTGCAGGTACTGGCGCTGCAAGCCGGCGCCGCGCTCGCAGCACTTGCTCCCGTTTTCTTTCTCAACCTTTAAGCCGAGAGGTCGCCAGCTATGCACAAACGCGCAATGCTTGCTCCAGAGCGGCAACCTCGTCATTGAGGGCGGCAGAAAAACATGCGCCGAGCTGGAGCATCTATTGGAAGCTGAGACCGCGAAGCTACTCAATGTACCAGCTCTAACACGGGGTCGGACCCATGCTGCGCCGCCAGGGTCTCATCCAGAATGTTCATGCCAGTTTTTCCAACTGAACTTTGAGTGGAGCCAGGTCGTTCCGGATGATCTGCCAGATGATCTCAAGGTCCAGGCCAAAATAGTCATGCACAATTCGATTTCGCAGCCCAGTGATCTTTCCCCATGGCACAGAACGATGCCCGGCGACAAAATCATCTGGCACCTGTCGCGCCGCCTCACCCAGCACCTCGAGGTTCCTAACCACTGCGTCGATGGTTTTCTCATCCTGAAGAAACGATGAATGGTCCATGCCGGCAGTGTAGAGTTCGATCTTCCGAAGGGCTTCCAGCATATCCTCGACCAGCAAGTCAGGATCGCGCTTAGGCATCAATAAGCTCCGGTTCGATCCGCTTCCAGTAGGCGGGCCTAATGGCGCGCCGGGAGACCAGGTCCACGCGTCTTCCCAGCGCCCGCTCGAGTTCTTCGGCCAGTTCGATAAAACCTAGGCCTATCGAGGGGTCGACATCCACCATTACATCGACATCGCTATCCTCCCTCGCCTCTCCGCGGGCCCACGATCCGAATAGAGCCAGGCGCCGGATAGGAAAGCGCCGGGTCAAAAGCAGGCGCTGTTCATGCAGAGCATGCAAAATCTGCTCCTTGGCAGTCATGCCATTACTTTATACGGAATATCGGGGACAGGCTACGCTTTTTAAAGTTTTCCGATGCTACACGGATATCTTGCTTTAGGGCATCTTCGAATCGTTTTGTAAGCTGCAATGAAATTCTCCTTTCGTGCGCCAGCCCTCCGCCTTGTGCGGGTCTTGGGATTATGGCGCGTTTCTTTGCGCCGCGCTGCGAAGTAGCGGCACGCGTCCACGGCTGCCGGTGCGCTATGGGTGGTGCGCGAACTATCCGCCGCCAATTCGATCGCGCGTTCCGGATCGCCCGCGAAGAACGTCGGGATAGGCGCCAGCCTCATGATCGATCCATTACCGGCGGTCTTGGGATCGGTTGAGCCGCAAAACGGTTTCGGGGTCTTCACGAAGAGACTGAGGGCTTCGCGGGTTGCGATGCCGATGTCAAAGGATTTCCCCGTGCTGCTCAGATGGCCTTCCTTCCACCACCGCCCATAGCGCTCCAGTTGATCCACGGCGTCAAAACCTTGCTTTTCCAGAAGGCTCTCAGCGAGGCACAGAGCCATGGAGGTATCATCGGTCCACTGCCCCGGAGCAAGCCCAAACGGCCCACCGCCGATCATATCTGTGATTGGGACAAAGCTACGCGGCAGCTCAAATTCGAGTGCAGTACCGACCGCGTCCCCCACTGCGAGTCCTAGGAGCCCGTCCGAGAATTAGGAGGGGCCGCGTGCATGGGGCTTGCCCGGCGGGCGCGAGCCGCGAGGAGGAGGCGATGTCGTTGCGCATCGTTACTGTTTCGTTCAAGGCCCGGATATTTCAAAATAGGTGGCAAGAGAGGGACATCCAGGCCTTTTCGTGGCGCCTCCCATCCGGCGGACGGGACCTACTTCGTGGATTCCGAGGACGCCACCTTCGGACCGCTCAGCGCAGCGCGCGCACTGGGACCGCCGCGCCCCAGCGCAGCAATGCATCACGTAGGTGTCAGAGCCACCAGGTATTTGCTCCTGTCTGGTGATGCAAATGTTTTAATCCGGGTGGATATCGCAAAGCGAGGTGGCGGCGACGCAGGAGGATCGACGCTGCCGCGCTGGGGCGCGGCGGTCCCACGTTTTCCAGGTGAATTACAGGAAGAGGGCTGGGGAGACGTGGAAGAATTGCGCGAGACGTTTCACCTGAGTCCGGCTGATGGCGCGGCGGCCGCGCACGACTTCCGAGGCGATCCCCTTGGAGCCGAAGACTTCCAACAGGTCCTTCTGGCGGGTGCCGCGGGCCCGCATCAGTTCGCGCAAGACTTCATCCGGAGTCGCGGCCTTGATGCGGTATTTCCCTTCTTCGTAATCTTCAATCAAAAGCAGCAGCAAACCGAGCAGCCGCCTCTCTTCGGGAAGGAGGTGAGCCTCGCGGCTCTGAAGAGCTTCGACCTCGGCGATCAGGCGGTCATTTTCAGAGTCACTTTCGATGACCGCGGGCAGGCTTTTCAGGAGAAGTTCCCCGTATAGATTCGTATCCGTAGGGTTGTTCATCGTTTCCATTCGCCCCTGTCGTATTCCGAATGCGTCAGGATATGCCGGATAAAGACGATCCGGCTTCGGTAGCCGATTTCCACAATCAGCCGATATCGATTTTCTCGGATATTGAACACGGTCCACTTTCCGACAGCATCCGCATGAGGATAAACCCGCCTTACATCCTGAAGGTTGGCCCACAGCGACGATTTCGCCACACGGTACCAGACGTCGAGCGCGGCCTCGGCATCTGGGTGACTCATGGAAAAGTCCATCAGGCTCTTTCTGCTAACCACGTGCAGGCCTTCACTCCATAAGTTCTCAAAGTGAGAACCATTCGTCAACGGGAAAATTCCGTCCAGCACATAAGTTTTTCGGAGAGGCCGTCTATTTCATTAATTTCGGCAATGCGGAGCGTAATCTCGCCTTTCGCGGCGTGAAGCTCGACAGGAATTGATCCGCGGAGTAAAGAGACCTGTCGCTATGAACAGAGTGGACCCATAAAGGGATCGCAAGCGTCCCATTTACGGCTTGCTTCGACGGGGGGAGAAGCGCTACAAATCACGTCGCTGGAGGCAATTCCCGATTGTTGAGATTTGATCTGATTCAGACGGGGCTCATCGAAATTACGCAGGAAGAAGGAGTGAAGGACAGCCGGCCGACCTCATCCTTGCTGGAATGCGGAGGATTCCGATGCGTCATTGATACCGAGCACCCGAAGGAAGACGGAAAGGAATATCTCGCGGCATTCGGGCGTCTGGGTGTGTCCCCATCCAATGTCGGTTGCGTGATCTTTACCCATCTCCATCCGGATCATTTCGGACACAAACACCTGTTCCCGAACGCCACCTTCATCTTTCATAAGGACGAGCGCCTCGGCTTTTACTTCAAAAATGACCGAAAGCTGGTGCTCGCAGGAGATGCCTTGCTCACGCTGAGTCCGGATACTCTCGTCCGGGCCGAGCATATCAACTACGAGCCTGATCTGCGCGCGCTCGGCGACCAAATTTATGTCCGGCACGCCCCGGGGCACACGCCAGGCTCCACCATGATTTTTGCTCTGATCGAGGGACTCGTCCATGCATGGACCGGAGATGTTTTCCTGAATCGAACTTATTACGATGAGTGGAGGCCCCCCGGCTCATCCTGGAACCAGGATCGCATCTACAAGCATATGGAATACGTTCGGGACCGGGCGGATGTGATCGTACCCGGACATGGAGCGCCGTTTCGCATCTGAGCCTCTTCGCCCTGAGCCTCGATTCGTCAACATGCCGATGTCGCGCAGCCGGGTGGAGAAGAGTCGTTGCAGATGTTCTGGTTTGACATCTCTCTTAAATGTCAGTATATTCCTATCTGAGAAATATTCTCAGATAGGAACGCGCCGTGACAGTCGAGAACATCAAGGTTGCGCGTCGGCTCGAGCAGTTCAAGGCGTCCGCCAAGGAGGCGGGCGTCAAGCTCACGCACCAGCGCCTCGAAATCTTCCGCGAGGTTGCGTCGAGCCAGGAGCACCCGGACGCCGAGACCGTCCTTCGCGCTGTTCAGGCAAGGATGCCGACGGTGTCGCTCGACACCGTATACCGGACGCTGTGGATGCTCAACGACCTCGGGCTTATCACCACGCTCGGCCGGCGTCGCGAGAGCGTGCGCTTCGACGCCAACCTCGAACGCCACCACCACTACATTTGCGTTCGCTGCGGGTTGGCAAGGGATTTCGAGAGCGCCGCGCTCAACGCGCTTCGCATTCCCGACGCCGTGAAGGAATTCGGCAGCGTCGTGAGCACGAAAGTCGAGGTCCGAGGCATCTGCGAGAGCTGTGCGAAGAAGATGGCCGAGGAATCGGTACGCAAGAACCCCAGACAGAGGAGAAAGATATGACAGAGAAGAAGAAACTAACCACCAACGCGGGTGCGCCCGTGGTCGACAACCAGAACATCATGACTGCGGGTCCCCGCGGACCGGCGCTACTGCAGGATGTCTGGTTCCTGGAGAAGCTCGCCCACTTCGATCGTGAGGTGATTCCCGAGCGGCGCATGCACGCCAAGGGCTCGGGCGCCTATGGCACCTTCACGGTCACCCACGACATCACCAAATACACCAAGGCCAAGATCTTTTCCGCTGTCGGCAAGAAGACCGACCTTTTCGTGCGCTTCTCCACCGTGGCCGGCGAGCGCGGAGCGGCGGACGCCGAGCGCGACATCCGGGGCTTTGCGATGAAGTTTTACACCGAGGAAGGGAACTGGGATCTCGTCGGCAACAACACGCCGGTTTTCTTCATGCGAGATCCGCTCAAGTTCCCTGATCTCAACCACGCGGTGAAACGCGATCCGCGCACCAACCTGCGCAGCGCGAAGAACAACTGGGACTTCTGGACCTCGCTGCCCGAGGCGCTGCACCAGGTGACGATCACCATGAGCGACCGCGGGATTCCGGCCTCCTATCGATACATGCACGGCTTCGGCAGCCACACGTTCAGCCTCATCAACGCCAAAAACGAGCGTTTCTGGGTGAAATTCCACCTGGTCTGCCAGCAGGGCATCAAGAACCTGACCGACGCCGAGGCCGAGGCCATCGTCGCCAAAGATCGGGAGAGCCACCAGCGCGATCTGTACAACAGCATCGAGAAGGGCGATTTCCCGCGCTGGAAGATGTTCATCCAGGTGATGCCCG
>Ga0187849_1005440_pt1 | contig 10069 bp, 10 predicted proteins | sample June2016WEW_4_10_2_FD_132412 | JGI IMG/M metagenome (GOLD analysis project Ga0187849, IMG submission 132412) | Peatland microbial communities from SPRUCE experiment site at the Marcell Experimental Forest, Minnesota, USA - June2016WEW_4_100 | ecosystem: Environmental > Terrestrial > Soil >... | reverse complement strand
CTTCGTCAGACGCCGCACGAATTCGACGTTTTGGTCTGTTTGCGCACCCCCAGGCGAAATTGCGTTCGCCCGCACGCCCTTTTCAGCCCAATAAGTCGCCAAGTACCGCGTCAAACCAAGCAGCCCTGCTTTGACGACGGAATATGTGACGGGCTTGACCGGCTGCTGGTCCTCGGTCAGGTCTGAAAGGCGATAGATCCGCTGGTCGGGCGCGATTATGGCCAGATCCGAAGCAACATTTAAGATCACTCCTTTGTTCCGTTGGGCCATCTCGCACCCTATGATCCGGCTGCAGAGGAACGCTCCCGTTAATCCCACCTCAATGTCCCGGTTCCATTGTTCGAGTGGGAAACATTCGAGCCTTGAGCTGTGTCCAGCTTGAAGCCCCGATGTGCTGACCTTCGGATCATTGGCCGCGTTGTTGATGAGGATGTCGACCCTTCCAAACATGGACAAAACCTCGGCAAGCGCACGCCGGATGCACTCGGCCTGGGTGACGTCAACCGCCATCCCGACCGCCGGAACTCTGAATTGTGATGTGATTTCTGTGGCGCGATCCTCAGCTCTAACCTTGTCAATGTCCCACAATACAGGAATGCCAACCAGCTCCGCGATAGCCTCCGCATGCTTGGCGCCGAGTAGTCCGGCGCCTCCCGTGATGATGGCCACACGCCCGGTCAGATTGAAAGCCTCTTTGACCGAGCCAGCGGGGTGCTTCTTTGTCATTGGCAATTGCATCTATATCCTTTTGAGACCAGACTCTCCCGAAATCATAGGGAGTTCTTGCTCAGTGCCTGGGTTGGGACGTCCAAACACTAAGACTTGGGCCTTGAATTGGGTTAAGTTTTACTTGTTTGCACTGCTGATCAGATTGTAGTGGGACACGGATGGCCGCGGATCAGCGGATGCCGACGTGGACGAGAGTGCCGAGGACGCTGCCCACGAAGCTGAGAACGCCGCGACCTACCGTCTTGGTAGTAGAGCAGGGAACAAATACCACGTCGCTTTGTGTCACCTGCATATCGGGAGTATGACCCTTGAGAAGCTTCCTAACATTCCTGTGCCTTGATCCCCGGCAATGTCGTGCAAAAAGTTCATGACTGTGTCCTCTATGCGCTCCGCCGTGCCGCTGTTGTATCCCAGATGGGCGCCATTACCACCTTAGTCGATCGTGTCTCGCGGTTTGTCCTGGACATTACCGTCACGCAGCGGAAGTTCCAAGCCACTGGGGATAAGCACTGGTTCAATCAACTCTCGCCTCCTGAAATTCCCGCTTTCTTGTAACCTTTCGTCAAAGCCAGCCGACGCGTTCGGCTGAAGCCAAAAGGGAGTGGTTTGTCCGGATGGCTGATTCCAGAGAGCGTTTTTGTGTTCATTTGGCTGCTGGATCGGTACCTCGCCGAAAGTGGGGAAAACCTGGAGCGAAAAGCTCGAAATCGTCGCCAGTTCTTAAATCGCCCCAGGGCTGGGTGGTTTTGCGAAACCTGGCGAGAGAGCTGAGTCCCTGGGAAATACAAAACCCGGACCTCGAAACCTCGCCTGATCAAGGAATGCTGATATTCTGAGCCTGCTGTTGTTCGAGTTTGATGGACAGGAAGGGTTGCCAAGAAATTGACACTTAGCCAGCCTTCAGCAAGCAAAGCACATCGGCGACTCATTTTGCTTTGGTCTGTGCATCTCTGGCGTATCATCCGGGGAATGTTGACGAATTCAGGACACCGACTTGTCCATAAAGGCGTAGGCAATGATGTGGGTCATCACGAAGAAACAATCCTCAAGGCGACCCATGTGTCTGTTCGGGACGGCCAGAGTTAGCTGAGCAACATCCTTGAGAACGCCAGTGCTGGCCCCAGTTAAAGCAATCGTCCGGCATCCGATGCTGTTTGCATATTCGACGGCCTTCAAGACGTTCCGGCTATTTCCGCTGCCGCTGATGGCAAGCAAGACGTCCCGTTCCTCTGCGAAATTCCGTAATTGTTCAACGAAAACGCAATCGTAATCTATATCGTTAGCATAGGCCGTAATCGTGGATATGCTATCAGTCAAGGCGATCATTTTGAACCGTGTCTGATAACCATAGGAAGCACCTTTGACCATGTCGACTACCATCTGTTGAGCGATAGAAGCGCTTCCACCATTCCCGCAAATAAAGACCATCCGGCCATTGTCCCTGGCTTCTTTTAGCCAGTAGATCGACCTGGAGATGGCCGCCGTGTCCAGTCTGGAGATTGTTTTCTTCAAATCGTCAAGATAATCAGTAGCAAACTGCATAGCAGCCTTCCGCTCATGATGAGGCGATTTAAGAACTCAAACTGGTTGATTTGCTCTCGCCTTCATCGATATTGATGAAGATGAAGTCGAAACACAGGGGTAAAGGGATTCGTACACATCAAAAACGACGGAACCGTCCGCGGCGCCCCGCCACAGCTCGTAGCCTGCATCATCGATTTCTCCTTCGTCCGCCCCCCCTGCTGCCTACCTCGGTGCCCAGGAGAAAAACTGGACACTAATTTTCGCAGATTTTCAGGATTTAGATCTGCGAAGATCTGTATTTAATTCCTGTGGGTCGGAAACTGAACGCGGGTCTGGAAAGAGGTACAATTGGGTTAGCGGATCATGCCTGCATAAATGATCGAGTCAAGAATTCCACCGATGCTGTTCAGGACGCCGCGGCCGACTGTCTTGGTAGTGGATCCTGGAACAAAAACCACATCGTTTTGGACCAGTACCATATCGGGAATCTGCCCCTTCAGCAGCCTGGCCACATCTATTGGAATCTGCTTGGCTGTGCCATCGGCGCTCTGGCGCAGAATCGCTGTTTTGTTGCCCTTGGCAGTCGGCAATAGGCCTCCGGCCGACGCTAGTGCCTTGGTTACGGAAATGGATTCGCCCTTTTTGATCTCGAAGGCGCCCCCTCTGTTGACATCGCCGAGAACGTAGTAGAAGCGCTCAACTCTCTCAGGGACTGAAACAACGTCCCCCGCATATATAGGCACGTTCATGCTGATGTCTCCCTTCTCCAGCAACTGCACTAGATCTATCTCCAATGTGTCCTTAGCCGCTACGCCCGCCACGGTTTCGGCTGGTGATATTGATCCAACTCCAGATCTGTGAACGAAAGCCTTTAGTCCTGCCTTGTCTGCCAATAGACCACCGGCCATGGCAAGTGCATCCACAAGGAAAGAGCGGCGCGTAAGCTGGTATGTTCCGGGTTTTAAAACTGCGCCGAGTACATTGACGAACTGGCTGCGATACTCCTTTACAGAAACACTCACCTGCGGATTTTTCATCACCGAAGCTTCGAACAATGTGGCGATCTTCACCTCCGATTCGCGCGGAGTCAGTCCCATCAGGCCCACGTCATTGATGAACGGAAGGGAAACCTTGCCTTCCGAGTCGAGCGCCAGTTCCTTCTGCTTCAGGTCCTCAATACCGAAGACCGTCACCTGGATGATGTCACCAGGGCCCAAGAGATACTCCTGAGAAAAGCGTACGGCGCCGGACATTGCACGCAGACGCTCATTAAGATCCTGGGAGTTGGTTGCCGGATTTGCCTGCTGGCGCAGGATGTCTTCAATGGATATGGGAATGTGATTGCGGTCCTGGGCTTGAGCAACAATCGCCCACAGAGCTGCAAAGACCCATACGAATTTAATTACCTTCCGAACGATCCTCTTTATCCTCTTTCTCGCCATAGCCGTAACCATAGCCATACTTCCTTCCGTACCTTCCATACCCGTAGTAATACCGCGAGTAGTAGTAATAGTCGGCGGAGAGAACATCCACGTTGTTCAACACTGTGCCAAGCAGGTGACCATGCACTTCCTGCAACAGCCGCTTTGTCCGATTTGCTGCTTCCTTTGGAGTCTCGCCGCCCTTGATCACCAGAATTACGCCGTCGACTACAGGCGCCAGGATCCTGGCATCTGCCACTGCAAGCACGGGCGGAGAGTCAATCACGATATGTTCATAGTTCTCCGCCAGTAAAAGGAGAGCTTGTTTCATTCGCGCGGAACCAAGCAGCTCGGCCGGATTAGGGGGGATCGGACCCGAAGTTATGGCGAACAGATTGGGGACTTTAGATTCCTGGATCAGGCCGGACAGCTCAGAATTGCCGGAAAGGAACGTGCTCATGCCCGTTTGATTGCTCATCTCCAGGATCCGGTGAATGCGCGGGTTGCGTATGTCACAGTCTAGGAGGATAACTCTGCCCCCCGTCTGAGCAAGTGTTACGGCTATGTTCGTCGCCGTCGTACTCTTGCCCTCACCACGATGGCTCGATGTCACGAGCAACACTTTCGGAGGGTGGCCGGCACCAGAGGAAAGCAATACCGAGGTCCGTAAATTCCGATAGGCTTCCGAGATCAGCGACTTCGTGTCGTGGTAAGTGATCATGTCAATTCCGGCCGGAAGTGTGCCTTTGGAGCCATTGCCGCCGTTTTGGCCCGCAGCTTCGATCGGTTTCATCTTCAAGCTTTTGCCGGAGCCGATGGAACCGAAGGCAGGGATCACTCCCAGAGCAGGCAGCTTGATGTAGCGGTCTACGTCGTCGGGGGTTTTGACGCTGTTATCCAATAATTCGATAAAGAACGCCAGGCCCATTCCCAACATCAGGCCAATTACCAGAGCCAGTGAAAGATTCAACTGTTTGTTTGGACTGTGCGGAATTCGCGGGATTTTGGCGGCGTCCACAACATGGATATTGTTGGACTGCAGTCCCGCCGATACTCCTGCTTCCTTCATCCTCTGGAGCAGTCCGTCGTAAAGTTGCTTGTCGGTGTCAACCTGACGTTTGATGATGTTGTACTGGATCGAATTCTGATTGAAGGCATCGGCCTGGACCTTCTGCAAGTCCAATGCCTGTGTCAGGAGCTTCTCCCGCTGCAATGAAGTGCGATATTCGGTTTCGGCCTTCCTGATTGCCATCTGCCGCTCCTGCTCCAGTTGCTTTTCAGCGTCGGTGAGCTGTCCCGTCACCTGGTCCAACTCGGGCCAGCCGGGCTTGAACTGCGCCTCCAGTTTGGTTTTCTGCAGGCGCAGCGTTGCCACGTTGGTCTCCAGGGTTTTGATAAGGTCGTTCCTCAGATTATCCGGGTAGCTCCCCGGTGTAGCTTGCTGCACCACGTTCCAGACCGATTCCTTTTGAATCCGGTCCGACTGGGCCGCGGTCAGCGCCGCATTTAAATCGGCTAGCTTCTGCAGAATCACGTTTGAATCACTGTTGTCCTTGTTGGCAATCGTATAAATATCGTGCTGCTGACTGAAGCGGACAAGTTCTTCTTCCGATTTTTCCACCTTTGCCTTCAGATCAACGAGCTTGCCGGAGAGGAAATCCGAGGCGGCGGTGGTCGTGTTGTACTTGGTTTCAAAATTCATCCCGATGTACTCTTTTGCCAGCGTATTCGCCACTTCAGCCGCAAGCTTGGGATCCCGTGACTCGAAGCTCAAATCAACAAGACGGCTGTTACGGATGGGGGAGGTTGTCAGATTCGCTCCGAAAGTATTCACGAGCCGCGCTAGCTTGCTTTCTTCCAGCAAGGCAGGATCGGCTTGTTTGTCTGGTTCGCTCAACCCGAACGTTTCCCGGAACCACTGAAGATTCCTGCTGTTTGCTCTCGCGCCTGCATTCCCAACAAATGCGGGATTGCTTTCGAGGTTAAGGGCCTTTATGACGCGTTCGGCGAGGCTCTTGCTCTCAAGAACTTTGAACTGAGTCTGCAGATATTCCTGGCTTTGAGCGTAGGTGGATCCAGGATCGAGTGCTTCTTTGAACGGCAGGACGCTCTGCTGTTCCGGATCGATTTGAATCTTGATAGTGGCTCGGTAGATCGGAGTCGCTTTCCATGTTGCAATGGCTGTGACTACCAGGATTACCAGTGTGAACGATAAGATGATCCAACGGCGCTTGACGATGACTCGCCAATAGTCCAGCGCGTTTATTTGTTCCGGTTCTTCGGGTGTGTGCAGGTAAGGCGGAGGTCCTTCGGTCGGGGGGGTGTAGTAAGCCGGTAACCTTGAGCCGTCCTGCGCTCTTATGAGTTGGTTTTCGCTGTTATCCATTTTTTTCTTATCCGGGAGTTGGGGGGCGGGGATGCTAAAACATACAGACAGACGCGGATTTGTATAGATCTCCGCGAGTTTTCAGGCAAGACTGATTGAACTCATGGAAATTCTTTGTGCCGCATGCAAGGTTCTGCGGCAACCGCGCATCTTCGTCAAGATCGATACACCTGACGTGATCATGATCCAACCGGTAACGGAGGCAGTTTTCGGGATACGCCGCAAGTCCATCCGGTTGAAATTTTAAACAATGCCCATGATGGCTCATCCGGCCCTTTTGCCGGGCCGGAGTTCCCATCATCTGCGCATAGTTCGGTACGTCTTCGGTGATGACCGCGCCCGCAACTACAAATGCATAACGCCCATCCGCGACGCCGCAGACTAAGGTGGCGTTTGCGCCAATTGAGCAGCCCTTTTTGACCGGCGACTTCTCGTACAGGTTATGGCGTTCTGCCTGAAACCGGGGATTTGTCACGTGGGTCATGACACACATCGACCCGAGAAAAAGGTTGGCCGATTCGTGTTTGAAATAATCCATTGCCATTAGAACTTGCCTGCCGACATGCTCCTCGGCGCAACATGCGGATGGGCGTCACCGCCGGCTGCAACCACCGGCGCATTCCGGATCCGGTGCACGAGGTCGATCGACGGCCGCGCATCCTCAATCCCGAAACCGCGGCCTGCAAGTGTCTCCTCGTACACACGCTGATGCAGATCCACAAACCCCTCAGTAAAGTCAATCTCGGTCCCGTCAATTGTGATGGAGCGATACGTCGTACGGTTCGATTCTTTTTGTCCGGCCGGAACGTCAGCGGGATCGACCGAGAGAAACCAGCGGACCCTGGCCCTTTCGAGATCCAAAAAGCCGGCCATCCGCGTCGAGTCGGCCAGATGAACCCGATAGCCGGTCACCCGCCCAAACAACCAGATGAGCAGATCGAAGAAATGGATCCCGATGTTTGTGGCAATGCCCCCGGATTTTTCCACCGTCCCTTTCCATGAGACATTGTACCACCTGCCGCGGCCCGTCACGTAGGTCAGGCAGACGTCGTGGTGGCAGTGGTCGCTCCGGAGTTTTTCCCGAAGCTGAATGAGTTTCGGGTGCAGCCGCAGTTGAAGCACAGTGTAGATGCGCTTCTTATATTCGGCTTCAAGTTCCTGCAGGGCATCGAGATTCCAGGGGTTGACCACCAGGGGTTTCTCACAGATTGCATCTGCGCCTACCCGGAGTGCCAGACGGCAGTGGGCGTCATGGAGGTAATTCGGAGAGCATACGCTCACGAAATCCACACGGCCCTCCGCGGGCCCGCGGCGCAGTTTCTCCAGGTGCCGGTCGAAACGTTCGACTTCGGTGAAGAATCGGACATCGAACGAAAACTGATCCAGAATTCCCGCGGCGTCATGAGGATCTACGGCTGCCAGAAGTCTGTTGCCCGTACCTTTGATTGCCCTCAGGTGACGCGGAGCAACAAACCCCGCAACTCCAGTTATTGCAAAGTTTTTTTCCATGAGGCTCTCAATCTGCCATGCAGGATAACAAGAAGCATCTTGGATCGCCGCTATACAGCTTCGCCCCTTCAGTCACAGGAACCTGGCTGATTACAATCTTTTATCGACTTCTGAATTCACTTATCGACTTCTGAATTCACTTAATGCGACTAATACAGCATGCTTCGGCGCATCCCGTGCCTGGATGGAGCACCGAACTTACTTCACGACCTTACTTCAATAAAATTAAAAAGGAGTGCTTCACTCTACATGCGCTTACCTAAAGTGTCTATGGCCCAGTGGTGGTAAAAGCAGATGGCACCTCGGTGCTATAAACTCATAAGTTACACGAATGATTAATGATTAAGGAATAAGCTGCGCCCTCCCCGCCGCCGGATCGGCTGGTAATGAAAATGAAATGTCGATTATGGTTGAAGTCCGCGCCCATCGGGATAAAGGGAATTTTCCGGTCTGCAAAGAATCTGCAGAACAAAGGCGCCCTTGTGTAAGGGCGGCGCAGCATAAGAGATGACGCATGCGGAATCCGGCGGCTTTCTGCACCGCCCTTACAGGGCTCATTTTGAACGTGCCTGATGCCCCAGGGTTTCGCTGCGCTCCACCCTGGGCTGTGCTGCTACGCGCCTTCGGCGCTCTGGGCGCAGGGTGTAGGTTGACGTGCGTGCCTTTCAGAGTTTCAACCGCTTGCCTGCCTCCGGCCGGCTTCCTGATGCCGCCCATTCTGCGGGTGAAGCGTTCATTCCCGGTTAATCGGGATCGACGACTCTTGTCCCTCGATTGCACGACTCGGACAGGAGCTTCGCGATCAGTAAGATCTCGCGGTGGAATGTGCATCGTGATTAGTTCTCGTAGTTGACGGGCAGGTCGGGACCGTCCTCTTGGATGAACCGGTATCTTATGATTGCGGCGGCGAGCATGGGGTCGGAGCCGGAAGCACCAACGGATTCATTACGTACGACCGGCCCCCAACAAACGATGCTGACCGGACCGTAGCCGGTGAGTTCGCTTGGGAACACGATGCGCATTTGAAGCATCGCCCTGGGCACGATCTCCTTCTGGGCTCGGAACAGGATGCCGGAACGGCTTATGTTTATCGTCGTACCTTCCCTCCAGGCCGGCTCCCCGCCTATGCGGTAGCGAAATCGCGTCTCGATCGGGAATCTCTGTGCTCTCGGCTTGTATGCATCCCGCTCAATTGCTTTAGGCGACGTAAGCAAGTGACCTCCAGCAGCATGTATATGCCTTTTTCTGAAAACAGGTTTTGACTTTAGCAACGCGAGAATTCAACGGCAATCGTACACAGGTGGTGTCGAGTATTGGCACATAGGTGCCAGGAGAATTGGGACCCGGAAGTTGAGAATGAGGATCGCAGCTTCGGGAGGTCGGCATGCAAAAAGAGAAGGAGGAGGCAAATTCGCTTGCAAGATTTTCCGCCCGCAGTTACAGTTACGGTCATGTCAGCGGGAGTAATTCAGCGGTAGAATGCCAGCTTCCCAAGCTGGACGTCGCGGGTTCGATCCCCGTCTCCCGCTCCATAGAATCAACGGTCCATTCCGGAGACATAGGTAACACTTTTGGAGCGAATGGATTTTCACCAATTGGCTCTGCCCGTCCGCACCTTGACCTTTATTTCTATGCTCGCGCCAAGCCGGGTGATGATTGACATAAGCCGGTCGATAGTGAACCGTCCGAGGTCTGCATGGCGGATGCGTGAGAAGTCGGCCGCGGCTATCCCAGTGCGATCGTGTGCGCCGCGTACGCTCAGGGCCTGCCGGTCGAGCGCCCTAATAATTTCGGCCGCCAGGATTGCCTTGAATTGTTCGACATCGGCGTTTTTGTGCCCAAGGTCACGGAAAACATTCCCGCTTCCCCTTACAACTTCCAGACTTTCTCCCTTCATCTCAATATCTCCTTCAGTCTCTTCAGACGCTCCCTAACCAGTTCAACTTCGTGCTCCGGCGTCTTGATGCCACGCTGGGATTTCTTCTGAAATGCGTGGAGGATCCACAGCTCCTCTCTGAGCTGCACAGCATAAACGACGCGGTAAGCATCCCCGCGAAACCGCAGGGCAAGCTCGAATACTCCCGATCCCATCCCATGCATTGGCTTCGCGATGTCCGCCTTGCCACCCTCCGCCGCGATCGTTCACGCGACCAGCAAGATCGATTGCGCGTAGGCCGAGACGAGACTGCTGCAGGCGATCATCCCTACTGCCAAAAAGCATAGTGCTATTCGTTTCATCCCGCGATTCTCCTGAACAGAAGGTTGTTTAAGGGGTGATTGAGCAGATTTCACAAAAGCTCACTTTTGTGAAATCTGTGTAATCCGTGGCTGCTTATGAAATTGGTTAGTACCTCATTTTCTGTTAACAAATTACGGCAGCCACTATAACACAGCAGGCGTTCAGCGGAATTAATGATTTGATAAGCATATTGCGGCATTTCCCCAGGCTAGCGGCAAGCCGGCACACCTCCTTTTTTTGTCCACATGTCCACATGTAATT
>Ga0187849_1005437_pt1 | contig 10074 bp, 7 predicted proteins | sample June2016WEW_4_10_2_FD_132412 | JGI IMG/M metagenome (GOLD analysis project Ga0187849, IMG submission 132412) | Peatland microbial communities from SPRUCE experiment site at the Marcell Experimental Forest, Minnesota, USA - June2016WEW_4_100 | ecosystem: Environmental > Terrestrial > Soil >... | reverse complement strand
GCTTCATCGAGCATGGGCCACAGGAGCTCTTCCGCGCGATGTTCGACCTCGATGCGGAGGGGATCGTCAGACGGGTGCGCGCAGCCTTCCCGGAACTCGCCCTAACGACGCCGATCACCGAGACTTCTGACGGCTCCGGCTAACGCTGCTTCGCCGTCAGCACCCAATCGCCCGTCATGTCCTGTAGCTGTCCCCAGACCAAGGTTCCCGGTGCCGGAAGCAGGCCTGCCCATGGGTCGTCCGGGTCGGCTTCGATCGTCGCCGTGCCGGAGGTGGTCACCGTTTGGCGCTCTCCCGCCAGGTCTGTGTCCACTTCGTTGACCTGCGGGCCTTCAGCCGGCGGCAGGAGAAGAAAGACAGGCAGACCCGGGTCCGCGCTGCTCGCGGCCGTCGGGGGCGTAGCGCCGGGCGTGAAAGTGACGTGCATGACGCTCTGCCCCTGGAAGGTGACGTCGCCGGTCCAGCCGTCGTCCTTCTCCGATAGATCGATCTCTTCGGCGATGTACTTCGGGAAGCCCAGGGCGCGTCCGCCGGCGTTCGCGGTCTGGTCGTCCACGGGCATTGTGAGCACGTACCAGCCGGTCTGACCCTGATACTGGCATTGGAGGAGGACGTAGCCCTCGTGGTAGGGGACCAGCGGCGACGCAACGTCGTAGTAGTAGACGACCGCGACGACGACGAGCGGAGACTGCGGCATGTCGAACACCTGTGGCAGGAGCAAGCGGTAGAGTGCAAGGTCGGTGGGCGTGAAGGCAGCGGTTATGCCGCGCTGACCGTGAAAGCTCCAGGCACGGCGGGAATCCGGCGTTTGCGTCCCGGCTGACGCGGGCGATATCGTCGACTGGGGAGGTTCTGCCTTCTGCTCGCTACCGCAAGCCGTGAACTGGAGGCAGGTCCCGGCCAGGACCACCATCGCCGCGAAAATCGCTGCGAGACGTGACATCTTTGCCATCATTCGATTCCTTCGCAATACCTACGTTGAGTCGGTTGCGCCGGCGGCGGCGCTCTCCGGTGATGGCCCGCTCTCGACTCGCCGCAGCCGGATGACGAGATAGGCGTAACCGATTAGCCCCAGCAGTCCCGCCGGGAGCGAGTTCGTCGCGCGGTAGAGGATCGCCACCGAGGTCGCCGAAGCGGCGGTTGCGCCAGCCTGCTGTACTATAGCCGTCATCGTCCAGTCGAGCACGCCGAGACCCAGCGGCAAGAACGACGCGATGCCTGCCGCCACCGAAGCGCCCAGCGCGACGCACGCCTGGCCCGCGGATAGTCGCACCGCCACCTGCGCTGAGATAATCCAGACCTGGAGCACCATTATGGCGAAGATAGCGATGGTCAGGACGACGAAGATAAGCGACAGTCGCAGGTCACGCAGCAGCGACGCCAGCGACTGAGCCCAGCGGCCTTCGCCGAGGTTCAGCGCGTGCAGCAGCGGCCGCAGCCACAGCCTGGTCGACCGCGTCTCGGCCGCCCACGCGCTCAGCGACAGAAGCGGGATCGCGGCCAGCGCCGGTGCGGCCAGCACGAGCAATCCGACGATTGGGATGGCGATCCTGAGGGCGTTCGGCGCGAAGTTCCAGGCGACGACCAGCAACGTCGAGAGACAGAGGATGCAGAATGAGTACGTTCGCTCGTAAACTATCGTCGCGAAGCTGTCGGAGTACTGAACAGCGTGATGGCCCTTGAGGAACGGCGCCCGGATTATGTCGCCTGCGGCGCCCGGCGTCACCACTGCCGCGACGTTGCCGAGCGCCGACACCGGCGCCAGCGCCAGCGGCGAGACGCTGTAGCCGAGCCGTCGCAGCACGAAGTGAGTGCGAACGGCGAGCAGGCCGACAGCCGGCAGATTCAGCAGGAGCACATAAAGGGCGGCCCAGGCGCTGAAGTCTCCCAGCTCGTCGCCGAGGTCCCAGACGCGTGCCCGCGCGAGCAGCAGCGCCAGCAGCGCCACGCCCACGCCGACCTGAAGCCACGTCTTTTTCATCAACCCTCCTGGGCGCTGACCCACGTCCCCGGTCGCGAACGCCACATCTCCGGCAGGCAGCGGAAGCCGGACCGGCGGTCCAGCACGCGCCGTCGCTTCTCGGCGAAGAGGCGAAGCTGCCAGATGGTGACGAATACCGCAGCTATCGTAACAGGAATGAGAAAGAGGCCGTAGAGCAGCTTTCGCCGGCCGGACAGCCCGAACTCGCTCACATTGCAGGGGCCGCCCAGGGCGATGAGGGGAGCCGCCAGGAGGAACTCCGGAAGCGGCATGACCTTGTAGAACGACAGGAAGCGGTTTCTGACGATCCGGACGGTGTGCGTGAACGTGGCCGGCGTCAGCTTCGTCCGGAGCGTGTGCAAGTGGCAGACCACTGCCCGCGGCACGATGACAGTCCGGTAGCCCAGGGCGTGCAGCCGCAGGCCCAAGTCCAGGTCCTCCGCGTAGGAGAAGAACTCCGGATCGAAGATATAGTCCAACTGATCGATGACTTCGCGGCGGATGGCGATGCAGACGCCGTGCAGGAAGAGCGTATCGACGGGCTGGTCGCCGGGCGGGAGCCGTCGGTAGCGCACGTATCCCAGCCGCGACACCTCCGCCGTGTAGGCCGCGCCCGGGTTCTCCCGCCGCTCCGCCTTCGCGAACTCCGGGTACCAGGGCTGGATGATGTTGGCGTGCGCCGCGCCGATGTCCGGCGACGTCTCCAGCCCTTCGAGCAGCTCCCGCAGCCATATCCGGCCGACGATGGTGTCCTGGTTGAGGAAGACGATGACGCGTCCTCGGCTGTAGCGGAAGCCGATGTTGTTCCCGTCCGCATAGCCGTAGTTGCGGTCCAGCCGGACGACCCGGACGTCCTCGAACCGCTCTTCGACGTACGAGGCGGAGCCGTCGCTGGAGCCGTTGTCCAGGTAGAGCAACTCGTAGGTGTCGCGCGGCACGTCCTGGTCTCGGAGCGAGCGGAAGCAGCCATCGAGATAGTGACGCCCGTTGAAGCCGAGCACAATCACGGTCGTTGCCGGCGGCTCAGCCGATGCGCCCGCTTCGTGATCTGCTTCTGGAACGTTCATCTGATCTGGCCCGGCGAAAACGAGGTTGCGGTCCGGCTATTCGGTTTCGAGCACACCGGTGAGCACCCCGACGAAGAAGAGATTGGCGCCGATTACTATCAGGCTCTGCGCCACGGCCGCCATGTCGACCCAGTTGAGCGCGGTGCCGCTTGGCGCCCTGACGAGTATGAAGAGGTCGACGCCGACACCGCAGGCCATCAGGAAGAGGCCGAAAAGAAAAAGGCCCTCCAAGCCGAGATACTTCCGGTAGAAGCGCAGCAGCCAGTCCGGCTCCGTGTCGCCGCGGGCCGTCGTGTAGATGCGCGAGGCCAAGCCAAGGAGGACGGCGTTCATGCCGACGACGAGGAATATCGTTCCGGCGAATATCGGCTGCCAGCGCAACGGCCCGATGTCGATGCCGTGGGATGACGGCAGGGCCAGCGCAAGCGTCAGGACGCCCAGCGTGAGCAGGAAGAGACCCGGGACGGTGTACAGATAGCTCGGGCTGGCCAGGATGAGATAGCGCAGGTGCCGCCAGCCGTCGCGGAAGGTGTTCAGCTTGCTTTCCGTCTGCCGCGGATGATACGGGATCGGCACTTCAGCTATGCGTAGTCCGCGGCGGGCACTCTTCAGTATCATCTCTGACGCAAGCTCCATCCCGGCCGACTTCAGTTGCATCCGCTCGTACGCTTCGCGGGTGAAGGCGCGCAGGCCGCACTGGCTGTCACCCAGGCGAGCGCCGGAGAAGAACGAGAGGAGAGCGGTCAGCGTCGGCGTGCCGATGAAGCGGTGGCTCCAGGTCATGGCCCCGGGGGAAAGCGTCTTCAGGCGGTTGCCGACGACCATGTCGAAGCCCTCGCTCAGCGGGGCGACGAGGGCGGTCAGGTCAGACAGGTCGTATGTGTCGTCGGCGTCGGCCATGATGATGACGCTGCCCCGCGACTCAGCGAAGCCGCGTCGGTGCGCCGCGCCGTATCCGCGCTGCGACTCTTCGACGACGCGGGCGCCGGCGGCCGTAGCCTCCTGGCATGAACGGTCCGTCGAGCCGTTGTCAACGACGAGCACTTCTCCGCGTAGTCCTGCGGCCTCGAACCAGTCTCGGGCCTTTCGCACGCAGTTCGCGACGGTCTGCTCCTCGTTCAAGCAGGGCAGAACGACGGAAACGTCGACGAGACCGACAGAGAGAGCGCTACCTTCCTTCTCGGTCGTTGGCGCGCCGTCCACTCTCGGAGACGAGTTTTCGGCAGGGTTCGGGGTCATTCGTGCTCTCCAGTTCTCGCCGGTTTCTTAGGCTAAACGTTACCTTTTCAATAGCGATCAGACAACTCGGCCAAGAGGCCATTCTGTCTAGCCGGGCGGAAAGTCGTAGGCCGGCGGCGGTTCATAAGGGATGATTGTGCCCGCGCCGTAGTCGGCCAGATAGATCTTGCGGCCCGCGTATTTGTCTAACGTGGCCGCGTAGCGCATTTCGGGAACATCCTTTGCCCAGATGATGTCGCCGTTAAAGTCGGGCGAGTTCTTCCAAAAGACCGTTCCATAGCATTGCCAATTGCCGCAAGGCGCGACGAGTATCAGAGCGTTGTGGATGTGCATCTTGTCGGCTGCCTGCAAGAGGCGCCCGTCTGCGCCGTTGAAGCCCTTCAACTCGGAAATCGTGCGCGGCATGAAATCAGTGCGCTCGATGTCGAAGTGCTTCCCCAGCATCCACCCGTGAACGCTTATCGCTAGCAAGACTCCCAGCGCAGCATATCCTGTGACGCGGGCGACGGCGATGGGCTCTTCGGTTGGGCGCAGCCTTCCAAGGATCAGCCGGCTCCAGTGGGCCAGCCGTTCCTGGAGGAGCGTGAGGCCGCGTGCCGAAAGAAGCATGAGGAAGGGGACTGCCTCAAACCAGTAGCGTGGACCGTGCATGAGCCCGCTTGATTCGTAAAGCGTCCACACTCCCATCGCGAACAGCGCCGCCAGCAGCAGGAAGACATCCCAGCGACTGCGGCTTCCGAGCAAGAACGGCAGTGGCACGAGGGCCAGCCCGATGAAAAGCGGCCATCCATTCAGGGACGGCAGCAACGCCGAGAGCTGGGCCTGATCGTTCTCCAGCCCCCGCGCTAACGAGTTTCTGTTGCCAAAGCCGATCACAGTTTCTAGAGACGAATTGTTCCCATAGCCGCTGCTCAACGAGCCAGTCGTGCCCAGGTTATACAGGCACATTGCGCCGACCATCAGGAGGACACCTGCTGCAAACGCGCAACTCCTTCGAATGACGGCCACACGCTGCCCGCGTTCAAGGGCGAAGTCCGAAACGAAGAGGAAGGCAAAGGGTGGCACCAGCGCCGCCGCCGTCAAAGGCCGCGTGTTAAGCAGCAGCCCGAAGAAGACGCCACCGAGCCCGTAGGCCAGCGATCTGCGTTTCCAGCCGGCCGTAATGAAGAAGAGAGACACCAGGAGATAAAACATGGCGGTGTTATGGGACATGAGGTTGCTCGCGGTCATCTGGAAGAACGGCGAGAACGCCAGCAACAGGGCGGCGACGACGCCGACATGCGGTCCATGGATTCGCTTGCCTACGCGGTAGATAAGCAGGATTGAAAGGGCACCAAGCAGAGGCGGAATAAGCCAAACCGCCCCGACGAGCTCGCCAATCGATAGCATTAATGGGTGTCCGAAGGGGTAGATGCTGGCCCAGCGGCCGCCCGAATCAACCAGGAGACTCGGATAGAAGAAATCAAAGGCCGTCTTGGGAGAAGGGATGGGCGCCGTCAGGTGGAATGAGGCCAGAAGCTTGGCCTGGAAGACGTACGACACCTCATCGGGGACGTGGGGAATCCCGCCGTTCACGTCGCGGCTGATGTATACAAGGACGCTAAAAGCCGCGGAGGCGACCAAGAACACGAAGTTTCCGGTCCCCCAGCGGAACTTCCCAAGCGGCCGCAAAAGCCTGCCTATGCCCGCGAGTTGCAGCAAGACAACTGTCAGCAGCATTATCAGCGCCGCACCGAAAAGTAGCGGTAGCGGGCGCACGATCATGGCGACGATGGACTTCAGCGTCTGCGTCTTGGACAACTCCATTCCCTTGGCGAGGACGGTGCCAACGGGCGCTACGTTACCCGGCTGGGCGATGGGGCATTGCTGCGCCTTCCCGCCCTGAACGAAGTCCAGGCCGTTATCCAGATGACGGTATGGCCGGAAGGAATAGGCGATGCCGCTGTCCATGGAGGACGAGTCCACGAAGATCGCGCCCTGGGTCGCATTGTCGATGTAAGCGTCAACGGTGTAATTCGTCCAGGAGTGGTCTCCAACGTAGAGTACCAGCCAGCCGTCATACGTTCTCGTCCAAAACGACTGTGCGAGAGCCGCAGAATCGAGGTCGAGGAGCACGGCGTGTGAGCTTGCGTCCGTAACTATTAAACGTTGGAGTCCGCGCGGGTGCGGCAGAGCGGCCGCCACGTCGTTTGCGGGCATCTTGACGACAACGCCACCGCTGCGGTACTGGTCACAATATGCCTTGACCTGCTGCGTACCGTCGACGTAGACGGTGTAGATGCCGTCACTCGCCTCGATCTGGACGTGCGTTTGAGCGCCGCCGGCGCTCCACCAATGGGCGCCGAGGAGAAGGGCGCTAACGGCAAGACCAATGTAAACCGCGACGAACCGCCGGCTCAGGAATGGGAGGCGGGAACGGCTCACCTGAGAGGCAGTACGGGGGACTTGTTCGTTGTCCGGAGGTGATGGCGCACGTGGTCGGGCAAGACGGATAATCCGCCGAAGCCGGAGCCCATGCTCCGGGTGCGCCTCCGCCACCGTTTCTTCCTCGCTCGTGGCTGGTCTCCTCTGCCCGTGAACCGGTCTTTGTGGGCTGGCAGCCGGCAGCCCGTGGTCGCGCACAGACGTTGGACTGATGGAGAGTAGTCTAAGCAAGAAACGCAGGCGACGCAACTTATGTTACGTACGGGAGGGACGGCGCCGGAGGAATGGACGCGCGGCGTAGGCTGGAGGTGGGCGGGCTGAGGAAGGCGCGGACGCTAGCCGGCGCGACTCCGTCGCCGCGGCATCTCGCAGTCGCCGCAGCCGAGGCGGATCATGCGGATCGCTTCTTCTTCGTCGACCTCGCAGTCGACGCAGCCGTCGCGGACCAGGGGGATGACAACCATTGAGGGAAGCGGCATGCCCTTCCCCGAGACCTCTTTGACGCCGGCGACTCCCGCCGCGAGCTCCTTGTCGCAGGCAACGGCGACGATGGCCCGCGGGCGCTTCTCCTCGACATAACGAAGAGCGAGACGTCCGCCGGGCGCTATGCAGACGCCCTTGTAGCCGGCCGTCAATGCCGCCTCGCGCAGGTTGCGGATGGCGCAGGGCAGCTCGCAGTCGTCGGGACACTCCATGCCCGAGCGGGTGTGCTTGCCGCGGCAGCCTTCGCTGGGACGGAGGCAGTGCGGCAACAATAGGATTCGCTCCTCGGGCTCCACGTCCGCGAAACTGTGTCGCCTGTCAATCGCCTGCATTCCTTGCCTCCTTCCAGCTCGAGCGGACCATCGAAAGCGCTAGCAGGGGGAAGTACGTGGAGTACAGCCCGTAGCGCAGATAGAAGGCCCGCGGAAAGCCCGTGCCCGTGAAATCGCGCTCCGGCCAGCCGCCATCGACTACCTGGTTGCGCAGAAGATAGTCGACGCCCGCCCGCACGCAGGGCGCGTCGCATTCGCCGGCGGCGGCAAGCCCGAGCAGTGCCCAGGCTGTCTGCGACGCCGTGCTCGGCCCCTTGCCCTTCAGCGACGGGTCGTGGTACGTGGCGCAGGTTTCGCCCCAGCCGCCGTCGTCGTGCTGGAAGCGCGTCAGCCAGCCGGCGGCCCGCCTGATGTGAGCGTGAGCGCCGCTGTCGTCCGCCGCGACGAGGCTGGGGAGGACGAGGCCCGTGCCGTAGATATGGTTCACGCCCCAGCGGCCAAACCACGAGCCGTCCGCCTCCTGGCGTCGCTTCAGATAGTCGACGCCGGCGGAAGCGGCCGGGCCGCGGTCGCCGAGGTCACTGAGCAGGTCGAGGCCGTGGTTCGTGATGTCCGGGCTCGTCGGGTCGAGCGGCGTGATGAAGTCGGCGAAGGGGACGTGTTCGAGGTAGGAGCGGTTGTTGTTGCGGTCGAACGCAGCCCAGCCGCCATCATCGCTCTGCATGCCGACGATCCAGCGTTTTGCCCGCTCGATGGCCGCTTTCTTCGCCGGCTCGGCCTCCTCCGAGAGCTGCACCATGTTCAGAGCCCGCGCCACCAGCGCCGTATCGTCGATGTCCGGGTACCAGCGGTTCTCGAACTCGAACGACCAGCAACCCGCGTCGGACACGCCGTCCTTCAGTCCCTTCACCGCCCAGTCGCCGGGGAGGCGCGTCTCCTTGCCCAGCAGCCATTCCGCCGCCTTGACGAGCGCCGGATGGGAGGCCGGCAACCCCGAGCGTCGGAGCGCAAGGATCGCCCACGCGGTGTCCCAGACCACCGAAACGGAGGGTTGCAGCCGCATGCTGTCGGCGTCCTCCACGACGAAGCGCTCTAGGCCGGCGATGCCGCCCGCTATCGCCGGGTCGTCGTCGCGCCGGCCGAGGCTTTTCAGGGCGAAGATGGCGTAGATCCAGGGCAGCATTATGCCGCCCCAACTGCCGTCGGTGTCCTGGTGGTCGCGCAGCCAGCGCTCGACGCGTCGCAGCGCCAGGCCGCGACCGGGCTTGACCGGCGACCTCTCGTAAAGCGCGAACAGGCGGTCCAGGGCGATGAAGAAGCCGGCCCAGCTCAACCGCCGCGGCGCGCGCCACTGGCGATAGTTGCGCTGCGCCGGCGGCTCGATGTACAGCTCCTCGATGCGCGCTGCCGGCGGGACGGCGTGGATGGGCCGCGTCGCAGACAGAATCGACAGCGCCATGATCGTCGCCCGCGCCCAGCTCGACAGCTCGTAGATGTTGAACGGCGCCCAGCGCGGGAAGAATATGATCTCCGGCGGGATAACCGGCACGCCGCGCCAATCGAATTCGCCGAATAGCGACAGCCAGGCCTTGGTGATGATATTGGCCTTCATCACGCCGCCGTTCGCTAGCACGAAATCGCGCGCCTTGCGCATCAGCTCCTCGTCGGCGCTGAGGCCGGAGAGCTTCAGCGAAAAGTAGACCTGCACCGTCACGCTCAGGTCGCCGGCGCCACCGCGAAACATCGGCCAGGGGCCGTCGGCGTTCTGCTCGCCGAGGACGTAGTTGAGCGCCTTCCGCTTGCGCTCCGGAGCGACGTCCCGGCCGAGCCAGTGCATTAGCGGCAGGTAGCCCGCCGTCACGGACGCGTCGGCCTCCAGTTCGCCGGCCCAGTAGCCGCTGGCGTGCTGCAACGCCAGCAGATACGCCTGCGACGACGCTATAGCGCGGTCGAGGTCGTCGGCCTGGACGCCGTTGCCTTCGATGGCCGGTTGCATGGTCGCGCGCTTCATATCGTCCCTACCCCGCAATCGCCGCGCCCTCACACAGGCGGGCGAGGATGCCGTCCATGGCCAGCGCCAGATTCGACGCCGCGCGCCGCGTCGCTCTGCCGAAGGACAGCAGCCGTATGAGCGACTGCGGACTCGCCAGGCAGTGCAAGGCGATTCCTCCCGGGCACCAGCCTCCGTCCGCGCTAATGAAGCGCTCGATGGGCGGCAGGTGCGCCGTCAGCGGATCGCTTATCGCTCGCACGGAGAGGAAGGGCAGCCCGAGATGCTGCGCTTCCCTGCCGATCCAGTAGCTCTCCATATCGACGACCGATGCTCCCGAACTCACTGCCAGCCCCCGTTTGGCGACGGGACTGGAGACAAACGTCTCGCTGGAGACGGCGACGGCGTTAGTGACGGCGAACGGCTGCGACGCCATCGCCGCGCGAAAGAGCAGGTTCGAATCGCATTCAACCGTCTCTTTCCGTCCGTGGCGGACCGCCGAGCAAACGACGACGTCCCCCGCCGACAGCCCGCCGACGAGCGCCCCCGCGAACCCGAGCGACAGGACGGCCGAAAGCGGGTAGCGGGGCAGGAGGCTCTTCCCGGCCGCTTCCGCTC
>Ga0187849_1005436_pt1 | contig 10077 bp, 12 predicted proteins | sample June2016WEW_4_10_2_FD_132412 | JGI IMG/M metagenome (GOLD analysis project Ga0187849, IMG submission 132412) | Peatland microbial communities from SPRUCE experiment site at the Marcell Experimental Forest, Minnesota, USA - June2016WEW_4_100 | ecosystem: Environmental > Terrestrial > Soil >... | reverse complement strand
GTTCCGCTTGCGGTTGATCTTGATGATCTTGCAGGTGATCTCCTGGCCCTTCAACGCGTCAACGTTGCGGTGCGCCCGGGCATCGGCGTGCGATGCCGGGAGAAAAGCCGGTACTCCCACGTCCACGGTCAAGCCACCCTTGATGCGGTCGATCACCCGCCCGGTGACCGTGGTTTGCTCCTGGAAAGCCCGCTCAATATCTTCCCAGACTCTGCGGCGCACCGCTTTTTGATGCGAGATCTCAACCCGCCCCGTCACTTCATCATATTGCTCGATCCAAATATCCACCGTGTCGCCCGGGGCGACACTGACTTGACCTTCACTGTTCAGGAATTCGGCGAAAGGGGCGGTAGCTTCCGTCTTCAGACCAATGTCAACGACAACCTCTCCGTCCGCTACCTTCAGGACCTTACCCTGCACCACCTCTCCCGGCACAAGAGGCGCCGCCGAAAGCGTCTCCATGCCCGCCAGCAGCTTCGACATGTCACTGCTTTCGGAGATGCCAGAGGTGAGCGTGCTCACTTCCACGGGTTGTTCAAGATCAGTTCCAGCCTCCTGCGAGCTGCGATTATCCTCCAAGGACATCCACGTGCCTCCCTCCTAGTACCCGACGCAGACTAACAGGAAAGGCACATTCTACCCCCGCATCCAAACCGAAGTCAATCAAACCTGAGGAAATACGCGCCTCCCCGTAGCGGACTGTTTGTCATGTCGATGGATTGCCGGCGGACCGGCAACATAGGTCCGCGCTAAGCTTACTTTTATCGCGAGTGTCCAACCAAAATTCGAGGGTTGGTCATGATTGCACAGCCATCTGTGCGGAATGGAGCAGACACGCGTCTTCCCCGCTTCTATCATGTTGTTTAGGGGAAGAGTAAGAAGATCTTCCTGTTGCAGTTTGGGGGGTAGACATGGGAAGCATAAGGAAACCTAGGAACGAATCTGGCAAAGCGACACTTGCTCGCGTGAAGAAAGAAATGGCGCAGCCCCGCCTCGCCAAGTCCGCGAGAAAGGAGGAGTGAACCCGGCAAGACTCGCAGTGGCCGCGTCAAAACCGATAGCCGCCATAGCTGCTTTTGGAAAGTTCGCGTTCGAAACGCCGTTCGACCTCTTTACGACTCAGCATGGTTTCCGCTTTGTTCAACAGGATCGAATAGACGACTTCGTTACCTTCGATCTGAGCGGTGAGAAACGTGGAGTCCATCACTTCGTCGTGACTGAATTTTACCTTTTTGCCGTCTGCAAATGTTTTAATCCACTCGTCGTCCGACATTTTCGTCACCCCGCAAACTTCAAGTGTAGGAGACGCCTCTCGATTCTTGGTGGAGGCGATAGCTGGCGCTATCATACACCCACGGGGGTGCGCCTGCAGGGTTTCATGAGCGCATGATCGCAGACGACCCGTTTCTGACATCACGGAATAAAGGAATGCTCATCCCTCCTTTGCAAAGGCCATCAGTTCGTGGTTGAACTTCTCTTTTTCCTCCAGGAACAGAGCATGCCCACTCTTTTCGAAGCGAACGATCTTCGAGTTCTTAATGCCCCGGGCCATTTCCTCCGCAAAAACAAACGGGCAGACTCGGTCACCGGCCGCGTGAAAAATCGCCGTCGGAACAGCAATGGTCGCCAGCTCGGAGCGCAGATCGGTATCGCGCAGCGCGGCCACGCTCTGAGCCACTGCGTAGGGCGACGCCTGCATTCCCATGGCGTGCAACCAAGCTGCCAGCCCTGGATTGATAGACGTTTCCGTGAGGCCGAAGATCTTGCCAAAATCGGCAAGCAATTTAGGCCGGTCAATATCCACGGCTTCCATGAGCGCGTCCGCCTCCGACTTCGGCAGGCCGTAGGGGTAATCCTCCCGCTTTGTCCAGATCGGCGCCGCCGCACCAAAGAGAGCAAGCTTTGACACGCGGCTACCTTGGTGACGAGCCATGTAGTGGATGGCGACTGCTCCACCCATCGAGTGGCCGCCCAGGGTCACGTCGTTCACATCGAGATGATCTAAAACCGCCTTCAGGTCGTCGGCATACACGTCGTAGTTATAAGGTCCCCAAGGCTTAGCGGATTTGCCGAAGCCCCGCTGGGAAATGCTGATGGCCTGAAAACCTCGCTTCGCCAACTCCGTCATCTGGTAGTCATACATGTCGTTCGCGAGGGGCCATCCGGGGATGAGAACAATGGCCCGGCCCTGTCCCCAATCGCGGACATGCAGGCGGATGCCTGAAGCCACTTCAATGTACTCAAGACAAGTTGGTTTAACTGCCTTGTCCCTAGAGGACCCATGCCGTGTGACCTTCATGGCTTCCACGTTCTTAATCGGAATTTCCGTTTTTCGAGACATATTACTCCTCCATTTTGAACGCGGTTGCTTGTTTGCCATCCCTTGGAGCAGGTAGCTCCCACTTCGACGACGTGGCCTTTGGGTTCTTAATCTCCAACTCGTTCACCACCTGCTTCACGTTCCTTCTCAACCCCCGGTCGGTGCCTGGCAGCCGGGGATTGCCTCGGGCCGGTAACGCACGGTGGTGTTTTACCCGGCGCTTCGGCCCCGCACGAAATGCACGATCAAGGAAATGACGGCCACAATGAGTAGCAGGTGAATCAACGCGCCCGCAACGTGGAATGCGAGAAAGCCCAAAAGCCAAGCCACCAATAGCACGATAAAGAGAATGAGAAACATCCTGTACCAACCTCCTTTCACTTATTCTTCGTCTCTCTGATTTTGATCACGAAATTCCATCTGCCGTGAGAACCTTGCGAACTTAGATTCTGTCCGTCCTTCTTTCCACAGTCTGTACAGATTTGCTCATTGCCCTGGTCAAAATGAGTCACTAATTGACCGCGGTAACCCTTTCTTGGCCTTAACCAATGCGGAGGTGTTCACATTTGCACAAACACGTGGTCACAACCGGGCAGACGCCCGCCTTCGTTGCGTCCATGATGATGATGTTGCTTGTGGGAAATAAGAGGGCTGCGATTTAGATGAGTTCAGCAGCTTCCTCTTACAGCGGAGGTAAGACATGGAAACTATATTGATTGTTCTCTTGGTGTGGTTTTTGCTAGGTGGCGGAGGCTGGGGATATTCTCGCTGGCGAGGATAGCGCCTGGTGGCGCTTCGCCAACGGTCCAAAAAAATCTGACCGTTTGGTCAGATGTGAACACGCAATTCATTCCAGAAGTACGAAAGTGGTTCAAAACTTAAGGAGGAAGATGCCATGAAACCAAGTACCCAAGACCAAGCGGAAGGCAAGCTTCACGAAGTGAAGGGCAAGATCAAGGAAAAGGTGGGAGAGGTTACCAATAATCCAGATCTGGAAAACGAAGGCACCAGCGAGAACATAGTCGGCAAGATCCAGAGTAAGATCGGCCAGGTTGAAAAGGTTCTGGGGGTCTAGCGCCAACACTGTTCACTTAGCGCGCGTTTTCATATGGACCTGCGCCAAGCGCCTTGGACTGCGGTAGCAGCAGCTACCGCCTTTCTACCCCCGCCCCTTGCGCCTTTGCCGTGTGAATCGAAGGCGGAAGGCGGTAGCTGCTGCTACCGCAGTCCAAGGCGGGCTTCGCCCGCAATTAGATTCCCGCATCCATGACGACAACTAAGTTAACAGTATTGGGTCTAGCGGGGATTTTTCACCCCGCTTGGACGCTCGTAGGGGGCTGCCGGAAGTTGGGAAAGCCCCCAACCTTATTCAACGTGGAATTTGTAGCCCGCTTGTTTGATGGCCTTGCGGTAGTCGTCAGAACTCATTTCCACGAGCTTGCACATCTCGTAGAGCCGCGACCGTAGCGTGACCCCCAACTGGTTCAGGGTGAATTCCACATCGGGGATGATTTCACCGGAAGGCATGCGGCCCTCGCGCCGGCCGGAGGTTTCACCAAATGGCAGGGTCGTAGTAATGAGGGTCACCTTTTTATAGTTATAACGTGAATTGATAATATGCTGGAGCGTCTCCTTCACCCAGCCACTGGGATTGGAGGCGGCCAACTCATCGAGCAAAAGCACCTCCGCGTCCAGGACCGGTTGAAGGATGCTCATCTCCGTACTCTGGGTTCCGGGATTGTAGCTGTCACGGATGGTCTTCAACAATTCGTGGAAATCGTAGAAGAGGCATTCCACACCTTTGCGCAGCATCAGTTCCCGAAGCACCGCCACCGCCAGGTGCGTCTTCCCCACCCCCGTCGGCCCCACAAAGAGCAGGCCAAAATCGGTGGGATACTCCTCCACGAAACGTTGCGCGCAGATTTTCGCCACCGTCAGACTGGGGTTCTCCTGGCCCGTGCCCAGGATCTTGCGCACGTCAAAATTCGACAACTCGCAGTGCTCGTAACGAGGCGGGATGCGCGCCTGCTTGAGCAGCAGGACCGAGCGTTCAAGATTCTGGCAATCGCACGGCGCGACGCGCCGGATGCCATTCACCTCGATCGGCTTCCATCCCGTTCCGTCACACTGGGGGCAGTCCTTTTGGGCCATAGTGATTTGTCCGTTGTGATTCTAATCCAAGCGCGCGCCGAGGGGGAAAGTTTTGTGAGAGGGAACCGCAGGGCGGCGGAGCCGCTAAGCCGCAAAGGAAAGTCAAAAGGCAAAGGGCAAATCGAAGGCGACATTAAAAGGTTAACAGCGGTCCAATAGTTGGAGAAAAGCCTTGCGGTCAATGCCAGCGGTTCGGATCAGGTTGTAAATGATATCGATTCCGACTTCATCATACCGAGGGACGATTAGGGGTCGCGCCGTTCCAGGCTTCTCAAGTTTGATGTGACTGCCTTTTTGCCCAGCCATCCGATAGCCGAGCTTTTCAAACACACAGACGATCTTCTCCCAACTTAGGGGAGTCAGACGCCCCACGCTATGCTCTTCTCAAATCCGAATGCCACGGGAATGGCAATCGGAAATGCATTTGGAATGTTTGCTGGTTTGGACTTGAGGGGTACAAATCCCAACTCTTTCAGAGCTTGGTCCAGCGTTCCTCGTTCGAGACAGCTAACGATAAAAAGTTCGGATGCCTCGATCAAATTCTTCTTGGCTTCCGCCAACGTTTTTCCCTGCGTGGTGAGGTCAAGTGGCGGGCAGTGGGCAATATACCAATCACCTTCATGCTTCATCACACCGAAAAGTGTAAACTCGGCCTTGACTTCTACCCTCATTTTCGGTGCCTCCCCGCAACTATGATAACACTATAGACATTCCAGCATCTTTCGCAGGATGTCACTGCAAGATTATAGAAGGGGCTCGTTGGGTTTGTCAAAGCTTGGGACAAGCTTGGCACATCCAACGGACAGCCGCGGGTGGCGCTGAGGGTGTCTTTTATGTCGGCGACCGTCAAGGAGTCAGGACAGGCCACGCTTAGCACGCGTCGACAGAGACGCTATACGTATTGCCGGAGCGCATACATGAAAAGCAATGTATGCGCCACCCACGGTTGCTCCCGGGTTGGGAGCGCGAGTCACGCGAAGAACCGCAGACCTCAAAGGCGGAGGTCTGCGCTGCCCTTGCTTTACCCTTTCGCACTGCCTGGAACCTGACACCTGACCCCTGGCACCTGACACCTATTTCCCTCCCCCGCGCGCGCGAATCATTTGCAGCGGGGCAATGCGCACCAGGGCATTCTGAATCCCCTCGCGGTCCTTCTCCGAACGCTCCAGAAATTCCTTCTGCACATAGTCGACGAACGCCTGCATTTCTTCCTGCATCAGGCGCATGTGCCGGCGCATATTCAAGATGATTTCGATCCCGGCCAGATTCACACCCAAGTCGCGAGTGAGATTCAGGATGGTTTCGAGCTGCTCCAAATCGTCTGGCGTGTAAAGGCGCGTGTTGCCGTTGGAGCGAGACGGGATCAGCAGGCCCTCACGCTCGTACAGGCGCAGCGTCTGGGGATGAATGTCGTACATCTCGGCTACGGCCGAGATCATGTAGCCAGCCTTGCCGCGAGTTTTCCTGCCACGTTTGGCCATGGGAAAAACCAGTTGATAGTCAATAGTTCAAAGTCAAAAGCAAACAGCGCATTTCAGAGGTCTGCGGCTCCGGAACGAGCAGCTGAAATCCTCAGTCCTCAGTCGTTAGTTCACAGCGATCAGCGCTCAGCTTTCAGAATTCATAATTCAGAATTCAGAATTATCCAAGCCTACTGCTTTCTGCCCGCGGCCTTCAAATCCTTCCTGGGGTCATCGGGGTTTAAGCGCGCGAGTTCGCGGAGGATTTCCTTGGTGCGTTCATCGGCGACGCGCGGCACCATCACCTGTATTTCCACAAACTCGTCGCCCCGAAGCTCTCCGGAGGACTCCCGCAGCGACGGCGCACCCTTTCCGCGCAGCCGCAGCTTCTGTCCGCTTTGCGTGCCGGGAGGAATCTTGATGGTGCTCAAGCCGTCGATGGTAGGAACTTCCACCTTGGCGCCCAGGGCCGCCTCGGTGATGGTAACGGGCAGCTTGACGTAAAGGTTATCGCCTTTGCGCTCGAACACCGGATGCGGCTCCACTTCGGTGACGATGTAGAGATCGCCCGCCGGGCCTCCCTGAATTCCGGCATTGCCTTTTCCGGGAACGCGCACGCGTGAACCGGTGCCAACCCCCGGAGGAATCCTCACGTTCAAGGTTTCGGGAGTATGAATTGCGCCTGCGCCGTGACATTGGGGGCAGGGCCGGCGCTGCTTGCCGCTCCCCCTGCACATTGGGCAAGTCATCTCAAAGCGCATCGCGCCCGCCTGCTTCAGGGTCTTGCCCGTACCGCCGCACTCCCCGCAGGTAACGGTTGGACCGGGGGTTGTCCCGGTCCCGTGGCAAGTGCTGCAAGCCTCATCACGCGCCACCGTGATGCGCACCTGCGCGCCCCGAATGGCGTCCCAGAAACCCAAATGCATCCGGTATTCAATGTCGGAACCTTTTTCCGGCTCCTCGCTCGCCGCCTCGCGTTCGCCGCGAGAAAAAATCTGGGAAAAGATGTCGCGGAAGCCGCCACCAAAACCGCCCCCCCGCCGTCCGGCTTCGCCGCCAGATTCATCCATGTTGGAAAAGTCAAAACCTGAAAAGTCAACGCCGGGTGGGGGCGAATGCGCGGGCCCGGTCGGACCTGGGCCGTAACCGCCGGGGGGAAGGTTGTCAGAATAGAATCCGTACTGATCGTAAATCTTGCGCTTCTTCTCGTCGCTCAGGATTTCGTAGGCTTCCGAGAGTTGCTTGAATTTCTCTTCGGCGCCTTTGTTCCCAGGATTGACGTCCGGGTGATGCTTACGCGCCAGATGGCGGTAGGCCTTGCGGATTTCCTCCGGCTTGGCGTCGCGACTGACGCCAAGGACTGCGTAGTAATCTTTTTGTGGACCAGTAGGCATTTGAAATTCCAGGAGTCAGGAGCGCGGACCTGTTCCGTAGGTCCGAGGTTCTTCGCTGCGGCCGTCGAGAAGAGCCGCAGACCTTGTAAAGCAGGTCTGCGCTACGCGCTGTCATTTGGTATCCGCGTCAACTCCCGAGGCCCGTATGCCTGATCTCCCCTTGCCCAATCTCAGAATCTCCGGTAGATTCATTGATGGGGTCACATATGGCAAACACGGTACAAGTTCCAGCGGAACTCTTTAGAAAGCTCCTCCAAGCGGAGAAAGCCCTCGACAAATTCCATGAGGCCTTCGAGGACTTTCTCATCACGCACGATCCCACCTTGCTACGAGAGCTTCGACAGGCCCGGCGCGAGCACTTGGCAGGGAAAACCCGCCCTTTCGAAGAGTTCGAGCAAGAGCTGTCGTACAAATCTAGACGACGGTGACCACCGCCACGGGTCCAAGGTGAAAGTTCCGAAGAACCTCCGAGCACAGAGCAATCTAAATCGCGAAGGGCTTTGAGCATGTCCATGTCGGACGCGTACAAGCTGACAACCACCCCGACCTTTGAGCGCGCCGTGAGGAGCCTGGATGGAACCGTCGCTGAGCGCATTAACAGGAAGCTTAAGTGGCTTGCGACGCATCCTGAACTCCTGTCGGAACCTCTTCGTAACCTGCCCCCTTCGCTAACAGGATTGTTTAAATACCGAATCGGTGATTATCGAGTGCTTTTCTGGGTCGATCATGCGCAGCAACTGATCACCCTTTATACCGTAAAACACCGAAGCACCGTCTACAAAGATCTCTAGCTCGACATCCCAAAGCAACCCATCACCGAACTCTTGCCTTTACGTCCCAGCCGGTTGCGGTCAAATTCCTCAAAAGATACACCCTCTGTGTATTTGTCCAGTTCCCTCGCCGCCAAAAGGATGTCCAGAAGCCTAGCGTCATCGCGCCACATAAACAGGTTCCGCGGAAGCCAAGATGTGCCGGCGGCGAATGTAATTCTCACTGCGCTCGATGGCGCTTCGCTCGACCAGGTCCACCTTGCGGCCCAAGATTTTCTCCAACTCGTCCTGCATCTCGACCACCGCCATGAGACTCCACCGGGCTGCCGGCTCAAAGCTCACTAACACGTCAATGTCGCTGCTCGACCGGAAATCTTCCCGTAACACAGAACCAAACAGGGCAAGCTCCGTAATCTTCCACTTCCGGCAGAAATCCTGGATTTTGTCCTTACTCACCTCTACGCGAATCATTCCCGGCTCCTGACTCCTTCCCGAGTTCCCAGCAAGTAGCGCCGACCTGTTCTCCAAGGTCTGCGCCTTTTCTCCCCGGCCGCACACAAGGGCCGCGGACCTACAAAACAGGTCCGCGCTACTCACTGACGACTGACAACTGACGACTGACGACTTCCTTATCAGTTCTTACTCATCTCCAAAATCGGCCCGAGGTGATCGGGGCAGCGCGAGGCAATCCAGGCCTCCAGGTGCTTGCGGACTTCCGACCCTACCGCCAAATCCCGATCATCGACTTGTACTTCCAAGAAGTGCCGCCACTTGCAAACCGGGCATTGGACGGGCACTTGGGCGCGATGTTCCATAGAACAGTCCATAGTCGATAGTTGATAGTCAATAGTTGAAAGAGTCGACAGTCGATGATCTGGAGTCGATAGTTCATAGTCTATAGTCGAAATTCGGTCCGGGCGACCGATTCACGTGCGCCCATCACTTTTGACTTTCAACTTTCGACTTTCAACTATCGACCATCGACTATCAACTATCAACTATCAACTTTTCTTCTTATCGTCGTCCACAACCTCCGCGTCGATCACTTCTCCTTCGCCTTTGGCCTTGCCCTTAGCGCTGCTGTCGGTGGGACCTTGCTGCGCCCCCCCTGCGCCTCTCCCCGCCCCGGCGTCCGCGGACGCCTTCGCGGAGGCCGCCTGCTTGTACATGGCCTCAGCGAGCTTGTGGGAAGCCGTCGTCAGCTTCTCGACGGCCGCGCTGATCTTGCTCACGTCTCCTTCCTGATTGGCCTTCTTCGCCTCTTCCAGCGCCGCCTCGATCGTCTTGGCATCGGCGTCAGAAATTTTCTCGCGATTCTCCTTGAGCAGCTTCTCGACCGAGTACACCATCGAATCGGCTTTGTTCTTGACCTCGACTTCCTCTTTGCGCCGTTTGTCTTCCTCGGCGTGGAGATCGCCTTCTTTGGTCATGCGCTCCACCTCTTCCTTGCTGAGACCGCTGGAAGAGGTAATGGTAATCTTCTGCTCCCTGCCGGTACCCAGGTCCTTGGCGGAGACGTTCAGGATGCCGTTGGCGTCGATGTCGAACGTCACCTCAATCTGCGGTATCCCGCGCGGAGCGGGAGGAATGCCCACCAGATGGAATTTGCCCAGCGTGCGGTTATCCTTCGCCATCGGCCGCTCGCCCTGAAGCACATGGATTTCCACGGAAGTCTGATTCTCTGCGGCGGTCGAGAAGGTCTCGGCCTTGCGGGTGGGAATCGTCGTGTTGCGTTGGATCAGCGCGGTCATGACGCCGCCCAGGGTTTCCACACCCAAAGTCAGCGGGGTCACGTCGAGGAGCAGCAGGTCCTTGACCTCGCCTCCCAGCACGCCCGCCTGAATGGCCGCGCCCACCGCCACCACTTCATCGGGATTGACGCCCTTGTGAGGTTCCTTGCCCCCGAAGAGGTCCTTGACGATCTGTTGCACGCGCGGAATGCGGATGGAACCACCCACCAAGACAACTTCATCGATCTTGTC
>Ga0187849_1005424_pt1 | contig 10093 bp, 7 predicted proteins | sample June2016WEW_4_10_2_FD_132412 | JGI IMG/M metagenome (GOLD analysis project Ga0187849, IMG submission 132412) | Peatland microbial communities from SPRUCE experiment site at the Marcell Experimental Forest, Minnesota, USA - June2016WEW_4_100 | ecosystem: Environmental > Terrestrial > Soil >... | reverse complement strand
ACCTGTAATATTTTCATGATCGATTACCGTGCAATTTCATATTATGATGAGAGTGTAAAATACTTTTTAGCAGGAATAATATGTCCAAATTTAGCTCAAAAGACTGCTGTTACTGGTTTGATCTTGCTCTTATGCTTCATTTCAATAATGTACCGATGTTTGTTCCTAGTTCTTCTTCAACACAACAATTTCAAGATAAGGAGACAGCGGCCTTAATTTGGCACCGATTTTTCTATGCGTTTGCCGGCTGACTATGCAAAGTGATTGTGAGCTAAGCCTGGTACTTCTCAAAGATTCGAGCATAATGATTAATGAATGCAATCTTCTCAAGAATTTTAGGGTAACGACCTTTGAGTACTTATTTCAAATACCGTTTAGGATAACGACCCATTAACATGTACAGCTAATAAAAATAGAGCACTTTAAATAGGAAACTTTCAAAAAATGACCTCCGCTACTTTTGTAGTTACATATCTGTCTCATCCCTAATTGCTCGAATACTTTCAAATAATTACGCTTAAAAACACGCGTACTTCCTCTGCCCTCTTTTTCGACCAATATCAGATATTTTTAGCAACTCTTGCAATTTCGGCAAAAACTGATTCCGATTCAGGATGAACATGCATTAATATTGCCATCGTGAAAACAACAACATAACCATCCAACTGTGTTATTATACCTTCAACATTTGAACAACTTTTTTTGCTATGCATTGCGGAATAATGAGCTTTCAATATGCTTATTGCTTTTTTTTATCTCTATTCCTGCAAGATTTGCAGATCCATTTTGATGCAAGGCGTTCAAGTTCTGCCGACATTGTAGCCTATCTCAAGAACTGAATCTTTTTTTGTTGGCGTATTTATTAAATATTTTTAATAGGAACGAGGTCGTACCCGTTTTATAGTCACCGCAAGATAATGCTCAGAATCATTTATAAAACCACCTCTCCACAGACTTTTCCAATAGTCATAAATTTCTGTTTTCGTTTAGGATTTTTCTGTTAATTCGTCTTCTGCGTAGATTTGGTTAGATCTCATCATATTCAATCCCCGTTTTATCCAGTCAGCTTCTTGCAGTACCAGAATTCTCGTTCTCTCTCCCCGAAATGATTCCCTTCGTCTAATTTTGCGATGTCGTAATGTCACATCATTAATTGATAAACCATTTATGAATACTCTTAAGTCCATCTCCAAATTTGGCTTGTGGTGGCATACGCCAACTTCTCAGCTTTGTAAATTGAACGGGGCGATCGTGGCTTCGCCGAAGCAGCATCAAAGTGTCCGTTTTCCAATCTAAGAGTTTTCCTCATCATTTTTGAATTAGGGCACCCGTTGTAGCTACGGACAAGACCAAGGTGACGTACGTGACACCATCGCTTGTGCAGGCCCCCTGCAAGACAACCAAACGGGATTATCGAAAGCTCCGTTGAACCCCACGTCGACAACGTGACTGCCGTCGAAAAGCATTCCCTACTTAAGTGACGGCTAACGAGAATACTGCAGGCATTTTTATATTTAATCTAGACATTTGTTGATAAATAGCCCAAGCTTCTAGTTGAACAACATGATTATCACCGAAACGCAGCGTTTTGTGTATAGCCTACTAGCCCTGACGTTTGTCACGATTGCTCTTTTGATCTTGCTCAACGTCTACGCGCTCGAGATCTTTCTCGTACTCATCATCACTGAATTTCTCGTGCTCGTCGAATTAACGAAGCCCTCTGTGATTAATATTGCGTGGCGAAAGAACATCGCCATATTTATCGTTGTCTGCATTATTGTGTTCATCATCATCCTCTATCAAAGAGCAGCTATGATACTCAAATAAAGAAACATACCTCAAAGGAGAACCGTGCCATTGTCGCGGACTTGGTGTTGCTGCTACGGACATTCTATTGCTTACTAGAAACGTCAACTGCACCGTGAGGGGCACGCCTGGTTTTAAGGACTCTATTCGTAGTGTTTGTCAGTGGGCTACCGGCTGTTATCACTAGGGGTGGAAGTATTCCTTGCATTTGCCATTTTGGCAGAAACTTGCGTCTTTACATCAAGAGCAGCCACGCCCAGGTAGAGCGACTCATCAGCCTTAGCAGACAGCTTCTTACTTGCAATCAATCTAGTAGACTAAGCGAATCGTCCGTTCAGCTGTAGGCACCAAACCATTGACACTTGCAGAGACATAAAAGGGAAAAACGCCATCACTGACAACCTTTCGGCAACATAAGATGTACGTGTCTGCGCATGTTCACACCAACACCGCTCTTCGCTTCAAGACAGCCGCCTAAGGAGCGTTTTTATAGTCCTTTGAAGGTACTGATCGCTAGATTATTACGCGGTCTTTTTCACTCACCGGGGCACACATGCGCGGCTTCAGGCGACAGGCTCAAGTTACATGCATTCTCTCAGTGGTTTTGCTCATTCTTGCTGCAGGATATGCGTCGGCGCAAAGCTTCCCCTCGCACACCGAGCTGAATCCCGCGCTGAGCGGCGGGTTTAACTTTCCCACTCAGCTGCCACTCTTCGCATCGCTCGCCGCCGATGCAAGCGGCATCATAGCGAACGTCACCGCAGGCAACTTCTCCAATGCCAGCACATTGTTTGCCCGTTATGAAGATACGATCAGCCAAATCACCTCGTCAGCGAACGGCGCGGAGCAGAACACGGTCGTTGACGCCATGCGCGAATCGCAGGCCTCTTTTGCACTCATCATCACTGATGCGGAACGCTTCAATGCCATCAACGCAAACGAAACTAGACTTCTTACGACAGCCCCGCACGGCAACGCTTCTATTGAAAACGCGCTCGAGATGCAGGCGCTTAGCGACGCAATCAAAGGGTACGGCAACAACACCAACGCGCAGAACGCTGTTATCTACGGCCCTGCCATTCAAAATGGACTCGAACTTGCTCCGAATGAGAACGCCACGGTGCTTCTTGAAGCGTACTATGCACTAATGAACGGCCTTGTCGCCAACGTAACGCACGCGGTCTTTGTGACTCCGACCCTGACGTTTACCGAGAATCCGAACAACGCGACTTACGGCGACACGCTCGTCCTGGCGGGGGGCCTCCAGAGCAATCAAACGGCGGCGTACAATGGCACGGTGGAAGTGCGCGTCGACAACCGGACGATAGCAACCATACCGACGACCGCGAACGGGTCATATGCGTATCAGCTCTCTACTCTCACCATCCCGGCAATTATCGGCGCGCACGTCGCGTTCGCCCGATACACACCCGTTGACGCGCCCTACAACTCGGCGCAAAGCGCGCCGGTCAACTTTTCGGTTGCCGCGTCGCCGGTAAACAACACGCTGAGTTTTCTGTCGCCCAGTATAGCGCTGGGCAGCAACGTGCAGGCGCGCGGGACACTTTCTACGGCGAAAGGTCCAGTTGTCAACGTCACGGTGCTGTTGTTCCTGGGAGGCAGAAACGTTGCGAGCGCTCGAACCGATCAGAATGGCAGCTACTCGTTCTCCGTTTCGTCCCTGTCGATCTACATGTCAGCTGTCTCAGGCGGCGTTACCGCCTATACGCTCTTCAACCCAGGCAACCAGACGCTCTCCGCCACGAGCGCCGCAGTGCGTGTGCCCGCCGATTTGACTGGTCTGTTCGGCATCATCGCAGGGCTTGTGCTCGCCGCGCTCCTGATCGTCTTCTTGTATCGTGGCGGCTACCTCCGACGGGCGCCGATTGTAAAAGAAGAGGTGGTCGCGCCCGTTCTGCCGCCGACGAGGAGGGCACGACCGATTATCGTGCCGGTTCCCATCGCGCGCGTAGCAGAAGCGCCACATCGGGTCAGCGACTGGGACAAGGTTCTCGGCGAGGCCCGCAAAGCGTTTGAGCGTGCTGATGATGAGTACGCTACAAAAGCGCTTTTTGAAGCGGCCGTAACATCGCTCGCGGTCGCTGCGCACCTTCGGATTGCAGCGCACATGACACACTGGGAGAAGAGCTGGGCCGTCTCCGCAGCCTTCCGAGATGCAGATACGCGCCGCGCGCTGCGGCAATTGACTATGGCGTACGAACTCGCCAACTTCGGTGACCGAACGCTCACGCAGTTGCAGCGCGAAGCCGCCACGAGCGCCTTTTCGTCCCTTCGCGGCCACGTCAGTGGCACAAAGGAGAGCACATGAAGTTGAGCCACGTGCTCATCGCGGCCGTCGTCGTCGCCGCGCTCCTCATCAGCGTGCCTGTCCTCAACACGACCAAAGAGGACTTCAGCACGTACAACACCGCGTGGAATGGCGCCTCAGATGCAAAGTCCCTCGCCTCTCACGACGGTTACACGACGCGCACCGTCTTTGTACTCAGCGAGATCGGAAGCTCGGGCGACGGCGTGCTCTTCATGCTCAACCCGAACAGCTCGGTGGGCTTCTCAGGCGGCGACGCAAGCACGCTTCAGTCCTTCGTCCAGAACGGCGGCGTTCTCGTGCTCGCCAACGACTTTGGCAACGGCAACGCCGTGCTCAGCGGGCTCGGGGTTTCGGGCGCAGCGCGCTTCAACGGCTCACTCCTCGAGGACAACGTGAGCAAGGGGGTCGACGCGCCGCTCCCGCTCATCACGGACGTCAACACCTCGGGCCTCACAGCCGGCGTCCACGAGCTCTACTTCAACTACGGGACGGCATTGGACACGTCAGGCGGCAACGTCACGGTGCTCGCCCGAAGCTCACCGACGAGCTACCTATTGACTCCTGCGGGCGGCGGCGCGACCGTCGCTGGGAGCACTGGCGCGCGCCCGGTTCTTGCCACGCTCGACTACGGCAAGGGGCGCATCGTCCTGCTCTCTGATCCGAGCGTGTTCATCAACGGGATGCTCGGCCTGGCGGACAACGAGCAGCTCTTGACGAGCATGCTCGCGAATCTGACGGGGGGCGACAAGGCCGTGCCGATCATGTTCGACGAGTCACACCGGACGTCTCCGCCGATGTGGAGTCTCCTTTACGACCGTATCAACGCAAACGATACTATAAAATACACCGTTATCGTTCTCTTCAGCGCGGCCTTTGTGATCGGCATCAACGCGAGCGCTCTTGTCCGGAGGCGGCGGCAGGGGACGGACACCACCCCCTCGCCGAACGAAGTGCCCGTGAACGAAGAGGCCGTTATAACGGATATCGTCAGGGCGCACCCAGAATGGCGCCGGTCGAGCATCAAAGGCTTCTTGCAACAATTACAGCAGCGGCGGAGGAAACGGCGTGGCAATTGAAAGTGACTTGAACGGGATCCCGGTGCCGCTCAACATCGACATGGTCGCCGACACGGCGCAACGCATCAAGGATGAGCTCCATCGCGTGATCGTGGGAAAGGATGAGCTCATAGAGACACTCTTTTTGTGTCTCCTCGCTGAGGGGCACATCCTCGTTGAGGGCAACCCGGGTCTTGCCAAGACGACGATCACGAAGCTGTTCACGCAGACGCTGGGCTGCACGTTCAACCGCCAGCAGTTCACGCCCGACCTGCTCCCCGCGGACATCACCGGGAGCTACTTGTTCAACCAGAAGACCAGTGAGTTCTACGTGCGCAAGGGGGGCATCTTCGCCAACATCGTCATGGTCGACGAGCTCAACCGCGCAACGCCGCGCACGCAGGCCGCGCTCCTCGAGGCGATGGAAGAACGCAACGTCACAATCGAGGGCACGACGTTCCCGCTCGAAAAGCCGTTTATGGTCTTAGCCACGCAAACGATGGTCAATCTTGAAGGCACCTTCCCCCTGCCCCAGGTGCAGCTTGACCGTTTCTCCGTCAAGATGACGCTCGATTACCCGAGCACAGACGAGGAGCTCCAGATCCTGAACGTGAAACTGGGAGAGGCGCTTGCCATCGCCCAGGTCACCGACCGCGAGGCGATCCTTCGCATGATCGACGTCGTCAGAAACGTCTACGTCGACGAGAAGGTGCTTGAATACATAAGGGACATCGTCGTCAGCACCCGCGCTCACAAGGATCTCATGCTCCCGGCAAGCCCGCGGGCGTCGATCGCGCTGCTCGCCATGTCGAGGGTGCGCGCGGCGATACGCGGCCGGGACTACGTCATACCCGACGACGTCAAGGCGATCGCCTACGACGTGCTCAATCACCGCGTGCTCATCTCCCCCGAGTCGGAAATCGAAGGCGTCACGCTCGAAGAGGTGATCGCTGCGATTCTAATGGAGGCGCGGCCCTCGCGCTGAGTAACCAAAGTAACTAAGGTAACCACCATCAAAATCATAATCATGAAGACCACCCGTCTCACGACCCTCCTGCTCGCGCTTGCTGCGCTCTTTGTCGCGCTCGGAGCGCTCGTCGATACGTGGTTCTACGCCGGAGCGGGCTTCGCGCTCTCGCTCTACCTCATCTGGCGTTTTCTTGCATTCCAGGCGGCGATCGCGGCGCTCAACCTTGACGTGCGGCGAAACGCGGACAAGGCAGTGGTGCCACGGGGCGGAACGGTCACTATCGACGTTGCCGTCTCGTCAGCGACGCCCGTTGAGGGGCGCTTTACCGATGTGCTGCCACGTGGCGCCGAGCTTGTGGAAGGAACGAACAGCGCTGACCTCGCGCTGGCAGCAGGCCAGACGGCGACGTGGCGGTATACGCTCGTGATGGCGAGCAGGCAGAGCGCACTGATCGAGCGTGCCACCTTCACCGTGACCAACGGCTTGTTTACGCACACGCTTGAGTCGCACGCCGCCCCCTACGTGGTGAAGCAGGCACCCTATGCCGTTAGTGTCGAAGGCGTGGCCGGCGGGCCTGGAGGGGCGCCCGGCGTGACGAGCGCGTCGGTACAGTCGCTGCACCGCACGCGCGGCACCGGCACTGGAATCGACCTCTCGCACATCCGTCCGTTCGTCCCGGGCGACCCGCTCAAGCGCATACACTGGAAGGCGTCGGCGAGGCTCAACCAGCTCATGACAAAGCAGTTCCTCGCCGAGGTCGACGAGGCGACCGGGGGGAGCGCGAGCGTCAGCCTCATCATCGACCAGGGCGGGACGATGGCCCGTGGCCCCGCCGGCGCCGCGGAGCTCGATTTTGCGGTCAACGTTGCGAGCATCGTCGTCAAGTCGGCGATCGCCAAGGGGAACCGGATTGGGCTCATAACCTATGATGAACAGGGGGTTGCCACGAGCCTCGGGGCCGACCTATCACTGCAGCACGCGGCGAGCGTCGTCCGCGCGCTCAACGAGATCGAGCCGAGCATTCCCCTGCGCCACCCGCGCGCGAAGCTCGACGTGACGGGAGCCGACGCGATGCGCGTCAAGCGGCACTTCGCGGCGACCGCAGACGAGAAGAGCGACGAGGACGTCAGACACTTCCGTCACGTTGTCTCCTACATGTACGCGCGCGGCGAAGGCTACCTGCACAGCCTGAAGCGCGCTCCGGCATTCCGCGCGATAGCCACCTCGCTCAAGAGCGCGCAGGGCCAATCGACCATCCTGATTGTTTCTGACCTCGAAAACGACTTCAGCCCGCTCAGCGAGGGCGTCCGCCTCGCGACAAGCCGCGGGGCCCGCGTGTACGTCGCCGCGCTCTTTTCGAAGGTATTCGAGCAGTTCACGGATCCGCTTCTTGCGCTTGAGGATGTCTACGCGGCCTACGACGCACACCTGCGGCGGATCCGCAAGCTTAAGCAGATCCCCAACGTGAAGGTCATCGAGGCGAACACCGCAGAAACGCTGCAGCCCGCACTGCAGGAGGCGGGGATAGCTTAATGGCAATAATGGCACCGAGTGGCATCACGCAGCCCGTCAAAGCGGCGCGTGCACACCCCTCCGAGGCCCTCCTCCTCATTTCGGTGCTCGCGCTCATCGCCCTCGACCTCGCCCATCTCACCATTTGGACGTTAGCGGGGGCAGCCGCGCTCGCCGCCTTTGCAGTGGCGTACGCCACGCGGCAGCATACGTCGGGCTTTGGCTTCTACGGACTGATAATCGCCGAACTGAGCGTCATCGGTCTGGGGGCGAATCTCACCACCGTCGTCGTGTACCAGGCGCTCTGCCTGCTGTTGCTCACGTCGATCGTCGCGCCGTTTCCCCGCCTCGGGAAGCTCCGCGTCTATGCTATGCCCGCGCTGATGACGGCTCTTATCGCCGCGGCATCGCTCGTGCCCGGCGTTGCTGCTGCGTACGCGAAGTGGCTCACGGCGGCTCAGGCGGTGGCGTTGTCAGGCATCATCGTGCTCGGCGTGGCGGTTGCGCTCGCAAGGACAGGCTGGCCGGTGCTCTTGCAACGCCGTACGGAGGCCTGACATGGAAGCGACCGACGATCTTACCGCATTTCGCCTTCGAAAGCGCATTCGCGAGCTCGAATCGGAGAACGCGCGTTATCAAAAGAACCAGAACCTGGCGCGCAAGTGGGAATTCCGGATCACCGGCGCGGTCCTCCTTGTGATCGGGGCGGTGATAACGCTCGTCGCGTATCCGTCGTACAACGTGTCGCCCATCGCCAACGTCCTGTTGATGGTCGGCATCGGCGCGCTGTTTGTCGGCGCCGTGACGATGTTTCTCAACACGGAGCGGTTCATCAACCAGAAGGTCGCCGAAGACCTCAACCTGAGCAGCGTCATCGTCGTTGACGACCTGCTGCGCGATCTTCGGCTGCAGAACCGGGGCGTATACCTGCCGTCATCGATGACCGGCACGAACGTCAAGGTGTTCATACCGCTCAGACGGGAGTACGAGGTGCCCTCAAAAGTGCACCTCGCCGAAGACCGGGCGTTTTTGATCGACCTCGCCAACCCTGCTCAGGAGGGCGTTTTGCTCAAGCCGCTCGGATACCACCTGTTTGCGCACACGAGCCGCGACCTGAAGGTGGACTGGAGAGACGCCCGGATCGAAACGGAGGGCTTGCAGGGGCCGGAGCAGGACCGTGAACGGCAGGAAGGCCACACGCTCGCCGACAAGCTGCAAGACGTCCTTGTAAAAGGCCTGGAACTCGCTGACAAGGTAATCATCTCACAAAGCGACGGCGAGCTCAGCGTGCGCCTCCAAAATACCCCTTACATCGGAACGTGTCATTCCGTCGAAGAAGAAGCTCCACAAGTCTGCGAGCAGATTGGCTGTCCGCTGTGTAGCATGATCGCGTGCATCTACACCGAATACGTCGACAAGGAAGTCGTGATTGAGACCGCGAAGCGCGACGATGACGCGATCACCATCACGTGCAAAACGCTGTCTGCCGCACTGCCAGTGTCACCGACCATGGCGCGAGCGGAACCCCAACCAGCGAATCCAACGCCTTGACGCCTTCATAGCAAGGCAAATGGCGTTTGCAAAACACATTTTTCGTGCGGCAGAAAAGAGCGCCGCAGCCGTTTCTTCTCTCAAGCATCGGTATGACGCTAATCAAAATATGAGGAGGGCCGCCGAGCTGCCGGGTGAAGAAGACGCACGACCAGGTGGCGTGTTGGCCTTGGGCCGATCTACTGATGTTTCAGCCGATCGGGACGAGCTTACTGATACGGAACTCGCGTTAACGATGGAGCCTGCAGCACCGACGCGCCGGGGCCTGACATGGAACTCGCTATTGGGTTTTCCACCCCGACGCAGAAGAGTTTCAGAAGCGCCTTCCGAACGCTCGCGTCTTCAAGGCGTTCAACATGGTTCGCACAGAATCGCTGCCCAGGAAAGATTGTAGTGGGTCGCCGTCGTAGCGCAAGCTCACGGGCCCGAAGGCATAAAAATGAGCCTAGCCCTCATCGACCTACAAGCTGCTTAGCACCGAAGTGGAGCGAGATCTCGTCGCTAGGCGAGAGTCATCACGATGGGCGGATTTGACGCGTAAACGAGCTTCGTTGCCTCTGACGTTGCTGGCATAGAGAAAAGCAGATAGAGATCGCTCGTATAGTTGTCGCTCAGCGTACGATTCTGCAGTACGTTCGCGCTGCAATAAGCGCTACAGACGGCATAGTTGGCATAGTATGTCCTGCCGTCCTTTGCGACAAGGAAAAAGTCGACGATCGAAAAGGGCTGCTGCCGGTGCGCGACGTTCGTCACCGTTACGTTCGCTATGAGATACTTCTCTCCGGCAGGGGGGACGAGGGTATGATTGTACATGTGCGACTCGTTGAAATCGTTGTTGAGTTTTGCCCACAGATCGCGCGCTGCCGGATT
>Ga0187849_1005423_pt1 | contig 10093 bp, 10 predicted proteins | sample June2016WEW_4_10_2_FD_132412 | JGI IMG/M metagenome (GOLD analysis project Ga0187849, IMG submission 132412) | Peatland microbial communities from SPRUCE experiment site at the Marcell Experimental Forest, Minnesota, USA - June2016WEW_4_100 | ecosystem: Environmental > Terrestrial > Soil >... | reverse complement strand
CAACCCCATTTACTCCTATGAGGCCAAATGGATCTGGGACACGGTAGAAAAGCCCCTGGAAATCTTCTCTTGCCCGGCGAAGGTGTCGGCCTCGCTGAAAAAAAAGATTCAATCCGTATGCCGGGATGCTTTCGCGGTCTTAGGGGTCCGCGACTGGTGCCGGATCGATGTGCGTCTCGATGAGTCGGGTGAACCGAACATTCTTGAATTGAACCCGCTCCCCGGAATTTTGCCCAACCCCGATGCCAACTCCTGCTTTCCCAAAGCGGCCCGCACCGCCGGCATGACTTACGACGGGCTCATCAACCGAGTCCTGGAGATCGCTTGCCAGCGGGTTGGACTGACGCCATGAGAAAAAAGTCGCTTCTCATCCTCTACAGCCTTCCCCATCCCTTTCTCCCCGATGGGTCGGCCGACGTATTCGGCCCTAAATCCGTCCTGTCCCGGCTGAAGGCGGTACGGGATGCCCTTCTTTCTCTTGGGCACCGAGTCAAAAATTTGGAGATGAAGGAAGACCTAACCCCCAGGATCGAGGAGATTTCTGCCTCCCGGGCAGACTTGATCTTTAACCTCTGCGAAGAATTCCGTGGCCAGACCCGGTTGGAGATGCACGTCGCTGCCCTCCTGGAACTTTTGAATATCCCTTTTACCGGGTCTTCGGCCCTGGTCCTGGGCCTTTCTCAGGATAAGGGGAAGACCAAATCCATTCTTTCTCATTACGGAGTTCCCACGCCCCCTTATGAAGTCGCGCCTTTCGGGGAGGATATCCCCATGGGCCGTTTGCGGTTTCCCTTAATCGTCAAGCCTTTGCTGGAGGACGCCAGTTTGGGCATCAGTAATGACGCTCTGGTTCGGGATCCGTCATCCCTCTTTCAACAGGTGGAAAAAATTCACTGGGTCCATCGTCAACCGGCGCTGGTGGAAGAATACATTGAGGGCCGGGAGTTGAATGTCTCCATCCTGGGGAACGAGGAACTCCAGATCTTGCCCATCTCCGAGATTGACTTCTCTACCATGCCTCCGGGGATTCCTAGAATTTGCGGGTATGAGGCCAAATGGGTGGAGACCAGCCAGGAGTTTACCCACACCGTTCCTCTATGTCCGGCCCCTCTTTCTCCGGAAGTGGAAGACCGAGTGAAGAAAGCTTCGCTCCGGGCCTATCAGGTCTTGGGATGCAGGGACTACGCTCGCGTGGACATTCGCCTGAGCCTGGATGAGATTCCCTACGTGCTCGAAGTCAATGCCAACCCGGATATTTCTCCGGATGCCGGGATGACCCGGTCGGCGAAAGCGGCCGGGCTTGCCTATCCCCAGTTCGTTGGCCGAATCGTAGACCTGGCCTGGTCGAGGATTCAACCCTCGGAAGCCTCTCCAGAGAAGGTGCCCCATGGCTGAAGTTGGAGGCAACTCCAAGGTCAACCTGGATTGGGACGACGAGGATGTCCTTCCCCCGGTTCTTTCCCGGGATACGGAATTCGTCTTCCGGCGCATGACGGAAGAAACTTTGAAAGCCTCCGAGACGGCCTCCTCTAATAGAGTACTGGATGTCGGTTGCGGCCGGGGGATCGATGCCGCTGTCCTGGCGCGGCGAGGGGGCATCCTTTTTGGCTGTGAACCTTCTCGAGTCATGCTGAGGAAGGCGAAAGAGGGCCTGAAAAGCTGCGATGGGGTCGTCTGGTTAGTGAGCAGTTTTGGCGAAAATCTTCCTTTTGCCAGCCGAACCTTCCACCGGGTCGTTTGCAAGGGGGCCATCGATCATTTCTTCGACCCGGATCAGGCCGTCTCGGAAATGTGCCGGGTGGCTTCTCCGGAAGGAAAAGTCGTCATCTCGGTAGCCAACTTCGAAAGTCTGAGCTGTTTTCTGGGCCGGAACTTGAACGGGCTGGTTAAACGGATTTCGGGCCGGGGAATTTCGCCTCCTCATATTTGGGAGACCCCTGAGGATCATACTTACAAGTTCGATTATCCCACGGTCCTGGCTCTGGCCAGAAGATATTTACGGATCGAATCCATCCGGGGCGTTTCTCTCCTGTGGGGATTTCCCAGATGGTCGAAGGCGTTAAAAAGAATCCCCCGACCAATGGCTTTGATTCTTCTGCGCTGCTTGGATAAAATCGCCAACTGGAACCCGGATTGGGGCGATGTGCTCATCGTGGTGGGAAGGCCACGCAACCATCTTCCGGGAATGGAAAGGAGTTCATAAATGATGGATAGCTCGCGGTTCTTGGGTGGGTTACTCTGTGCGGCCATCGTTATTGTGGCCTTTATCTTCCTGTGGGGAATTTCGGCCCAGAGTTACTGGGCGTTGGCGATTCCCGTGATGGTAGGATTCCTGGGAATTTTGGCCATGGGTTTCTGGATCGGCTGGACGATCCTCACCATCAAGACCGTCCCGCCGGTAGCGGAGCCCTCCCCCCCTTCTTCGTCTGGCAGCGGAGAAAACCCGCCATCCTCCATTTCGTCTAAGGCAGAGAAATAATCCGCTTAGAACCCGCTGAAAAAGCCGGGACCGGAATCACAGGCTGGACGAGTAGATTTTTCCAGCGAACTTTACACGCCGACATCATCGCCTCGAAGAGGCTCATTCCCGCGAATGCGGGAATCCAGGAAAACACTGGATTCCGGAGCCTGCCCCGTACTTGATACGGGGTCAAGCCCGGAATGACGAATCCATTAGGATTCAGATCGTCATGAATAGAGTCGAAAGATGAAAATTTGCCTCCTCTCTTACCGCGGGAATCCCTATTGCGGCGGCCAGGGGGTCTATCTCTATTTTCTTTCCCGAGAGTTAGCCAGGATGGGACATTCCTTGACCATCCTGGTTGGCCCTCCCGAGCCCTGGCCCATGCCCTGGGCTCAAACCATCCCCGTGGAGAGCCTGAACCTCTGGGGCGTGCGAAAAAAGTTTATTCCTCCCGCGGCCCCTTGGAGAATTTTTCGTCCTCTCAATTTTTTCGAATTTTCAGCTACCCGCTTCGGCTTTTTCCCGGAGATGCTTATCTTCAGCCTTCGCGCCCTGCGGATCATAGAAAAAATCTTTCGCCGACAGGCTTTCGACGTTTTTCACGATGTTCAGTCCCTGGGGTACGGCCTTTTGCTGCTGAAACAGTTCCAGCGTCCCCTGGTCACGACGGTTCATCATCCCTTGACGATCGACTTTCAGCATAGTTTGGAACGGGACCGGAATTTCAAAGAGAAATATTACACGGTCGTCTTTTACCCGGTGGGCATGCAGCGAAGGGTTATCCGGCATTGTGACCGGGTGCTTACCTCTTCGGAGGAGACGGCTCTGGAGATCCAGCGCGCCTTCGGAGTGCCGGGAGATAAAATTCGGAATGTGGCTAACGGACTGGACACGGATTTTTTCCGGCCGGGGAACGGGAAGTCCAGGATTCCCAACCGCCTCCTCTTTGTGGGAAATACGGACGACCCGAAAAAGGGAGTCCTCTATCTCCTCCAGGCTATGACCCACCTTCCGGAAAAGGTCACTCTTGCGATCGTGGACCATGGTGCCCCCTTCAAAGCCTATGCCCCGGGACTGGTACAGAAGATGGGTTTGACTCGCCGGGTGGCCTTCACGGGGAAAATTCCCGCCGAGGACCTGCGGGAACAGTATACCTCCGCCCAAGTGACCGTAGTCCCTTCTTTGTACGAAGGTTTTGGGCTCCCCGCCGCTGAATCCATGGCCTGTGGGACGCCGGTCGTGGCCACTCGCTCCGGTGCCCTGCCCGAGGTCGTGGGAGAGGATGGGGCCGGAATCCTCGTTCCAACGCGAGATTTTCAAGCGCTGGCCAATGCAATCCGGCAAATTCTGGAGGACGGTTCAGGAGGGGAAGAAATGGGAAGGGCCGGGCGTGAGCGAGTGGAGAGCCTATTTTCCTGGAGATCGGTGGCCGAACGAACGGTTCAGGCCTACAAGGAACTTTTATGAAGACCCATAGAGCGGAGCGCATAGAGCATATTGCTAAAGTAGATTAAGCGGCATTTTGACTTTTACGCTTGGCGCTTAGAGATATGGAATATCCCTTTTGGGGAGGGGAGATCATCGTGAAGATCGGTCTGCTGAGTTACCGGGGAAACCCTTATTGCGGCGGGCAAGGAATTTACCTGACCTACCTGGCCAACGAACTAGTAAAACTGGGCCACGAGGTACATGTCATCGTCGGCCCCCCTTTCCCGCTGTTTCTCGACGGCTCGGTCGTCCACCAGGTTGAAAATCTTAACTTCTTCGGGAAAAAAGAAAATTTCCTGCCCGCCGCACAGCCCTTTAGGATTTTCTCTCCCCTTCATTTCTATGAATTCGCCGCTTCTCGCTTCGGTGTTTTTCCGGAGATCAAAGCTTTCAGTTTCCGGGCCTTCTTCAAGCTGCGGGAACTGGTAAAATCATATCGCTTCGATATCCTCCATGATAACCAATGTCTCGGCTACGGTATGCTCCTCTGGAAAACCCTGGGGATCCCCGTGGTCTCTACTATTCACCACCCCTTATCCATCGACCGGGCTACCTGGTTCGAGAACCCCTCCAGTCTCCAACAGAAGGTGAAACGGGTTCTCTATTACCCGCTGGTGATGCAGAGAATCGTCAGCAACCGGTTAGATGGAATTATTACCGTGTCCCGAGATTCGGCCCGGGCAATCACCGAGGCTTTTGGTGTTCCCCCGGAAAAAATCCGCGTGGTCTATAACGGTTTGGATGGTAACGAGTTTGCCCCGGTCCCCGGTCTGTCCAAGAAGCCCAATAACTTGATCTTCGTGGGAAACTCGGAGGACCGGAAGAAAGGTCTGTTGTACTTACTGCAATCTCTCCTCTATCTTCCCGAGGAGGTCACTCTGACGGTGGTCGACGGAGGAGCTCCCCAGCGTTCCTTTGCCCCGCTGCTCACAGAAAAATACCGGATGAACCACCGTGTCCATTTCACCGGAAAGATCGGCCCGGGGGAATTGGTCCACCTGTACTGCAGGGCTGAAATCGCCGTCGTACCTTCGCTTTACGAGGGCTTTGGTTTCCCGGCGGCGGAAGCCATGGCCTGTGAACTGCCGGTCGTGGCTTGCACCGCCGGTGCGCTTCCGGAAGTCGTTGGGGACGATGGAGCAGGGATTCTCGTGCCGCCCAGGAACGCGCAGGCTCTGGCCCAGGCCATCAAGCGGCTCTTAAAAGACCCAGAGCTTCGCCAGCAGATGGGCCGGGCCGCTCGCCGCCGGGTGCTCGACCTCTTCACCTGGGAGAATGCCGCCCGGCAGATGGTGGACGTCTACCAAGAGGTCATCGATGCTCACCGTTAATTTTCGCCGGATTCCCCTGGACAGGGGAGACCGCGTCCTCGACGCGGGCTGCGGTGAGGGACGGCACACTTTTGAATGCTTTCGCCATGAATGCGCCGTTCTGGGCATGGACCTCAGCCACCAAAGCTTGCTGAAAGCCCGATATGTTTTAGGACAGATGGAAAAACGGAAGGAGGGGAAAGGCAGGGTGCTGCTTCTTCGCGGAGATGCGCTTCGCTTTCCCTTTGCCGATGAAACCTTCGACAAGATCATCTGCGCTGAAGTGATCGAGCATGTGGACGACGACCGCAAAGGAGTGGCGGAGCTGGCGCGAATCCTGAACGTGGGCGGGAAGGTTGCGGTCACGGTTCCTACCCGCTTGACCGAGCATGTTTATGACCTGCTTTCCCAGGAGTATTTTCGCACCCCCGGCGGCCATGTTCGCAAAGTCATCCCTCAGGTCTTAGCCCGGAATATGGAAGAGAACGGCCTCCGGGTCTACGGGGTGGGCTTTGCCCATGCCTTCCATTTTCCTTACTGGATGCTCCGTTGTATCTTCGGTCTCCACCAGGAGAATGCCTTGATCCCCGCGATCTATAAGAAAATCCTCTATTACTGCCTCTTTTCCAGACCCCTGCGGTTCATGGAAAAACTTTGCAATTATTTCTTCCCCAAATCGATCATTATCTACGCCCAAAAAAATATTGGCGCAAGGCGTTCCTAGTCCCTCGTTGCTCGTTACTCGTTCCTGGTTCCTCGTTTAGCGAGTAACGAGCAACCGGTAACCAGCAACGCAGTAATGAAGATCCTCGATCCTTTAGCCTGTCTTTATCCAGGGACACCCAGCCTGGATCTCGGGAAGGTTTTTTAAAGGAATGAAGGTTTTTTCGTTGGAGGGGACGTCGAGCTTGCTGGGGGTTCCCACCTCTTCTCCCCCTTCGGCAGCGGGGGTGATGGTGGAAATCTGGAGCCGGTCGGAGAACGTCAACCCTTTATCCATCTGGATCAATCCTTCCGCAAAGAGATCTTCGAGAAAAGACTGGAAAACCTCCTTGGCCATGGCATCGAGCCCTTTCATTCTTCCCGTGCTCCTGAGGGGATTGTGCTTATGGTCCATCTCTCCCATGAAGACCTGGATGACGTGGTTGAGGTCGCTGCTCGGCGGCCGGAGGTTTACCCTATTCAAAGCGAGGGAGGTGAGAATCTTCATCTCGATCCCGAAGTTTTGCTTGAAAGGAACGGAAAGCCAGAATTTCAACGTCCCGGCAATCTCTCCGGATAAAAGGTAGAGCAATTTCTTCAGGGGATTAATCGCCGGATGGTCGAAGACGGAGATGAAGGGAGTGATGAAAGCGTTGAGCCTCCCCCCAAAAGGCCGGTGATAGACGATCTTGGCTAATTCGATCTCTTTGAACCAGAGGATGGCCCCCACAGGATCGATGACCCAGCGGGGGTTGAAATATCCTTCTTTAATATCCGCATCGATGAACTGGATGATGGCCCTGGGGTTATTCAGGCCCTTTTCCGCGCAGAGGTGATACAGCAGCCCCCGCATGGAGAGCCCCTTGCCGGAATCCCCCCGGCAGGCGTCATTCATCCCATTCCGGTGGGCGTGGAAGACCCGGGCGCCATATTTCTTGGCCATCAGGGGAACATCGTCGTGTTCGCTTCCCCCGAAGGCAATCCACACCTGATCAATGATCCTTCCCACCAGGGGCTGCAAGATCTGGATTTCCCGCTCCAGGGTCAGAAGTTCTTCATCTCCCCGGGTGGGAAAGACTACGATCACCGGTATCTTCTCCTGCTCTTTGATGGCCTGCACTCGCTCCCGGTCCATGGAATGCATCATTAAGAGCGAGAGGGGCGGGAGGATCGCTGACCTCTCTAGCTTCTCGGGATCGACCGCCTCCATCAGTTCCATCCTCATTTTATTCTCCCCAAATCTCGCGCAACTTATCCCGGCTGGAAAGAAGGTATCTCCGGTCCGGAGAAAATACCTCCAGGGTGATCGTCCCGTCATACCCCGACTTCTTCAGCAGGGATATGATCTTTTGCCAGTTGATCGTTCCCGCACCCAGAGGTAGATGCAGATCCTCACCCTTCCCGAAATTATCTGAAAGATGAACATGGACCAGGCGGTCACGAAAAGCCTTCAGGAATTCCTCAGTCCGGTTCCGCTCCACGTTTAAATTGGCATGGCCCACATCGAGATGAAAGCCCAGGGTGGGCATTTGGGTCAAGGCCTCCTGGATTTGCTCCTGCGTGTTGAAAGTCCGGTCCATGTTCTCAACCAGAATCTGGATTCCTAAGGGCCGGGCCAGTTCTTCGATCTTTTCCAGAGACTCCAGGTTCTTTCGCAAAACTCCTTTTTTGCCCAGGGCAAAAGGGATGGATTTATCGGGATGTACGGTCATCCGGGTGGCTCCCAGTTCAGCGAGAACTTCCAGCGCCCAGCCCATCTCTCTCCAGGCCGCCTTCCGGAGGCTCTCCAAAGGGGAGGCCAGCGGCAGGTAGTAGGCGGTATGCCCGATAATATCCAGGTTTTTATCCCTCAAGGCCTGCCGGGTTTTCTTCACCTTGACCTGCTTGGGATGGGCCGCGCCGGGTTCCAGGGTCAGGTCCAGAAATTCAAACTGATTCTGATGGGCCCAGGCGATTTCGGCCAGTAAATCGACCTGGGGATTGTTCATCATGCCAATCTTCACCGTCTCGCCCCTTCTCGTAACTTTTACCACCCGACCTCATATTTCAGTGCGTAGACTACCAACAGGACTGCGAAAGTGTCAAGATCTTAGTGGGGGCGGCCCTCTTAAAAAAAGGCGGAATAAGGAGTGCTCAGTTAAAACCGAAAAGAAACATTCCGAATTCCACATTCAGAACTCCGCTTTCGCCAGTTGACAAGGGAGTTCTGATCGGCTAATTTGAAAACATACTCCATGAGTTTATTTCCCTGTAGCCAGGCCGGAAATGTACGAGGTAAAGATTAAAGCTGATTTTTCCGCCGCCCACAACCTGAGGAAGGGAGGCGGAAAATGTGAATCTCTCCACGGCCATAATTTTATCGTGGAGGTGGCTGTAGAATCTGAATCTCTAGATGAGGGGGAGATGGTTATCGACTTCCGCCTTCTCAAGGGCAAAACCAAAGCTATCCTGGAAACTCTAGACCATCGATATTTGAACGAACTGCCTTTTTTCGTCGAGACCAATCCCACGTCGGAGAACCTGGCGACTTATATTTTCGGGGAGCTTTCTCGCCAGATCGATCAGGAATCTCGAAGAGTAAGCTGGGTTTCCGTCTGGGAATCGGAGACCTCCCAGGCTACCTATCGAAGGCCAAAAAAATGATTGACATTCAAAACCGGCGGGACCACCGGCGGGTGGGAATTAAAAAGGTGGGGGTAAAGGATATCGAGTACCCCATCACCGTGCTGGATAAAAGGAATAAGTTCCAGCATACCGTGGGAAAGGTGAACATGTACGTCAACCTCCCCCAGCATTTCAAGGGAACGCACATGAGCCGCTTCATCGAAATCCTCAACGAGTACCGCGGCACCATTAACATCAAAGCTATCTCCACCATTCTTGGCAAGATGAAGGAAAAACTCAACGCCGAATCTGCTTACCTGGAAGTGGAGTTTCCCTATTTTATCGAAAAACGGGCTCCCGCCTCGGGGGCCAAAAGCCTTATGGGATACACCTGTCAGTTCCTGGCCTCCTTAACCAACGGGCGCCATTCCCTGGTTGTCGGGATTACGGTCCCGGTCACCACGGTCTGTCCATGTTCCAGGGAGATCAGTAAAAAGGGGGCCCACAACCAGCGAAGCATGGTCTCGGTGAAAGTAACCTTCCGCAAATTTTTCTGGATCGAAGACCTGATTCGGATCGTGGAAAACTCAGCCAGCTCGGCGGTCTACTCCCTGCTCAAACGGTCGGACGAAAAGTTCATCACCGAAAAAGGCTACGATAATCCCATGTTTGTGGAGGACATTGTCCGCAACATAGCCCTTAAGCTCAACTCGCACCCCAACATAACCTGGTTTAGTGTAGAATCAGAAAACCTGGAATCCATCCATAACCACAACGCTTACGCGTACGTGGAAAAAGAAGCCCACTAATCTGCTGCATCGATGCCCCTATAACGCCGTCTTCATAGTTCAGGGTGCAATCCGCATTTAATTTTATCCCCTGGCCTGGGGCGACTCATACGTGCAGCCCATCAGGCCGCAGTAATGTCCTACGTATTCAGCCTGCGGCCTGTATAGAGCCGGTCTTTCCTGAGCCTCTGCAAATTCCTCTTCTATGATATGGGCGCACCAGCCCGCGATCCTGGAAACGGCGAAGAGGGGTGTCATCAAGTCTCCGGGAATCCCCATTATATGGTAGACCGGAGCGCTGAAAAAATCGACGTTCGGCTTTATCGTTGGGAGCCCCCTTTTTTGAAACTCTTCGACAGCCGCCTTTTCTAATTGGCTGGAAAGTTGATAGAGCTTCTCCTGGCCCAGTTTTTTGCTCAATCTGGCCCCCATCTCCTTCAAAATTTTCCCCCGGGGGTCCGTGGTCTTATAAACTGCATGACCCATCCCCATGATCTTCTTCCCCGAGTCAAGCTGTTTTCTCACCCATGCCGCAATGTCTTTCTCCCCTTCGAGCCCCTGGAGCATCTTCATGACCTCGGCATTGGCGCCCCCATGCAGGCTTCCTGAAAGGGCGCCCACGCCGGCCGCAACCGCTGCGTACATATGCGCCCTGGTGGAAGCGACCTCCCGGCAGGCAAAGGTGGAAGCATTAAAGGTATGATCGGCGTGGAGGATCAGACATACGTCCAAGTCGT